>Ga0181409_1000318_pt1 | contig 19277 bp, 28 predicted proteins | sample 32SPOviralmetaG_FD_130138 | JGI IMG/M metagenome (GOLD analysis project Ga0181409, IMG submission 130138) | Marine viral communities from the oligotrophic San Pedro Time Series (SPOT) site, San Pedro Channel, CA, USA - 32 SPOT_SRF_2012-05-30 | ecosystem: Environmental > Aquatic > Marine > Strait... | reverse complement strand
TGGAAGGCCAACGATTTGTTAGAAAACCAATATGAAAAAACAATAATTCCAAAAGTTGGTGATCATGTAACAGTTGCTTTCAGTCGAAAATATAAGGATTACGGTGAAATATATTTTATTGATGATAAAAACTCAGAAGATTTGAAATATTGGGTTAAAACCCATCATACAAATGACGAAGGCGAACCTTGGAGAAGTGAATTTAAAAGGGAAGAATTTAAATTATTCGGGATAAAAGCACCAAATGGAGCAATTAGAGGTATGTTGAGAACAATTACAAATCTATCAAGATCATTAGCAAGTGATACAAAATCACTTGCGAGTAAAATGAAAAATTATGCCTCAGAAACAGCGTCATCCGCATTAAACAAATTAAAAAAGATAACACAAAAAACACAAGGTGGAGGAGAAATAGATAATAAGTTATGTGAAATTATACAAGACTTTATAGAAGAAAATAATATTGAAGAGAATATTGAAGAGAAGATAATAAATAATTTGAAAGAATTTAAAAATCCAAAAGAAGAACAAAAAAATGTAGATCTAACAAAACGAAAAAATTATAAAGAAATGGCAGCCGAAATAAGAGCAAATCAAGCAAAACAAGCAGAAGAAAATTTAAACCTCATCCGAGGAGGTCGTCGTATGAGAAAGTTGAAAGGTAAGAGTTTAAAGAAGCGTGGTGGAAGAAAGAGTATAAAGAAAGGTGTAAAGAAGGTTGTAAAGAAGGGTGGTCGAAAGAGTGTAAGAAAGTCATTAAATAAGAGGAGAAGAAAGAGTGTTCGAAGATAGATGTGATTAGTTAATAAACCAAATGAGTGTTGGTTTATTATTTAAATGTTAGTTTTGAAATATCTTAATAATGTATTTTTGTGTTTGATAATATTTTTTTTAGCGTATTTAGCCCATGGTCCGTTTTCTTTATGTATCCATAATAATAAATTTATGATTAAGTGTGTGATAGTTATTCTGATGAGAAATAATGCGCCGTTATAAGAGAAAGGTTTGAATTGGTGGCAGAAGTGGTTGTCTTTTCCGGTTCTTATGAATCTGTGTACAAGAAGTGCTCCCTCTAATGCTGTATCGTGTGTAGAAGGTCGATTAGAAACGTGCATCATGTTTTTCCATGGCATGTTAATAAGGTTGAGAAATATGGTTGGGCAGTTATTGATAGGATGAGATATGAAAGTGGTTGGATATAGTCCGTCTATGAATCTTTGTCTGTATAGTATCGTTTTGTCGTAAACCCATGGTACATGTATGGATCTCCTTATGATTTCAATAAGGTGTTTGTTAGATGTGAAATTGTGTATGGTAATGTGTTTCATTTTTTTTGTGTCGAAGAATGATATCCATAGGTTAGAATTTTTGTAAAAGTCGTTTGGCATAATGTTTTGTATATATTGTAGTTGTTTTGATACTATGGAAAGGTCATTATATTTTTCGAAGTGTTTTCTTGTTTGAGGGTAAAGGTCGAATGCTATATCCAATCTATTTAAAGCGAAAAGTAGAGCACATATTGCTCCAACGGAAACTCCTGCTATTCTTTGAACGTGTAATCTTTTTTGTTGTTGAAGGAATTGAATGTAAGCGAGTGCTCCTGCTATATGTGTTCCTGAGAATCCTCCACCGTCGAGAACGATAGATATTTTTGGAGGTGGTGATTTTGGGTTTGGGTATTTTGGATATGTGTGATCTATATTCTCTACAAGTCCGTTAAATAGTTGTGATAGTTGGTCTAGTGTTGATGGTAGTTTTGATTTGGTATTGGACATGGTTGTTGGATAGTCGATAGAAAATAAATATATGATAATTACCAAATAGTAATATTGTTGTGTTATTGTTTTCCGAATAGGAATGTAGATACAGGATGTTTTGGGTTGATGTATTTATATAAGAAGTATATGATTAAGCATATGATAGAAATATTGATAGCGTAGTGGTTAACATGTTCTATACATATGGGGTCGTATTTGTGGTTGAATAGAACATCTAAGAAGTCGATTCCAAGGTTAGTTTTTTCGTTTGCGTGATGTTGTTCATGGCATATGGAAGGATATAAGTTGTAGTTGATAATATGAACGGTAGCGTATAAGAAAGCGTACATAGTTATGGTAGCGTAATTGAATTGTATATGTGTTTTTCCATGTTTTGCGTTGAATGCGATACCTAAACTGCGTAATAATAATGCGAGTAGAAGTCCTTGTGTGAGTATATTTTGTATGAATTCTATGACAAGGTTAATAGGTTGTTTGTTGATGTTTGTGTTATGATGTATTTTGTGATGGAAGTCGAGTTGATTTGTTAAAGTGAATGCTAAGAATTTGAATGGTGGTATGATTTTAAATATCTGGTTGAGTGTATTAGAGTTATTTTGAATGTGAGTTAGCATTTGAGTGAAGTCAAAAGTGTGGCTAAATAGATGAACAAGCCATCCTATGATAGCGGTAATAATGAGTGATAAGAAAGATACTAATATTTTTAGTTGGTTTGATGCGTTTCCTCTTTGTAATAATGCTAAGAATATGGTAGCGGTTAATATGGTAATCCAGAACTTTTTGTTTATGGATATTGCTTTTCTTATTCCAGGTATGTTTTTATGGAATTTGTGGAATGGTTGATTAATTTGGTTCATGTTGGTTGGAATAGGGGGAGAAAAAAGCATAGAAGGTTAAACTAAAGTAACATAAGATTTTACTAAAAAATATTTAGTTATTATATAAATGTTGGATGATAAGTGTAGTTTATTGGAACGTGTAGGTAATATAATAGACAAAGAAGTTGAAAAAATTCAAGGAGGAGATTTAAAACAAAGTATAACAAACAATATAAATGAATTAAAGAAGTATGTAACTGTAACAGAAGATAAATTAACAGAATTAAGAGGAAAAATGAAAGATGTAAAGTTAGATAATTTAAACAGTATTATGGATATTCTTAAGGGTAGTGCAAACAACAAAGATGAGATTAATAGTTTAATTATTATTATGTTAGAAAAAGGTCTTGAAAAGTTAGAAGAGTCAAAAGTTAAAAAAGAAGAGAAACCAGATAATTTTTGGGATAGATTGTCAAGACCAAAAAGAGAAGGAGAAGGAGTAGGAGGAGGATTAAAAAAAGGTTTTTCATATGGAGGTGTTTTTGGTATTGTGTGTTTTGCGTTGCTTTGTGCGACTGGTCCTGTTGGTGTTGCTGCTGAAGCTGCTGGTTGTGTTGCGGCTGTAGTATTTTTTGCTGCTGGTATAGGTTTACCAAATCGTGGTGGTAATAATAATTTTGATTGTGATCAAGTAATGAATATGATAAATAGTATTGATAATAATGCAATAGAAATTATGATGACAAAAAAAGATGAAATAAACAAATTAGTAGGAGAAGAAGTTAAAGAACAACCAGTAGAACAACAAGTTGAAGAATCAGATTTTACTAGTGCTAATAAAAACCTTAATATGTTTGCCTTTGGTGGTCGTCGCACTCGTTCAAAGCGAAATAAAAGAGTTAAAGGAGGATTTACAAAGAAGAAAGGTGGAAAGAAGAAGAGTAATAAGAAGAGAGTAAGAAATGTAACAAAAGGTGGTCGTCGTAAGTTGTCAAAGACTCGTCGAAATGTAAGAAGTAAGAAGTAGGTGATTTAATAAATGCGAATATACGTTTGTCAAAAAATCTGGTAAACGTATATGGTAGATAATGATATAAGTAATGTAGAGCGAAAGAAGTTGAAACAAAGTGGTATAGTTCGTAAGAAGAATCAGCGTAAAGAGCCTATGGGTGATGATGTTAAGTTGGATGCTTTAGTTTTGGCGAAAGATTTGGAGGACGGAAGTGTATGTTTAATGGAAAAGGATACGCGTCGTCGTTTTCGTAATTTGGTAGTAGATTATAATTTGGTAAGGTTAAGGTCGTCTGGTATGCCGGATGAGATGTTGGGTTTTTTGGTAAAGTCGATTCATTTTCATACGCCATATTATTTTTTGTTGATGTTTTTGTTGTTGCCTTATAAGGTAGCTCCTTATGTGATGATTCCTTTGGTTGTTTGTTTGATTGCTTTTTTTTACTTTGATGGTTGTTTTTTGACAATAATCGAGTATCGTTTGACAAGTCATGATATGAATATAATAGATCCTTATATTTACGCGTTGGGTAGTGTTCCAACACCAAAGCGTCGTTATTATTATACTTTAGGTGTAACGAGTATATATTTTGTTTTGGTTGTATTTTTGATAATAGTTCGTAATAGGTTTGGTGTGTGAGTTTACAAAAGGGTTAATTAAATGTAATGTGTGTATTTAAAATTGAAATATAAAATGTGATATGTAAAAAAGTAAGATATGATAGATTTGAGGTATAATGAAGAATGGGTTCGGGTGCGCGGGGAGCGCAAAAATGAGGAAAAGTGGGTGATGCCAAGCCGTGAGCTTAGTGAGTGTGCTATAGGTAAAGGTGTATATTGGAATGAAGAATGAGGAATAAGTGATCGTGTATATGTTCGCTGGCCTGTTGGAGATTGTCGATGTGGGGTTACTTGTGTATCTTGGTTTGATAATAGTAAAGATGCCTGGTCATTTATGACGGATAAGATGTATAATTGTAAAAAATAGAGATTATTCGAAAAAAAAACATGTAAGTGTTTATTTTTTTGTTTATTTTTTTGTTTATTTTTTTGTTTATTTTTTTGTTTATTTTTTTGTTTATTTTTTTGTTTATTTTTTTGTTTATTTTTTTGTTTATTTTTTAAATTACTAAATATCTATGCTACTAATGTTTCTTCTTCGAAATCATCTTCTGTTAAAATATCAAGTTGGTCAGTTAAAGCATCAAAACCATTTGATAAAGAGAATGGAATAGGTGATGGTGGTGTGTAGTTATCAGTTCTTCTTCTTTTGAGTGGTGCTGAAGGAGTTGATATAGGCGAAGGAGGTGGTGTTGAATTTGGTGTAGATGGTAAGTATGATGTTTGTATTTGAGTATTTGGTGTAGTTGGTAGTAAGAAGTTGTTTCCAGAAACAATATTAGTCCACATGGCGTCCCATCCTCCTTGTGAGTTAGGTATCATTCTCCAGAACCAATCGTTTCCGTTATCATCACCGAATCCAGAAGATGCGGATTGTGGTATTGATGGAGATTGATTAAAGAATACATTTTCATGATGCCATATATTATTAGGGTTATTTTCCATGTTGTTGTAATGTTTTTGTGCGATTCTTAATTCCTTTTCAATATCTATGTGCATGTTAATTTCTTGTCTGTTGTTAATTTCTATGCATTTATTGTTTGCTAATGTAGAGCAATAGCGAATGGTGTGACCTTTTTGATGGCAGTAGTTGCATGATTGTGATAGAAGTGTAGGGCATATGACAGGGCTATTAGTTGCTGGAGATCTTCTTGGGAAGTGACTTGTGTATACTGATTTTGGTTTTCCAGCATCATGGCATACTTTACAGAAAGCGGCAATATTGATACGTCTTCTTTGTGAGTTCATGTTTGTTATATATGTTTAATTGATTGTTTAAAACTAAACATATAGTATTATAATTTCAATTTTGAGAATTTGATATGTAATTAGATTTGAATAATAGTTATTTGATGATAATTATTATTTTACTTTACTTTACTTAAATTAGACAACGTTAAGGCACATAGTGTAAATGATACGATAAACGTGGTGAACGATAGCGGCTTGTGCTATAGCGAATAGTGCGAAATAAGTCATTCCTTCTTGTTTTGAGTAAAGAGAACGTAAGAAACCAAGAACGGTAAATATGACGACAACAAGTGAAAGTATGAGTATAATAAAGAGGACGTCGCAGTGTTTTTTACCGGCAACAGGTGAAAGAGGGTTGAGAACATGTCTTAACATAGGAGAGTCCATAGTATAATATAGTGATAGAGAAAAAAGGATTATTATGAATTAAATTATTAAACGAATAAATTGAATTAAACTAAAGTGAAGTATATTTCTTTCTAATTTTGTGCTATATCCATAGTTTGTGCGAGAGATTGTGAGAAGCTTGTTAAAACAAATTCGTCTATAAGTGCGTGTAATTTGTTAAATTTCTGAAGTTTATTTGAAGAGTGAGTTAAAATTTTTCTAATATAATCGACGAGTTGTAGATAAGGTAGATTATGTATGCGTGTATAGTCTTCGCATACATAATCTTCATAATTATTTGATATGAGTTGTTGTCTTCTTTGTTTAGCAGGTTGTGTTTTGAATAGTTTTTGGTCTTCTTTCCAAAATTTGTCCATAACTTTGTCAGCCCTGTGTGTTATTTGTTCAGGAGATAGTTTTGCTGATGCGCAAAATTTGGGTGCGAATTGAACTCTACACATAGGGCAATTGTTTCCATGTTGTGATTTACCAAAGTTTGTGAAAATACATTTAGAACAAAATTTATGTCCGCATTTGGTTACAACAAAATCTTTTTTACCTAATTTTTTGTAGCATATAGGGCATTCTTCAGTTGGTGGTTTTGGAGTTAGAGTTGATTTTTCCTTAAGTGTTTGTGTTCCTCTGGAACATATTTTTTTATTTTGTATAGGTTTGGATATAGGTTGATTTCTATTGTGATTTAAACCGACAATAAAAGGCGTAGAGGATGATGACATAATGAGAATCTTAATTTGTTTGTGAACAGGAAAAATGTTTTTAAGTTTTTCAATTTTGAAACCTGAAAACTCAGAGTTTTTTAAATAATTAAATAATTAAATAATTAAATAATGTTTTGACAAATATTATTGTTTGTTATTATGTTACCGAATATATTTGATAAATAAATAACTATGTGCATGAATGATACTGCTAATATGGGTGTTTTTATTGATTTATTAAAGTCAAGAACTGAATATACAAAATCTCCTGTTATGTGAAACCATGGTAACCATATGAATAATAGCCATGAGTAAGTGAATATGAAAGTATATATTGCGTTTATGTGATTGAATTGAATACATGAATCTTGATAGTTTATGATGTCATATACTATTAGTGTGTATGGTAATATGTGATTTATGTTTGACCAAGTAATTACAAAATTGTGGTCAATATTGGTTGTTAATTGAAGAGCATGTGTTTCGTCCGTATCTTTCATATTGAGTAGTAAGCGTGTTCCCCAGTATCCGACTGTAATACAAAATAGTATATTATGTGTTATGTGTAAGAAGTATGTAGGATTAAAATAGTATAGAATAGCAAGTATAAATCCTGTGTCTGTTAATCTTACGAATGGTTTTAATAAATATAGTTTTCCTGGCATTTTTTTATTATATATATGTCCGTAATGATAATAATAGTTTATAGCAAGTAGTTTATGTGTGAAAGCCCATGATATAATATGTGATTGTGATAGATAATAAAATGCCGGATAAATAAAAGGTATATATTTTCCGTTATTCCATATATCTGTAATTGAATATGATAGAAACATTTATAATGTATAAATTAATGATAAATGTTTAAGTAAAAACAGGATAGAGTTAGTCGACAGGTTCAATATAATGTGGTCCTTTTATGATTGTATATTTTTTTATTATGTCAGAAGCGGTATTATGATTATAAAACGATTCGTTTACTTTTATAAACTTCCCATGTTCTCCGTCTTTGTAATGATTTAGAAAGTATTTTATTTTGCTTGTATAAAGGTCGGGTAATGATTGTATATTATTGTATGTATTGAATTCAGGGTCTTTTGTAAGAACTGATACAAGTTTATGATCCAGTCCCTTTTCATCATGTGTTTCTATTCCACCGAGAACACGAACAGAAGCGGTTGTTCCAGGAATGAGTTGATGATTACATAATACGAATATGTCAAGAGGGTCGTTATCTGGAGACATAGTATTTGGTATGAAACCGTAGTTCCATGGGAAAGAGTTTGAATTATGTAGTATTCTATCAAGTCGTATTCCGCCGTTAGGTTGTATATCAGGGTCGAATTCGTATTTTACTTGTGAGTGTGCAGGAACTTCTATGATTACATCGGTAGTTGTTGGTGCTGAAGACTGTAATCGGTGTAGCATTTTATAAGAGAATATAATAATAAAAAATACCAATAATTCGCTAAACGATATTAAATAGTTAATTATCTAATTTTTCTACAGCATTTTGAATAGTTTCTTCTACAAGTTCTTGAATAATTTCTTCATCCTTTTTTTCTGGTATTTCTTGAATAATTTCTTCATCCTTTTTTTCAGCGATTTCTTGAATAATTTCTTCGTTTTCTTGAATAATTTCTTCATTTTCTTGAATATTTTCTTGTTTTTCTGGTATTTTTTCTAAAAATTCTTCATCCTTTTTTTCAGCGATTTCTTGAATATTTTCTTGTTTTTCTGGTATTTCTTGAATAATTTCTTCATTTTCTTGAATAATTTCTTGTTTTTCTGGTATTTTTTCTAAAATTTCTTCATTTTCTTGAATATTTTCTTGTTTTTCTGGTATTTCTTGAATAATTTCTTCATTTTCTTGAATAATTTCTTGAATAATTTCTTTTTTTTCTTCATCTTCGCTGATGTCGGATACGGGTGTTGTATAATGAGGTATTTCTAAATTACTATTTTCAATACAATTTTTATTTGGAGAATCAATATTTACACCGTTTTCTATACCAAAATCAAAATTATTATCTTCTTCATATTCTTCATTTTCTTCAATTTCATCTTCTTCAACAAAGAATCTGTATCTTCCTTCAGATGGTTGTTGAAATTCTTCAATTTGTATATTTTTGTCTAAAGTGATTGATGAGTAAGGTGATTCATTTTTGTTATTATTAGTATTATATTCGAGAAGTTCATGTTGAGAATTTGTTTGTGAGTTATTATCATCATCGACGACGCAGCATGAGCATTCGCAAAAAATACTAAACATAAATGACATAATTGACCCCATATTATTATACATATAGAATGTAAAATGCTTTAAATAATTCAATAAAAAAGATTAAATATTGTATTATTAAAAATATTATGGACTAAATGATTTTATATTTGGTATATAATTATAATTATTTTTTTTGTTAGGTGATGTGTTCATAAAAAATCTTGGAACTCGTGATATGATATTTGCTCGTGGTGCTGGTGGTATCATGGTGTAAATATCATTTGCATATAAATTTTCTATGTTTGGTATTTCAATTGTTAATTTGCTATGTATTTGGGATATAGACATATATACTAAATGATGAAAAATAATATTTAATATTTTTTGAAGATACCAAAAGTATTTATTTATAAAAATAGTATAATTTTGAAATATTTAAAACTATTAAAGTTAATTTTATTATATTAAACATAGAATATGTATAATGAAGAAGAGTTTCAGTATTTGAGTATGGCTAATCGAATAATTCTTGAAGGATATGTAGAGGAAGGTCGTAATGGTTTGACGCGTTGTCTTTACGGAGAGAAGATGGAGTTTTCTTTGGATAATAATGTTCTTCCGTTATTGACATCAAAGAAGGTAGCGTGGCGTACGTGTCTTCGAGAGTTGCTTTGGTTTATAAGTGGTAGTACAAGTAATGAAGATTTGAAAAAAAAGAAAGTGAATATATGGGATGGTAATAGTACGCGTGAGTTTCTTGATTCTCGAAATTTGCATAATTTGAAAGAAGGAGATTTGGGTCCAGTATATGGTCATCAGTGGCGTCATTTTAATGCTCCATATACATCAAGTGAGGATGATTATAGTGGAAAGGGTGTTGATCAATTGAATAAAGTAATAGAACAGTTGCGTAATGATCGTCGTTCTCGTCGTATAATTTTATGTTCATGGAATCCTTGTCAGTTGGATGAGATGGCACTTCCTCCTTGTCATGCGTTTGTTCAGTTTCATGTAGTGGAGGATAGTAAGCTTATATGTTGTCTTTATCAGCGTAGTGGTGATGTTGGTTTGGGTGTTCCGTTTAATATTGCAAGTTATTCATTTTTGACGCATTTGTTGGCACATCATGTAGGTTTGAAAGCGCATAAGTTGATACATTTTATAGGTAATGCTCATGTATATGAGAGTCATGTAGATGCTCTTAAAGAGCAGATAAATAATGATACGTATAATTTTCCAATATTAGATATGAATTGTCCTATTCGTGAAAATATCGAAGATTATGTTGAGAATGATTTTGTAGTGAAAGAATATAATAGTAGTAATGTAGTAAAGATGGATATGGTAGCATAATATGAAATAAAAAGGTTAATAGATTAATTTATAATATATTTATGTTATAGATTTAATTACTATAGAATCCTGATAGTAATTGTCGTCGGTTTTATATGAATCGATATGAAGTTTGTATCCCATATGAGTATAAAATTGTGCTTGAACAATGAATCTCCATCTTAATAGAACGCATGGTGGTTCTGGTATAGGTTGTGTATATATTGATATTTCATTTGATATTTCATTTGATAAATTGTTTTGATTATTATTTATATGTATTGAATCAAGAATATCCCGAAAAGAGTTATTTTTTGGTGGGTATTTTGGTGATATATTATTTTTATTATGGTAATTGTTCATATATATTATTTTAGATAATTAATGTTGTTTTATTGTGTAATTTTGTCTTATAAAAAAAATGATTTAGGATAATATTATTTTATTCAAATAATATTATAGTGTAAAATATGGTTTTATTTTATATTTTTATTGGTGGATATATGACACTAATAACAGGAATAGGATATGTTGCTGCACGTAGTATGAATGGAGAATATATAAATGACAGTGTAACGAATGCTTTACATAATTTGTAGTTGTAAATAATTAAATATATATTTAGTTAGTTCCACCAGTAGAACCGAACCCACCTTTTCCTCTTAGAGTGTTTCCTAGTTCGTCGGGTGAGTCGACAATTTCAACTTTAACTCTTCTAAGGTCTGGTGCGCATATTTGAAGAAGTCTTGCTTCTGAATTGATAGTATATAGAGAAGTATCATATTTTTTATCGAATAAAGCGCATAGGTTACCTCTGTATCCAGAGTCTATAATACCGACGGAGTTAGCAAGTCTTAGAGGTGTTTTGTATATACTTGAGCGTGGATAAACATAGAATGGCATAGGTTCTCCTGATACAGAGTCGAAAGCAGCTGCGCGTATTTGTAGGTCATATTTGATTAGATTTTCATCCTTACCTATTGAGTAAGTTGTTGGATTAAAAATATCGAATCCCGAGTCGAAAATTTGAGATTGTATAGATTTATTATGTTTTTCAACGTGTTGTTGATAATTCATTTTTAGGTCAAGTGAATCACAAACATGTAATTTGAGTAGCATATGTTTTTTGGTTTCATGTGGTAAAGGTGTTTCAAGTGGGTCAAGTGGTCCAAGATGATTAGAACTGGATGTTTGTAGAGATGAAATATTTCCCATTAATAATATTGTAATGAAAAAACGTTTAAGTTTATATAAAATAATAAATGTTACAATAAGAAGAATTATGTTTATTTTTTCAATATTGAGAAGGTATTAGATAATAGAATAATATAAACGATTGCGAATAATGTTAATGATAGAGTAGTATTTTGTGTATAATGTAGTGTTAAAAAAAGAGATGCGATTGCTATGGTAGTAATAGCAAATGTAAAAGTTGCGTTATATGAGTATTTAAGAATTGAACCGTTAAAGTAATATATGTATATTATTCCTAATATGAATATAGTTGGGAAAGCGGGTATGATAGAACATATGATGTTATTTTTTTGTTTGCTAAAATGGTATAATGTAGTTGTTAATGTTCCACCGATTAAGAATTGTAAAAGATAAGGTAAGTTATTTTGTAGCATGATAATATAAAAAGGTAAGATAAAAATAATAAATTTATAATAATAGTTGGTTGATTGAATCTATAGCACGTGAAGAAATTTTTCTTTGTTTTCCATCTGAACCTGATATTTTGAATGTATCAAGTAGAGTAGGATTGTTTTTAATTTCTTGAATAAGGTTAGGTATATTATTGTATTGTTGTATGATAGCGGTTGCAATATTAGAACTAATATGAGGTAGTTGTTGAAGCATGATAATCCATGCGTTTTCTTTACATATATTTGCTTTTTTTTCAGGTTTAAGTAGTGCTGCGTATGAAGTAGGTGTTTGAGATTGGTTTAAGTTTGAATTGAATGAATAGTATGGTAATTTATGTTGGTCTTTGTTAATTTTTTGGTCAAAAGAAAGTATAATTTTTGCTGAATCTGTTATACTTGTAGAGAATAATACGCTGAATCCAGAGTAGAAAAGAGTGGATATTGCTGCTGAATGAACGTTATTAGTTCCTGCTCTTGTTCCTTCGATAAGAAATATGATGTTATGGTTGTGTATAGGTGCGGCGTCAAGTCTTGCTTTTTGTTCAGTATATCTTCCATCTTTAATGCTTGATACAATATCTGGAACAGTTTTTCTTTCTATAATTATTAGAGGTTGTAATTCGTCTGTGTTATTTTGGTGTTTATCGTAAAATATATGTATATCGCCCAAAAGTAGGTTTTTATTTATTGGTTTTATTTGTTTTATTTGTTTTTCATTAATAATTTGGTTAATTGATTCTATAATTTTTGTTTCTCTATAGTCGATAATGAGAACCATGATATAAGCATATTAAATAAATGTTTTAATATGTTTTAATATGTTTTAATATGTTTTACACCTTTGAACATTTAAAACGCCGACTTATTATATAATGTTAAATTTAATAATTTTTTCTATTTCCAACTCATATTTTTTAAATAATTCAGTTAATTTAAAATCTTCTACATCCTTATCTGTTACTTGTGGTTTTTTATATTCTATTGGAAAATGAGATATTTTGTTTTTTAATTTTTTTTCTAATTTATTTACTATTCCATCTTCAAATATTTCATTTGATTTTATAAATAATACATTATCTCTTTTTACATTTGTCCAACTATTAAATTGTTCAATCATTAATTTTAATAAGTTTTCATCTGATAATTTTATATAAGGATTATTACTAAGTTTCTTTTGATTTACATCCCAAAAAGCACGACCTCTTCTTTTCTGTGATAAAAATGACTTTATAGGATTATCATAAATATAAAAAACAGGTATATTTATATCTATATAAGTGGGACAATGACATAATATTTTACTCCATAATTCACTTTTACATCTATAACCATTTTTTTCTAATTGATTTACCAAAGCATTAGAACAGCTTCCACCATAAGATAATACTAATATATCTAATTTATTTTCTTTTTTAATATCATCATTAATATCATTTAAATTATATATATTTTTTTTATCTAAACTTTTCATTTATATATATAATCAGCAGGATTTTTAAATTTACTAGGCATTTTAAATGTTCAAAGGAGTAATATGTTTTAATATGTTTTAATATGTTTTAATAAGGATTTTAAATATATTTTATATTAAAATCTTCCACATCTTGAGTTAGTTTTTGTAATGTTATTAATTTTTTTTGGATATATATTTTCATCTATGATAGCACATTCAGGTATGACAGACTTGGATAGGTAATCATCGTAAGAGTTATAAACGGAAAAGTCTTTATGGTAAGGTGTATTTACGATTGGTACGCTTCCTTGGAATCCTCTACAGTTTTGTTTTGGTAGTTCAGAGCATTCAGGTATTTCGGGGTTTGTGTTTAATTCGTTTCCGCATCTATCGTTTGGACCTTGTTTTGTTGATACGCAGTCGTGTTTGAATTTTTTCTTAAAAATGTATACACCCTGAGAGTCATTTTCTGGGAAGTTAGAATCGGGTTGAACAATATTATGGTTGGATCTTGTGAGTATTGCGTTTCTTCTTGCTCCAGAGTTAGTTGCTACCGAAGTTTTAATATTTGTAGTGTGTGTTTTGCATGCGGTTGTTGAAGTAGCTCTATGTGAGCCTCTTCCTATGTAGTGAGAGTGTCTTGATGAACCGTTGATTGAGAAGGCAGTATTATTAGATACTTTATCGAATATGTGGTTTGATTTTCGTGCCATTGTGTTAGAACCTGGTGGGTCTGTTCTTGCGTTTCCTGATTGTGATTTGGTGTTGGCTTTTCTTTTTAGAATTGCTAGGGACATATATAAAAGGTGAAGAAATAAAAGTATTATAATTAATTAATAATTAGTATGTAATGTTATAAATTTCCCTATAGGTGACAAAGATGGTATTTGATGTGTTTTTGGGTATATATGACAAATATTTTGTATGAATGCTGCTAAAACAATATTTGATTTTGGGCAATTGTCAATTGGTGCTATTTTATTAGGGTTAATAAAAGTGGGTTCGTTATTGAAGAAATGTATATCTTCTATGGATATGTGTTTTAGTGAATGTTGTTGTTTTTTTAAGAAAGAAGTAATTTTTTTGATTAAGTTAAATAATTGTAAAGTGATGTAATAAAGTTTGTGATTGGGTGTATGTAATATGGTATTTTTTGTAGTTGCTGAATATTTAAATTTTATGCATGTTCTTTTTTGTTGAACATGTGAATGTGGAGTATATGAATAAATAAATTTTTGTAGTAGTGAATCTGGTGAATTATTTTTTGGGTTTTCAACTGGTGGGAATATTGCGTTGTTTTTTATAGATTTGATTTTATTTAAATATGACATATGTTTGTAAAATTGAATTAAAAAAAAAGATTGATAATAACATATAAAAACTAAATAACCAAAGCAAACAAAAACCGAATAAGATGGATAATACGTGGAAGAGAAGTGAAAAAAATAATATGGGTGGTAGTAAGAGGGGTGGTGGTAATAGAGTAAAAAATAATTCAATAAATAAAAATAAGAATGTAAAAAAAGAAGAATATAAGATGGTTGAAAATAGTCGTTGGAAGAAGGAAGATAATAGAGAATTTGTAAATAATCGTGATAATCGTGATAATCGTGATAATCGTGATAATCGTGATAATCGTAATAATCGTGATAATCGTGATAATCGTGATAATCGTGATAATCGTAATAATCGTGATAATAATCGTAATCGTAATAATAATCGTAATCGTAATCGTAATATGAATGAAAGTTACTATAATATGAATAAATATGAATATGAAATACCAAAAGTTCCTGAGAAATTTGTGAATCCTCTTTATACAGCAGATATGATAGAATCGTATGAGCCAATTGAAAGTAAGTATGCTAATGTTGCTAAGGGTGAAGAGGAACCAGAAGACAAGCCTCCTGTAGATGTAAATGATCCGTGTTATTGGAAAGGTGCGTCATGGGTTGGTCCTTTATTTATTCGTGGTGAAAAGCGTAAAGTTATTAATCCGGGTGCTTCAACGATGGTTGTTCCAAATATGAATACAAAATTTAGTCGTGATGGTCGTAAATGGTTTTCAAGTTATGAATCTACATTTACAGAAGAGGAGTTGGAAGCACAACGTGTTGATAAAGAGAATAAATCATGGGAAAAATATGCTTGTGCTTTGGAGGAACGTTATCAAAAGAGAAAGGAAGAATCATATCAGTATTACTTGGAAACAGGTGAAGAGGATTCGTTTGCTTGTGTTGAGCGTGAAGAACGTGAGTTTGATGAGCGTATGGCGATATTGGATGCTGCTATGTATGAAAATGATGAAGAAATGAATGAAGATAATATGATGGAGTATGAAACAGATAGTTTGAGTGATTAAATATGTATTATGTAATAAAGTATAAAATAAGTTATTCTTAAAAAAAATTAATTTTTTAATTATATATGGATTATGAAGAGTTAGAAGAATATTTGGATATGAATTGGATAAATGATGTACGAGAAGAAGAAAAAGAGTATGATAAATTTTATAGTGCTGGTTTGAGTAGTGTAAATGTAATATTTGTTTTAGTTAATGATGGTAAGATAGATAATGTGAAAACACGTCGTTTAGTATTGGATAATGATAGTAGGTTGTCTTGGTTATGTTTAGTAGAGAATATGGATGAATTTTTGCGTAAAGGTTATGTAGTTTCAAATGTGTTAAAGTATTCTGTTGTTGCTAAACCAGAGGATATATTGCGTGGTGATATGAATAATATGTTAAAATATGATATAGTAGAATCGAGTAGTGATATTGTTTTTGAGCCAACGGTTCGTTTTATGCATGATATTAGTTGTGTTTGTTGTATAATGGAAAAGAAGTGTTTAAAGAGTAAAAATAGTACAACACGTCGTGTTTATGTAGAGTTATGTAAGAGTAAGGTTGGTAAGGGAACAAGAAAGCGTATATTTAAGTAAAAAAGTATGTATGATATTTGATTTTTTTAATAATTTTGTTATATGTCATCTATATTAATTTCTTCATCATCTGCGAGTAGGTCGCTGTTGTTTTGTTGATCATTATTTTTTTCTAATTCTTGTAATATTTGATTTTCTATTGTGAAATCGTTATGTGATTTTGCTGTTGCGAATTCGAAACCGTCCTCATCGTTGCAATTGTCTTCATGATGAAGTTTATTTTGAATTTTTTTGAATGATGTGAAATCAGTATTAGTTTGTTCTTCAAGTCTTTTTACTTCGTTAGAATTATAAACTTCAAGAAGGTCACAGTTGGATAATTTCCCCTCTTTTTTTGTTTCGAATGAACGCGTTCCTACAAGGACAACGGAACCTACATTAATAGCGTTATCTCTTTTTCCTCTTCCTCTAAATTTGTTTCTAATATGTAACATTAGAGTAGTTCCTTTAGTATCAACAACATGTGCCATACCGTTTCCAAGTAATTTATTTACGCATGCGTATATTTCGCATTCTTCGTTTGGGTTTGCGCTTCTAAGTTTGTTATTAGTGGTTCCACTTCCTGTGAATTTGCGTCCCATTTTTTTGGCATTTCTTCCTCCTTTTGTATTTTTGACCATTTTGTTTTGTATAAAAAAAGCATGTAAATTAAATTTCAATTTTAGTTAGTTATATGTTTATAAAGTATGTGTATTGTGTTGTAAAATAATATGTATGATTATTCGTTCATTTGTTGAACCCATGAAGGTTGTTCATCAAATTCGAGGTCAAATTTGTTATGAAACTGTTCAAAAGATTCTTCATCTTTAAAAGTAACTTTACCATTTTCATTAATGATTCCCCCATATTTTTTGATTTTAGATTCCCAAGTGGGGCAACCGGAGCATAGGTTTAACCAATTTTCTCTAACGTCTTGAATGGATGGTGGTTTATTATTAGTAAATATGTTGCTTGCTGGGTGGTGTGAAAATTTTCTTAATTTGCTAAGAATTTGGTAGTTGTTTAATTTTAATTTATTTTCATTATAATTGGGAGGTGTTATATCGATGTAATTTTCAAATGGTCCGCATAGTGCGTTTCTTGCTGCTTCTTTTTTTGGGTTGTATTCGCAACCATGTGGGGTATTGAATGTATTGGATGGTGAATCATTTGGTATGTTGTGTATTTTTTTTCTAAGTATGGATGATATGATATGTAGTTTGGCAAGGTTAATATTAGAAGGGAAAGAAGGGGTGGCGCAGGGTGCGCCAAGATAGTTGTCACATGCGATTGCCGTAGCGTTTAGAAACTGTATATTTTCTGAGCGACATATGATAGATATTGCTTTTTCTGGTGATTTACGATGAATATGTCTAATAACAAGATGAGATGCTGGGTCATATTCGGTAAGCCAAGCAGGTCCTTTTCCACGTAGTATAGTAGAAAGTTCAAGTTTTACAGTTGGATGAGTATAATGAGCAAAATGATTTAAAGTATGTGAAGAGCGTCTGCATACAAATAATTTGGTAACGATATGTAATATATGTTTTCTTTCGCTCTGGTTTTCAACCCACAACATAGTTTTTGTTGTAATATAGTCCCTAATATGTGGGTAATCTATTGCTGCGGTAGAGTAGAATGCTGTCCATAGTGCGTTGAAAGTTTGTTGAATAAATCCAGAGTCTAATAATTCATTACACCAAAAGATAGGTTCTTCTATGGTTTTAGCGGTTACAAATGATAATATAAGTGATGCGACGGCATGGTCACAGTCGTAAAGTAGATTTGTAAGTGGCATAATAGTATTTAATTTTTGTTAAAAACTAAATAGTTTTAGATTTAGAATCAATTTTGAAATTATATAATTTGATATGAAAAAATTACAAGATGAAATAAATGCAGATATGACATTTTTCCAACGCTTAGTGAATATAGGGGATGCTTTTGGCTACGATGCAGAGGCTTGGGGGGGGGGGGAAATAGCAATAAAAAAGTGAAACATTTTTGTGGGTTCTTTGCAACTGTTAATAAAGGTCTTTTTTAAAAAATAATATAATCTTCGGAATATATATAATAATGGCAAACGCTTGGATAGCACATGTAAAGAAAACAAAGGAAATGAATCCTGAATTGATGCAACAAGGTGGTCTCAGGGCAGTAATTTTTAAGGCAAAAGAAACATACAAAAAACAAAAACAAAGTGGAGGAAGTGGTAATCCTATGGGTGGTACAGTCGAAACTATGGTTGAACAAGGAGCTGATGTTGCTGGTAGTGGTATGGGTCGCGCTGTAGGTGCTGGTGCTCAAGAAAATGCTCAACCTAGTGATGCTCACACTATATTAGGAGGTGGAAAGAAGAAGGCAAAGAAGTCAAATAAATCAAAGAAAGCCAAAAAATCAAAGAAATCCAAAATGGGAGGAAAGAAGGCAAAAAAGACAAAGAAGGCAAATAAATCTAAGAAAGCAAAGAAGACACGTTCTCGTAAATAAATGATTTAATGTTTAAAATAAATACATTATGGGTATAGATAATGTATTTAACATTTATATAAATAAAATATGTTTATAGATAATATATGGAGACAGAAAGAGATTTATTGATGTATTATCAGACAACTCTGAGAAATACTGGTCTTTTCACAACAGTATCGTTTGCTGCTCTTGGTTATTCAAGATATTACCGAGGTAAAGATCATTTGTTTAATGTGTCACTTATAATGGTAAGTATGATTTTTATGACAATAACTTTAATATTGGCAAGATATTTGGTAGAAGATTCAATAAAATGGAAAAAGGAGATAAATACAAAATCTATCGATAAATATTTGCTTTTACCCAGAGTAATATTTGTAGTAAATGCTCTTTTATTGGTGCTTGCTTTTTACACGTTGATTCGTGAGTTAATGAAATAATTTGATATAAAAATTAGATTGTAGTTTTATTTTCGTGAATGATATGGAATGCTATATCACTTTGAACGAAATTAATATAAAGATGATTATGTAATGTTTGAAAAACATCTTCTAATGAATGATTTATTTTTGGGTTTAGAAATTTTATGATGGGTTTTATAAAATTTTTAGTAATGATATTGTTTTCAATATTGAAACAAGAT
>Ga0181409_1000316_pt1 | contig 19339 bp, 20 predicted proteins | sample 32SPOviralmetaG_FD_130138 | JGI IMG/M metagenome (GOLD analysis project Ga0181409, IMG submission 130138) | Marine viral communities from the oligotrophic San Pedro Time Series (SPOT) site, San Pedro Channel, CA, USA - 32 SPOT_SRF_2012-05-30 | ecosystem: Environmental > Aquatic > Marine > Strait... | reverse complement strand
GAATGATAAAACAAGATAATCCAGATGTAGAATTAGATGCTCCTATTCCCGGTCAGTCTTTAACTGCACCATTAGGCGATAGACCTTGGCAAAAACCTGCGCGTTTTCCAACACCTGACGAAGCTTTATCGTTTTATATTGATAGAATAACTAGACCTAAACAAGCAACAAAAATGTTTAGTGTATTAGAAAATGGTGTGCCTGTAGAAACGTTGGTTGATATTATGCAAACAGGTGGTGTCATGGAAGGATTGCACAGTTTAGATGTTGGTATTGTTATAACACCTGCATTAGTTGAGGTTATATCACAGATGGCTACAAAAGCTGAAGTAGATTTTAAGCAACAAACAGAGGTAGAGCAAGACACCATGAATGAATCTGAGGTTAAATCTATACTTAAAGAGATAGATGATGTACCCTACCCGACTCCAGAACCTGTAGAGGAAGAACCTCAGATGGAAGAAGAACCCAAAGGACTAATGGCAAGGAGAGCAATGTAATGGCATTTTTACAATTTTTTGGTGGCGCAGCTAAAAGAGGACTTAAAAAGATTGAAGACAATGAAGCGATTATAGATAAGTCTATAAATCTTTTTACACAACTAGGCATACCTGCATACAAAGCACGTAAAGAATTAAAAAAACAGAATAGGCAAATGGCTGAAACATTAAGAGATAATGGCTTTGGCATTGATGCAATAGGTACTATACTGTCTCAGGGAAAAGGTCAGAAAGTTGTAGACTATTTAGATAAAATGTCTGCTATAGGTAGAAAAGCAAATGTTGCTGACGTTGTAAAATTTTTACCTACATACGAAGAGAGTGGCTTGAGTATGGATGAAATGCTAGAGTCTGTTGTTGGTAAAGTTAATAGAGGTATGACTATGAGTGATGCAGTTATGGATGCTACAGGGCAAAAGTCAGAAACAACCTTTGGTAAATTCTTCTCAGGTACAAACAGAAAACTTGTAGAAAAAAGACTGTCTACATACAAGAGTGCATTTGGTGAGGGAATGTTAAATGACTTGAGAGCGTTAGCTGTCGGGGATGTGTCCTCAAGTTACTTTCCAAAAGAGTCAAGAGGTACTATAAGTTTGTATGACCCTGCTGCCGCAGCTCTATTGGCAGGTAGAGAAGCAGACAAAGATGATGATGCTATAACATCTACTACATTAAAAAATGATTTAAACAATCGTTTGACAAGTATAATAGGATTAGAGAAAGCTATTAGTTTTGAAACCATACCCGATGGTATGGGGGGTTTTAGACGTGTACCCATGTATGAACCTGCAGAAAAAAAACTACAGGGTAAGGGTTTTAAAATGATAGATAAAATATTATCTGACCTACCAAATAAAAAAAGATACTCTTTTGCTGAAAGAAAAAAGGCATTGGACTTACTGGAGAATATGTACAACAAAAATACAGGTAATACAAAAACCACTATAACAACTGGTGGCACAACTGGTGGCACAACTGGTAGTACTACTGGTGGCACAAGGGGTACTACAAAATCTCCTAAACAAAAGGCATCAGACCAGATTGATGCACTTTTAGTAGAGATAACAAATAATAAAACCAATCTTATAAAACCTTCATCTCAAGGAGGTGGGGGACGATTAGGAGCAATTTCTTTAGAAATAAAACGCCTTTTAAAAATAACTCAGCCTACCATATCTCAGGTTGATTTAGATAAAAGAGCGACAAAATTAATATTAGACGCAATGAAGTAAAGTTATGCCATGTACAGAACATATAATAAAGGTAAAAACGTAAACAGAGAATCTCTTTTAAAGGATTCAGAGTTCTTAGAAGACGCAAGAACATTCTTAAAAGAGAGAAACAACATGACTGGATATTTAAGTCCACAAGAAACATTGGACGAATTTCAAGAACACATGCGGTTTCACGACACAAATGAAGTCACAACACTGCGTGACTTAACGTATGCACAAGATTCAGACCAAGAGGGCAAACTTAGATTTGCAAACTTGATTGATACATGGGACAAACTTGATGGCGAGTTGTCTTTAAAATCAACTCTTGATTATGGTGAAAGCATACTCACCGCACCCTCCACTTATATAGGTATAGCAACAGGCGGTTCAGGTAAGGCTGCTTCTGTTGGAGCAACACAGGCAGGTAAGATAGCATTGCGTAGCATTCTTGCCAAGGCAACACTGCAAGCAGGTAAAGCTGCAGCAGTTGAAGGTGCTATTGGTGCAGGTCAAGGTGTTGCACAAGAACTTACACGAGATGAAGTTGGCTTACAAGAAGGTGTGACAGGAGAGAGAACTGCTAAGACAGCTATAGCATCTGCAGCCACAGCAGGTATAATAAACTTTCCATTAGCATTATTTCAAAAGGGTAGCATACCCAAAATTAAAAAGGGTGATAGAGAAGCAAATGAACTCTATGAGTCTGCTCAAATAAATCAAGCTAAAAGAGCAACTGAAGCATCTGCAAAAACAGCAGAAGTTTTACAGGATGGTAGAGTAGTAAGTGGTAAAAAAGTAAAAACTACTGAAGCCGAAATAAGTGAAGTAAAAACAACTCTTAATGCCCTTGACCCAGAAAAGGTTAGAAAGGGTAGACAGATAAAAATGATGTCATCAACATCATCTACATTAGAAGCATCATTACCATCCGAAACTGTGGACAATATTGTTGCTGCAGCCATACGTGCAAAAGATGTTTTAAAGTTGAAAGAAGGAGAAAGAGTAACGAGTGCTTTGCAAGAAGCTTTATCTAAAAGAGATATAGATATTTTTGATGAAGTGGGTGATATATTAGAAGAACATAATTTGACTTATGACGAGTTTTCTTTATTTTATCTGGCAAAAGTATCAGAAGCAGGTAGAACACTGGGGTCTCAGTCACAACTAAAAAGAAGTTTAACCCCACGAATGGATAAAACAAAGAATGAAGTTGATGTACTACTAGATAGTGTAGACCAACTGAATGTTGCAGGTAAATCATCTTTAGATTCTACTTTAAGTAGACAATTTTTAAATGATAAGTTAGCTGTTGACAGTGTATTTTTTAATTTAGCACTAAAAGGTGGACGTACTGTAAAAGATTTAGACCGTCTACGACTTGGATTTATGACCGTTCAACCTAAGACAACTATGCGTAATACATACAATGGTGGATTTCGTGTGTTTGTAGATGCTACTACTAGAACAATGGATAATGTTCTTAGCAATCTTACCGGTAGACAATTAAAGAATCCGTTTGATGGTACGTTTGATATGGCTAAACATCTGTTAAATCCCGCTGAGTCAAGAGTTATGCGACAATTAATAACAGAAGCTTTTCCTGTGAAGACTGCAAAACTATTCAGAGATGCTGCCGATTTAGAAGCAGTGGGTAATTCAGATAGTGGTTTAGCTGTATGGGCTAGAAAGGTAAACTTTTTAAATACAATATCTGATAATTTATTTAAGCGTGGTATATTAACAGCTTCATTAAACAGAAGAGTTAATGACGCACGAGTGCCTATAACAGATAAAATAAAAACGCAACTGTTAGAAGGTAGAATGCTACGTCAGATGGATGAGTCTAGCGTGAAAGATGCTATAGATAATGCGTCTGACATAACAACATTATACAAAGAATATGGCAATATTGATAAGAAAAAGTTTGTAAGCTTAAATGACATGGCAGAAACTGGTAATTTACGGTTACTTGATAATGCTATTGACCCAGTAACAAAAGAACCTCGTAGCATAATAGATGAAGCTATCAAAGACTCTTATCAGTACACATATCAAGAAGGTTTTGTGGGAAAAGATTTGTTTGGTAAACTTGCACAACAAGGTATAAAAGCACACCAAGCTGCTCCTTTTCTTGTGTCTAGTTTTATGCCCTTCCCAAGATTCGTAGCAAACCAAATAAAATTTAATTATGAACACATGCCTATCATTGGAATGTTACCATTAGATAGGCTAAGTAAAAAGTCTGCCGAAAACATAAGTGTAAAAAATGCTGCAAAGTATTACAGAGAAAGATTACCAAAACAGATGACAGGAGCTTTGGGACTTACAGCTGCATATCAATGGAGGGCTTTACAAGGACCTGAAACAGAATGGTACGAGTTTAAAAATAATAAAGGTGAAATTATAGATGGTAGACCTTTGTATGGTCCTTTTAGTCCATTCATGTTTGCTGCGGACATACTGTATAGGTGGCAAAATGGTATGCCTAGAAAGAGATTTGCACAACATGTAAGAGATGGGTCACAGGCACTGCTTGGCTCTAGTCTACGTGTTGGGTTTGGTATATACGCTATAGATAAATTGTTTGAAGAACCTGAAAGTTTAGTGGGTTGGAAAAGTTTAGCTGAAGGGATGGCTAATATTGGAAACACGTTTCTTATACCTGTAAACGTAGTAAGAGATGTATATGCACAGTTTAATGAAGATGCAAGAGGTATACCTGAAACCAGAAATGGCGAGATAAGTTTCTTAGATATACTATATAGCAGAGGGAGTAGGTCTTTACCCAAAAACTTTTTATCTGAGGTTGATGGAGAAAGTGTAAACATATTGCCTGACCAAGATTGGTTTAGCACAGAGAAAAGGGCAAGGTCTCCATTTCAAACAGGAGCTTTAAAACCTATAGACCCATTAGCATCTCAGTTTACAGGAGCTTTAACTAGAGAAAAGAAAAATGATTTTCAAAATGAAATGACGCGGTTACAGCTAGGACGGTCTGATATATACAGAAAAGATGATAACGAGATTATGGACAAATATGTAAGAGATGAGTTGTCAAAAAAAGACGGAGCAAATAATCTAAATGAAAAAATGAAAATTATTTTAGATAGTGACGCTTATAAAAACTCTGTAGGAGACATGGCAAAGAGAAATTTATTTATACGCTACTCTAAAGACATAATACAAGATGCAAAAGATGCTTCTAAAGCTAGAATGGAAGCTGAAGCACAGAGAGATAAACAACCCTTTACACCATCAATGGTCACTAAATTTGAAAAATTACCAAAGACAATTAAGGATGCTGTTAATGAAGAATATATAAAAGTCTATGGTGGTAACTCCGTACAGCAAGATAAAAAAACAAATTTATTTATTGAGGGGCAACCTATGAATGTTTTGCGTTGGGCATTAGAAGAAGCTAGTAGACTTAGAGGAAAAGAGGGTGGACTATAATGGGTATTGAGTTTGGTAAGAATGACTTTGAAGATGACTCTATTACACTAGGTGCAGACAGAGACCATGCGATAGACTATCCAGACCCTATACTGTCTCGTGCAGAACAAGCACTAATAAAGGCTAAACAAAACAAACAGCCACCCACTGCTGAAGATTTGCTTTATGGCTATCCTGTACAAAAAGCTATATATGAAAAAATGTCTAAGCGGTCTGCAGAAGACCTACACAATGATGCAATAAATACTGTAAAGGGTATAGCAGATGCTACACCTGTTATCGGTGAGATAAAAGCTGCATATGAGTTACCTAATGATTTGTCCTATGCATTTGAATTAGTAGAAGAGGGTTATGAAGAGGGTGACTTAAAAAAGATGGGATTGGGTGGTGCATTTGCTACACTATCTGCAATGGGCATTATTCCGGGTGTGCGTATTGGTGCAAAGGCAGGTAAAGAAGCTATCAAAGCCAGTATAAAAGCACCAGAAGGGTTGAATATAAAAGCAGCAAAAGAGGTGGCAACCACTGGCGAGTTGACTAATGCCATGCAACAGTTAGCTAAAACACAAGACAACGAAATTACGAATAATCAGATTTCTGAGATACTCAATAAAGGTAAACCAAACTGGACTTCTGTAGACCTTGAAGACTCGTTTTCTGATTTATCTATAAAAAATATAAAGGTTGTTGATTCTCTTAAGCCAAGTTCTCAGTACAAAATGCCCCCTCAGTTTTTTAATCAATTGAAAAAGCTAGAAACAGAAACAAAAGCAAAAGGTGTATCAGCGCAACAAAAAGAGTTAGCATTTGACCTTCAAATGTTAGGAGAATCTCAGAACCAGATTGTCACTAATAAACAGATTAAAGAAATGGTTGAATTAAAAACAGGGTTTACTCCTACTCTACAGACAACTAATGAAATACAAGCCACGTTAAACGATAAAGGTATTTCAACAATTAACAGTTTTGATGAGTTTAAAAAGATGACAGGTCAGGATATACAAGAAGCTAGTATATACTCATTAGAACCATTGAAAAAACCAGAACCACAACTCATAGGTGGTACATTTGCTAAAGCTGATGTGGACATGACACCTGACCAGAAAGCTATTTTAGACAGCATAAGAAATAAGCAAGTAATAACAAGAAATTTATCGGATACTTATGGGCAAGGCAACCTTGCTCCTAACGTGGCTGAAGGAATGCATAATATAAAGATTAAGGGTAAACAATATAACATAAAAAATAAAGCAGACCAAATAGAAATAGCAAAGATGCTACCTAAGTCTATACGTAGAACCGTAATAGAAGAAATGAACAGACCTGTGCCAAGGGTATTTCATGGGTCAGCAGGTATAAGTCAACCCTATGGAAGGGGAACAGCCTATATGGATATGACTAGAGCAGACGTACTAGAGCAAGATGGATTTATGCCATATTCAGACTTTGAAGAAGGGGTTGAAATAGGTCTAGGTGGGGGAAAGGGTGCATCGGGTGTACACGCAGAATTAGGTAAGAAGATGTTATCAACATCCAGAGACCCACTCGTGTCTATAAAACAATCCTTTGCCGATAACATACCTGCTAATGTAGTATCTGCACCATTTCCTAGAAGTAAAACACGACCTATGAAACCTGAAGAATATGATGTTAGCTCAACCCAAGCACAATACTCAAGAGATGATACACCTGTAAGTCTACCTATGCTTAGACATCAAGAATCTGAGATAGCTTTTAGTAGCCCCGAAGACATAAAAGATATAAGACAACTATCCAAACAAGAAGACAAGATTCCTAAAACTGCGGTTGTGTCTAGAAAAGACTTAAAAAATATAGGTTCTATTTCGTTAGAAGATAGAATTATAAAAGGTCAAATGTTTGCAAATAATATTGTGGGTAAATTTAAGGTGTTAAATGCTTTGCTACCATCTGCAAATTTACCTACTAAATTAAACCCAAAACAAGCTCAAGTAGCATACAATGAAGTAAGAGATATAATGAAAGACCTTCAAGCTCTAGGTCAATTCACTGAGCAGTATGGGGCTAGAGGTACGTATGATAGCTTATATAAAACTTTTAGGTCTAACAACAAATCTAGAATTAAGTTTATTGCAGATGCCTTACCAGAAGGTGAAAAGAAAAATATGTTAAATTCCTTACATAAAACTGTAGATGCTTACAGCTATGCTACTGGACAAGGGGCAAAAGCCACAAGGAACAAATCAGATAAAGAACTATTGGATATAATAAAATCAGACACAAGTTTAGACGAAGCCTTTGAACGTACCTATACTGGTGAAGATTTAAAACGAATGTCCTTTTTACTTACAGACAGACTGAATCGTGGTGGCTTGATGGCTAGACGTTAACGATTATCTCCAGAACCACCAAGCACTCCTCTTGCTCTTCTGTCTTCTAATTTATTAAGATTATCTTCCATTATCTTACCAAGGTTAGAACCCAACTCTTCCGCTAATACAGCCAGATACCAACACACATCGCCAAGCTCTTTACCTATCTCCTTGCGCTTATCTGGTGTATCTCCCCCATCACGTATCAACTTCTTTACTTTGTTTGCAACCTCTCCTGCTTCACCAGTGAGACCGAGTGCAAGATATTGTACACCTAATTCTTTTGGGAATATAGCTGTCTTACATGCAGACCTCTGATATTCCGTAGCAGTTATTGTGCTAATATTTTTCCATTTCATAAACTGTTTAGCTTCCTTCTGTAAGTTGTTCATTCTTTTTTATCCTCGACAGGTTCTCAAAATACGCAGTGTTAAACCCACGTTGCCACTCTTTAAGTTGCATATCTTCTTTAAAACGAGGACGAAGTTCTGTAAACATTTTCTTGCCACCTATATACCTGTACTTGCCACCCTTTTTAAATGCATCATAACCCCACTTAAATTGTATCTTAAGTGGGGCATCGTATCGTCTAAACTTTCTAGGCTGCATCTTTGTTTTCCTTGAATGCTTTGATAACATCAGAAGAAAATAGTTTCTGTAAATTTAGTAGATACATGCGTGATGCATTGTGGTCTCCACCAGATACAGACTTCTTGTAATCTAAGTTGCTTATAATCCTTCTTAGATTCTTTGTATCAAACACTATAGTAGCAAAGATGTCTTTACCTATGCAAAGATTGTGAAACCAGAAGTCTGACTCAGTGGCATTAATACCACTAGGCTTGCCATAGGATTCGTATTCTATAGCAATGTTACCTGTTTTCTGCCATACATCTCTCTCACTCTTTACTTCAATCTTCTTATCCTGTAGCATTTCTGCCACAGCTTCTTCCCTTACCTTTCCATACTGTAAATCAATGTCGAACTTCTTTCTATTTTTTGGTGACGGTGCTGTTTTTGTCATTCGATTTTCCTTCTGTTTGAGGTTGCGGTGGGGCTACATACTTGAATAGCATCTGTAGTTTTCCATCATATTGTGCTATATGTCCTAGCTCTTGTTCGATGGATGACATGATGTCTTCATGATGTGCCACTCCTGTTGGGTTGTCAATTAGTAAACTCACGTTTGCTAAATGTTTATTTAAAGCACCTTTAAGGTAACTTGCTTCTGCGTTTAGTATAATTTCTTTCATTATATTACAACTCCTACTATTACTCCAGACATAAATACAGAAATGTATGTTAGCATTTCTAATATAAATATTCTCGTATCTTTATTATCTAACGGTTTAATCATATTTTTAAACGTAAAATATTTCATATAATAACTCCTTTATACGTTAATGTCAACTACTTCACACACACCTGCAGTACATGCTAATTCACGACTGCCTGTGGTTGTGTCTTCTTTTTCGTACTCAGATAGAGCAGTCCAATCAATTCCTTTCGGCATTTGACTTAACATAGTCTCATACTCTTCTTTAGTACAATCTTGATAAGGTGCTTGCTTATATGTATGTTCACTGAATGGTAAGAAACTTATACCAGACACTTCATCAAAATGATTATACACCCAAGAGCCTACATCTAACCATTCATGTTCTTTCACTGAAATAGTTACAGACGGCTTGTGTTCACACCAGTATCTCTGATACTTTAACCAGATGTTAAGTTGGTCAATAGCCGACATGTCCTGTCTGCATAGAGCAGAAGAAGGAGCTTCCATAGGAAAGCTAAACACTGTAGTGCTATCAGGTTTCATAACATCAGGCTCAGAGGGTATACCTTGTGCAATCATAAACTCAGTCAGTGGGTCTTTATTATCTCCACGTACTGTGCGTATGTAATAAGGATTGTGTCGTGCGTGTATGCCACTGGCACTGTCAACTAATTGACTGACTGTACCGCTAGGCTTCACTGTTGTGACAGCAGTAGATTGTGGAATACCTAAACTCTTGGCTAACTTTTTGTTAGTATCAATGGCTATATCACGTAATCTAGACAGCAACCCTTCAATGTTTTGTCCTATTCTTGGGCTGTTGCCACTTAATAATGCACTGTCCATGATACCAGTAAGGGACACACCCAACAGTCTTTCTTCTTCTGTATTTGTTTTCCATATCTTTCGTAGATATTTAAAGTCAGTAAGCGTAGATTGAAACGTACCCAGTATGGTAGCAAGTTCAACTTTTTCTGCCAGAGTTTCTTCCGTATCGGTTTCTCTAACAACAACTTCAGTAAGGTTACAGAACTGATAAGGACGTAGTATAATCTCACTGCATGGATTGCAACCAAACTCGTGGGATACATCTCGTCTACCATTCTTAGATGCTTGATTAATAGCAGACTGTCGGTTGAATATACCTCGCTCACCCGACTTACTTTCATAAAGGGCAAACCATTCACGCATAAAGGTGTCCATATCTGGTTTAAACTTATATGCTACACTATTATTTGCTAATGCACGTTGCCCTTCATTCTCCCACCACTGTCCTGACTTAGCGTGTCGCATCTGTGTATCGCCTAGATTCGATAGCGAGATAAGTGCAGACCTACGTACTCCACCCACTACTACTACTTCTCCTATCTTGCACATGATATCGTGACACTCTAAGGGGTACAGCCTACGATTCTTGGCTTGAGTAAACTTCTCAATTAAGAAGTCAAACAATTCTTCTAATGGGGCAGGACCACTGGCACGACCACCAAATGTTTTTAGTCTAGCACCTGCAGGTCTAACTTCTGATACGTCCCATTGTGGTATCTGTCCTGCATATAGCATAGCAATCATTTCTCGCAATGCTCTTGCCCATCCCGGTCTGCTATCTGCCACCTTAATAACTGTATTACTTTTTTCAAAGTGTTCATTTATGATTGGTAACTTATCCACATTCTCTCGTTCCACAGAGAAGCCTACACCTGTACCACACATAAGTACATACATAGTTTCATCAAAGGCTCGTGGGCTATCTACAGGTATATACGAGCAGTTGTATCCTGCAACGTGACATCTATCTAAGGCAGAACCTGCTGTCATCAACGCTCTCATGCTAGGCATGACACTTAGATTAAATAAGCCGTTCTCTAACTTGTGCTTCATAGCACTAGCCATAGTATAGTCATGGTTCTTCTTTAAATGCTCTGACATATAATCTATATATCTGCTAACAGTCTCAGTCCATGTCTCACGTCTTTGCTCGTCTTCCTTCCATCTAGCGTAGCGTGATAACGCAATGAAGTTTTGATAGTCGGTTGGTAATAAATTATTCATATTAATCTCTCAATGTTTTTATACTTTTAATCTTAGCACCGTGGACATCATAAAAATATTCCTTAATGCCATCCTCAATTTCTTCTGATACTCTACCATCAGCAGGAATGGGGTACTCCTCTGGGTCTATATCTATAGCTATAAGCATTTTAACTAGCATTTAATCTTCCTTTTACATAATCAAAAAACCTATTTAAATACCATCGGGCTTTTCCTATATCGGCATCACCGCCTTTTTCTGTTTCTCTAAGAACGTATTTTATATTATTACCTTTAATATATCCTCTATATTCTTCGGGAGTTAAGAAAGCTTCTATAACATCTATTACTTCCATATTACCTTTTTTGTAATGTGGTGGATGGTTTATTAAATCAATCTGTTTCGTCATCGCTCTTGTTTCCATTCATAAATTTCAAGTGTATTATATTACTATCTTGTTCTTTGTCAATAAATAAATCTTGTTGCTCATCATTAGAACGATTAAGATAATCATGCAATAGATTTCTAAATGTTTCTACTTCTTCTATGATAGGCACAGAAGCACACATCATTTTACTAAACTGCATAAGCTCACTCCATTCATTGTCTGGCAGGTTATTGTCTTCTGATGTGATGACTACTATATCTGCACTACCCGACCACGCACCATTACTCTTACTTTTATTTGGACGAACTCTTATTATAAAATCATTCTTATCTATCTTATTTGCTATGTCCATATGCTTTCCTTTTATATCCATTAAACTTTATAAAACTTGGGTACTTGTCTTTGCCTTTTTCTTTTATCCATGCTTCAGGAATAATCCTGTCATAGTAAATAAAGTCGTATCTTTCACACCATTCACCGTATGTAGACTTTGCACCTTTCCTAAGTTTACGTCTGCTATTCTCAAACACAAAACGTATATCTAATTTAGGGTGTTGCTTCTTGATGGCAAGATGTTTTCTTCTATCTGATGCTGTGAACTGTCCTTTAGTTTCTATTATTAGACCATTAAACAATACAAAGTCAGGTGTATATGTGCGGTAGGCTAAATCTTCCCACTCTATCTTGAAAGGCTCGTACTTAAACTTAACACGTTGTTCCTTCAGCAAGTCAGAGATTTTTATTTCCAGACCGCTACGATAGCCATACTTTCGTGCTGTCGCAAATTGTGCAAATCTATTTATAACCATACTCCTCGTTTAATTCTACATACGCAACCATTCTAGGTTGCTTGGCTTGGGACTTGACAGCAGGTCTTTCCACAAGGTTTGACCAACAATCAAATCGGTACGAGCAGAACTTACAGTTCGTGTTCAGTATCTTATTACCTGTAGGCTTACCCCTAAATGTTTCATCTTCAGCTTCAAAGCAACGCTTAAACTTATTAGCCTTTACAACATCCACAGTATTAGATATCTTCTTTACTTCTTTATCCATATCTAAACCACTAGCAGGCACATACTTGAATTGTCCATTAGCCTTATTTACAACCCACCAACCACCTGCTCTTTTACCAGATGCTTTGGCATAACCTGCTAACTGTCCAATGTAGCCAAATCCATCTGACTCCGCAAGTTTGTCATAGGACTCAAACTTATTTCTGTAAGACCAATCTGAAGCAGACTTAATATCATCTACCGCATCATTGACAACTATATCATATGTGCCAGATACTTTAGAGTCACCTACATCCAAAGAAACTTCCTTAGAATCTTCGTACTGTATGCCTGCTTCAGTCATCAGACCTTTGAATACCGCTTCCACTATATCTCCTAGCATCATATTCATAACGAACGTAGTAGGAAATGGCAGAGCTTTCTCAGGTTTGTTCTTGTCATACCATAGCTGACAAGTTGGTCTCCCCACATTCGACATGCGTAACCGAAAGTCTTTACGCTTTTTCTCCCCGCCAAACTGACGTTGCATGGCTTCAGCCACATCAGTAGCCACTTGTTGTATAGTTGTCTTAGACATAGCAGTCTTGCCCTTGACAGCATCATCAAGATATTGATGCAACGCTAGTTCAGCAGGATGATTCATTAGGCTACTTCCTCTTCAACTTCAATGTCAACTAGATTATCAACAACATCAATATCATCATCTTCCATTTTAGAGTTAGCCTTCTCTGACCATAGATTCATAATGTACTGATTGTAGTTATCCAACCATGCTAGGAAATCGCCAAACATACTCTGGTCATCTGAAGTAACTTCCAAAGTTTTAGAAACATCAAGAGACACAACAGGAATGAAGAAGCTATTACCATTTGGTAACTTTTTCTCATCAGTCGTAGCTGTAATCATATGATGTACTGGTAATCTCTGTAGCTTTGCTAGGTTAGCGAAAGGCTCGCCCACAATTTTGAAGGCATCTCTGTTATCTATCTCCCATATAAAAGGCATGGGGTCAACAGTCACTTCCGCACCAGTTGCATCTACAGGATGCACCAATTCTACTGTACCAAAAAGAACTCGCACTCTTTTAATCTGCTTGATTAAGTCCTGAGTTTTCTCTGGCAATGATTTAAAGTCCTGTATATAACCTGCAGGTTTACCACAGTTAAATCCACCATCGTTGTCCTTTAAATCTACATTAAGATTATCCGACATAACAGTTTTAATATATCTGTTAGGCGCATTAGCACCACCCATTACAAATCGCTTGTACATAAACCTTTGCATGTGTGGTCTAATCTTAACAGAGTTAGCATAATAAGTATCACCATCTGGAATCTCCAGTTTGTATGTACCACCGCTAACAGTCTCTACGTTTACACTCTTTCCTTTAACTTCTGCTGTACCCATGATTGGCGAATGATTAATGCGTAGCCTAGCTAATGAACTGCTTTTAGCTTTAGCAGGTGCTTCGTTAGCTATGCCCATAGCCTTTGCCATTGCGCCATAGTTGTTTGGGTCTATTGTTGTTAGTTCTGTCATATATGTTTCTCCTTTAACAAATGAGACATAGTTATATCATATAACATCTTTAGTGTCAAGCCAATTGTGACCTATTTTTGCTTCCAATAATAAGGGTACGTTGAAGGTTATTCCCCAACGTTTTGATATCAAAGAAGATAGCTCTCTATTAGTTCTATTTATGACATCAAGCACCCCATCTTTCTCGTTTGGATGCACATCAATAACGATACTATCGTGTACTGTATTGACTATACAAGACCGCATCGGCTCTAAAAGATTATCAATGTGTAGCAGTGCCAGTGGCACTATGTCTGCTGTAGCAAACGACTGCACAGGATAATTCTTTATCTGTGTAAAGTGACTTATTCTGCCACTCCTATTACGTTGCACATCGGGGAAAGAAAACTCTCTACCAGATGGTGTAGCAATCTTTTGTTTATCTAAGGCATCTCTAGCCAAAGTCTTATGCCAATTGGATATGCCTTTATACTTTTGTATAAAATGTTCGTAGTAACTAGCTTCAGCTTTTGTTCTACCAAATCCGCTTGCACCATACAGCGGTGCAAACGTGTGTGCCTTTGCTTCTTGTCTAGAAGTAGGCTGTCCTGCATCGGATATAATCTTAGCAGTGTAGGCATGAACATCAAAGCCTGTAGATACTTCTTCCATAGCAACCTTGTCCTGTGACAAAAATGCTGCAGCTCTAAACTCTAGCTGTGCAAAGTCAGCTTCAAGTATATACCCTTTCATACCAAACTCAGGGCTGTTCCAACGAGATATAAAAACTTTCTTCACAGGAAATGTACCACCTCTGGGCATGTTCTGCATGTTCGGGTCTGCACCAGATAGCCTACCTGTAGATGTACGATGCTGTAGTAATCTAACGTGCAGTCTGTCATCTGCTTTTACATGTGTGTATATACCATCAATAAAAGAAGATAGGTACGTTTCCACAGCAGACAGCCTACGCACATTACGTAAGAAACGCTCTGCTTCTTCCATGCCTTTGTTCTTAGCTGTACTCTCAAGCATTTGTAAATTCATCTTGTTTGTTGTAAAGCCGTTAGCTGATGCCCACTTTGGTGATGGTGGCACAAAACAAAATCCTGCACGTTTCTCTGTAGGTATATATAAATATCCCTTGGCATCACAATCAACACATCGTGTCTCTTTAGCAAAGGGTGTGCCATCTTTCTTAGTCTTACGAATCCTGCCATAGCCGTTGCACGTAGAGCATTGCTTTGATTCGGTTCTGTATAATCTCTCTGTATGTCGTGAGAGAGCTTGTTTAAAATCCGAGCCTGTCATGTATGGGTCAATGGCTGTAACCCAATCCGTTTTGTCTTTAACTTTTCTACCATAAATAACCCACGATAATTGTTCGGGACTATTTAGGTTTACTGGTGTATCGCCCATAACTTCTCTAACCTGCGCTTCTAAACTCTTTACGAGTGACCCTTGCTCTGACTGATACTCAGAACGAACTTCTTCCAAAGCTGAAGAGTCAACCTTAAATCCCCTACAATATATCTTAGCCAGTCCCACGGCTAATTGATTAGTCAACACAACTGTATCCATTAGAGATGAGTCATTACTATTTAGTTTAAGTGTCAGCTTGTGTGCAAGCTGTTGTGTAGCATGTAAGTCCGCAGATAAGTAGGATACCAACTCTTCGTGTGGTATCTCGCGTGTAGTCAAACCCTTTTTGAAATATTCTTTTAAGGTGTCTTGTTTCTTTGTATCTAATTCATATCTCTCCGCACATGCTTCAAGAGATAGTGGCTGTTTAATACCACGTTGTAACACATACTCAGCAAGCATAGTATCAAACACAGCACCATCATACTTGAATCCCGACTCCCATAACCACATCAAATCATATGCAGAGTTGTGACATATGACAGCACCTGCTTTATCAAGCAAGTCTTGTACAATCTTATGACCATTCTCTGTAGCTTCTTTATCTGCATGGTCAAAAGTAATGTGATACTCTTCACCAGTGTCAGTCAGTATACCCACCATAACGAGTGTATTAGTGGACTCAAATGGGTCAAGATGTAACTTGCCATCTCTGTTAGTAACTGTGTTCTCTACATCAACAACTATCTTCATGATAAATACCTTGCAGTTTTGTAATCAAGTTCGCAGTGTACCACACCATGCCATCCTGTCAATTTATTTTTTACAACATTAAGGTGTCGCTGTGTATCTTCTTCTTCCTGACCATCGACAGGTGGGTTCTTGGCTATCAATATCATAAGGTCAGCTTCGGCTGCCTTACCTGTACGCGAGCCTTCCATCATGGATTGATTCAGTAATACCTTACCTTCCGCATCTGCTGAAAGCTGTGACATGTAAAATATAGCACACTCATGCTGTTTGGCAATCATACGTGCGTGTACTGCATTTGCTTTCAACGCTTCGTCTGTTCTAGCAAATCCTGCTGTCTTAGCAAACTTGTCACCCATATCGAGTAGTACAATGTCAGGCTTATATGTCTTGCATATGCTCTCAACCCATGCCATGTCACGACCTGTCGCATCTTTTATCTTGATACGTTCTTTGACAGGCGCATACAAGTCACGAGCTTTGGTAGGATTATCTTTTATTTCTTTCATGGTCATGCCAGTGGCAGCCGTTAGGTATCTAGCACCGACACGATGATATCCTTCTTCGTTACATAGCACAATGCAGTTCGCACCCTGATGTGCAAATCCTTGCGGTGATGCAATCAAACTTGCATGGAAAGATGTCTTACCAGTATTGGGTCTAGCACCTATCTCTATCAGGTGTCCTGAGTTAACACCTTCGACCTTACGCGTAAGTGTAGGTACATTGAAAGTCCATCGTGCTTCCAAGTCGGCTCGTGCAAGTAATGTCTCTATCTCAATGTCATCCCACTCGACATTCAAGTTGGGAATGAAGTCATCACCATACTGCTCTAGCATAATACGTAACGGCTCTAGACTTGACATATCACCATTGACATAATCAAATCCTAAGTTAGCTATCTCTTCTCCAATAACCTGCTGAAATAATTTAGACAGCACTTCGTTAGCTACATCACTACCCATAGGTGCTTCTTTCTTTATCTTGAAGAACAGAGCAGAGTAGGCTTGCTTCTGTGCGGTAGTCATAGTTGGATTGTTTGACAAGAACAATGCTTCTATCTCATCGGGTGTAACAGTACGCTCGTACTTAGTCATGGCACTGTCGATAGCTTGCTTAATCTTGCGAACATCTTTGCTGAATAGTTTGTCGGGACACTTAGCCCCCCTGTGGTCATCATAGAATGACCTGTCCATCAGACTTCTAATTAATGATAATTCCATTTAGTTTCTCCATATCTTTGGGGTTACGATATTTCAAATCGTTGTTTAATTTTAAGACACGCACATCGGGTACATGCCCACGTAGCTCCTTTGCCATCTGCAAAGTCTTTGGTAATGCATCGGGGTCTAATGCAATAACTGCTGTCGAGAACTGTGAAAGAAATCCTTTATGCGATTCCTGTAGAGATGTACCAAGAAGCGCAACCCCAACAAAGGAACTGTAACCAACAACAGTAGCACTCACACAGTCCTCAACAACAACAGCCACCTTACCACAACCTGCGGTAAAAGGCAACCCACTCTTTCCATATTTCTTCCATTTAGGAAGACGCTTACTGAGAGAGCGACCTGTGGCATCTACTATAACACCATCATGTCGAATGGGAAATACTGCACGATTGTCTTTCACATCGTAATATAATTCCCACTCATCAATCGCATACTCAGCAGTGAATCGAGTGAGTTCACGCTGACCTTTATAAGGCACAACGTATTCTGGCATCACAAAATCTTCTGCGTACTTATCTGCTCCTGCAAATCCATTACGAATGTCATCAATGGATAGGTGAACACGAGTCCCACCTTTGAGATTACAAGAAGCCTTGTAACAATTCCACACAAGAGAACCCATATTATTGGTGATTGTAAACGTGTTACGACCACCGCAATTAGGACAGTCAATCCTTTTTGTAGTTCCATTTGGAATATCATCACTTATATTGTTTAATACATTATTAGTATACATAATCACTTTCCTGTGTGGCACTTGTAAGTGAGTGTACTGTGCATTTTTCTAGTTGTCAATGCATTATTTGCACTCATGTACGTATTTTTCATGTATGGCTTTACAGATTGTGGGTTAGCATGTCCTGTTACAGACATTATCTGTGCTATTCCCACACCTGCATCCACCATTTCTGTAGTGCCTGTACGTCTTAAGTCCGATAAGCGTAACTCCTGTGGCAATTCTGCAACAGTCATAATCTTTTTTGCGTACTTAGGCAATTTATATATTGTATATGGTCTAAACTCTCCATCAATCGGCTGTGGTCTAGGCGCAATATACTTCTGGAAACCAAAATCTTTCTCTTGTTGCTTCAGCATGTCCAGTAAATCTTCATCAATAGGTAGCTCAACATCGGCTCTGCGCTTGGATTGCTCTATTTGTACACGAGCAGTTTCAAAATTTATACTGTCCCATGTGAGCAACCGCATGTCACCTAATCTCTGACACCAAGCGTATGCCATGTGTGCAATGAGTCCTATGTTACGTGTCTTAAAATCGCTGTAGGCTACGTCCAAAAAACTTTTGACATGTTCTCTACTCCAGACAGTCTTGCGCCTGTCAGTGGCTCTCCTACGCACACTAGAGAATGGATTTAGTGTGGTATGTTCCATGCGTAATGCAAAGTTAAATAGTATTCGTGCGACACCCATAATGTGATTGGCAAAAGATATTCCCCTGTCACACCATATATCGTAGCAAAGTTTTGCACGTTTAGTTGTCACTTTCGCATAACGCATGTCACCTATGCATTTACCATCTATCTCTGTCGATAGAAACACACCCATAAAATATTTATATTGTGCTTTAGTTTCATCACGTAAGTTCTTGAAATCGTGGGACAAATAATATTTATCTGCTAGGGTATATACCGTAGTCATGCTGCCAACCACTCTGGCATACTTCTACCTTTGTTGTATCGGGCAAACTTCAGCTTGTCTGCTTTGTAGAAAGCACGATAGGCATTGATAGGTAGGAACTCATCTGTCTTGAGTTCGTCCATGCCACTAAAACATTGTGGATGTTTTGTGATACCTAACTCTGGTAAGAATTTAGCACCTTTGTATAGAGCAATGCTGTGCTTGCCTGCGCCATGCCATTTGTCATACCTATGATGATATTCACCTAGCATAGATATATAAAGAGTGTACGCATACATGTAGTTGCTACGGCTGTGCATAGCCCATATTGTGCAAGGATGTTTTTGATGGACAGGTTTGTACAAATCCTTCTCTTCTGCATACTCTGGTGCGTGATGCCATAACGCAGTGCATAACATCTGCGCTTCTTCCAATGGCATCTTCACTATGTGTTGGTCACATAACGACTCTGCTATTGTTTGGGGGTCAAGGTCTACTATAAATCTATTCACGATAATCTCCATCAATTAAATGTTTAAAGTTTTTAATCATTAGTTCATCTTCATCAGATGTAGAGTCAAAGTCTGAATCTAATGTAGGAAAGTT
>Ga0181409_1000312_pt1 | contig 19540 bp, 40 predicted proteins | sample 32SPOviralmetaG_FD_130138 | JGI IMG/M metagenome (GOLD analysis project Ga0181409, IMG submission 130138) | Marine viral communities from the oligotrophic San Pedro Time Series (SPOT) site, San Pedro Channel, CA, USA - 32 SPOT_SRF_2012-05-30 | ecosystem: Environmental > Aquatic > Marine > Strait... | reverse complement strand
GCTGGAAGTCTTAATATTGTTGACACTAGAGGGAATTATCGTGGGAGTTACGACAGATTAAAAGTAATTGTAACAACTGGTGGTGCTATTGGTACTTCTAAATACTCTGTGTATGCTAAAGACGAAGATGCTTTAAAGAATAACTTAGTTATTCAAACAGAGGTTATTAACGGAGATTATCAAGAATTAGCAGGTGGATTACAAATAAGATTTCAAGGTTCTGCTGATGACTCTACTGCAACACAAAACGATGAGTGGGAAGTAGAAGTAATGGGACTATACGAGGAAACAGATAATCCTGCTATTCGTTCTGTTAGAATGAGTAGAAAAGACTTTAAGCAATTCTACAAGGTTTAACAATGGCAGTTTCGTTTACGAATGCGTGGAAAGTCAACGTAGAGGAAACTATCCAGAATGCTGTAAAGAATGAGTTTTTTGGCTCTATTCCAATATTTAGAACTCCTAATTTTAAATTTCGTGGTAATAACTTTATGACAATTACTGCTCTTGATTCTTTTTCGAATAACTCTATGTATTCAGTTATACCCAACACTTTTAATATTCAATTAAACTATTATCACTACGACAGCAAAAGAAATGATTTAAGTGTTAAAAAATTCTTTAATCAAATATCAAGACTAGAAGAAGTATTTTATAGCTTGTTAGGAGTAAGTCCATCTTATTCTTTCTCTGTTCAATCTATTAACTATGAAGATGACGAAGAAATGCAGGGTTTTAGAAAAGCCATATTTAACATACAAGTAAGTAGTATAAGATAATGTCTATCTCTTACAATAACATTACTTACGACAAGATAATGACTCCATTGCGAGATAAACTACGCACAGAGTTTAAGGGAGCATTACCTATTTATTTTGATTCTCAGTTTAAAGATGTAGGAACAAAGTCTTTACGCATATTTCCAAACTCTCAAACATTACAAGATAGAAGAACTATGTCTTATATTAATCTATATGACATAGAAATGACTTACTATCTAAGAACAAATAGAGATGACGAGAAAGCATTAGATCAAATGTATAAAGATGTTACTAGGATAGAAACAATTTTGCTAGAAAATAGAAACGGTGGAAGTATTCCTTATTTTTATGCAGGACAACCGACAGTAGAACACAATGTAGATGAAACAGATTTAAGTAATATTTTAGTAGCAAAAATTAATATTCCTGTGTTATACGAAGAAGTTCATCAGACGTTTGGTAGGTTTATTACATCTAATGATAAATTCTTTGTTTTATCAGATGGTTCTTTTTATATTGTAGAGAATTAATTATGGCTAAAAAATACCAGATGAAAGACGATGTAATGCCAAAAGGTAAAGATTATCTTGGTTTGGACTGGGCAGAGTGGGCAAGTTTAAAGAACGGAAAGATTGTAGAACTTGATAAAATGCCAAAAAAAGCAAAAGATTTTTTAGTAGAAGTTAAAAATCAGAAAAAAATTAAACCAAAAGAGGTAAAGTAAAATGGCAGATTTAGCAGAAGGGTTTAGCCCTAAACAGTTTCAGTTAGCAATAGCTGCTGAAGCAGATGGTATCGGTGGTGGAGAAGCTACAGATGGAGATTACAAATTTATAAATATTGATTCAATCGAAATGCCTTCATTGAATCCATTGCAAGTATTAGACGTAAGACACGGAGCAGGAAGAACTTTAAAAGCAGTTGATATGTTCCTCACTAACAAACTTACAGTTAAAGAAATAAGTTTTTCAGGTATTGCAGATGCTACTATTTTACCAATGCTTTTATCTAATATTACTCAAGATGCTTCAAGTGCTTTTGAAATAGCACATAATTACGCAGGAACTGATTTATCTTATGGAGATTCAGTATCTGACAATACCAAAACATTTGCAGTCGTAGTAGTAACGCCAGAAGCAGCTCAACAATTATACTTTAAGGGGTGTTTACTTACTTCACTTACAATTAGTGGAGATGTTGGAGAAGAATCTGGTAGATTAAAAATTTCAGGAACATTTAAATCTGGTTGCATACCAGCATTAAATGACACTTCTATTGTTCCAACACATAACAGAGCAAGTTTTAATACAAATTATTTTATGACTGATTACGGAGATTCTGGCTCAACAAACGCAGTAACAACTATTGCAGGACTTTCAGATCCAGTATTGAAATCATTCAGTCTAACAATCGAAAACGATGTCGCTTTTAGTGGCTATGATGTCAATGGAAATTATCAACAAATGCACAGAGCTATCCCAGAGGTAGCAGTAACATTTGACGCTGTTGTTAAATATGACGCAGATACCGATAATCTAATACAAACTTTTGGAGAGCAGTCAACATCTACTATCGCAAATACCTTAACGGCAGCAGATAGTGTTACAAGAAATGTAGATATATCTTTACCTACTTGTATTATGACAGATGTTAGTTTTTCAGAAGAAGATGCAATGTTCTTATCTGTTAGCAGTAAAGCAGTTGCTTCTACATCAGGAAATATCGTATCAATTACAATACAATAAAACGAGGAATAAATAATGACTAAAAAAATAACGCTTAAGAGTGGCAAGAAAGCTACGCTTATAGAAATGTCTATAGATAACTTTGATAAGTGTATGGACGCAGTAGAGTTTGAAGTAAAAAATAATGAAACTATTATAAGAAATCAATTTGCTTTGAGTACGACTTGGATCAGAAATGGTGTAGAAAAAGCTGATGATAAATATATTAAAAGTCTATCTATAGATGATAGAGCAGAATTACAACTAGCTATTCAGGAATACAATAGCTTGGGGGAATAGAAACCCTCTCACTTGAACTAAATATCTTAATAGATGATTGGTGTGAGGGTTGTCAATATTCTACCTTTCCATACAAAGCTAAGTTACCTCTTAAAAAGAATAACAGCGTTCACACCTTTGCATCTATGGACGATGTTTGGTACGTCATAGGTTTATTAAAAGAAGAATTGTTAGAGCATAACGCTACAAATAAAAAACAATTTACTTTGCACGAAACCATACAATCTCATCTGCCCTTTTTTGCTTGTACCAATCACTTTTTAAACAAAGAATGTCAGCGAGATATACAAAGATATACATACTCTAAAAGAATGAATGTTTCTCCGTACGAAGGACATTTTGGCTCACACCCAAAAAAATGGATTGATAAGTGCAATATTCTAGAAAATATGTTAAATTATATTCAATCAAATCAACTAAAAAAAGAAAAGTAGTAAAATGTCAAAGAATTTTAATGTAGAAGTAGAGTTTAAAGCGACTGGAAATAAACAGTTAGAAACAGCAATTAATAGCTTAGTCCAAGCACAAAAAAACTTAAAAAATAATCAAGTTCAATACAATAGAGCATTAACTAAAAGCAATAAAGCTATTGCTCACTTAACAAACAAGAACAACGCATTAACTAAATCTATTGTTGCTACTAATAGGGCGTTTGTAGTAAATGAAAAGACTGGTAATGTTGCAGTAAAAAATAATCGTTTATTAAGCAATAGTTTTGCTACGCTTCGTAGTAAAATACTTCTTGTATCATTTGCTACTGGGTTATTTAGTGCTAGTATAGGACGACTAATTAAAATGGCAGGAGAACAAGAACTTGCCGAAAGAAAATTATCAGCTGCATTAGGAAAAACTTCCCCAGCATTATTAAAGCAAGCATCTGCTCTACAGCAAGTTACAGGGTTTGGGGACGAAGCAATTTTATCTGCACAATCTTTATTAGCTGCATTTATTAAAGACGAAGAACAGTTAAAGTTGGCAACAACAGCAACATTGGATTTAGCTGCTGCTAAAGGTATGGATTTAAATGCTGCTGCTGACTTGATAGGTAAATCTATTGGATCATCTACTAACGCTTTATCAAGATACGGTATTGTTGTAGAAGGTTCTGCTGGTTCAACATTAAGATTGGAAAGTGCTGTAAAAAACATATCAAGATTATTCGGTGGACAAGCAGTAGCTCAAACAAAAACAATTAATGGACAAATAAAAATATTTGAAAACAATGCAGGGGACTTAGCAGAAAAGATAGGTAAAGATTTGGCTGGTTCGTTTATGCCTTTATTACAAAATTTTAATCTATTTATTATAGATTTGCAAAATGGAGAAGCAACTTTTCTTGGAATGGAAATTACTGTTGAAGATTTAGCTGACGCTTTCAGGGTGTTGGCAGTAGCAGTATCGCTAAGTTTAAACCCTTTTGCAAAACTACAAAAAGGATTTGCTGTTGTTAGAGCTGCTATAACTACAGGAAGAATTGCTTTTGCTAACTATGTTGGAGGGCTTGTAGGATTAGGGCAAGGTGCTAAAGACTCTGTAGAAGATTTAGTAGATTTGGGACAGTCTATAGAAGATGTTGTAGCTGCTGGAGGATTGCTAACATTCAAAAATGATGAAATGATTAAATCCGAAGAAGCATTAAAGGGAACAAGAAATAAATTACTTGATGCTGAACTAAAATTGCAACACGCCTATTCTCAAGATAAACATATAATGAACGCAGCTATTAAAGTTAGAGATTCTTTTAACAAGGCATTTGGAACTAATATAGAGCTAAATAAAGAATTTACAGAATCTTTAGATCCTGCCAAGTTAAATCTTGAAGGATTAGATATGGCTCAACAAAATTATTTAATAACTTTAATGAAGATATTTGACGCAACTGTAGCGTTAAACGAAATTCAAAAAGAGCAAATGGAAACAAAGCAAAAAATTGCAGCTATTGGACAACTTGGACAAGCGTTGCAAACATTTAGTTCTAAAAGTAAGGCGTTAACTATTGTAGCGATACGTTTACAGCAAATTGCTGCTGTTGCAGATGCTTATAAATCATTTACCTTTTTAAACCAATCTGGGAAAACCTTACAGGCATACGCTGCACTAGCTCAAGGTTTGTCGGCAGCAGCCAACATTGAAAAGCAATTAGGTAAAGCAAAGTCTGCTGCGTTTGGTACTGATTTTATAGCCGATAGTCCACAATTTATTAAAGTTGGAGATAACCCTCAAATGAGAGAACGAGTAACTGTTACTCCTATTGGCTCTCCTAATGTAAGAGGTGGAGAAGGTGCATCGGAAGTAGTTATAAATCTAAATGGAAACATATTAGGAACACAAGAATTTGTAAGAGATACGTTAATTCCACAGCTAGAAGATAGCTTGGGTAGAAATCTTGCGTAATGGCTTTAACTCTAGAAAATAATTATAAGTCAGCAGTAGGAACTGCTTTTCAAGAATCGTGGTTATTTGAACTAAGAAATAATACTTACACGAATGGATCTGTTGACACTCAGTATGTTAGACTAGGAACTGAGGAAGTTGGTAGTGGCGACACAAAATACAATTCTTTTATTATAAATAAACCACAGATTAGAGAGTCAATCGATTTAGAAAAAGGAACATCTAAAACGGGCAATATGACTATTACTTGCACTAATGGAACATTGTCAAATCATAGTGCTAAGTTAGCAGCAGAAATATTTAATGGAACACGATTCTATATGAATCATCAGGTAGTAGTATATTCAAAAGTCGGTTCTATTAGCTCTGGAGATTATTTAAAAATATTTACAGGAAGAATTAAAGATATAAAACTAAACGACAAGCAAGAAGTTTCTATTACTATAGCTTCTGCTACACCGATAGATTTTATTAAAATACCACAATATCAGTCTAACTCTGGTAATTATTTTCCTATTATATATGGGGATTACAAAGATGCTCCTGGATCAAATGTAGGAAGTTCTGCTTTCATTGACAATGATACTGATACAAAATTATTTCCAGTAGAAATAGACACTATAAACAACGGACATTACAACGGACTATTTTTAGCACAACAATCATTTGGAAGTCCACAAGACTCTAATGCAGATGTTACTGTGAAAGTATCGGAAGATGCAACACAGATAGGAGTTACTGCTGCTAATTTTGCTGCTGGAGAATTAATTAAAATAAATGACGAAAAAATGTATATTGTAAGCACACAAGCTAGTGGTGCAATTCTTAATGTTATTAGAGGGTATCAAGGAAGTCCAATCCAAGTACACGAATCTACGTCCGATATATTCGATATATCTATTATAGGTTCTGGTAAATTACATTATCCTCTTAAAGACGCTTTTAGAAATTCTGACAATTATCCAATATTTGCACCCATAGATCAAACAGAAACAATACCTACAAATGAGTATGAAACTAAAGATGCAAATGGAAATATTACAGGGGACAATAATAGATTTATACTTAGAACTCCTTTAGACTTAGAAAGGGAATTTAAATATCGCCCTTCCATTAAAAAAGTAAATACACTTGTTGTTAATGCTGCTAGTCAAGGAACATCGACAATAGTATTAGATGGATCTAATTCACAAGCTAATGCAGTAGATACTAGTACATCTAGTTTCTTTGGATTTACGCATACTCACACGGCAACATCTTCTAGCACAGGACAAAATGCTAACAATTTTCTTGAGATTGAATTTGAACCAAGTAAAGATGATCACAAAATATTAACATATATCTTAAGTATAACATATAGCGTAACAAGTAGAACTTTTGGAGAAGGAACATCTTACGAGGTTTTACCAAAAGTTACTGCTGTGTTTGATGACGGTTCTGTAGAAAATGAGAATGGCTCGGCTCAAGATTCAACAGTAACTGACAGAGGAGAAACATTTAACTTTTTAACAGAATACACTAATGCTGACGGAAATGCTCCATCTAAATTTATACTAAAATTTCAATTTAATTCTATTGGAAATGAAAGTTCTGGAGTAAACACTATGACAATAAACCTAAAAGATGTGAGTCTGCAAGTTAAGTCTAAGATAGAAGAAGAAACCGATAGTGATGTAAATCCATTAGAACATTCTTCTGCTGTTAATGCAGTTAAAAAACTTTACTCTGGAGCAAACGGTTTTGATAAATCATTTAGCTCTGGTACGGTAACAAATATAGTTGATATGCACAGAGATTTATTATCTAGGTTTACTGGTAGAGCTGGTAGTTCAGAAACCCCAGATACAAACACATCTAATTACGCAGGGCTGGTAACAGCAAGAAGCTCCTGGAAACCAGAATACTGGACAACCAAAGAAGTAGAGGTAGATAGCTTATTACAAAAATGTCAATTCGAGGGTGGTTTTGTTTTTAGATTTAGAACATCAGATGAAACACCTCAATATATTTATATACCAAATACTATAACAGCAGATCATACAATAGGTTTGTCAGATATTGCTTCTTTTTCTTTAGGGATAACACCTATTGATAAATTAATAACAAAGCGTATTATAAAATATCAACGCAGTCCAATTAACGATAAGCACTTGTTTGAGCAAACATCGGAAGATACTACTAACTCTGTTAGAAGCAATTACAATATCTTGACTAATGAAAATATCGAAACAAATAAATTGGATATATTAATTGGTGGATTAGGAGCAACCGATACAGGAACTGGAAACAGAAATGATGGATTTGCTAATTACTACAGAAACATAAATGGAATACCCAAATTAATAGCAACTATAGAATTATTAGATCCAGCGAGTTCTGGTGGTAGTAATTATTTTTACGGTATGGAAGTAGGAGATTTTTGCGTATTTAATTCTACTGTTTCTGCTGTACTGCCAATGTTTGGTGGAACTTTTACAAATAGCAAATTTATAGCAACAAGTATAACAAGAACAGCAGGAAGTTTAAAAGTAACTTTGAGAGAAGTTTAATAATTTATAAATTAGGAACATTATGGCGATAGAAAGAGTTAGATTCAGAGTAGATACAACACCAGATACTAATAGTACATCTGATTTAACTGGTGCTATCAATACATCAGTTACAACTGTTCCTGTTACAAATGGAAGCCATTTTGAGATTGGACAAAATATAAGAGTTACAAACAATGCGTCCCAAGTAGAAGAAATGACTATTACAAATATATCTTCTAACAATCTGACTGTTGTTAGGGCAGCAAATGGAACAACTGCAAGATCGCACGAATCTGGCAAAGATGTTTTTAAAGATGATAGCCCTACTTATACGCCAACAAATAATCCACAGATTGGAACAGAGCTTACAAAATCCTATGATGGAGTTATTTCTAGAAAAACTTTAGGTGGAACAACTTTTTCTGTAGCTAATTATAGCACATCAAGAATTGCAAGAAAATTAACTTATGAAAATTTAAGTGAATCTAATAAAAATAGAATTGTTGCATTGTTTGATTACGCTAAAGGGCAATTAAATTCTTTTCAATATAGTGAAGATGGCAACACTTGGTATGAAGTTCGCCTAACAAATAACAAACTTCCTTTATCGGAAACGGCTTATAACTCCTATGTGGTGGATATCAACATTGAAGAACAATTATAAGAAATTTTTCTCGTTAGAATACCTCAAAATTCGATTTAAATTGATGATGATAGGTTGTCGTAAGAAAAAACAAACAACGTGGCACAAAGCACGTAAATAGTGCGTTATTCGGCGTCTTTATATTTTTCGTGTAATTCTAGCATAACTCCAGCTAAATAGACGCACAAATCCAGAACTTCTTCAATACTTTCTTTTAAATTATCCCTTGATCCATCAATCGGCACTTGTTCGCCATACTTAGCAGCACCAACATCTAATCGCTGTTTAATCATACATAATATCTTATCGTTATTTTTCATTTTAAATTAACTTTTCTCCTTTTCTTCGACAAATAATTGCAACAAAGCATTTAATTGTGCATTACCCATTTGTTGAAATAATTCTTCAAATAATTGTGGTGGTATCATACTTCTTTCGTAAGCACCTTTCAATCCTTGTGTTCCTGTGCTACTCCCTCTTGGTGCTGGTTGGTGGTGGCAATCCCTATTTCCATTCTTGCACATTTCTCTGGGCGTCCAATTTAAATTAGTCCAAATGTCGGTTGGTTTCATTCTCATATCTCCGTAAGAACAGTAGGTAACTGTTTTTCTTGGAAGCATATCCATCATTTCTTGTTTTCTTAATAATCCTCTTGGATTTTCTATAAAGTAAAACATAGGTTTTAATTCTTGTATAATCTCAATAGTTTTTTCTATAATCTTTATGCCTTCTTTACATCGTTCTGTTTTAGGAGTTTTATCTTTATTCCAATGATAATAACAACTAGCAATAGAAAAAGTTGTACAGGGTGGACTTGCCCATATTACATTAGGTTTCCCACCTAAGCTATCAATGGCTTTATCAATATTAAAATCAAATATATTGCATACTTGATCTATCTTATCAAAGTCTTGATTATCGGTGGTGTATGTTTTAAACCCCTGTCTTTCAGCAACCTTACTAAAACTTCTGCTACCTGCAAATAATTCTAATGTTTTCATTTTTTCTCCTTGTTGTTTATGGGGTAATGCTGCCAAGCCAAGTATTCGCACAATTTCTTTTTAGAGAACAATTAACTATTTTTAACAAAGTTAGAATATCTCCTTTTAAGTTTTGTGTTTATAATACAATTACCCCAATTTATTAGGGTGGAAATTAGTGTTATTATTTATGTTAATATATCATACGGAAAATAACCAATCCACCCTAAAGTTTAAAATGGCATATCTGAATTATTGCTTGTTCCAGATCCTGCCCTCTCCTCTCTTTCAAGTGGTAGAGTTACCTTTAGTCCAAAATACTTCTTACCAGACTTAGCTTCATTGTTCCAAGCTGAAATTTGATAGAGTGTTCCATCTATATTGATTGTGCCTGTATAGTCTGGTTGTGTATCTTTATTTTTTTTGCTGTTAGTGAATAGTGATCCACTATTTTCTTTGTGTTCAAAAGCCATTATTTTAATCTCCAAGTATATGTTTTTCTTCCTGCACTACCCACAACTCTCTTATCTGTCTTAACAAGTCTTTCTTGTTTTGTCAAATCAGTAATTGCTCTACGGATAGATGTTATTGGTGTTTTTGTATCTATTGATTGGTTGTCCATTAAAAATGTCCAAACTTGATCTGCTGATAAATAGTCATTTGGATATGTTTGGAAAACTGCCAACGTTAAATATGTTTGATTGTTTGCTTTCTCTAGGTTTGCTTTAAGCTGCACACCTGTTTCATTTGTTGTATTGTAATACATTTGCTCTCCCTTGTTGTTATATTTTAGACACAACGATACTACTACGTTATAAACGTAACGATATAATCCGATAAGTTTCACTATCGTTTATTCATCACAATTATCACAATGTTTCCAAGCAGGATTTAAAGCGTGAACGCTATATTCTTTTATACCTACCTTGTTTGGATTATGGACAACTCTTTTAATTTCCAGAGCAACGTCTTTAATCGCAGGTGGTAAGTCGTTAATACGTTCATCTTTAAACATAAACTTCAGAACCTGTTCTTCTTCATTGTTTAGTTTAAGTATCATATTGTTACCTCAAATATGGTTTTCTTTGGTTTTAATTTGTTAGAGGATTTAGCATTATAACTTTCCAATCTCTCGTCAATGTCATAACTATCTTCTCCAACATATTGTAAATCTATTTTCATAGCGTCGATATTTTTATCTTCGTGGAAAATATAAATATTCTGACTTGCTCGTCCAGATAGATTTAATCCTTTTTCGCTATACTCATTAGCACCAACTAATGATGAGGATCTACTAGCGATATCTCCAATTCTTGCAGAGTGTATATGCCCAGATATAATATAATCTATTTGCACACCTCTACCAGAAAATCTTCCTTTAATCTGATTTACACTTTTTTCGTATTGCGTTGTAAAACTTCCGTTTCCGTGTAGCAATAATAAGTTTTGTCCTGCGACATTGACTACCACTTCGCTTGGATCATCTTGTATGAAATTAACATTACTTGTTAAGAACATACTGCGTAGCATCTCGAAGATAACAAAGTCATAGTTATCACTAGCCATAAAGTCTGTCCAACCCCACTCTTGTTTTAATCTACTTTCGTTACCTGTAACACAAGCCACACTAACTGCATAATCTTCTCCAATGTCGTGAATTACCTGTTGTAGTAAATCTACTGCTAGGAATACTGCTTGTGAACGATTAACAGACATATTAAGCATTTCATCTAAGCGTCTATCAGAATTGATTAAGTCGCCTGTAATAGCAATGAATACATTGTGAATATCGTATGTCTTAAATATACGCTTGGCTTTAGTTATATAGTGTTTTAAACGCCTTGCAGCAATCTTAAAATCGTAGGAATTATGAGGTAAGGAAACAAGTTCGTTAAAATGTGTATCAGATATTTGAAGAACACCCACAGATTTCCCCTGCTTAACTTTCTTAAACTTTTGTTTTGAAAAATTACGTTTTTGCAATAATTCGTGTATGTTAAATAATAGATTAGTAACTGCATTTTCGTATCTGGCGTGTTCTCTAAATGATTTTCTTTCAATTCTGTTTACGTCTTGTGCTGATTGTTTTTGCTTTGCTAATTGAATATTGGATCTAACTATATCTGCGTCTAATAATTGAGGATTTACTGTTCTGACACCACAATTCTTACACATATAGCGTTGCTTGTAACTGCCGTCATAATTCTTTTGTCTAGACTTTTTTATTAAGTCTTTACTATCACAACTTGGACACGATAAAATATAACCATCTTCATTAATTCTCATTTAGTCAATCTCCTAAATCCGTTTGATTCGCTTATCAAAGATAACAAATGTTTAAATTCAAAGCAAACCATAGTTTTTGAATTGTTTTTTGAGAATATTAGTAGTGGCTCAAGATCCTCTGAATTTTCAGTAGCTTGTTCGTAGCACTTCCAAATATTAATTTTTTCTACTTTTTTACACTCTACTGCATAACCAAACTTATCTCTAGCAGCACTAGATAGCTTTATATCCATACCACTCTCTCCCATTACTGCTGTCTTGATGTCGTGTTCATTTATATCAAGATGTTCCATTATCATCAGTCTTACTTTGTTCTGAAAATTTCTACCCTTTGCTTTCGCACTACTTGGTTTCATTGTGTTCTCCTAGTTTTTGAATAATTCATCTTAACATACCTGCCGAATGGTTGTTGCCTTGCGTGGTAATGCCAACTATATCCGTGTTCATCTATACACTCTTGAACAAAGCTATGCCATTTAGGATCAACTGATAATTCATCTGCTGTTTTAGTCATAAGATAGCTTTGCTTAGTTCTTTCTTTACTCTCGTAGTTATTTTTTTGTTCTCTCATTTTACCCCTTTGGTTTTTTTATGAAATCATTATATTTTTTAAGTTTTGACACTATTCGTTGATATTTATTAGTATGAAAGACAATATTATTACAATTCAATTTACCCTCAACATTTATATCCCACGTTGTATCTATTTTTGGTTTTAGACTTTTACTGGACATTATAAATCCTCATACTCAAAGTCGCAATGCTCTTTACACCTAGCACATAAACCATAATGCTCTCCGTCGAACTCGTGAATATTACCTAATCCACCTGCTCCACAACAAGTAGATAATAATTCCTTGTCGTCCTCGCATAAACTATTAATGTATGCGATGTTGTCTTGTTCTGTTTGCCTAGATAGTTCTGACATCTTGCCCATTTTACCTCCTTACCATTTTAATTTCATTTACTATCCTAACGATGTCGATTAATTCATCTATTTCATCACTACCTAATCTATCACTAGAATTAATTATACTATTCAATTTACCGACTATAATATTTTTTAACCCTTTTAGATCTGTGTGCTTATAGCTGTCGGTATGTTTAGTTGAATATCTATAAAAATTATTCATTTTGTTTTCCTTTCTTTTATTTCAGAATCTAGATTTGTAATAGCTACAGCTAATAGCTCATCAATTATGTAAGGACTTAATTTTTCCCTAGATCCATAAAGAAGTTCTTCTAATACTCTTTTAGTTTTTTCTATTCTACTCATTTGTATTCCTTTCTTGGTTGTGTTTGTTCGTCGCAACAGGATATATACATATCTCTATATGGCGACTTGTCTTTTACTTTATTGCAAATCTTACACTCGTATATATAAATTGGTTCTTCTGGTTTTACTTCCAATACAACTTCATCTTCCCACCTTTCTTGGTTTAGATAGGTTTCTGGATTAGGTATGTATTGTTGCGTCTGCCATTGATCCGACTGCTTTTGTAATTCTATATTCTTTAAAATTTTATCAATAGGAAAATCAATAGAGTTAAACTTATCCTCTACTTTTTTCTTACCTATTTTCTTTGGATATGCGTTCCAAAATAACTCGAAGTCTTTGTTTATTTCTTTCTTTATTACCTTCTTACTTCTTATAATATGGTTAAGTTTTGGTTGCTTGGTGGTTAAGTCTTGGTTGCTTTTAATAGAATTGTAAACATTATACTCGACGATAAAAAGGTGGGTTATCTGTTGGTTAGAATTTGGACTACTTTTTATCATATTGGTTTGTTTTAGTTTCTTTAAAAATGTTCTTAATTGTTGCCTAGACATACCATTTCTTTTAGAAAAATTCTCCTGAGAAAATACAATCTCTCCACGACTTACATTGATTACTTGATTGTTCAGCAACATTGATGAGGACTTTATACTTGCCCTCATCAACATATCAATCCAACACTTTAAGTAAAGTGGATTATCCCATATCCAATTATCTTGGATTTTGCGATATAGCTTTATAAAACTATTGTTCACTAAATATCTCTAGTAAGATAAGCACACAGACAAAGAGTAAAAACACCAATAATGACATTTATGTCAAAATCAAACATTATTTACTCTCTTTCTTTTTGTGTTGATCTATTTTATCATCTAACCAAGCAATAGCTTTAATACAATTCTGTTCGTAGAAATCGCTTTGTGCTTTTCTTTTGATTGTATTAGTCCACTCCTCTTTAGTAATTGCTCCACTTTTCTTAGCTAAGTCGTTCTTAGTTTCCAACTCCTTAAATTGCTTAAAACTGGGTGGATCTTGAAAAGGTAAATCCTCGCCTTGATATATGTATAGCCCTAATCCAAACAAAGCGAAACATTTAACTAAACATCTAAGAATTGAACTATTGACGTCAAAAGCATTTGGCTCTGGTATTGCTTTCATATAATGACTTAATATAGGGTGCGTGTGCGTTCTTGTAATTCCCTCTATTGTAACACTTACTTTTACGAAAGCACCTGCGTCTGTTTGTTTATAAGGCGACCCCTCATCAAACTCGTGAATTTCCCACGTAGTGTCTGGATACTTCTTTAAGACAATAGCTACTGCATCACTCCACGATAGATAATCATACTCGCCTTTTTTATCTTTAAACTCATTAGCATTATAGCTAAACAAGTCATCAAATACACTCATCTCTTTACTCATAATTCCCCCATAATTCTACCATTGTTGCTCCTGTTACTTGACATATAGCTAACTTTTGCACGTGTGGTATCTTGTTATCTCTTTTCCATTTTGAGATTGTCATTGGCGATATTTCAAGTCTGCGTGAAAGCCAAGCTTGACTTCTTTCATTTATATTAAGCCAAATATTCAATCCGTAAAACTGATCTTGATTATTATTCATTTACTTCTCCTTTTTCTTTCCAACCTGTATCTATCGCCAGTGCTATTAACTGAGATTTTTCCAAGTATGACTGACTGCGATAGTCAAAAAAGTTTCTATCGCTGTTATCCTCATTTTCTAAATAATACATCTCTGCAACATTATTAAGTCGCAAGTGTAATATCATAGAATTAATCTGTTTATCTGTGTACTCTTTCATTTTTCCTCCATAATGCCTATCATTGTTAATAATCTTGTAAATACATTTATTAGAAAATTCATTTTTCGTCCTCGTTCCATTGTTCTACTCTTTTTCCATAGTGGCTATTCTTTGGTACTATCTCCAATATAATATTGCCCTCATCTGTATAAGAGGTTTCATATATATGGTAATAATCATCTGGATCATTATATTGTGCTAATTTCCTTATGATAATTCTTTTTTCAGTATCAACATTAATACCTTGTTCAGATATAGATACTAAATCATCTATGCTTTCATTTGCCATTGTCTTTCCCTTGTTTATAATGTGTGGTTAGGGATCACAATAACGCCCTTCTCACTTTTTCTTGTATCATTGCCACACATTATTATATACTTATAAAATTTATAGAGGTAACTATGATTTGATTTAACTGATAAGGGTATATGAATAAGATATAGCCACCTCTATAATAATTATTAGCTTTGTTTATCTTACTTTGAATATAGGTAGCTTTACACGTGCTAAATTTATCGCTATCTTTATTCTGTCTAAGTCTGGAATAATTTAATCGGTTTTCCAGATTTAAGTCCGAGCTAATAATATAATTGTTTGTCTTGTTTGTAATATAATTCATAAACCTTGTATGTACATAATAACTATTATAATTAGATATAACTAATAAATTCTTCATATTTCGTAAAATAATATAAAATACCCTCTGGAATATAATATAATACCCTGTGAGATATAATATAATATACTAGTATAAATATAATTATAGTGTTAATTTATAGTCCTTTCAATGATAAATGATCTTTTATGTTCATTTTTTCATAACCTTGTTTGTTAGAAAAAAAAGCCTAGATGAATTTCTAGGCTTTTTTTATTAGTTTATTTCTATATTTATAATTTCTTTATCATCTAATTCAATATTAAATTGATCCTTGAAATCATCTTTTACTTTCTTGATATACTCTTTTTTGTCTTTAGCTACAATATTATTGCCACTAAAAACTAGTTTTATATCACAGATATATTCTTTTTTTTTCATTTTATAGTTTCCTTATTTTGTTGTTATAAAAAAGATTTCAAAAACATATTATTATATATATCAATTGGATCTTGTATATAACCAATTAATTGTTCTAAATCATCAAAAATTAAAGTATCTATTGCTTGATCAGAATTAGTATTATATATATCAATATAATAATTAAACTTGTTTTCTTGTTTTTCTAATTCATAATTATAATTAGATATAATTATAGATATATAATTATCATTATCTATTTTTTTGGTAGTTTTAAACTCTAACGTATTATCCATTTTATATTTTCCTTATGTTGTTAATCCGTTATAAAAAAGTAAAAAATCTTTTTTATTAGAATTAATTAGTTTGCTTTTTATAACTCTTTTTCTACTAGTTTTATTATTAATTATTTCAAATTGATCATAATTATCTTTTTTATGTTTTACATATGAAAATAATTGTTTTAATGAATTATAATCTTTTGAAAACATAAAACCCTGATTATTATTATAATTAATAATCTTATTTAATGTATATTTCATTTTATACCCTTTGTTTATTATTATAACATTATTGTTATAATTCTTTTAATTCTTGTATAAAAAAAGCTACCTATTTATTATAAGTAGCTTTTTATTATTATTTATTCATTTTAATATAATCTGATCCATTAAATACATATTTATCTTCTTCTTCAATATGTTTATTATATTTTTTAATGAATTTTTTTAGATCTTCATATAGTTCATAATCTAGCGTTTTAATATGAATTGGCAGTAAATCAACCTCACAACCAACACCAACCATATTTATACTAAATGTTGTAAATTCGTCTTTCATCTTATTAGTTTCCTTATGTTGTTTATTATTATAACATTATTATTATAATTTGAATTATACCTCATTTTATTTTTCTTCCTTTATTTGTTAAGTTAAAAAAGCCGTTAATTAATAACGGCTCTTTTATTTGTTATTTATTAATCATTATTTCAAAGTTTTCACTTAATAAGGTATAAGTATAATCTTTTTCATTGTAATAAAAAGAATTTACTTTTATACCAAGATCTTTTAGAAATTTAAAACCTTGGTTTTTAATATCTCCAATTTCATAATTATAACTCTCTATAACTCTTTTTTTATTTCTTAAATCATTAATTACTACTCTAGTTCCTTTAAAATCAGTAGGCGGTAAACACTTAATATTGAAAGCTCTTAAATGATTTAAAGTATATTCTTTAGGATTATTTCCTATTCTTATTTTGTATTTATTCATTTTTTAACCTCTTCTTTTTTGTTATGTTGTTTTAAAATCTTTTAATCTAATTTTTATATTATGCTCTTTTAATTCTTGTTTTAAATCTTCATATTCGTCAAAAGTTTGACTATCAAAAATTGGTTGCTGGTGTCTTTTGTCATAACATAAAAACCAATATATATACCAATCTTTTTTTTCAAATTCGTTTGCCTTATCTATGCAACATTTGAAAACTTGATATGTAAAATGTTTATCTACTTTTTTAACTACTCTTTTAATTTCGTCTTTTTTCATCTTAAATACTCCCTATTAAAAGTAGTAAGTAAGTACAGGCAAGCAAGCAAACAACAAAAGTAATTTCTTGTATTGTTTTAATAAGTTTTCTTTTTTTATCTATTCTTTTTAACTCTTGTAGCTTGTTATGTGCTTTTATCTTGTCTTTCATAAGCCAATAAGTTTTAGGTTTAAGTGCTTGATATGTTTTCATTATTTAACCCCTTCCTTAATTGCGTCTTTAAAGCTTTCATAGAATAATTTATCACTTTCACAATCTTCTAAAGGTGAATAATTTTCTGATTTATGTCCTAAGAAAAAGCCTGTATTATCTTTTAATTGCTTTAAATCTAAATAAATAGTTCCGTTTGTAGCGTCTTGTAAATATTCGTAATGATATTTATCTAATGTAGTAACTAAATCTCTATCGCTTACGAAAATCTCTAATAGATAATATTCTTTATCCGTTTTCTCAAAAACCCCTTCTATTTCATTGTAATAAAAATCAACCCCTTTAAAATCAAAATCAACCCTATCAATCATTACTGGAGTATGTTTTTTAAACGTGTATTTCTTTTTCATTTTAAACCCTTCCTTGATTGCGTTTGCTTATCTTACTAACTAAGTTTTTTAATAAAGTTAAATCTTTTTTTCCCCAATGTTTATGTTGCTCCATATCAAACAAATGTTTTGACATTGTATGAGCTAAGTATCCTATTTCTTTTTCATTAAACTCTACTATATATTTATCTTTCATTATTCAACCCTTTCTTTATTTGTTTAATTAACCTATTTGTGAAAACATTCCAGCAACTACAACAACCCATAACAACCCAACAAATCCTATAATCTTAGTGTTAGGTGTTAAAAAGATTGCAATAATTGGAGAGAATAAAAAGCCTATTGTTAAAAACGCTTGCAACTCTATTAGTAATTGGTTCATTTGTAACCCTTTCTTATTTGTTATCAATAAAAACAATTTCTATATATCTTTCATCAATGTCAAGCAATTTCTTTATGTTGTCTATATCTTTTATTTATGTAGTATTAGATTGGATACCTTAACAACCTCACGCCCTAACCCATACAAAGCACAAAACAGCTAAAGCAAAGCCAACTTTTAAGCCTTAATCAATCAGTAGATCTTTGAAATATTTCTTTTTTGTTGGCTTGTTGGCTAGTTTTACCCCCTATAGAGAGGATTGCAAGTAGGGGCGGTTTGGTATTAGCAGTCCTTGCAAAGTAACCGTAAACGACTATTTGCTAGGTATAAATAGTAATAATTTAATACTCTATATATAACAATCAAGATTTAAAAATATCTCTGTAAACGACTAATATTGTTAGACTTATAGAGATTTACTAGGTTCTGATTTTTGTCGTGTTTCTACTAGACGAGCAATCCAAGAAATTGGTGGTATTTTATTAATATTTACCACTAAATTGTGTGTATGCCTAGATACGATTATAGATGTTTAGAATGCGAAGAAATATTTGAAGTAGAACACAGTATAAACGCACCAGCTTTAGAAGAATGCTTATGTAAGGGCGAGAAATTCCTTGTAGAAAGACTACCTTCTAAGCCAATGCTTGTCATAAATGCTAAAAATACTATGACAGATCGCAAATTATACGACGAATTAGATATAGATTAGGGTAAATGTTCGACTATTGCTCGTTAGTCCAAAAAAAATGTCCTTTTGCTGCAAAGCGAGGAGATTTAACTTATTGTGGGTTACACAAAGGATACACGTTAGCAGAAAATCGAGTAGATTATCTTGGTAAATGTCCTAAAGAAAAATTGAAAAAGAGGAGATAATGGCTAAAAAAGGATTATACGCAAATATACACGCAAAGCGTAAAAGAATAAAAAGACAAAAAGCTAGTGGTGCAAAGAAAGTCGAAAGAATGCGTAGTAAAAAAAGTAAATATGCACCAACATTAAAACAATTTAAAGCAGCAGCTAAGACTGCAAAAAAGAGGAGATAGTTATGCCAAGTGGTAAAGGAACATACGGAAAAAAAGTAGGACGCCCAAAAAAGAAGAAAAAGGGTAAAAAGAAATAATGGCAATTACTTACAGAGGACAACGCTTTAGGGGATATAATAAACCTAAGCGAACACCTAGCCACCCAAAGAAATCACACGCTGTACTAGCAAAGTCTGGTAGTAAGATTAGGTTGATTCGATTCGGACAACAAGGTGTGAGTGGTGCTGGTAAGAAACCTAAGACAGCAGCACAAAAAGCAAGACGCAGACCATTTAAAGCTAGACATCGC
>Ga0181409_1000310_pt1 | contig 19576 bp, 34 predicted proteins | sample 32SPOviralmetaG_FD_130138 | JGI IMG/M metagenome (GOLD analysis project Ga0181409, IMG submission 130138) | Marine viral communities from the oligotrophic San Pedro Time Series (SPOT) site, San Pedro Channel, CA, USA - 32 SPOT_SRF_2012-05-30 | ecosystem: Environmental > Aquatic > Marine > Strait... | reverse complement strand
CGATCAGGTCTTAATAGATATAATTCTTTTGGTGGTGTAAAGTTTTCAGAATCTCTAAGTAAATAAGAGTTTCCTGATATTAATAGATATGAATACAAAGATGCAAAGTATTCTACTCCACTTTGTAGAGGATTAGGTCTTTCTAATAAAGATAATAGCTCATGAGATTCTAACTTCTCATCACCTTGATATACGCATAACTTAACAGCACTTGATGAGTCTGCTATTAGTTTTACGCATCTGTGTACTATCGCATTGTCTTGATATCCCTCTTTAGCATAAGACTTGTATGTCTTGTTAGTCTTACCTGCATAGGCATCTAACTTGTTAATCATTATCTTTGGAGCATCTTTTTTGCTCATCTTCTGCTTTTTAAAAATATCAAATAATCCCATGTAGTCCTCAACTAATTCTAAATACTGCTTTACCACTATTCTGTAAAGATGATAACGCCCAAACTAAAGCATCAATTCTGTCATCATGTTGTGATTTTACACTAATACCAGTGAATTGGCACATTTGTTCTTCTAATTCTTTAAATACATTCATATGATGTACTCGACCTTGTTCATAGAGTGCTGATATGGGTTCTGCTCTAACCATCTTACCTCTACTTGCTCTAACGCTTGTGTAGGGTATTGTTTCATCTTGTGTACGCAAAAGTCTTTCAATTAGATCACCACCATTATTAACCTCTGCTACTATCCTATCGCACTCATATCTTTTATACAAATCTATAGCTGTTTTGACCCATATATCAGGACTGGATATCTGACTAGAATCATTAAGGATATAGAAGTGATTATTCTCATCTCTACCTGCAACTATTATTCCAGTTTCATCTGAGTCTTTGTTGCTAGTTACAGCAGGGTCAATGGCAACTACTATTCTCTGTAGTGTTGGGTGGGAATTTAACCTTGCCTGTTCTATATCTTTATAATTAAACAGCGCACCCTCTACATCTTCAAGAATCTCACCATAGATTTCTTGTCTGCCAATGCGAGTACCCTCGTATCTTTCTTTAAACATTTCAACAGTTGACTGAGCCAAGTTGTCTACATTCTCAAAGGTAGAGCCTTTTATGACCTCAACATCATCTCTTTTTGCAAGTTCTCTTATCAGTGGTATGGGTCTTGGTGTAGTGGTTATTATGCACTTAGGGTTATCTCCTATTCTTAGCGCCATGATTAAGTTATCAAACGCCTCTCTGTAATTCCAAGATGCTAACTCATCACACCATGCTCTTGAGATGTTTAGTCCTCTAAGTCGATCATAGGACTCAGCAGGAACGCCAACAATCGTTGAGCCATTGTAAAAGGTTATGGTGCTGTCTGACTTGTTGTAGCCTTTATCTGATAAGAGTTCAGGTGGAATAATCTTTATTAATCCTGATTCACCTGCAAAGACTACTCTCTTTAAATCTCCATAGGTAGGCGCTACTACTGCTGTAGTTACACCAGCATTTAGTAAACAGTATTCTATAAGGTCATAACTGCCACTGAGAGTCTTGCCAAATCCTCTACCAGCAATGATTAGATGTATATTGTATTTAGGGTCTTTTGAGATAATCTGTTTATCTCTTGCTTTATCCCACCATTCAATGAGCAAGTTCAGTGCTATCTGATTCTGAGAGCCTATGATCTCGAATTCTCTGTGCCAATTCTTTGAATCGTTGGTTTTCTTCTGTAGCATCTTTAACCTCTATGGTCTGCGTTTCTTTCCAGTTAGCCTGAGTCTTTAGCCAAAATATACTTGCTGTTACTGCCTCTCTACCCTCACCAGTAGCCATTCTAAAGAGATTCTGAGCAACCTTAGTATTAGCCTCTGCCTTGCCAGTGTTAAGCTCATCTTGATAGTATTTATACAGGGTAGGTTTACTGATCTTAAGTACAGAACATATCTGCTCATGAGTTATGCCAAGACCTGATAACATAGTTACCATATCTGACTTTTCTGCATCTTTGTTTACTATTTTAGGCATATATCCTTTTTATACAGTAAATAAAAAAAAAGAGCAACCATTTGGCTACTCTTCTTCTTAGGGAGAATTGATTTTATTGTTTTATGCAAACTGAATCATCAAACCCTGACTCTTTTCTTGCATCAAGTAAGTTTCTAGCATAAGTTTTATATCTTTTATCAGTAGAAGATATTATACCCAAAATACCAATCTTGTCTTTATTGTTAAGACAACCTAATAATCTTCTGTTGCTATGAGAATCAATCCAATCAGTAGTTTCTTGATCTAAAGTAGTTCTGATTTTTTCCATGTTTTTATCCTCGTTTCTCGTTAATTTTTTGTTTTGGGTGGTTTAAGTGACACCCACACCATTAATTATTTGTTTATCTGTTGTTATGATTTGTACTATTTACAATATCGTTCAATTTTTTAACAAAAATTTTAGCCTCTGCCTCTGTTCTAAAATTAATAAGAGAGCCATTTTCAGTTAAATATTCCTCGTTAGTGTAATGATTAATAGTAATCAACCAGTTATCCTCATCACTACCCATCATTACTTTAAAAGTTTTTTTGTCATACATATTATTTTCCTCGTTTCTCGTTATATTTAAGAGTTTTTATCAACTCCATATATACATATTAACATATACCCATAATGGGTCAACATATATTTACAATTATTTGCAATTATTTACATTAGTATTTGCTAATATATAAACCCTGTATCTTCATAACATCTAGTTTGAGGGTTGAATTTAAGGGTACACTCACCAATAGAGCCTTGTATGGTATCTTCTCTGACCTTACATATCCTGACTTGTGTTACATGGTTCTCAAAATCTCTTGTAACAATGGCTATGGTATCTCCTTTATTGTTGAACATTGCTCCACCACTAATATCATAGGCACTCTTGACTTCAAACTTGCCCTCTGCATTTCTGATCTGCTTGGTTGGGTGCGCTACAAGGAATGTTATGGTGTTAGTTTCTCGGTTAAATCTTTTGATCTTACTGATTAGCATACTGATATGCTCATCTTCTCTTAGGGTTCTCATAGGACTCAGCTCGTTGTATGGGTCGATTAGCAATCCATCTATGCTGTAGTTGTCTACGCAAAACTTGGCTCTTTCTAAAATCCAGTCAACATCAGGGAGTCCACCTTTTCTATCTACAAAGAAGAAATGTTCTTGTATAAATGCCAGTGCCTCTACAACTTCGTTTTCTGTGGCTCTGTTTGGGAATACTGAGGCAAAGGGTTTGTGCAGATATTTCTCTATAACCCTCTGTAGGTTAACACCTAGCTCACTCTCAGGAGAGAATAACAAAAACTTCATATTATCGCTTTTGGCTAATCTCATCATGATGTCCAATGTTAGTGAACTCTTGCCTGAGTTTGGTGTTCCAGTGAATATGTTAAAACTTGGTTTTAATATCTTTAAATAAGGTTCTAGGTCTTTGAAACCTACACTGTATTGCTTGAATGTCTTACCAGCATATAAATCCATAACATCTGTATATAAATCTCTTGCTGTGTAAATCCCATCTATTTTTAGCTCGTTTTTTTTATCTGTCATTTTTGTCTGCACCTCTTTGAGTTTGGTTTCCTTTTGCATCTGTATGTTCCATGTGAAACATTCTTGGTTGATTTAATTAATTTACCACTGGCATCTTTTTTTGGTTTAGGTGCAGTTGGTACTGGTGATTTGCTCATAATATTTTATCCTGCTAAAAAGTTTCTATTTTTTTTACCTCTAATCTTAAACTCTCTTGTTTTTTGAGGTTTAGTTATATTAGTATACTGAGCAATATTTGCACATTGGTCTGTCGTTTTTTGCTCATTGGGTGTTGTTTTTTGCTCATTGGATATTCCATTGTGCAATATTTTCTCATTGGAGATATTGATAGTGTAAATGTTGTTTACTTTTAAACCATTACTGATCTTGTTTATTTTTATAAACTTCTTCTTCTCCAGTTGTTTAATGTATGTGTTTATCGTTCTCCTGTTGCAATGACATAAAGTAGATAAATGATCTTGACTTGGAAAACAAGTGTTCTCCTCATCAGCATAATTACATAACATCATCAGCAGTAGTTTGCTGGTAGAGTTTCCAGTGTTCTGCTCACTAGCCCATTTCAGCGCTGTGAAACTCATTTTAAGTAGAAATCATTTGGCTCTACAGTACCCTCAGTAACATGATAAATTTTAACCATATTGTCTTTTGTTGGTATTCTAGTTCCATATTTATATTTAGACATAGTAGTTTTGGGTATACCACAATCATCACTAAATGATGCTAATGTCTTATTGTTTACATTAAGATAATCTCGTAAGTGCATATTAATCCTTTGTTTATTGTTAATTATTGCATATTCCTTTAGAAACAATGCTTGGAGAAATCATAATTTATATGACCCATATTGTCAATTAAAGGTTGCAATTAGTTTTCATGGGTTCATAATGGGTGACAAGTTAGACAGTTTGTGTCTGACATAATAAACGAGTATTGATATGAAAGACTTTATAACATACTACAAAAATTTTTTAGGAGATGATAAGTATTGGATTGATGATTTTCTTAACAACAAAATACTTAGAATATTCTTAGAAAAACACCAAGAAAATCCTATTGACATTGATGCTAGATATCATATGCAACAGGACTTAGGTGTTCAAAACAAGGCAGACTATTTAATGGTTGAGTTTATCAGGAGTGATATATTTAAAGATGCTCCTATAGATGATATCAATAAAGAGTTATTTATATATAAATTGACTAGGAGATTACAATAATGAGCATAAAATCCCTTTTAACAGGAATATTTGTATCTTTGTTAGCGATTAATTATTACTTATATGTAGGTAATATTATTTCTGATGCAGAGGCAGGTGGCTCTTGTGGTCACAAAAAAACTAAACCATGCTATGTAAAAATAGTTAGATAGGAGATAAAATAAAATGAGCAATCAAATAAAAGAAGATACTCCAATTAAGGAGTTAATCAAGAAAGGAGAAAAGGCTAATCATCATCTAATAGCACTTTTAAATGCTAGAAAAGAAATTCATGAAACTGGGTTTGGTGAAGATAAAAAAGGTCATTTCAAGAATAAATATATTCCAATAGATATAATTGTTAAGACTTGTGAACCCATACTTCTTAAACATGATCTATTGAGTGAATGTACTGAAGTACCAAACTCTAGTGACCCTGAGCATAGAGATAGATGTAGGTTTAGACTTACCATAACTTATGTTAAAACTATGGAATCTGTGTCATCTGAGATAACCTTATACGCTGAGAATAAATCTATATGGGCTAAACAGTCTGCATACACTTATGCTAAAAGAAGTCTTTTCTCTTCATTGTTATCATTACCAACTGAGAAGAATGAAGATGATGATGGCACTGGCGCAGTAGAAGAAAACCAAAAAAGTCTATTACAGGGCAGAGAAAATAAAACAACTAATAAATCAACATCAAGAGGTTTTGAATAATGAAAAAAATAACATATGAAAATGGCAGACTACAAGACCCTAAAGAAGATCAACTTCTTATGAGGGTAGGTAAGATTAATTTTGAGCCTATAGAACCTGAGCAAGAGGGAGAAAATAAGACCTTAAACGAGCTAGAATCTCAACTAAGGAAACATAATCTTCCTGAGCAGGAGAGAACTGATCTCAAACAGCAAGTGCAACGACTTAAATATGGTCAAAAACTTCTTGTGGCTCAGTTTACCAGCACCAAAACAACGACTCAGGGTGAGCAAGTAACCAGTAATTATTATCCAATTTATGCTGAAGTAGGTACTTTGTTTGTGCCTAAAGATTTTAATACTGGAAAACCTGTGGAAAAAACATATGCTCTTGAGGGAAATATAACTATTGATGATAAAGAATTGAAAGTATATGCTTATAAGAGTGAAGATACTGATTGGAGTACAGGGAATATGAACCTTTCCTTTCATACTAAAAATGAAATGAATGGTGTACCTGAGAAAAAGAACACTGAACTTCCAGCAAAAGTACAGGAGTTCAAAGAAAAAGTAGATGAGGTATTAGTTAATAAAACATCTGAAGAGATACCTTTTTAGATTTTTCCTCGCACCCCCCTATGGTGCATTTAGTGGGTAGGTTTCATGATTTATCCTACCCACACTTTTATGAGAAACGATATGAGTATACACCCAATGAAAGATAAGTATTTTGAAGAACATAAACCTGATCTGAGCTTAGACCCTCAATATGGCATTATTCAAAGACATGCTCCTATTGTGCCTGAATCAGAAATGCTTAAAAAAATGGGTGATAAAACAGAGGCTAGGGTTAATTCTAAAGAGGGTGGAATTAGATCAGTGGACTGTTGGAGATTACCTATTGACTCTATTGTAGGTACTGAAATTAAAGTTCAATCTACAAGATTTAATTCTATTTTTAATTACAAAATATCTAGCATAGGTGATATTCAATATCTTGAGTATAAGAAAGGCGATTATTATAACTGGCACTCTGACATCAGTGATGGCATAGCCTCTACTAGAAAAATTAGTATTAGCTGGTTGCTTAATAATGATTTTACTGGTGGAGAACTGGTCTTTCAACATGGTGGAGATGAGTTTGTAGCGCACTCAGGAACAGGTAAAACTAATTTGATAGGTTTTACTAGTTTCTATACTCATAAAGTCAACCCAATTAAATCAGGCGTAAGGAAATGTATTGTTGCTTGGGTTCATGGAGAATCTTGGAGATGATGTACGAGTTTATAATATGGTTGTTTGGGTTTTGTACTTGTGCAGTCATATTTAGTTTAATAATTTTTTGGAGATAAAAAAAATGAGTGATGTAAATATAAGTGAAGTAATACAGACATTAAAATATAGAAACAATCAGCAAAAAACAGATGCGTTGAAAAATATTTTTAAGGATATAGTTTCAATGGTAGAAACAGGTATAACAGATGATAAGTTAGATAATTGTTTAAAGAAAATGTCTGCTGTTGAAACCATTGGAGCAAGGTCACAATTTTTAAATGAATTGACTAATCCTAAGTTAAGAGAATCACTTAAATAAAGGATTGGAGCTTTTCAAGTCTAATCTTTCGACTTTAAGTTCGATCAGCTCAACTCTTTTATCCACATTGTTGAGCTGGTCGTTTAAGGGTTTCAGATCAGGCATACTTCTTGACTCAAGTTTAGCTACTTTTTCAAGTATAGTGCCTTGTTGAACTGCAAGACCACCTAAAGTAAATAGTAAACCTATAATGCCAAGCCACTCTTTTATACCTAGATCACCCATATTAATTTCCCTCTAAAATCCTAATTTTATCATTAATTTCTTGTAGTTTTTCTTGATGCTCATTGAGAGGGTCAAAATATGTACCCTCATTCTGAGCCACCAAATTTCTTTCATCAATGTATTTTCTCGTTTCATAAAATTCACCGCCATCAAATCTTCGTTTATTAAAGACATTATTATCTGACTTGTAATAGCTGTCAATGTTTAAGTTGCTGACCATTGCTTTAGCCAGTATTTGCTGGGTTGCAATTAATCTTAGATCAATCCTTGTAATGGTAGCATTTACCTCTTTTATCATATCCTCTACTGAAACCAGCTCCTCACTTTCTGTTTGATCTGTATTTCCACTATCTGCAACTGCCTCATCATCAGTATTAGATGTTCTTTCATTTTCTTCCACAACTGTATCATCTTCATTTTGCTCCTGTGGGTTATCTTCTGTGACTGTATCAGTTTCCTCTGCTCTTCCCTCTGATTCGCTATCATCAGGTCTTTCTGCAACTGGCTCATTAGATGATTGTTCTTCTGAGTTACTTGTTTCAAGTCTAGGCTCTTCATCAGACTCTCTTTGGTTTCTTTCTGATACTGGCTCATCTTCTCTTCTTGGCTCTTCCTGAACTTCTGTTTCTCGCAATGCGACTGTATCGCTTTCTCGAATGGGTTGCTCTGTAGTTCCTGTTTCAAAGTTTGTTTCATAGGTGTCCTCGTTAATTTTTTCTCTTGTTGTTTCTGTTGTTGTAATTTCTTGGATTTCTCTTGTTTCAAAGACAATTTCTTGCTCTTGGAAATCTGTTGAGATCGTTTGCTCTTGCGTGTTATTGTCATAATTAACCTCTTCTATTTGAAAAACATCAATAATTCCTCTGTTAATATCTTCAACAGTATCAACAGGCATGATGCTTATATCTTCTGTAACATATACTTCTGTTTGTATTATTGGCTCAAAAGTAACTTCTTCTATTGATGCAATAGGCGTAAATTCTATTTCTTGTACTGTATCTTTAAAAGTTGAGTTTATTGTATTTAATTCTTGTACTTGATTTGCGTTTAGTAAACTGTGTTCTACTATTAGTGTAGGGTTTTTTAAATCTATGGCTCTATGAGAAGTAGATTGAGATGATTCACTAAAGTTGAATCTCACTTTAATGGTGTAGTTATTTTGATTATTAATTCCTTGTATGTAGCTATCAGTATAAGTTTCATAACCGCCACAATTATATCCATTACAACCTGATATAAATACATCTCTTTTCTGAGTAGTAACTGAACCACTTGAATCAGTTATAGTTTGAATCATCTCTATTTGTTGGTCGTATTGATTCCAACCCCACATATCAGCGCCCAATGTAGATGTCCAACCACCATTCATTTGCGATTGATTAAGTGTATCACCCAGCGTGATAGTGTTTTCTATAAAATCACCATGAACACCAGCTACAATGCTGTTTCCATGATTATGAGATGGGTCTGTGCAAGTCCAACCATTGTGTTCTTGACCATTGTTAAAAAACTGTTGAGGTAATAAATTATTAGTAGTTTCTGCTAACAAAGTTATAGGAAATAATAAAGGTATCAAATATTTCATTTTCTTTCAGGTGCGTATATTTCTTGCTCATTGCTACCATGAACAATCATATCGCCTAAAGTAATTGAGTGCCTTGAACAAGCATTTAAGGTAAAAACTGCAATTATCATTAAAATCAATGTTGCAGATTTGATCTCTCGTGCATTTCTATAAAGTTTACTGGGCAATTCTACACAGAACTTAATCATTTTTTATTCCAAGTCATTGATGGTTTGCTATCGACCTTTGTTTTATTTTTTTCTTTCATGTTTAATATCTTCATAGCCTCTTCACCAATATAACTTTTCCCCTCATGCAAAAGTGGACAAGGCGTTCCACTCACCCTTAGCGCATTTCTCACCATAGGCATTTCTTCACAGAGCAAGGCAATACTGGCTATGGATAAACCCATTTGTTTTAAAAGTTTTGCTGTTTTTCTAACAGAACATTCTTTATCCTCAACATAAGTTCCAATAGCAATGCCTAAAGATATTGTACTGGTTGAGCCTGTGATTGGAATTAAACAACTATCCTGCCCATAACTAGACATTGATGGAGCAATAGCTGAGTTAACAGCAGTTTTTGTTTGTGCGTTTGTAGTATTTGTGGTGGTACTGTTGCTGGAACTACCTGATTGATAGGTCGTTGTTTCTTCCTGACTGTAGCCACCACTTATACTAGTATTCGTGCCACTTTGATTAGTTTGGTTCAGATCAGTAGCGCCACTTGAAGTCGTGTCTGCTCTAGCCTCTATAGATAACAATAGGCACATAATTAAAATTATTCCCATGCCTTTTAAAATAAATTTCCAATCCATATAAGCTCCTATGAATTCTTGGAAATCGAACTTCCCATATATAAACCGATAATTGATATCACGACATTTTTGTGCATTTCTAAGAATGGCATACCATGTACTTCTTTCCATACAGTGTTTGTAGTTTCTGTGCTAAACAAAAACCAATCTGAACCAGTAGTAACTTCTGTTTGAATATATATTGGTACTTGGAATAAACCAGCTAACATTGGCAATAATATAATTGAGAATATGCAGGTCAAGGCAATGATACGCCTTGTCATGCTAAAGAAGTTTGGATTTCCCATCTGTCTAATCTTATCTCTAGATTTTTCTACAAAGTCTGCTCTTTGCATTAACATCTTCTGTTGTTCTTGTTGAGCATTGGCTCTAGCACCCATGATCTGCATTATGCCACCCAGCAATGAACTACCTAAAAGATTTAAAATTTCAAAACTCATGAATTCCACCATGTTAAAAATGCTATACCAACAGTTCCAAGAAATGCTAATGTCTTGAATACGCCTCTACCTTGAGCTACTATTTGTTTTAGCTCAACGATATCTTTTGTATTTAGATCGACTGATTTTTTAAGACCAATAATCTCACGCATTAATATTTCATTTGTTACTTTCATATAGAAAGTCTATCTGATTTACAGGCATAAAAAAAGAGCCACATTGTTATAACTCTGCTTTTGTATGATGTCCTAGCACATTATTGGTACAATGTCAATAAAAAAAATAATTTAAATTCCTTTATAAATCAATAACTTACATAGCAAAATAAATTTGCTAATGTTACCCATATCGTATATACTTATATATAAGAGTGAGAAAAAGATACTCTATAAAAAGTCGTTGGGAGTTAGAACATATGCCTGATAGCAACTGGTGAGGAGTAGCGACCTACAAGGCTAAAAGATTCCATAGTCCAACACTATTTAAAGTAAGTCCATAAATGGCTATGGATACTGCTTTAAAGATTTGGTTGGTGATTTTTTACTAGGAGCAAATATGCAAATACAAAAAATCATAAATAAAAAAGTAGACCGAGAGGACTACGATCAATTTATTAATCCTATTCATCAAAAAATGAAAGATGAAAATGATAACAAGAAACCAACATTCAAAGAATGTATTTCAGTTATCAAAAGACTCTATCGTTTAGAGATGAATAAGCCTTTACCAAAACATTACGAGTTCAAAACCACATCAGGTAATAGACATACTTGGTGCAGATCAAGAACTTGGAAAATAAATTCTCAAACTACTTGGGAAGATATTATCCACAAGTCTTGTCATTGGATTGAGTATCGTAAGTATGGCTCAGATGCTAAGATACATAATCTTAATTCATTTAGAATGGAAAAAAGATTTGTTGAATATGCTTATAAACATAAGTGGCACTTGGGTGCTTTGATAAAGGCGACCAAAACAAAAGTTGAAGTCAACAAAGATGCTTTGATGATTGACAGACTTGAGAAAAATATAATTTCTTGGGAAAAGAAAATCAAAAAGGCAAATACTTTCATCAAGAAGTATTCTAAACAATTAAAATACTACAAGAAGAAAGTTGCCAATGGCATTGTTGCTAAACCTAAAGCCAAAGGATATAAGATAGAATCTTATAAACAGAAAGCTGAAAGGTTGCTTGAACTTAATCCTGAGATTAGTTTACAACCATTTTATGAAATGGAAGATACGAATAAGTTTTTTCCATGTAAAATACTTCAAGTAAACGATAAAGATTGGGATTATGACAACGACATGGAATGGTGTAGTGCAGATCACGAACACTATTCTTGGAAACCATTATATGAAGAAATACTTTTATATAGTGTAAATAAATAAAATCAAATCACCAACCAAATCAATAAATACACATAATGGGTTTGACCTATAACCCATTATGGTGTAATGTTAATAAAAAAAATTATTATAAAGGAGCAAAATTATGGATTTTGATAAAATTATAAACGAGTGCAGGAACAGATGTATCTTATACAAAGGTGGGAAACTACCAAAAGAAAACTACAACGAGAAAGATTACCAGTCTGATTCTGATGTAGCTGATTACTATACAAGATTAAAAGAGAGAAAAAATGTCTAATAGCCCATTTGATGATGATGAAGATTTAATTAATAAACCCAATCACTATAATCAAGGCAGGATTGAGGTGAGTGATTTTATTTTAGATCAGAAGATGAATTTCCTAGAGGGTAACATAATTAAATATGTTTCTAGGTATAAAACAAAGAATGGCATTGAGGATTTAAAAAAGGCTCGGTGGTATTTGAACAAACTTATAAAAGAGGCAAACGAGAATGAGTGAAATAAAATCTGATGGAGAGATAAAACAAATTTTTAATATATTTAAAGATATTGTGACTGATTATGGTTGTGATAAAAAAGATATTGAAAAAACTAACTATGATAGAAAACTTAAAAGACTATTAAGAAATTACCATATTGAAAATATTGAGAGAGCAATTATAGATTGTGAATATTATTTAGACTCTGATTATTTAGATAAAAGGAATATTATTTTTGAAGATAATATAAAAAAACTTAATAACTATCTTAGTAAAATAGGTGGAACTTTATATAACAGAAAATTTAATAGAGAGTATTAAGATGAAATCACAAAATGAGAAAATATTAAAAGACTTGCTGAAAGGTAAGAAAATAAACCCAATGATAGCATTATCTAAATATGGTTGTTTTAGGTTAGCCAGTAGAATAAATAACCTTAGATCAGATGGATATAATATTGTGACAAGAATGATATCGAATCCTGATGGTAAACAGTTTGCTGAGTATTATATAGAGGGCAAAACAAAATAGGGTATATTGTTAGCCATTTATAATAAAATGGTCAAAAACGAGCTATTAGAGAGCCTCAGAGCAACTAAAAGATATACCATAAAGAGATACTTTATCAGCGTTCCATGTTAGATCATTAGCGTCCATTCTCATAATTGCTTGAGCATTGGTGTATATAATAGCTGAATCATTAGCTAAAGCGCTTTTTAATGGTGGCTCTATCTCTACTGTAGCTTGTCCACTTCCATTGGAAGTGCAGTTTGCTGTAACCATATGTAGTTTTTGGGTAGCTCCTGAACCAAACTGTATGTAATCACCAACCTTGAATATTAAGGTACTAGCATTAGCGCCCTCAATAGCAATACTATATGCGCCTACATCATGTGCGCCATTGACATTAATTGTAGAGGTTAATCCACCTCTGATCGTTTTAGCATCAGGGTCGCCAAGTTTAAATGTTCCTAATCTCCCATGTAACTGCATAAAAAATACTTGCCATGCAACAGCATCTTCTCTTAGCATAGGTGGTAATTTAACTGTTGTAGCCCATTGAGAACCACCAAAATCTGATGCTTGAGAACCATAAGTAAATGGAGATGTGCTAACAGCTACAGTTCTTCTAATAGTCCATTCACTAGTCGTAAAATTACTTGGACTATTAGGAAGATTTAAAGGATAACTAGGTTGAGTCATTATGCACCAAACGCCCTAGAAAACGCACCACCACGAGTTCTTGCCTCTGCAACAGCAGTTACAGTTTCTTCTTTGATCTGTGGCATTAAATTCATTACTTCTGCTCTCACTGTTGGTACAACTCCTGTGCTAAAGTTTAAATGTTGGTTTATTGTAACACCTTGACCACCCATTTGGTTATTTGGAATGATATGTCCACCACCAGTAGGCATAAACATCTCTGCTCCTCTTTCTCCTACCATAACTGGAACATTAGGAGCTACATAGCCACCTGTTGCCAAACCTTTTAAACTACCAGTAACCTCAGTGATATTATGTCCATCTACCACTGATGAAGTTGAAGTTGCTCCACCAAATAAATTACCACCAAGAACTGCTCCTGCAACATTAGCTATCACACCACCTATACCAAGACTTCCACCACCAGTTAATCCTTATAATGATTCTTTTAAACTTCTTATCATAGGCTCAATTATTAAGATTTGAGCAATGGTTGCTACTATTTCAGAGGCTACATCTCTAAATATGGTTTTCATTGCATCACCAAATTTTTCACCCTCTATAACTGATTTACCAAACGCTTTAGAAATATCTTCTCCTGCATCATCAAAAGTTTTACCAACTTTATCTGTTATATCTTTGATTTGATTCTCTGTAGCAATAATAATTTCAAATTGTTCGTTAGTTTTTGCTACTGATTTTCCTACTGAATCCATTACCATTAAATAATCACTAAAAGTTTCAAAAACATTTTGCAACTCTTCATTTTCTAAATTTAGTGCTTTTGCACTTCTCTTATATTGTTCTTCTGCTTTTCTATCAAACTCTTGTATTTTTTCCACTGCACCTGATAATTCATTATATGCTAGAATTAAACCAGTTAATGATAGCGCAAGTTTATTTGAATTTTTGATAAGGTTAAATATTGCAACTCCAACCGCACTTGTTAATAATAAACCTAATCCCTTTAGTGCTGTGGTAAGCTCTTCAACATTATCTACTATAAATGTTAAAGCATCACCTAATTTTCTACCTATACTTTTTCCTAATTCTTCTATTGCTTTTGATGATTCATCAAAAGATTTATTTAATTCTTTAAAGTTTTCTTTTAATACAACTGTAAATTCATCTGATATTGCTTTTCTAAACTGAAATAGTTTATCCTCAAGCATTGATAAAGTACCTGTCAAGGTATTAGCTAAGTCATTGGTAACATTCCCAAACTCACCACCTTTACCAAATTTTTCTTTAAATGCTCTTATGGTTTCACTAGCTGAAACTTCTGCTCCTGCTTGAAAACCAAGCATTGATCTAACGCCTCGTTCCCTAAATACATCTGCTGAGGCAATTCCTCCAGCAAACGATCTTTGTATTTGCTCTGCTGTCTGTGTAAAGTCTAGTCCAGTTGCACCTGCAACATTACCTGTGATTTCTAATATTTCTGCTAGTTCTTCTGCATCTTTAGATACAACAGCTAAGTTTCCTGATGCTTGTTGTATATCATTTAGAGTAAAAGGAACACGACCTGCAAATTTGACCATTACATCAAACGCTTTTGCACCCTCTTGTGCTGTGCCAAATAATGCTTTTAACCTAACTTGTAAATCTTCAATCTGTCGACCAACATCTACAACTTTTTTAATCTGAATAGCACCAAACGCACCAGCTATTAAACCGCCAAAAACAATAACTCTCTTGCCTACTCTATCAAGAGTATTGCCTAATTGATTAAAGGAATTACTCATCTTGCTTGAAGATGATTTGATTTGATTGTTTGCTTTATTTAGACCTTTTTTAAGGTCGCCTAAATCTGCCTCAATCTTTACTACTAGTTTATCTAATTCTGTTGCCATATATTAATAATCAGGATATCTTTCCTTTAATTTTTCTAGTTCTGACCTAGTCATTGGTTCAGATTTCTTACCTGTATTATATTCTTTAAAACCATTTATGGCTATAGTGATTTCTTTTATTGACATATTCCATACCTCTGAGGGTGGTAAGTGCATCATTCCAATCAGAATTTCTAGCCACCTATCAACAGGTAAGTATTCATCTGTGGCTAATTTTTTTTTTCTGATGAGGATTCTTCAGAAGATTCAGAGGCGTTTAAACCAAGAGCAATTAATTCTCCTGTTATTTTTATACCCTCAATAATACCTATTTGATCTACAATGCGTTTAATATCATTATCTTTTACATCATTACCACCTGCTCTTATTGCAAGGGTTAATATGCTGATACATTCAGTTAAAGTTAGATCACCACCTGCTAATCTATTACCTAATTTAAGAAGAGAGCAACCTAATGCGTTCTCAATTCTTATCATAGTGTCCAATGACATACGAGCTTTATAGCTTACATCATTTGGAAAGTTTAGTAGTTTTTCTGCTTTGATTGGATTTATGCTCATTTACCTTTACCTCAATTTTAATTGTTTCATCTCTATCACCCACATTATCTAAAGATAATACAGGTGATGTCTTTCCATCAATAGTTACTTCAAGAGTGTTTTCATATCCTTTAAAAAAAGGAATTTCAATTTCATTGCCATTGACAAGGCAAGTATGTTCCTTTTCATTAATAGATACTTTCTTTTCAATCCACATATTAGACTGTCGCTATTGTTACTGCACCAGCAGATTCAAAGCTCATAGAATATTGAACTGCATCATTATAAGTACCACTGTATTCAATAGCTGTTACTTGGAACGCACCAGTAAATGTATTGTAATCAGGTACTAAGAATTGAAAATTACTAAATGTTGATGCTGAAAATGCTGTCAAAACAGATTGCTCAGACGCCCCATCTGTAAATACTCCACTTCCTGAAATAGAAAATGATTTAATTCCTGCGTTTGCTAGAAGAGTTCTCACTCTTGCTGAATCTTTATTTGTTACATCAATAGTTTCAGAATTGATAGATATACTTGTATCTCTTAGACCTGCTACAGTTGTAAAAGTTTCAGGTGAACCAGCGTTACCAATTTTGACTAATAATGCACTACCTTTTTGTACTGCCATTTATATTACCTCTTAAATTAACTATCAAATATAGTAAAATCTACATTCACTATACCATGTCTTGTTATCCCATCAACCTCTGTTAATGTGACTGCGTTTACAACATAGCTCATAACACTATCCGAATCGCTTACGCCTATTGTAGCATTATTTAGTAGGTTGTAAATTCTTTCCATTATTTCCTTGATCTCTTTCTGTCCACGATATTGTGACCATACATCAATATCAACATTGTAAACATTACCATCAAGGGTTTTTGTGCCAACATCTCTCATTGTTTCAAGACCAATAATTACATATGGATATGCTGTGTCTTGAGGCGCTATGCTGTCAAATATTTTATTATTACCTATTAGACCATCTAAGGTGCTATCTCCTGATAACAGAGAATATATAGCTGATTGTAGATCGAATGAATGATATCCCATTATCTAACCTTTGCTGGTGCAACCTTAATTGGTTTAAATTGTTTATCTATAGAAACTTGTTTAGCAATTTTATTAGCAAATACTCTTGCTTTAAGGTATGCAATAGACTCATCTCCCATAAATGGTCTATCTAAAACAAGTTCTAGTCTTGCTGAATAGTCCATATTAGAGATAACTGTGGCACTAGGTTTATTACTTGCTGTTGCAAGTTTAGTCGTAATAGAGTTAATTAATCTACCAGTATCAATAGCTGGTGGATTACCTTGTGAAGATGCAACATGAGTTTTCTTGCCTCTTGGGTATTCTCTACCATCTTTAGGTGTTTGTTGCATACTTCTCATAATATCGTTTCTAAAATTAGTTGCTACTCTGTTTACATGCCTTGAGGCATTTAACTGATAAAGTTTTTCAGCTTTTATTACATTTTTCTCTATGTTAGAAAACATAGAAACTTTTATACCTTGTTTAGCCATTATGTAGCTACTCCCTCAGTTGCTATTATTTCTTGATATCTCTCTTTGCCCTCATCAACAATTTGTATGCTGGTGATATCAAACGCCTTAGACCTATAATATAACCTATATTTAGGTGTTAGTGCTGAATAGTACCTGATTGTGAACTTAAATCCTTGTGTTGCCCTTAATTGATCTCCAAATAGACCCTCTGAGCCTGATAATGGCTCTACTTTAGACCATACTGTTGCTTGTGTTGAATAGGTTGATGATTGACCACCACCTGCATCTGTAGACCCACCGAGAGTTTGCAAAGCGACTCTATTTCTAAACTCGCCTAAATACATTATCTCATTCCACCATAATGTGAAGTGCCTCTGTATGGATTAGTGGATAATTGTCTTACTACAAAAGGTTGTAGCAATGCTGTTGCTGAATAAGGAGCTTTGATTGCTTTATCATCATCTCCTCTTCTTTCAAATAAATAACTTCCATATATTAAACACGCTTGTTTTATTTGCATAGGAACAGCAGTGTTATCTCCATAACCAGCAGTATATTTAATTTCAATACCATTCACTGGTCTTAATCCAGTTGGATAAGATACTCCAGTCTGTAAAGTAAATTTACTAGGTTGACTGGCATTATCTAGTCGATAATTAGAAGTAGCCCATGTTGTTGCGCTATCATCATCAGCATAATATTTAACATGATTAATTGCTGATACTGGTGATTTAGGCAATATAATGTTTCTTCTTGAAAAGTCTTGATCTATTCCTAAATAAGAACCCTCTTGCACTCTTACATCAACATCATAAACAGTATCTATAAAAAGTTCATAAACAGTCGTGCATAAAGTTCTATTAGTATATTCTTTAGCCCAAGAATCTACTGCCTGTTTTATAATATTTAAAACAGTATCATCATCACTAGAATCTACTTTTAGATATGCTTTCAATTCAGTTAAAGTAATTGCTGAATCTGTTTGAGCTGTATTTACTTTAAGTCCTGCCATAATTTACCTCTGTTCGTTGGTAACTTTCATCAAAATGCTGTTCCTAATACTTTGTTTGTGCCAACCATTGGTATTTTTCCAAAAGCAATATAGACATAGTGATTCCCCTCACCATTACTTTTGCCATCAGTTGTAGCAGTTGCAAAACCATTACTATAAAATTGAATAGTGTCTTGTGCCTGTTCCTGTGTGTCGACGTCCATTTGCAGATTTTTTTCAATGTTGTTTCCATGATTTGCACCACTTGAACTTGATGCACTTCCATCTTTATCAGTAAACAATGAAATTTGACTTTTATATGACCACGATTCATCAGCAGAATCATATTTATGTATTATAATTGCTTGTGGTTGAAATCCTGTAAAAACAAAAGTGCCATGCGAATTGCCATTACCTTGATATGTGCCACTTCTCATAAAACCATTTCTGTTAGAAAAACAATATGCTATAAAACTTTTACTGGTTTTATTTGTACCATCATCATTACCTACTGAAAACACACTAGATGTTGGTTTAGTGTCATTCCAAAATGCAGAAGAAGTTTGTTGTTGAGCTGTATCCCACAAGTCTACTTGATTATCCTCACTCATAGTATTTGATTGACCTGAACGATTACCACCATGCCAATATGACCTCCAATGCTGTGTATCTGTTCTATTTTTAACCCATATACAATCAGGTGCAGTTGAAAGCCCATGACCAATCGTACCAGCACTTCCTGTTCCAGTCCATTCTACTATTGAGATACCACCAGTATCATTTGCTTGGACTGTGCTTGTAATACTGCCATCTGAATTACTTGAAGTTGAGGCATTGCCACCTTTTAAAAATGTACCTATATAACCAGTAGCACTTCCATTAACTGTTTGACTACTTGTCAATGTAAGACCATTACTATCTCTTGATGTTACAATGTTTGTAGTTGCCTCTGGGTCATTTTCTGATGCACCATAAACTAAATTTTTACCTATACCCATAGTTGAGTTTTGTGAAAACCATTGACTGTTTCCATCTCTTGCTTTGAGCCACCATATATCAGGGCTAAAAGATAATCCTGTTATTGCTTGACTACTTCCATTACCTACATAAACTTTATCTTCAAAATGATCTGTATTTTTTGCTATTGTTGAAAAGACTGCCATCATTAACCTCCACTTGATTGAATGTTATCGCTACATAAAGCTAAGAAACCACTAGGCGGAGAAAATTCAAAGATTCCTTTACCATTACCATCTGCATTTGCTGATGCTACTGCTGTAGTTCCAAAAAACCCATGTCCGAAATTTATATCTATTGTTCGATTTGTTGAATCTGAGTTTCTTCCACCGACATAAAAACTATATAATTCATTATCATTATTTGTTAATGTTTTGCCACTATCATTTGCTCCTGTCGCTGGATTACCGACATTTGAAGTGCTAGGTGCATTAAACCAAGTTCCATTTCTACCTGTCCATACTTTGCCTGTTGCAGAATCAAAAGCGAACATAATAATATCGCCATCACTTATTCCTGTACCATAGCTAGTT
>Ga0181409_1000308_pt1 | contig 19610 bp, 23 predicted proteins | sample 32SPOviralmetaG_FD_130138 | JGI IMG/M metagenome (GOLD analysis project Ga0181409, IMG submission 130138) | Marine viral communities from the oligotrophic San Pedro Time Series (SPOT) site, San Pedro Channel, CA, USA - 32 SPOT_SRF_2012-05-30 | ecosystem: Environmental > Aquatic > Marine > Strait... | reverse complement strand
TTGTAATTACCCGTAGTATTAGCTCCCAATGCTTGATTACCAACAGCAGCATTGTTTGTTCCAGTTGTATTAGCATCTAAGGATAACCTACCAACAGCAGTATTTTCAGAACCTGTAGTGTTTACTAATAAAGCATTTCTGCCGACTGCTGTATTGTTACTTGCGGTTGTGTTAGTTGCTAAAGCAGCACTTCCAACTGCTGTGTTATATTGTCCTGTAGTTTGTGCAGCTAAAGCGTTATAACCAATTCCTGTACTACTATCTCCTGTTGTAGAAGCAACCATAGCATTACCACCAACAGCAGTATTATAATCCCCTGTTGTGTTTGCCTTCATAGCATCTTCACCCACTCCTACATTTGAAATTCCTGTGGTATTTGCTTCTAAAGCACTATCTCCTATGGCTACCAGTTCAATGCCTGTTGTGTTAGATGATGCTGCTCCATATCCTACTGCTACATTTTGTGAACCTGTAGTGTTTGCATCTAAAGCTTCTGTACCAACTGCTGTGTTTCTATCCCCCGTAGTGTTTACAATTAAAGCATTAGTTCCAACTGCTGTATTGTTAGATGCTGTGGTATTTGCACCTAAAGCTGATGTTCCTACTGCCGTATTGTTTGCTCCTGTCGTATTGCCATCTAGTGTATTAGAACCGATTGCTACGTTCTCTGAACCTGTAGTGTTTGCAGTTAAAGCATTACCACCAACCCCTGTGTTATTTGCTCCTGTTGTTACCATTAAAGACTGAGATCCAACTGCGGTATTGTTATCTGCTGTGGTCGCTGTTTGTAAGGCATTAGCACCCAAAGCTACATTTGATGTTCCTGTTGTATTTGCTGCTAACGCTTTGTTACCTAATCCAGTATTTAGATCACCAGTTGTAGTTGCTGTTAAAGCATTTCTTCCTATAGCTGTATTATAATTTCCATCAGCTGCAACACTATCAAGTGCTGTGTCTCCTAAAGCTACATTACCTGTTCCTGTAGGATAGTTTCCGTCAAGTTTGATTGTTCCGCCATCGACTGTTAAATTTCCACCAATAGTTACTGCGCCTAAAGATATAGCTGTTCCAGAAGAACTAAATATCGCATCTATTGTGTCAAGATCTGCGTTTAGTTTAGTTCCCCAACTATCCGTAGATGCTCCGACCTCTGGTTTAGTTAAACTTAAATTTGTAGTTGTAGTATCTGCCATAATTCTTATCCTTTATGCTGCTTCTGACCAATCGGTTGATGGTTTGGATTGATCTGTCCAATTTGTAGTTGAAACTGTCTGTTCCGTGAAATTGGTTGTCGAAACAGTTTGTGTTTCCCATTTTATGCTACCAATCGCAGAAAAACTAGAGGTTTGTGCAATGGTCGCTGAACCAGAAAATATAACTCCACCTAAAGCTATAACATTACTGGTTTCTTCTATAGTTGAAGCAGCTCCAATTATAAATTTACCAGTTGCAGTAAAGCCTGAAGTTTGAGCAATCGTTGATGCTCCAATCTTAATAATCTTGCCAGCTGAACTAAATGCACTTGTTTGTGCAATAGTAGATGAACCATCAAGAATAATTAAACCTGTCGCTGCAAATCCTGATGTTTGCGCTATTGTACTTGCGCCTAACTTAACAACGTGGCCCGTTGAGGTAAAGCTAGATGTTGCTTCTATCGTGGCTTGTCCACGATCTATTTGTCTACCTGTAGCTGCAAACCCTGAAGTCTGAGCTATGGTTGCAGAGCCAAGTTTAACGACTTCTGCGGTTGAAGTGAAACCAGAAGTTTGAGCAATGGTAGCTGCGCCTGGTTTAACTAATTTAGCTGAAGAAGTAAATCCAGAAGTTTGAGCTATTGTTGCTGAAGCAATAAGATCTAATCTACCAGTAGCACTTACACCTGAAGTCTCTGCAATAGTTGCAGACGCGAAATGGTATGTGGGATTGTTATAATCACCAATCCCGTAGTTATATTGACCGTAGCCAATAGATGCCATAGTTCTACGCTAACGTGATATCTAAGTCACCAGCATCAAATCTGAATACGTCTCCGCTTGCTACTGTCTTAGATGCAGTTAAAGCTGCCCATGCCATTAAGTTACCACTTGATGCAGCGTCAAATACTCCAACGTGGGTAACTGTACCCCATGCACCAGTTGCAGTTACAAATTCTACTGCTGCGCCATTAGTTGCTTGAGTAGGGGATGTTCCACTAACTGTCATAGCTGCCATGCTTTTTCTGGCGTAAGAACCACCAGAACATTCTGTTCCACCACCTGAATCAGATGGTGCTGCGGTAAATAACCCTACATATAAAGTGCCTGGTGCTGTATAAGCACTACCACCAAATACGTGATCTAATACTTTATCTTCTAAATAATCGCTAAATCCAGCCATTTTTTACTCCTATGTATTACTTGCGTAATATGTTTTTGTTCTTGCCTTATGCCCATAAGTCCGAACTCGTTTAATTAAAGAACCATCTGAATATTTAGCTTTTTCATTCGCTTCTTCTAAATCAGCCAATGCTTTTAAGTAACTTACTTCAAATAACGGTACTCGTTCATCTTCCATTAAAAACACGCTTGCGTGTTTTAAACATCCATATAAATAAATATCAGGATGATAATTAGATAACCAGTTAGAAGTATTGCTATCACTTAAAGCTGGTATCTTTGAATAGTATACCAATTCTAATGTTGAGCTAACAGATGGTGTTGGTATTAATTCTAAAGTTCCATCAACAATAGAGAAATAAGAAGGCGCACCCGATATATTATCTTGTGCATTTCTAAATACATCTCCTGTTTCTATTGATACTTGAAATAAGGGCCTATATGTTCCTGTCTTAATCTTTACATTAACTGCCTCTAACCAGTCATCAGGAAGTGTTAAATACTGTGCATCAGCAGTAGCATCAGCTCTTTTAATCATGTCTCTGTGTCTAATATTGCGATTAAACTCTGCTTCTGCGTTGTCTATGAAAGTGTCGTAATGACTGGTTAAATCAGTTCTGTTTAACCAATTTCCTATTGCTGTTTTTAATTCATCATACGTCATACTTTACCCTTCCATATTCTAAAAATACTATTGTCGGAGTTGTTTAACCATGCTTTCATTTTAGCCTTGTCGTTAAACCAACCTTCTCTCATAGCTTGTTCTGCAACAACCATTGGAATTTCTGCAACGTGCCTAAGATCTTTTCCTGGTGTTGTTGTTTCACTTAACATCTTAACATTGTTAATGACGTTGGTAACATCTTGTTTTGTTTCTATATGGTAAACACCATCATCGTCTAAATCTTGCGTTACTAATTTAGAGTGAAAGTTCTTTTTATTTGATGTGATAGTTGTTTTGTTTGCCATATTAAAGAAGTATGGGGGTGAATGGGTGAAAACACCCCCACACTAATTAACTTACGAAACAGTTAAATCAGCCACTATGCCATTTGCAGATTCGTTTTTCATTTCTAAACCGAATTCACAATAGATAGCACGAGTGTCTGCATCGCCTATTGCTCCTAAATCTTGAGATTCAAATGCTCTCAAGTAAGCAACAGAGACGTACTCTGGATCTACTAAAAGTGCCGACTTCGTTCTTGAGAAGTTAGACGGAACAATTTTAATATCGCCAAAGTCACTTGTGTAAACAGAAACAGACGCTTGAACGTGATCCCCTGGGATTCCTTCAAGTGATACTGCTTGTGTAGCTGTTGCTCTTCCAGCAAAGCCAGAAACTTTCTGTTTGTTAAAAGCACCAACAAGCATAACTGATGGATTTGCGCCATTATCAAAACACGTAGCAAGTACGCCTTTTAGTAACGCTTCAGTAAACACTCTTGCAGTACCATCTGTTGGAGCTGCACCTTCATTAGCTGCGTTAGCTCCGTTAGCACCTCTACCAGCGTTAGTAGAAATCCAAGATTCAAAACCTCTTGTAGCTCTAACTGTTCCCGCTGCACCGTTGTTACGACCTTGAGTACCACAAATTGTAGTTTCAACGTCACGTTTTAGCGCACGACCAATTATAGCCATTTGGTGAGCCATTTCTGACTTCTTACCAGCTGGGTCTGATGCTTGTTGCGAACCAGTTACGGTTGCGTTTCTTGTGTTGATTTGACATACGTTAGCAGCTCTTACTGTAGCAGTTGAAGCTGATCTTGCAATTTCACCACCTTCTAAAACACCTGTTGATGTTGCAGCTGGTAAAACTTCTGTTTGCCAATCGAATTGAACATTTTTAACACTTCTTCTGCCACCAAGACTAACCATTGGAGTTTCCATTGGAGAGATGTTGTAGATAGCGTTGGATAAATCCTCTCTATCTGAAGTAGCAGTATAAGTAGAAAATGCGTTAGTTATTATAGCCATAATATTTTCCTTATATTATAAAATTTATATTAAATGCTTTTAAAGCATCGATTCAAATACTTTAGCTGCATCTGACATTTTGCCAGACTTAGCTAATCTCTGACGGAGCTTTTTAGTTTTATTAGGAGTTACAGGAACATTTGAATTGCCTGGTCTGGCTACTTTAGCTTTGGTTGCAACTACAGGTTTTTTCTTAACACTCTCTTGCGTTTTATCATGTAGCATTGCTTTTCTAATTGCTAAAACAGCTCTGTGATCGTAAATTTGATTTAACTCTTGTTCAGAGAAACCAAGTTCAGTAATCGCATACTGTTTTAGTTCTGCTCTTCCTTCGGCTGCTTTTTTAGAGTCTTGCCATTCTGGAATCGCACTTACTAAAAGCTGTGCTTCATTTTGCACTTGAGCTTGTAAATTCTGCATTTGCTCTTGCTGGCTTTGTTGCAACATTCTTTGTTGCTCCGCTAACACCGCATCTTGCTTTTTCTTGTTTTCTTCCCAAGAAGCTCGTTGCGAGTTATAACCAACAGGATCGTTTTCCGCTAAAGATACCCAATCAGGTTCATTTTGCATACCAGCGTCTAACTGGTTGCGCATTTGATCTAGTAACTGCGTATAAATTGCACGCTCCTCTCGGACTGCACTAAATTCGGTTTCAGCTTGTTTTCGCTGATTGGCCAATTCTTGCGTTTTCCGAGTGTAATCAGATTGCCTACTGTATCCGCTTTTCAGTTCATCGAGCGTGACCTCTTGTTCTACCCCATCAACATTTATAGTGTAAATGGAGGGTTGCTCTTGACCTTCTTCTTCTACTTGGTTAGCTTCTAATTCTTCTTCGAGTTCATCATCGTATTCTTCATCTTCAAACTCTTCTGCTTCTTCTACTTCTTCAGTAGCTTCTGCTTCAAGTTCTTCAGGTGCTTCTTCGACAACTTGCTCTGCTTGTGCTTCGATGCTTTCTTGAGATTCTTCTTCTTGAGTCAATAAGGCTTCGATAGCTTCTTTGCCATTATCTAAACTGGAGTTAAAACCAGTCGCATTTGCGGGATTGGTACTCATAGTAATTTCCAATAATTAAACTAAGTTTATATTGTAAAGGTTTATAAAGCCTTTATGCAATATTTTGTTTGATTTTGACAATCTGATTTTTCTTTATAGTGCCATTCTCTACCACTATTCTTAATTGCCTTTCAAATTCTGGTATTAACTTCATTGCCATCCACAGTCTTTCACGCTCTTCTTTTTCATCGTGTTCTGTAATGGCCCAAAGGTTTTTATATTGTTCTTCCAACATAATCATCGCATCTTGAAATATTTCGTTATCAAGAATATCTTGAGCGATACGACCTCTCTCTATGTCTTTTCTATTATCTTCCATAGTTTCTTACTGCATCAAAATTAATAGGTGAGTTAGATAACAATGATCCAATATCAGACGATACATTTCTTGTATTTTGTACTATTGGAAAATCTATTTGAGGATTAATATCTAATAATGGCATTACAGGACTTTGTATTTGAGGAATAACTGGAATACCTTGCGATTCATTTAATAAACCAAGATTATCTATAATATCTTGCAAAGCGTTTATATCTACATTTGATTCTGGTGTAAGTACGCTTGTATCAACTAAAGGCATTGGTTCTGGTGCTTCAGGAATAATATTTACATTATCAAACAATGATGCACCTAATGATGGAGGTGATGATTGAGGAAGCATATCGGTAGCTGTAATTCCTAAATCTTCTCCTGTTACTGGAAAGTAATTTTGATCCGCCATATTTAAAATAGGATCTTGATAAACAGGTTGATTAACCACTACTTCTGGTGATACTACTGGAAAATCTACTTGTGGATTTGGTGTTCCTAGTAAACCACTAAAATCAATATCACTTAAATAAGTTGTATCTAAGCTCCCCAAAGGTGATACGGTTTGTGGTCTTACTTCTGGCATTTGTCTAACTGATGATTCATCAAAAAGAACGCCAGCTGGCATTGGAGTACCTCCGCCCATTGGTAAACCTAAATCTGCTCCCGTCATGCCAACATTAGGATCTTGAACACTTGGAAAGAATCTTGGAGGTTCTATCCTACTTGCTCCTGGTGCTGTGTAACCCATTGGTTGATCCATGCTGTAAGACATTCCTGGTGCAATCATGCTAGGTACGTTTTCTCCACCAGCTATAGAACGTGCATAATTTAATCCGCTTAATATACCACCACCAAGACTACCATCACTACCAACAGGAGATCCAAAACTTCCGCCCATTTCATAAAATTTATTTCTAGCGTTGTTTCTGTTTGTTGGATTAATGTAAGTATAAGGTTTAACTGAATCAGGAACTCTACTCCATCCCTCTGTAGTGCTTCCCGTTGTTTCGGTTACTGGATCAAACCAGTAAAAGTTCATTGAATCAATGTATTCACCGCCTAAAGCTCTACTGCCTATATCACTTTGAGCGTATGGATCGTATGTTGTTTCTGCCATTATTTAACCTCGAATAATTTGTCTATTTTTTGTTCCATTTTATCTAAAACCTCTAAGACTCTAGCTATATCCATTTGTTGTTGTGATTTAGTCACATACAAAGTTGGTATCTCTTCTCTAGTTTTATTTAATAAAATGTTCACTCTTTTTATCTCATTTGCGTTTGTGCGTATGTTATACATTAGAGGAGCAACCACTAATGTTAAAAGTACATTCCAAAACAATAGCGGGCTGACATCCATTTCTTAATAACTCCACAAATGAGGGCGAGGTCTATTCTCTTCTGGTTCTGATATGTCCAAATGTATAAAACGCCCATTGCCCTTTTGATTAATTCCTATGCCTGGCAAATTTCTTTGCATGGCTAATTTTAATATTATATACGCTTTTTCGTGTGATGCACCAATGTCAACCGCCAAACCTGAAGTATGCACACCAGGGTTTTTCTTTTTCTTTTCTATTGGGTGTTCAACACACCTATAACCAGATGTAATAATAAAAGGAAAATCTGCTTCCTCTCTTATTCTTTGAACCACATCAACTATCCTTTCGTCTATGCCATGCTTACCACAATGCTGACAAGCAAACTCTTTTTCAGAAAAGTTAGGATACTTATCCCAATCCATTATTTACTATCCTTATTACTTGCACCAAAATAAAAACTAATAACTGCTGTAGCAATACCTGTTAATGAGCCAATAATAAGCATCACAATATCATCACTTGCATCTGGCAAAGGATAAATTGAAATCATAAATATATAACCAAAGAATCCTACCAAGCTAATAATTCCTAAAAGTTTAGGAGTCCAATCGTTAGAAAATGTTTTTCTTGCGTTTTGTATATCTGCTGTCTCTAGTGCAAACAAATCAACATCCATTTCTTTCATTCTTACTTCAAAGTCTTTTTCAGCCTTTTTAAGTTTTAAGAGTTGTTCTGGTGTTGCGTTCTGTATAGCTTGCTCAATCTTTTTAGGTTCGGGATCACAACCCAATACTTCAGCTACTAAGTTAGCAGCCATACCACCAACAGGGCCACCTAATGCTGTTCCTAGTGTTGGTGCTAAACTTCCAACAAGACTTTTTATTGCTTTAAATTTCATACATTACTCCGCTAATGGATTTTTATTTTTATTTTCTAATTGTTCTATGTCTGTCTGCATACGTTTAACACTAGCGGTTAAAGTAGCTATATTGGTCTTTAAATCGCTGTTGTCTGGTATAACCAAACCATCCAAAGATTTGTTAATGTATTCAACTGACGTTTCTATAGATGCAAACCTTTCTTCAATAATCTTTTGAGCATCTTCTGTATCATCTATCCCACCTATAGCAGCTTCAAGGTTCTCTAACCTATTGACATACTCTGCACCTGTGTAACCAAAACCAGCTAAAGTACCTACAATTCCTACTAAAGCTATTAGTTGTGTTGTTTTATTTTCAAACCATTCCATAACATTTCCTAAAGATTAGGTTGTAAGTCTACCATTTGACTTAATGTATTTAAACTTGTTCCAGCTAATTCATAAAACGCTGTTGAGTTATCTGGTATGTTTATGTCTTGGTAAACAGATCTTGGTTCATACCAAGTATTGTTTTGAGGTATCTCTACTGTCTTATAAGATTCAAACGCTGGCACATAACCCAGATAAGCAACTAACGTAGATTCATCGGAGTATTGCCCTGTTTCTTCTTGTTCTTCTTCTGCTTCCTCTTGTTGAACTTTAATGTTGTTAGCAATAATCTTATCGGCTACTTGATCGGCTTCACTAGCCGTCATAACACCCGATGTTGCAGTATCAATTTCACCTTGCATATCTTGAACTTGCACTTCTGCCATAACCATTTGTGGTGAATCATCAACCGTAGGCATTGGCGTAACCACTATGGATACATTTCCCGAACCACCAGAACTCATGGATAGAACCTGGTTGTTTTGTGCGTTAGCGGAAGTTATTTGATCTGACATACTAGGTGAGTTGCTTGTGCTTATGCCACTTGAACTAGAAGAACTAGAGGATGATGTGCTAACGCTAGAGCTGTTGCTAGAATTATTATAAGCACTACTGTAAGCACTAGAATTACTATTAACTGCTGTTCTCAACGTACTAGCAACAACCGATAGAGCTGATACCCTTACAGAACTTCTACGTTCATCGTTGGGTTTGCTTTCATCTTCTTCAGTAAACAACTCTTCTGTTATTTCTTCTTCGAGTTCTTCTTCGTGACTTTCTTCTTCGGAGATTCGGTTTTGATCTCTTTCTGCGATTTGTTGTTCTTCAATAATTTCTTCAGGCTCAACCATTTCTTCTTCAAACCACTCTTCAAGCTCTTCCAAAGTTTCAAACTCTTCTCTTTCAGTTTCTTCATGTATGTTTTCATTTTCTATTTCTTCCCTAATTATTGTATCAAATACGTATATTTCTGTAAGTTCATCTGTAGGAAGGACATCATACGGTAATACGTTATAAATTTCTGTTTCTTGTGGAATTAATTGCTCTTCGTAATTATCTATAAACGGTTCTGAATCTATGTAATCATCTTGACGAGTTTCATCCCATTCAATCATACCATCATCATTAAAACTTATATCATCACCAAACCATTCATTTACTTGCTCTTGTCCAAATTCTTCCACATCCATTTCGTACCATTCTTCATCTGTAAGTTCCATTCCAGTATAAGGATCATCTTCATAACCATAATCAAAGTTTTCCTCTACAAAGTAAGCAACCGATGCTTCTTGTGTGTAGCCAGAACAAAAAGGAGCGTACTGTGGATCTTCTTCGCATTGTTGATCGTCATAGGCTTCCCAATACAAAGGACACATCGTATTGTACAAAGAATCTAAATCACATTGCTGTGTTAAGTAAGCATCTGCATAACCAGAACAACTTGAATCATTTAAAGGATTACTACAGTCAATAAAATTACCTGAACCATCACTATACAAAGAACCGCCATTTTCTAATGTCGTGTTATAAGTTGTGTCGTTCCAATTAGTATTAACACAAGTTCCCGATACATTAGTTGTTCCTGTATTACATTCATCGTGAAAAAGATAAGTGTATATTTCTGAAGAACTTCCTTGTTCTCCTATCAAAACATCATGGTTAATAATATCTAATGCACCGTATCTAAATTCATAAGAATTATTATTCCAAAGAATTACTTCAAAACTATTGTCTGAACCACTACGGTTGTATTCCCTCATGTCGTACCAACCAAATACAGACTTATCGCTAAAGTTTTTAGCTAACATTTGCGAATCATTGTCTCTAATTAGATCAGTCCAAAAAGGCAATAATGTATTGGTATATTGAGGTAAGGGATCGGGTGTGTAATCGCCACAATAACTATTGTAATTTACATTGCCAGTACCTAGTCCAAAATGTAAACAACCATTGGTTGCCATTCTTGCTGAGTCATAGTCGTTACCATAAAAGGTAAATGTATTATCTAAATTAAAAGGGTTTGATAGCTGGTCGTCTCCAGCATTAAGATTGGTTATTCCAGTTTGATTGGTTAAATCAACAAGACTTTGATTGCTTTCGTAAATGTATGCTGAGCTTAGTGTTGTACTAAGAATACATAAACTAACTAGCCATAAATTCTTTAGCACAAGTTCTTCCTGATTTCTTTTTACCTTTAGTGGTACGAGTTAATTTACATTTTGAAATGAATTTACTACGCACCTCTTTGTAATCAGGTCTATCTTGTACGTTACTGGCCCACGCTGCTTTAGCTTCTTTACCTATTTTTCCTTGATATGGACAAGGCGTTCCAGCCATTTCCATAGCTTTAAACACCCTAACATCTTGACAAAGAATAGACACAGAAGCCACTTTCATTCCAGTATCGTAAAGGTATTTGGATAGTTTTAATCTTTCACAGTTTTCATCTTTAACTGTACTGCCAGTTGATATACCAAATACTTGTCCTTGAAACGCTCCCGATCTACCTACCGTACATAAGTCTTGTGAATAAGACATGATGCTTGGTGCAATAGCTGAAGCTGGGGGTGCTTTAGTCCTAACATTTTGATTAATAGTTTGTGTGCTGTTTGATTGATTGATATTTCTGTTCGTATTATCACTAACCGTATTGTTGTTATTGTTATTGTTGTTCGTATTGTCTGTCGTTACGTTTGAATCAGATGTCGATGTATTGACGTTAGTGTTTGCATTTGTATTGACATTGTTAGACGTATTGTTGTTCGTGTTTGTACTGGTACTTGTATTCGTTACGTTTTGATTCACATTTGAATTATTAGTGCTAGTCGAAGTGCTAACATTTGTATTGGTATTGGTGTTTGCATTTTCGCTAGTAGACGCTGATGTATTGACGTTGGTATTAGCGTTTGTATTCGTATTTACGTTGGTATTGTTATTGGTATTGGTATTCGTATTCGTATTTACGTTAGTATTTGTATTCGTATTGGTATTGTTATTAGTATTCGTGTTGTTATTAGTGTTCGTATTGGTATTGTTTGTAGTCGTGTTATTAGTAGTCTCTAATGTGTTTTGCTCACAATATTGTCCAGTCGTACAATCACCTGTCTGATCTGCCATAGCAAAAAAGGGTAAGAATAATACCCCTAAAGCAAATATCCGTTTCATTTTTTCTTTTTCTTATAAGATACTTTTACACCTTTCTTTTTGGCTGCTGATTTAGCTTTAGCCATTCCTTTCTTGGTGTATGAGTAATGTCTACTTCCTACTTTTGGCATGATTATTTCCTTTTCTTTGCAGTCTTAGCTGCTTTTTTAAATGCTTTAGCGGTGGGTGCGCCTTTTGTACCAGGCTTCCTCATCTTTTCATTAGAACCCTTTTTGATTCTTTTTCTTTTTGCGTGTATGTTTGCGTATAGTCCTTTAGCCATTACTTTCTCCAAAATGATTTTGCTTTAGTTTTAGATTTATTACTTAATTCGCCATAGTGAAATAGTTTATGACTTGCTTGAGTGTGCTTTGCGCCAGAGTGTAAAGTACCATCTGACATTTTGTGCATACCGCCTTTGTGTAAAGTTCCATCTTTTTTATAATGATTAACACCTTTCATATTATTACCATTTCTCCTTATTTGCCCAATAAGCAGCTGACATTTTACCTTTAGCTATGTTCTTAGCGTGTCTTGCTTTAAAAGATTTAGCTCGTTTAGTCATAGTTTTATCGCCAGTCTTACCTTGCTGTCCAAACCTTATTGTTTTTATTTTATCACCTTCTTTAGCCACGACCACATGAGATTTAGTTTTATGTTTTGGAGTGCGTTTCGGTTTATTAAAACCACTTACTCCAATTTTAGCTAGTCTAGGGTCTTTAGCCATTACTGAACATTTCCAGTTTTAATTAAACCTTGTGCTTGTATCTTAGCAGCTTGCCTGAGAACCTCTCTATCACGTTCCATAAGACTCTTAATCTCTGCTACGTTGATCTGCGCTCCGTATTTGGCTTGCAACTCTGCACTTTTCAGCATCATGTCCGCTTCAATCTCATCTCTTCTTCTATCATCTTCCATAATAAGTTTCAGACGATCTGTTTCCGCATCAATAATAGCTTTCTGTGCTGATACTTGAGCTTTTTGCATTTCCGCTTCCGCTAACAACGTAGATGGATCGGGTTGTGGCGGTTGTGGCTGCATTGGAGGGAAGTTTGAGTTAATAAATTGGTTAGCATCTTTAAATCCAGCAATTTCAATCATTTTTTGTAGCGTATTGGCGTACATTTGTGGTGTAACCATAGGGTTCTGAGGGCCTAATTGAGCCATGATTTGCTCTTGTTTTTGAGCGACTAACATCAATGTTGCTGCTTTTTCTTCATCACTTGAGTTGGTAATAGCTACATTAACCACTATGTCCTTATCGGCATCCCATACTCTAGGATCTATTGGTATAAAGTTATTGTTTAACCTCACCATCTCTTGTTGATCTTGGTGTTTAACGATTAAACGATTAACCAATCTAAATAAATCCGTCATACCTTGCTCGGCAAATATACGGGCAATCATTTCAACCCTACCTTGAGACGCGCTCATGGTCGCTGCTACCGCAGCTTTAGTTGTGCTTTGTAACGCTTCAGCGTTCATACCCATAGACGCTTTAGAAACACCTGTTCTTTGTTCTTTCGCTTCGTCTAAATAATCCAATACTGGAAACGCAGCTGCTCCCACGAAAGGAACAGTAAAGGGTTGCACCATCCCTGGCGCGCGCATCCTGATCGGCTGACCGATATCGGAATTGAGTACATCGTCAATATTAACTTGACCTTCCACTACACCATATCTGGGGAAAATAGAGTGTCCAAGCGAATCGAGAGTGTCTCTCATAATTTGTGACTTCGCTCGTTGTAATGGCATGACGTAATCCGCGATAGAAGTACCAATCGCAGTATGCGGTTCTGGATCAGGGCAAAATAGGACAATGGGGAGATCGTCCCATTGCATCACGTTAGCTATCGTCAATGCGCTACCAACTGTGCAAACTCTTATGCGCTCTGCTATTCCATCACCATCCAAATCGTAAAACAAATAGTGTTCTACGTATAAAACATTTCTTGAACCAGGATCACTTCTATCGGCTGCGTAAACATCATCGTAAGGTTGACGCGCTTGTTGGTTATCCCAATCGTCTGAATCAAAGTCGGTGTCTCCACCGCCAGCATTATCACTTATAAAATCATAGTCATAACCCATAGCCACTAGATCACTAACGGTTTTCATCATTCTATGCGCTACATACGAGCTGGATTTAATATCTCTAGCGTCTCTTGCTATCAGCACCTCTTCTGGAGGTATGGCTTCAATGCAAACTTTATTAGCTTTCTTAACTCGTCTAATCACCACATCGTATTCAACAGGGAACTCTTGTTCTATTTGCTCACCTGTCATTTCATCCAACATGATTTGCATTTCGTATTTAATTTCTTCTTCAATAACTTCTACGTCTGGATCAGAAACCAATGCCATGTATTGTTCTCTGTTAAGTCCTGTGTAGTCGTATGTGGAAGAAGTAACTGAATCATCCCAAAACGCCTTGACAAATCCTGTTTTCCTTACGAGCGCATCTTTGAACACATCGTAAAGCACTTGGAAGCCATGATTCTTTTCTTGGATAACGTGATTAATGTAATCCGTTTGTTGTTCTGCTAAAGGTATATCTTCAGGCCCACTAGGAACAAACTCCACCACTCTTTTAGTACCAAAGAAGGTACGCAGTAGGGAAGGTAACATATAGAGAACTGAATCCCTTACGTCTGTTGATATGTATTCTGACTGGAGATCGCTACCGCCTTCGGGTTCGTCTCCCATGTAATATTTAGTCGCTTCAGCGCGATCTTCGCCTATTGCATCTATAAAGTCTTGGGCATCATCAAGTTCTGATTTAAGAACGCCTTGTAGCTGCTCTAAATCAACACCATCTTCTTCGTTAGTTTCTTCTCGCCCTTTTTTTTCTTCTTTTAGATCTTCTTTGACGTATTTATCTTTCATAGAGATTCCTATTATTTAACTAATCCGTATAATACGGCTTTTCAACGGTTTCTTAAACGAGTAACCGCCAAATGAAAGCGAGCCAGAGAAGTTGGCGGCATCTGAAGCCATTGTTAATGCTAATGCGTCTGCTAAATCAGGACTTTTTATGCCCCTTCTTTTCATGGACTCTTTACTTTCTAATTTTATTTTACCACTACTTGTATACTCGTAGCTAGGTGAAACTAATTGAGCCATTAAATCATCATCGGGTGGTAGTCTGCAATCTCTTTGTGCTAACCAATCTTTAATTTTAAACCATAGTTCAGCACGTAGATTCAGATAGTTCTTATTAGTCGAGGGTGCTTCGGAAACATTGATCCCTCTAACGGGTAAATCCAACTCGCGCAATCTATCCACCACACCGCTACCAATACCAATAACGTCTATCAATATTTCTTGCGGTTTGTTCTCAAACGTAGCGTTGTCGTATTCAGCTTTCACCGCACCGCACAGTTGCATCAAATCCATAGACTTATAAGTTTGTATTTCTAAGACGGTATTACCTTGTCGTTTGCAAAGCGCGGAGTTATCACCGCCAAACCGAGCTACATCCAATCCCCATAAAATAGCTTGCTCGGTAGTCAAGGATACCTCTCTGTTAATCGCAGCCTTTACTAAATCCAATGGGATAACTGTATCATCGTCTGACTTTGGAAACTCACCTAAGACTTCAACCCTAGACACAGTAGAGTCCTCTCCGTACTGATCTAGCATTTGCTGGAATACTTTCTTGTCCGTACCTTCTACTTGCCTACTGTCTATCTGCTCGGTATTCCAAAAAGATTTAGCACCATGAAAGCTGTCATAGAAAGGGCCTTGATTTCTTCTGGGGTTGGAGAAAGCGAACCAAAATCTATTTTCGGTGGGTTCTGAAAAGAACCCTTCCGCTACAGAATAGATAGGAGCGGGTATACCCGATGCTTCATCCATGATTAAGCACACACCGTAGTTACTGTGAATACCAGCAAAAGCGTCTGGGTTTTCTTCCGACCAAAGCTGCGCTTGTCCGTAGTAATAGCCTGTGTCTATTTGTAGGTCTTTTTTAAGACTGGCTTCAAACCAATCAACGGGTTTAAGCGTGGTCGCAGTTTTATTAAACCAATGTCCATTAATGGATAGCGTGAGCCACTTACCGAGTTCCGCCCATGTTCTTGAGCGCAACTGTTGTTCGGTGTTAGCAGTTACAATCACAGTCGATCCGAGACGAGTCGATAGCATCCACAGTATGATCCACGCAACCAAAGCGGACTTACCGATTCCACGACCAGATGCAACTGCCAACCTAAACATATTGGGATCTAGCTTCCCAGCGTTCTTTTGAATATGGTTTGTCAAATCTCTTAAAATTTTCTCTTGCCACTTGCGAGGGCCTGTAAAACCTTCGAGGGGTGTTCCTTCTTGATTCCAGGGGAAAACATATTTTACGAAGTTAAGGGGATCGTCTTTTATATTGGCTGTCCATATATCGGACATTAATTCTTCTTCTTGTTTTGCGCTGTATTTCATTTTTTATCTAAGTAGGCTTTATAAGTATCCGCGAGAGCTAGTATTGCTGTTAGCGGTGCGTTTTGTTCTTCTAGGTATTTGAGTTGATCCAAGTATGATTTATCAGAGGGGTAGTTGCAATCATCGAGAACGTGCTTGGCAAAGTCTCCTGTCTTATCGTCTCTCTCTACGTGCTGTAGAAGGAAGTGATAGAAATTCATCCTTGCCCTCTGGATTTCTTTCTATCGTTGCGTTTGTTTCTGCTAGAACCAAAGCTGTTTTTAGAATTGCCAATGGATGTTTTTTTATAACGACTGCGAGATACCTCTCTTGCTGATAGTTGATTGAAGGTTGCTTTTCGTACCATTACAAAAAAATTAAAAAAATTTAGTTACTATCTACCAAAATATAACCCCCCAACTTTTTTTGAGGGGGGGGTGGTTAAAAGATTTAAAACCCCTGGAGATAATAGGGGGAAAAAGACATCTTTTAACCTGAAGCAGTTGAGGAGGGAGAGAAGGCTTCATGTCTTTTGAGGTTTGTCTGATTTTTTATCTGTTGCTCCTACGTCTGGAATCCTTACGTCAGGCACTCTTTCGGCTTCTATGATATTAGCTGGTGCGTAACTGGTGCGTAGTCTGGCATTATCCAGAGCTGATCCAATGGAGAGAGTATGGTTCGTCTCTACCCTGTCCATCCAGTTCTCGGTGTCTCGGTTCTTGAGGTAAAAGATCTGCGCGGTTACGTTTCCTTCTTGGGCCGAACTAAAAAGCGCGTTGGTTACTTCCGCCAACCCCTTTGCTTCTCCCCTTTTTATAGCGTCCTCAAAATTCGCAGAACGCTTTCTATTACGGTCTATCGTTGACCACGAAACGCCCAAGGCACGCGCTATTTGAGTAGTGCCAAGTCCTTGAGCAGCTAAACGCTCAACCTTGTCTAAATCTAAATCAATACGCTTTCTACCGACCTTTTTGGTATTACTTTCAGTCATCTTTGTATCATTTATCTCCATTTCTTAATGTATATCCTAACCCAACCAACAGAAAATGTGTATGTTCGCCAGCTTTAGGCAAGCGCAACTCATTCTCTGCTGTATATTTTATTATATTCTTTGCAATTAACCTATCCACACTTCTCTTCACCGTGTTCCTGTGCATCCCTGTCGCTTTAGCCAAATAAGTAATTGAATCCCTCACACTCCAGCTCGCCAACCTCCACCGATCCACCATAATCCACAGTAAGAGTTTCTCCGCTGGCAAGAGATCAGTTCGCCCCACCCTCGCTTTGAACCACTCCTTCCATAGCACTCGCTTCACCACCCTAAAATCAGAGTACCTCGCTACATACTCCACCCTCACTAGAGCTGAGTTCTCCTCCCTCTCTATATCCCCCAACACCATCCATTTATACTCCATAATCAATCGCCCTTTCTATGCTCGCCCCACACTTTGTGTGGGCGAAGCATATAGTATAGATAGTATAATAGGATATAAGCACCTGTTAGGTGCATCAAATGACCAGATAGGTGCATCAATCGACCTAACAGGTGCATTAAACTATTTCTTTTCATCCTTCTTTTTGGGTTCTTTCTTCTTAAAGATCCTCTCAAATTCCTTATTGAACTTCTCTTTATTGAAAGGTCTGTAGTCTGATCCTTTACTCATCTATCTCTCCTAAAATGGCTAAAGCAATCCAGTATGCCACTTGTGGAACTATGGCATTACCGAGTGCTTTTAAACGATTGGCTCTGTTCTTTGGATTGGTGGTAACTCTGTCTATTCCTCGTTCCCAAGATCCGTCCACCCATGCGGATATCCCATCAGACCTTCCACCCAGGTAGGATTCAAAGCTCCTGATTTCTCCGAAACCACCATCGAAAGGTTTAACTGCTTCCCCTTCTCCGCTCGTCTCTTGATCGCTGGAGTTGATAAGTTCCCCCTGTCTCGATTGTCCGAGTGTGCTGGTGTCGGCCACATCTTCTGCATCTTCTCGTAAGAGCGATGATTCTCTAACTTGACTGTTAGCATACTCTCCATCTCTTCTTTCGTTATCTCGCCTTGCATCATCTTCTTGTAAAGATTCTGGTATTGACCCTCGCTTGCGTGTCCGTAACCCTTCGTAGCTGGTGTTGGCCACATCTGTACTGTGTCCGCTAAGTTCAAACTGTGACTGCTCTTCTTGTCTTTGGACAATCTCCTCCCTGTGTGTGTTAGCTCTGCGTTGGGATGTTCTATCTCCTGTGTCGTTGGTGTCGGCCACATATTCGGTTTCCCTGACTTCTGTATCTCCTCCGTTGGCCAAAACTTCACGAACCGATCCAGACTCACGCTCTTGCCTGTCATTGGGTTCATTGTCTCCTTGCTCGTTGACTCCCTTTCTATGTGATCGCTCGCTGTTGGAGTTGGAATCCTCTTGCGTGTCTTGGGCGATAACCCAGACTCTATCTCTGCGGTGGTGGGCGTTGATGGAAGAAGCTGGAAGTACAACCGCCCTTGCGGAGTAGCCTTCGCTTTCCAAGTCAAATAACACATTGTCGAGTCCCAATGTGATGTGACCAGCAACATTTTCTGCCACGATAAACTTGGGTCTTTTCTGTTTAATAATTTCAAGCATGAACGGCCAGAGGTGGCGGTCGTCCTCCTCGCCTTTGCGCTTCCCAGCTTGACTGAATGGCTGACAGGGGTATCCCCCTGTGAGGATGTCACATTCAAGGTCTTGCCATTTTCCTTGTCCCCAAATAGGTCTTGTTGATTCATTTCTTACTAACTCCGTAATGTCATTATAAATTGGAACACCAGGAAAGTTCTTTTTCAATACTTTCTGCGGATATTCCTCTATTTCACAAAAGGCTACAGTCTCTATCTTTTGAGTTGAATCAAAAGCCAAACTGAAGCCACCGATACCGCTAAACAGGTCTATATGTTTAAGTTTATTCATCATCCTCCCAAGGATTACCCGTTACATATACATTGCGTGTTTCTTCTAATAATTCTAAAACTGCATCTTTTCTAAAGAGCGTCTTAGTTCTCATGTCTGTTTGCGAATTGGATTTAACCATTGCAAATCGCACCAATCTATTTGGATCGTATTCCACACCGTATCGTGTACACACAAACTGAGCTTCTTTCTCTGGCCCATGATACATAACCGCTGCCCATCTCTGCGAGTCTACTAGCGAGCTTGCTCCTCTGATGCTGGCTCGCATCATCATAGGATCATCATTCTTGCCTAGCGCAGTCTTACTCATGTGATGTATGGAGACAACGCTACAAGCTAATTTAGAAGCCATACTCGCACAATACTGCCCCCACACTTGCCCTACTTCGTTTGAATTAACTGGTGCGCTAATCATCGCTTGTAATGGATCAAATACAACTAGAACTGGATTGTGAGACTTTATCTCCTCTAATAATTCAAGTGCGGTTGGAGTAAAACCCAACCCACCGCTATCTTCTTTAACCAATGTCAAGGGTTGTGGTAGATCAGGCACAGTCACACAAAATAAATCGTGGAGTGCGTCTTTCCTTGTGTTGTTTGGGTCTATTAACGTCAATCTGCGCCACAGTTCGTTTCTATCATCCTCTGCATTGACAAAAACCACGTTCCCTCGTTGTATAACCTCTTTACCCATCCATTGCCCTCCGCTAATACAAGCCATAGATAGCTTGAGCATCTCCATACTCTTACCGATACCACCCACCGCTGCTAGAACGCCTGGAACTGCCATAGGAATTAAGCCATCAATTAACCACTCACGCTCTGGAG
>Ga0181409_1000307_pt1 | contig 19627 bp, 37 predicted proteins | sample 32SPOviralmetaG_FD_130138 | JGI IMG/M metagenome (GOLD analysis project Ga0181409, IMG submission 130138) | Marine viral communities from the oligotrophic San Pedro Time Series (SPOT) site, San Pedro Channel, CA, USA - 32 SPOT_SRF_2012-05-30 | ecosystem: Environmental > Aquatic > Marine > Strait... | reverse complement strand
TTGAACTGCCAGAAACACTTGAAGTAATATCAAAACTTGCATTTGTTAAATATATTGGTGTTCCAAAACCTATCTCTAATAATAATACTGGCTCTATAATACCAGTTGCTAGTTCGGTTTTTACTGCACTTGTTAAACCTCTAGCCATTATAAACTCTCTATAACATCAAACTCATAAGTAAATAATAAGTTCCCATCACCATCATTTTCAGTTGTTTTAAACTCTTGAACATCACTTGTTAAGTGTACTTTGAAAGGAACAGAATCATAAGTAACGGAACTATTGTCAGATAATGCAGTTCTTAATGGGGGTTCTATGGTTACTGTTGCTGAATTGCTGGAACTGGTTACATCTGCAACAACCATATATACTTTGTCGTGAGCAAACTTTAATAAATCACCAGCTTTTAATCTTCCAGCACCATCTCCAGCAAAACCATCTATAGCTATAGTTGTATCTGATGCACTATGAGAACCATTTACTAATAGTGTTCCAGTTTCATTTCCTTGAGCATTTAAATAGCTTGGCATAGTAATTGTAAAATCTTCTTGTCTTGACCTTTGCTTCATTATAAAAGCCATTATAGGCGCAAAGTCTGCTCTTTTCATTGGCGGATAGCTTACTGTAAAACTAAATCTTTGACCTTGCACTTGCCTTCTAAATGACTTGCCACTATCTGTTTCAGAGAATAAAGTCTTTTGATTGCTTTGCAAATTAATTGCTTCAAATCTTGTATCTGGTAAAGTACCACTCATATAATAGCCATTTTACCCTTCTCATTTACAGCACTATTAATCAGATTAACTATTGTTCCTCTGCTGTTAACTAATAACTCATTAAACCCTCTAGCATCTACTGTACTTATATTAAAGTTTACTGTTACTGCTTTACCCATTCCTAGCTTGTCATTTGGTACAATAGTTCCAGCTTGGTCTGGTACAAATAACTCAGCACCCTTCTCACCTACTATGCTAGGTCTACCTACTGGTGGTCTACCGCCTTTTTCAAATCCTTTTATTTTATTTATTAAACCCATTCCAAAAGCTATAGCACCTCCAACTAAAGCAATATTAAATGGAAATGGTATACTAGCAAAAGTTTTCATAGCACCTTCGTATAAACTTATCATAGCTTTTTTTATTGAATCCATTTTAAATAGTGCCATTGACTTTTTAAATGCAAATTGAACTGCTTGACCTATCAACATCTCTACAAAACTTCTTACAATAGTTCTTGCAAAATCTTGAAAGTTTAATTTACCAGTCATAACAAAATCAGATAATGTTTTTTTCAATTCTCCAAAAGTTTGTTTTCCTATATCTTTTATTTGTTCCATACCAGTCTTTTGTGCTTCAACTGCTTCCATAAAACCATCTTTAAAGTTTTTATATGCTTCTCCCATTAGACTAAGGTTAGCTACAGATTTATCTTTATTTTCGTCTGTTACAAATCCCTCTGCGTTAGCTTCAATTATAGCTTGATTTATTTCTTTCATCATATTGACTATTTTTTCTTTTAAACCACCAGCTACCATTCCAGTTGTATTGATACTAAGATTTAATCCTTCAAATGTAACTCTGCCTGATTCTCCAGCTTGTTCCATTGCTTCTTCTAGTTCTTTAATTGGTGTTTTTAATTTTTCTGCTGAACTTTTAAAATTTTCAAAATTATCCATCATTATTGCAAATCTTTCATCACTTATTAAACCTAATGATTTAAAAGTCTCTGCTATTCTTTTTTGTACCGAAGCCACACTATCTAATAACCCTCCAAACATTGCTCTTATGTGGTCAATAGCACCAGCAATAACACCTACAACTAATCTTCCCTTTAAACCCATAGCTAAAAACCCTATAATTCCAATAGTTGCTATAGGTTGTGGTAGTCCTTTAACAAAATTAACAAGATTAGCTATAGATTTCCCTATAAAATTAAATACTGGCTGTAATGTATCTATAACACCAGCACCAAATAATAAAACTTTTAAAGTGGTGTTAGTTATAGCATCTCCTACTTTTTCGGCAAATTTTTCTATACTTCCAAAGTTATCTGCTAACGATTTCTCAACTAATTCTGCACTTGTTTTCAATGCTATAAATGGTGAGCCATCCATTACTGCCATTTGAAATAAATTAAATTTATCTCCTATCATTGAAAGAGTACCATCAAAAGTTTTAGCCATTTCTTCACTAGCGCCTACTATTGATAATGTTCCTTCTCTAAATGCTTTGATGATATGTTCTTTAGATTTCTCTGCACTCATTTGAACACCAGCTTCAAAACCTAATAACTCTCTTACACCTCTTTCTCTAAATAAATCAGCAGAATTTATACCAGCAGAAAACACTCTTTGTAGTTGCTCTGCTGTGGTAGCAAAATCTAAACCTGATGCTGAAGCTATATCTCCAGTTATTGCCAATATTTCATTTAGTTCTTCAGCATCTTTAGAAACTACCGATAGATTAGCAGAACCTCTTTGAATTTCTTGTAATGAAAATGGTACTTGACCAGCAAATTTTATTAAACCTTTGAATGCTTTCTCACCTTCTTTTGCATCTGCAAATAAAAATTTAAATCTTACTCTTAGTCTTTCTACTTCTCTAGCAGTATCAAGAAAACCTTTAGCTACAAAACCAGCACCTAAACCTAATAAAGCATTGCGTAAATTAAAAACAGAATCTTTAACTCTGTTTATTCCTTTAGTGGCAGATTGCATAGCTTGTCTGGTCTTATCTTTAGCTATTATGTCTATATTGACTTGTTTAGTTGCCATCTATCGCCTTGCTCTCTCTAATCGTTCTTGTTTTTGTCTTTCTTCGTTTTGAATCTCAAAATATGCTACCCATAAATAAAATTCATCAACTGACATTTCTAAAATTTCGGCAACTGTCTTATGTAGTTTTTCTGCTAAACCAAAGATATTATGTAATTCAACATCATTTTTTAGTTTTTTTTATTGTCCTCTATATCTTTGTTTTCAGTACCCATAATCTTTGTTGCAACATCCGCAATAATGTTGGTATCAGCTTTAGTCTTAAAACCTAGAACATCTTGACCAGTAAACATTTTTTTTCCATCTTTTGTAAGTGCTTTTTCTATAATAACATCTATCAATACCAATAAGTCTGTATTTGTAGCACCTTTAAAAATTTTTTGCTTTTCCATCATATTAAATGGTTTACAATGAATTGCTTTATCGCCTACTAATCCCCATTCTGGAACTTCGATTGTTTTAGTATCTAATGCACTAAAATGGTCTCTGATACCATCAAAATAATCAACTTTATTGTCAGTCATATACTACCTAAACAGTACCAATAGTAAGACCACCATTACCCTGAACAGATACAGTTCTAGTAGTTACACCATCTAAAGTAACACCTACTGACATTCCAGTTACAATACCAGTTCCAGAGAATTTTCTATCACCTGAAGCATTACCTTCTGGTAAAAATGCAAATGTTACTTCTGCTCCTTGTATTAAAGATAATTGAGCAGTATCAGTTTCATCAAAATTCATATCAATAGATGCAGTAAAAGTACCTCTACCAACCATAAATGATTTCATTGAATCACCTAATGCAGTTTTTTCTACTGTATCGTGTGTAGTGTCTACTGTAAATCCAGTTGCATTGCCTAGAGTATCTGACCCTATTGTTACAACTCCTTCTTTTCCATGATGTGTTGCCATTTAAACCTCCTTTATTGAATATTGGCTATTTTTTATTATCTTCTTCTTTATCTTGTTTTACCACTTTTTCACTTTTCTTGGCAACTTTTTTTTCGCCATTTAAAGTAAATCCTATACTTTGAAAATGTTCAATGTGGTCTGGTGAACATTTTATTACATCTTCGCCTTTTTTCATAGTTACTTGTTTTGCCATTATGCACTCCCTCTTGTAAATTCATAAATTACTCTTGCAGTTATTCTAACACCGCCATAAGGAAAGATTGTTCCCTCATCTGATGATGCTTCAACTATCTGCGTGTCTAAAGCATTTCCATTTCTAGTTATATCATTATCTAGTGTTTCTTCAACTACTTCTATTAATTGATTTCTTACTGTATCTATATTTGTTGTTGTTCCTTTACCAAAAGCTACAATTAAAAAATCAATAGAACCTCTGTAACTTCCAGCACCAGTATCACCAATACTAGATACTTCTCTAGTTTCGTCTCCTGATTGAACAAATAAAGCTGGAAATTGAGCATCTGATAATTCTTCTACCTCAAATGGCTCTCTAGTAATCTTTTTAAATTCAATAGGACTGGTAACTGCATCAAGCTTTGTAATTATATCACCAGCTATGTTTTCTCTTTTGCTCATATTTTCATTGCTTTAAAATAGGTTGTTGCAAACTCTTGTCTAATCTTATCTTCTTCTTTGTTCCCAATAGAAAAGAATGGTCGTGTAATTTTTTGTCTACCTACACCAAATGTATCGTGATATGAAGCTATTTTATTTCTTTCCATATTAGAAAAAAACAAAGTGCTTTTTAATCCACCAGTCTTAAAGTCTAAACTTCTAAACATTTTCCCAGTATCAGTTAAGTCTACAAAACCAGTTTGCCTTCCTCTTTTCTTTCTACTCTTAACTGTTGGTTTGGCATAGGCTCTCATTTGACCCCCATCTGGTAACTTTCCACTTTGGGTTCTTTTAGTAATCATAAAGACTGCCATATTAGAAACTTTATTTAATGCTTTTTCAATAACTGGTTTTTGTTTTCTGGTTATTCTTTTTAATTCATTTACTACTTGAATAGTATTTGCTTTGACTTGTACTTCCATTATCGGACTAACCTTAAATGATGGATAGGCTCTTTCTCTGAATCACTTACTGCTCCAGAACTATCTTCATCATATTCTACCCCATCTCTTAATATAGCTTGAAATTCCTCCTCATATCTATCTCGGTAGAAGTCTATTTGCACTTGAAACGCATCTTTTCCTTCTCCAGTATCAGGGTCTCTCCATTTTGTAAGTATTGGGTAAACATATTTCCATAAAGCCAGATACACTACTGATTGTGTCCATTGAGCATTTGTAAGCTTACTATTCGTGATTTCAACAGTCGTTACTTTTGTAATATCTTTATATCTTACTTGGTGTCTGTATCTTTCCCACCATTCCTCACGAATCCTTCTTAGTACATCATTCTCAGCAAATTGTAACTGGTCGCCAAAGTCTGTAATGCCAAAACCTAAAATATCAGGTTGTATAGCTTGTAGATTACTGTTTGCTACAGCAAATTCTGTGGTAGCCATTATTTACCCTTCTTTTTGGGTTTAGTTTTTTTTGGTTCTTCTACTGGTTCAGGTTTATTTTCTTTTACTGGTTTTTCTGAAGCTAATTTAAACCCTCTCACACCATATCTTGTTTTATTAGCATCATAATCAGCTTGTAATCTTTCTATAACTTTTCCATTTCTTTCTAATTTAACTGTACTCATTTTAATCTCCCCTAGTAGGAATTAAATTATCTAATTTTAATTTTAATAAATTTATATATTCTTGTTTTTGTAAATTATTACAATCCTCTAAATCTTGCTCTACAGAAGTTTCAATGATTTCTACTGCTTCTTTCAATGACCAGTCAAAAATATCTTCTGTATTATACATTATAAACTCCTTATAAAGTAAGGGGGTTTTACCCCCCCTTCTAAATTTAGTTAATAACAGATTCATTAAGCATTTCGACACCATAACTATCGTGTAGTTCACCAACTCCGTAAACTGCTGTAGCTACAATCTCATCTGCTCTTAAAGAAGCATCTCTTTGAGTTTCTAACTTGAGGTCTTGCATCATAGCCAAACCTAAAGCATCTGCTGAGAAAATACCACCTTTACAGTTATCTGTGTCAGTAGTTCCATCTACATTAGATGATTCAAAAATTTGTACTCCAGCAATAGTTCCGATAAAGCCAGTTCTCATAGCTTCGTTCTGTAAGTCTCCACCATTAGGATTAACAAAAGTATTTGTTAATGATTTCTTTACATTGTAAATAACTTTTGGATTGAATACTCCATAATAAGGCATTGGTACATTTGCTTGTCTTAATGTTGCAACTGCTTTAAATATATTGTCTATAGTTAACTCAGTTCCACCACCACCTATGCTTGTAGAAAAGCCATCAAATAAAGCTGTCAAATCTGTGTCCATCTTCTTTGCAATCGCTTCACCGAATAATTTACCAATGTCTTGAGCAACATTTCTTGATGCTGAGTTTCTTGCTAAATCAGTTAGTGTTGTCATAATACCAACCTCTGAAGCTGTAATAGTTACAGATGTTGGGTTTACTGCTGTGTTTGATAAGTCAGATGCTTCACTAACTGCTGAAGCTGATACTGTTCCATAAATAGGAACTTCAACTGATTTACCTCCGCCAGCGATTGTGTAGTTTTTAACTAAGTTTCTCATTACTGATTGCTCATTAGCAACAAATAATGCTTCTGCTACTATCTCAGTATAAAGTTGTGATATAGTACTTGATGTGGTTTCATTTGCCATTTATAACTCCTAAAAAATAAAAAAATTAAAAATTATGAATTTATCACTCTGGGTTGAGAGTTTTTACTTTTTCGCCACTTGGCATATTTCTCTCTATCCTTTGGATTATTCATATCTAAATCCTCAATTTTAAAAGAGGTATTGAGTTCTCCTCTATCCACATTTGACACCGAACCACTACCTGATGGTGTAGCAGTTACAAAGTGAGGGTTCTGTGTTAAAAACTCTTGCACTAATTCGTCAGTCGTTAAGAGTTCCCCATTACTGTTATACCTTGCTAATCCGTTTTTGTCTATAATTTCTACATTGCCAGATTCATTTAATTTTATATCTTTATTTAATAATTCTACAACTTGGTCTGGATTGATTGCTCTGTTCTTTGAAGCTGAAGATAATAAAGATTTATTTATCTTAATGTCTTTTAGTTGCGTTTCTAAATTAGTTTTTTCTTTGCTCCATTCTTGGGTTTTGTTTTTAAGTATTTCCTCAAACTCACCCTTCTGAATTTTTTGTTTTTCCTCTGTTTCTTTCTGTGCTTTTACTATGTTTATTGCTGAATCCAAATCATCAACTCCCATTTTCTTAGTTATACTTAATCTATCTCTTAACAACCTTCTTTCTACTATTTCTGTTAATTCTTGCTCAGTAAATGTTTTTACTTTAGGTTTTTCTTCTACTGTTTCAGGTGTTTTTGTTTCTTCGTTTACTTGTGTAGTTTGTTCTACTTCTTTATTTTCAGTTTCATTAGCCATAGTTTTCTCCAGTTGTAATTTATTTATATCAAAGTTTTATAATAAAATCCAGTAATCTAGTTTAAGTAAAAACATATCTTGCCTTACCATCTGCTGTAACAATAGGGTATTTTCTAAATTCGTTCCAATCTTCATAACTAACTCTTTTATTCTTTTCTATGCTTAACTTAAAAAAATTTACATATTCTTTTCTAAAAACTTTATTTACATCTCCGTTAAATCCAGTCCTATATGTTTCAATATCATATAAATCTTCTTTAGATTTTAACCCAAATTTTTTAATATATGCTATTTGGATTTCAGCTATTTCTTTGGGTAGAGTTATATTTTCTTTTAGTTGTTCTAAATAATATTCTTCGTCTGTCATTTTATTTGCTCTTGTAAATTTTTAATTCCTTTATCAAACTGCTTCTGTGTTTTTGGTGCATATCTATCAATAATTGGTTTATATATTTTTGTCAAATTCTTATCTCCCATAATTGATAAGTAGTTAGCAAATGCTTCAGTTCCGTGTCCAGTAGTAACACCAGTTGCTAATCTTCTAAATTTAGAATAATAATCTTTTCCGTGTCCAAAACCAATAGCTTCATTAGTTATAGCACCTAAATAGTCTGATAAAATCAGTATTTCATATCTAGTGTTTTCGTTACCAGTTGTTATAGCAAGTTTTTTTAATTCGTGCAATAAAGTTCCATCTCCAGTTCCTCGAATTGCACCTCTTTTATTAAGAGAGTTTATTTTTAAAATCATATTGGCTACATCAACTTGCGTGTCAACTCCTCTTCTTCTTAAATTATATTTAAAAATTTTATCTTTACCATCATTACTGAAAATTATAGCCTTTAACTCTTTTTTTGTAAATGCTTCACCATCTGTTAAATATTTATCTAAAAAAGCATCATCTATTTTTTTATCTAATGGCTCATATTTATAAAAAGTACCTCTAGAATTAGGGTCTGCATCTTTATCTATTAGTTCTTTAGATATAAACCCTTCTTTTTGTAGTATTTCTGCATTATCAAAATCCATCTCTACAGTTTCTCTATAAGTAGGGTCTCCTCTAAATTTTTTTGATAAAGCTTTTCTATCTTCTATAATTTCTTCTGCAAAATTTGCACTAAACATATCATCTGCAAAAACATTGCCACTTTTAAGTGCACTTGAATTGTATTCACTTAATTTTGGTTTTTTCTTCAAAACTGTGTTCATTTGCATATCCATACAATGACCATATTCGTGTCGCCATATTTCTTGTTGCTGAATTTCTTTAAGTTTACTGTCTCCTTTTACTCCTCTCATATTAATGTAAGTGTTCCCAGTATCTTTGTTTTTAGTCAAATGTATTGGCTTAACACCTAAATCTCTGGTTGCATAAGCACCTTCTTCATCTGCTCCTCTTGTAACTTTTTTTAATGCTGGGAATAAACTAATTATATTTTTAATATTAGTAGGTGAATTATTCCAAGAATTAGTATGCCATTCTAATTCATCTGGCTCTGTATTACCAAAACCTACAAATCCTTGCTCTTGTTCTATTTCTGGGGGTACTTCATCAACTGTTTCTTCTAGCCAAGCTGGGTCTGTTGGAATCCAAGTATGTCTGCATCTATAACCACCTCTAACAATAAATGGGTCTCCATTAGACTTTCCTTGCCAAGACCTGCCATTCCAAGTGTCTCTAATATCTTTCTCTGACAAAGTTTTTCCAACCATACTTACACAAAAGTCTCGGCTATCTCTTACTAATGTTCCAGTATAAGTAAAATGATTTAATCCAGCTTCTTTTGCTTTTGCTATAGTAAACTGACCATGAAACTGCATTACACTATCGTGAGCAATTTGACCAGCATATCTTCTGAGATTGTTTCCAGCCCTATCACTAGCATATTGAGTATGCAATTTTCTTACAGCATCTTCTACTTGTAGTTTCTTTGTGGTATCAAATTTATTTTCATTGATATAATCTACCAATTCATTTATTTCTCTTTGATTTGACTTCTTATAAACTCCGTTTATATGCCCTCTAATATTGCTTACCATATCCTCGTAGGGTCTACCAGCGATTGTACTTTGATATAACTCATCATTAATTACTTTAATAAATCTTTCGCCTATATCCTCAAACCCTGAATAGCTTTGAAACTTTAGTGCATTAATAGTAGATAGGTTTACTTCTGTAAGACTTTTAAATTTGTTTGGTATTGGCATTTCTCCAAACTCATCTAAGACTTCTTTTGCAATCTTGTTGTATTCATCATTAATAATTAAATCAGCTTCATTAAGAAAGTTATTTTCTATTGCTTGTCTTATCTTAGGCTGTAGTTGTATTGCTATTCTTTGTGATACCAGTTGACCTTTAGTGGCTCTGTTCACTTCTTTTATTACATCTTCCTCAAGCTTATATAACACATTGATAATGCGTTCTTCGTGTTGGTCAGCTAATTTTTCTAATATCCTTGACATTCATTATAACGGAAAATTTTTCTTCCAAGCCCTAATAGACCAGTAAGCTGGTGATAAGGTTTTTTGACCTTTAACTTCTTTTAATACACCGCCCATTCTAGCTAGAAATGATTTTTGCCTAACTGGGTTGTTTTTCTTTATACTCATACCCCTTGCACCAAAAGTAACTTTCTTTACTTTCCCAGTAGATTTATTTTTAACATACACACCAAACTTTTTTCTTTTAGATTCTGTGGTTGATAATCTAAAGGGTTTGTTTAGTTTTACATCTTTACCTCTGTATATAGCCATTACTTTTTCTTCTTTCGTTTACTAGCCCTTCTAATTAAATCCTTGTCAAATGTTCCTGACTTACCTCTACTTATTAGTTTATTTACTCTAGCCATAGCCCATGCGTTCATGGGTATTCTGGGTCTACTACCACTAGATAAAAATGCACCCTGACCTCTACGGAAACTAGCTTTCAAATCAGCTAAGTTAAATAATTTAGATTTCTTTGCTTTTGCTTTTAGTGTTCTTAGAGTTGTTGCTGATAAAGGTTTTCTTTTGACCGCCATTATACCCTCGTTCTTCTTTTTAACAACGATAGTGGTATTCTAGCACCACTTTTGTATAGTGAACTCACTTGTTTAATTAAACTTGCTCTCATAGTGCGTTTTGAACCCTTTAACCCTGATAAGTATTTTTTAGGTATCTTGGTCTTTTTATCTTTAGGTACTCGCTTCTTCTTCCGTTTCGCCAACTGTAACTCCTTCTACATTAGTGGTTTGAAACTGACCCCTAACTGCTCTTGAGTTGTCAATTTCTTCATTAATAGTTTTTATCTTATCATTATCATCTATAACTGTGTCTGCTATCTGTTTATCTATTTCTTTGTTAAATGTTTCTGACTTTACACCACTAGCTTTTGCCATTTGTAGATATTGCATATCATTCGCCCAGTCTCTAATATCAAAAGTGTCTGGATAGTTAACTGAACCATCAAAATCTTTTTCTAACCATCTAGCAAATAAACTCCAGATATGTTCCTCTGCGTTTTCTAAATAATCTGCTTTTTCTGATAGTCTAGCATTTAATAACTGAAACTCTGTCTGTAGTGCTATTCCACTAGCTATCTGACCACTTGTTGCTCTTACTGAACCCATATGTGTTATTCTATCAATCGCATCTACTTTGTTTTGTATACATTTCATTATACCATCTAGGTTTTGACCACTAGGCTGGATTATATAAGGTTTTAAAGCACTATCCATATCTTCAGGTATTTCTATAATAGAACCAGCACCAGCAGAAGCTTCTACATTCGGTGTTTTTACTAAACTAGGGTGATTTGCCAGTCTTATTAATTGTTCTTTTTCTGAATAATCATTATATATAGACTGTTGTAAGTATGCCACATCTGATAAATCACTTATCCCTATGGGTCTTTTGTTCCCTCTTAGGTTGTAAACATTAACTGCTGGAACAACTCCTATTGGGTTTGGTATTTCCTCTAGTAGCTTTGAATCTCCCTCTGAATACTCTTTATCATATTCTTCTACTTCATAAGTACTTATGGTTTCCTCTGTAAATACTTTTAATATGGCTCTTTCTGCATTAATATCTTCTACCACTACTAAATAATCTAAATAAAACCTACCAGAACTTGCTCTACTATAATTCCAGTTTACTATATTCTCTGGTGTATAGATTGAAACATAAGGTCTAATATCTTGAGCCAGTTCCTCTGCTCTAGTCTTTGCAGTAGTCTGTGGTTTATCTACAATTACCCAGCAGTTGCCATAAATAGATGCGTTCATTTGCACCTCTCTCATTATTGTATTGAAATTTCTGCCATCTAGGTCTGCATCTTTAATAAAGGATTGTAGTTGCTCATCTCCGTCTAAACTTCCATAGTCTCTAGTCGGTGGCACTCGCCATAAAAAGCTTGTATAGATTTGTACTACATTTTTACAATGATTGTCTAAAGGGGTATGCCTAATCCTTGCATCATATTCTTCTGGTGATTCCAGTATGTATCTATGTAAATAATATCCGTTTTTATAATCATTTCCACCTAAGTAACTGCGAATATAAAACTCCCAGTTCTCTATGTTTGAAGTCCATAAAGGGTGTTTTTGTTGTAATTCTTCTCTGTTCATTAACTCCACCTCTTTTGCTCAGTTGCTACAAAGTTTCTTCTTATAGGGTAGTTATATTCTATTAAATACCCAAGTGCGTCATTCATATGGTCGTACCCACTATCTTTATCTGGTATATGTGTTCCTTCTTTGTATATTTGTCTTTCTATACTTTTTATCACATTTTTACAAGTTTTTAAAATAAATAAACTATTTTTTCCAGTAACATTTTTTAACTTGGAATTTACTGCATTTATTCTATCCCTTACTAATGGTGCTGTGTTCTTACATTTAACCTCAAACCCAAAGTTTTTTAATATTGCTAGGTCTGTAACTCCCCCAGCAGATGTTTTTCTCTGTCTAGCACTAGGGTCTGGGTAAACTATGATATTTTTATGCTTATATCTGTTTTTAATTTCCTCACACATCTCATTCGTATTTGAAGAATATATTTGTATCTCATCTATTACTGTAACTATTTTATTATCAATAACTGTTACTACTGCACACATTGGGTCTACATTAAAGTCTAATCCTATATGATAAACCAAAGTATTATCTTTATATTTCTCTATGATATTTTTTTCTCTGCTAAAATTGTAATAAATCATTCCTGAATAGTTTACAAATGTTGCTTCGTACTCTTGCTGAAATGTTCTCAAATCTAAATCTTGTTTTGCTTGTTCTATCTCATCTTGACTAACTTGTTCTCCTTCTATTGTAGTATATTTAAAACTTTTCCAGTCATTATTTGCTTCACCCATCTTAAACAAATCATAACTCCAGTTACCGAACCCTCTAGGACTACCACAAAAAAATGCAGAGCCTTTAGTATCAGATAATGTGGGTCTTAACACCTCATACCAAGTTTCTTTACTTGTATCTGCAAATTCGTCCATAACTAAGAAGTGAATCCCAACTCCCCTCAGAGAATTTTCATTGTCGCTTCCCCTTAATGTTATTGTTGAATTATTCCTTAATGTTATAGTCAAATCACTATGGTTGATTGATTTAACCCATTTATGAGCCAACATCTTTTCTTTTAATACACTCCAACATATTGCTTTAGCTTGTCTGTAACTGGGTGCAACATACCACACTTTTTTATTAGGTTGACTGGAATACTTTGCTATCTCATTTATTGCTAAATATGTTTTGCCAAACCTTCTTCCAGTAATTAAAACTCTAAACCTTGCATTAGAATTAGTTACTTTCTTTTGTGGTTCAGTTAATGGCATTATGTTCTCTGTCTTTCTTCCCCCAGTATACCACTACAAATGCTTCACACTCAGGACAAGATAAGTTGGTAACTATAGCATAATCCTCACTATCTTCACATTCGTGGTCGCCACCCCATATCAATTCACAACCACAATCATAACACAACATCAATCATTGCTCCACACTAGAGGTTCTTCTAACTGGTTTTCTTCCAGTCTATCTTGTTGACCTAATATGTTCTTACCTAGAAATATTTGCATAGTTACATTGCCATTCTCTGCTGATTTCCATTGAAGCTGTCTTAACCTCATTTTTTGCTCTGCTCTACCTTTTGTAAGAAATTCCGAATAACTTTTTTCTAATAAATCTGCTGAACACCCAAAGAAATCTCCCATCTCCTTGTTTGTACAGCCTAATTTAGCTAACTTCTGTAGCTGTTCTGTGTCTATGTGATACTTCTTGGGTCTAGCCATTATTCTATTCTAAATATATCCTGATAAAGTAAGTTTACTATTTTCTCAAACTCTTTCTGCTCATATCTTTTAATATCTATTTCACATACAAGCTTCTTAAATTGTTCTGCTTTTTTTACAGCTTCCATTTTACTTTGCCCTCGAAATATTTTTTTAAACATTTATCACAAATATATTCTTTAGCATTATCTACTCTTATTATAGGGTTTGCACCACATTTATTGCAATACATATATTTATTTAATATTTCTGTAGAATCTAACTTAGGTTTTTTAATATTTCTACTTTTTTTTCTAGACATACTGTAAAAAGTGTAATTTTGTTTTTGTATATTATCTTTGAATCTGTCTGTCATAGTCTATTCCCCAAGTTAAAATATTTAACTGCATCTTCTTTAGAAAATTCACCTTCTTTGATTGCTCTTTGAACATCAGGGAAATTTTGATTTGCAAAGCTAGTTATAAAAGAACTTGTTTCTTTATCTACTATAGCTTTTTTAAGAACTTTAAGTCTTAAAGGATAAACTTCACCATTTGCTGATTCTATTTTAGCTTCCTCATCTTCATATTTTTTAGCACTTAACCAATAGGCTGGTTGTTTAGCAAATTTCTTATCCTCAACAGAATTAAAATATTTATTATACATTTCTGCTAGTTCTTCTGGTTTTTCCTTCCATTCTGTATCAATAGACCTAAAATTCTTTTCTGCAATACCCTTGCTTACCTTATTAGATATTTTTTGCCAAAATAAAGGGAAAGTATCTTTGTTTTTTGGTTTTGGTTTAATGGTAGGGGTAGTGGTAGGGGTAGGGGGGTTTTGGCTAGGTTTTTTTGGTCTACCTCCAAGCCTTCCATTTACCTTAGATGCTTCTATTCTTTTAGTTATAAATAAAAACTCTTGTAGTTGTCTTTCATTTTGATAATGAGCATTTACTTCTACAAAAAATTGGTCAATTACTAAATCTGCTGATTTCTTTTCTTCTTCAGTTATGCAACTGGCTATTCTGTAAATAGTATTCTTATTTGTTGGAATACCAGAACATCTCTTATTCCAGTTCCAGCATAACAGTCTAATATATACCCCTATTTGCTCATTTGTTAAGTGCTGAGTGCCAGCAACAAAATCTTCGGTGAATAAGTACCAAGCTTTCAATTTTTCTTTTGGTTTTGAATTTTCGTCAATAAACATAATTTCTCCTCTTAATTAATTTATCATAATAATAATAATACCTAAATATTTTTTTTGGTTGTGGGGTAAATTAATACCCCCATACCTCCATTCTAGCCTTATATACAGCTTCTTCCTTCCATATCCAGTCGTCAGGGTTAGGAATCAACAAATTCTTTACCTCATCTAACGAATCAACCTTAGATAACCAGTTACCCATTACTTTGACTATATGATTACATATTTGCATTGGTCTGGTGTAGTTATCTAAACTGAACTCATAAAATTCTGTACCAGACTTTTTGCATACCAAATACCAAAGTTTTTGATTAGCATTAGTTCCACTTTGATATATTGCTTGTTGCATTGCGTGGCTGTTGGATATGCCATTAGGTTTTCTTAGAGTAGTTTTTAAATCTATATAAAAATCTTCTTTAGTTTTTGTGTCTATAAAGTGAAAATCTGTATATCCTACTAATGGTATTCCTTGAATATCCATCTCCACTTTTTCTTGATACCCAATTAGATTTAATTTAAAAGCATACTCTTTTAATCTGTCTACACCTTCGTTAAATAAATGTGTCAAGTTTTCTCTTTCTTCTGGTATTTTTGCATTTTCAAAAGAACTGCAATTAGTATCGTATTCCAGTTGCATTTTTTTTATTGAATCATCTGCATCAATACCATTGAGCCACATATTTAAACCTGATTCTACAGCCTTCCCTCTTTCCATAGCTGGACTTGATGGGAACTCATACCCATACAATCTTTTTAAAGCCCATCTCTCTCTATGAAAAGCAAACTCTGTAAGCTGACTAAAAGATAGTGGCAGTAAGTTCTTCCTACCGCCACCATCAAATTTTTTAAAATGTTCTATCATACAACACCCATTACTTGAATAGCTATTGCAAATAAAATTACAGTTATAAAAAATGTTAAATATTCAATCATATATCACCTAAAAATTGTTCTAATGCTTCTTTATTTTTTATAAGTTTTGCTTTTAGTTCTAATACTTCATAATATACATTGCTCTCTGTACCAAATTTAAGCTGATACTGGTCTAAACTTTTTATCAGATTGTTCATACTATCTAATTCAGGTTTATACTTAGCCATAGCTTGTTCTTTGGTCAAATCAAGTTTGTTTGATTCTTCTTCTAGTTCAATTTCAGAAAATAATCTATCCGTCATTTTTTTCTCCCTCTAAAAAACTTTGTTGTTGCTCTGTGATAAGTTTATATTCAGCAAATGTTTTTCTTTCTACTGTAATATAGTTGGTTTCAATATTCATACCCTCTCGTCTTAATGTATGAATAATAGCACCTAACCTCAGACTTCCGTATTTTTGCAATGCTTCTAGTGGTGTTATTACCCTACCTTCTTTCAGGTGTTGTAATACCATTTCTCTTTGTGTAAGTTTTTTTATTTTTGGTTGGCTCATAACATACTCCTTTCTATTAAATGTTGTGTTTTGCCAGTTCTCTTTCATTGACAACTTTTGTTCTCAAGTCCTCTCTGAAAGTCTTAAAGGATTCGAACCTAATTTTAGACCGATTCCTCTGCTTAAGTACTTTTTCATATCTAATGTTAAAGTCCTTAATTCTTTTATCAGAATAAATATGTGCATTTAATTCTGAAGTGTTTTTATACTTTATATTCTGTGAATAATAAAGTGTTAATTCTGATATAATAAGCTGTAACTCTTTTTTCATAATCTCTAAAGCTGTGTCATTATCACTATACTCTAAACCCAACTGCTCTTGTTGATGAGATAATTTATGTGGGTCAAACTGTAAGCTATAAATATCAGTCATTTTTTATTCTGTTAGGATTTATGGTTACTCCAAAGTCAAACCCTTCTCTATATATTTTTACATAGTCTTTATTTTTATGAGTAATTTTGCTTTTTTCACCTTTAAATAATCCATCAATTAATCCGTTCTTAAACGAATCTATTATCTTTCTTATATTCATTTTATCTCCCTTTCTTTACTAATTTTTTGTAACAATCCTCACAGTAATATTTAAACTTCTCATAGTGAACTGCGACATTATCACAAAAACTACACAACTTATGGTGTATTAATTTTTTCCAATGGTTACTTGTACCATCTTTTTGTATTACTTTTTTCTTAGGCATCTTCTTCCACAAATTTAAGACCTATTAAAGAATTACTTTTAATAGTTTTAATTGCCATTATTGGTAAAATTTCTTTTTCTTCAATAGCCTGATATCCTCTAAAACTTAATCCTAAAATATTTGATATTCCCATATCCTTTTGTGTTACTCCGTTTCTTTTTCTCCATTTAACAATTTCATCTAAATTAATTATATATATTATATAATCTCTTTTTGATTTAGCTTTTGTAAGTTTACATTTTATAATTAATTTTTCTTTTTTAAGACAATTTTCTACATATTCTTTTATATCAACCATTTTTCTTTTCCCTTATTTCTTTTGCTCTTACATATTCGTCTTGTTCTTCTGGTGTACGCAAAGTGAACCCATCTTTAAGCAAATCGAACAATTTTGATTCCACTTCACTTTTTGTTGGTCTAGTTTTAAATTCCATACTTAAATTAATTACATATTTGTTTTTCTTTTCAGACATAACCAGCTTCCCTTAATTTAATTCTTTCTAACAATATTTGTTTGTATTCTTCATTCTTAGATTTGTTTTGATGAGCCAAAGTATGACAACTTCGACACACTAAAAATAAATTGTCTATTCTGTTTAATCTGTTGTTTTTTACACCTCCCATACCCTTTGATATCAGATGGTGAATATCTACCCCTATAGCTTGATTACAAGCCCAGCAAATAGGGGTATCTTGTTCTCCATACCCCCAATATCTACTGAACAATTTTTTATAATCTTTCATTAGCCAAGATGTTTGTTAAAAGATTCTACTGCTTTTGCAGTTAGTGTGTCTATTTTCTCCTCTGAGAAACTTCCGCTACCCATAGCACGACCTACAATTCCAGTAACAAATATTAATCTGTCTTTATTGTTATCAGGTTTAAATCCATTACTGTTATTGGTTGGTGCTACTGACTGCGTGCTTTCTCCCACTACACTTACATTTTCTACATTAGTGTATTGGTTTCCATTTGCAGATGTTTTAACACCCTTTACAACATAGCTAATTTTAGAATTTGGTTGTGGAATTGGGTCTAATTTTTCTCTGCAATATAGTCTAGTTCCATCAACTAAATCAAAAGCATAATTATTTATATACACTCCTTCCTCATTAGTTTTGCTATTGTCGTATGTCTTAGCTATTACTCCTTCAGTCATAATATTCTCCTTATTATTATTATTTGTTAACAACATTGTACCCTCGCCCTTCCAAACAGTTATTAATATAATCTTGTCTGGTTTGTAATTTAGGACTTAGCCACAATACTCTAAATCTTAACGAATTATATACTATTTTCCCAGCATCAAGTAAAAAATTTGTTTCGTCTTTTACTAATGCTTCGCAAGTATATAAGTCGTCATGGTATCTGTTCATGTCGCCTTCAACATTCGCAGATGATTTACCTCTACTATCTACTATTGGTTTTGTACTGCAACCAGCCAAGCAAAAAATAATAAATAGTAAAAAGCAAATTCCTAATATTTTGAAACGGATATGTGTGTTCCAAAATGTGTACCTCTTGGGGGTGCTTTTTAAAATATGTCTCAAAATATGTTTGTTCATAATACCCCCTATATTTCTTTATCTAATATTTGTTGAATTAATCTTATTTGACCATACATATATAAACCCATCATAGTTTTGCATTGAGATATGTCTCCTTCATAATTAAATTCTTTTTTTTCTTCTTCTTGAAATTGCTTTATCAAAAATGGCAATTTAAAATCTTCAAGCTTTTTATAAATTGTATATTTTGGTATTTGTCGCATTAGATTACTCCTCTAATTGTTTTTATTAAATTCATATCATTATCATACAATCCTATAGTGTCGTCTGTATGATGTATCTTAAAGTAATAAGTTATTTTATTTTTAGTTATCACTTTAAATTTTACAGTATCTTTACTGCAAAAGTCATAAAATTTTAGTCCACCCATTTATTTCTCCTCATTATTATTAGTAGGAAAGTGCTGTTAAGCACTCTCCTTGTTTTCTTTGTTGTTTAAAACCTGAACTACATTAATATAATTATTTTGCAACTCATCATATTTATAATATTCAATATAATTATCTTTATATTTTTGAATAATTTTATCTCTTTTAGAAAGTAGTCTTAAAGCTATTTCGTGTCGTTCTTCTAGTATCTCTACTTCTCTATTTAATCTTTCTATTCTACGCATTGCCCAATCTAATTTATCTAATTTATTCTGAATTTTAATAGTCATTATTATCTCCTCATTAATGAGAGGGTGTAATTAAACACCCCCTAGTTTAAAAGTTGTAGTCGTGAAATTTTCTTGGTGCAAACTCAAGATAAAATCTAGTATTATGACCTGAATAAAAATAACCATCTTTTCTTCTTCTAATTCTTTGAGTAGAATTTTTTTCATTAGACTTGTAAATCCATTTCTGTTCATTTTGATTTACACAATGTCCAGCAAAACCACCAGATACCCATTTAAGTTCTACTGAACTATCTTTTTCTGCATCTAATCTTCTTACCTCTATAGTTTGTTCGCTGACTACTTTAACTATCTCATATGGGTACATATCAGTATAACCACCTTCATTAGCATAACCATAGTTAGTTGGCGACTTTCTATGCTCTAAAGTTTTCTCTACATAATCTTTAAAGTTACTAGCAATATGACTATCCTTTAAAGTTCTAACTTTAAGGTCAACTACTATATCTTTTATATATTCCCATATTTCTTTTTCTTGGTCTGTAAGATATATTTTACCTTTTTCAATATGGTCTTTAAGAAATTCATACTCATAC
>Ga0181409_1000306_pt1 | contig 19630 bp, 28 predicted proteins | sample 32SPOviralmetaG_FD_130138 | JGI IMG/M metagenome (GOLD analysis project Ga0181409, IMG submission 130138) | Marine viral communities from the oligotrophic San Pedro Time Series (SPOT) site, San Pedro Channel, CA, USA - 32 SPOT_SRF_2012-05-30 | ecosystem: Environmental > Aquatic > Marine > Strait... | reverse complement strand
GTTGTGATGAGATATCGATAATTGTTCTTAAGTTTCTCAAATCGGCCACAGTCAGTGCGGGTGCTTCTGCTTGTGGTGTAGTAACTGTACCATCTTGTGGTGGCATAGTTGCTTCTGGTTCTTTTTGTTCTGACATTAGTGTCTCCTTATATTATAATATATGTACATTATAATTTATCTAATGAGTGATTGTCAAGAATAATAAACGGTTTGACCAAAAGGTGGTTTTACATGATCTCCACCATGTATTACCCAAAGTGTTTCACAATGTTCTGGATCACCCCAACGGTCCCAAGTTTCGCCATCAGTAAAAACCACTAGCATTGATGGGCGAATTTCTTGTTCTTGCATATATTGCCAGTTTACAGAAATATCTGTGCCACCATAACCTGCAGGTGCATAATCTTCCAGTTGTTTGCCATCCCAAGTTTCAAATGTTTCATCTGCATGAACTTCTGTATCAAAGCACCATACTCTAATTTTATAGTCATCAAATTCATCTTTAATACCATTAATTTCACCTAGGAAGTCTTGTAGCATTTGATTATCAATCGAGCCTGATGTATCAATTGCCACGTGTACATCAAGTTCATTATCTACATCAAGACCTGGTAATACTGCATTTGTAGAATACATTTTTCTTGATGGTCTTGTCCATGTATAATTGTTTTTAATCTGACTCTTAATTGATGTTCGCAACATTTGTCTCCAGTCTAGTTTCGGAGCCGTTATATCTGTAATCAATCTTTCTAATCCTGCGGGTACATTGCCAGCACCTGATGTTTCAGCGGCCTTTGCCGACTGTATCAAACTGTTCTTTATTTCATCGTTTAGTTTGTCTTGCTCAGCCTTGCTCATGCCTTCGCCTAGTTTGATTGTTTCTTTCGAACCATCTTGCCCCTCAATTGTCGCTTCACCTTTTTCAAGGTCAATGTGTACATCTAAAGTTTTCTGTTGTTTTTGAAAGTCACTTAATTTGTCATAAATCTGTTCTGCACTCAATCCTTTGTATTGTGGATCATACAATGGAGCCATGTCACCTGTTGGTGCTCTACCAATATTTTCATCTATGATAATTTGGTTAATGGCATAGTCAGCCGCAACATTCCAACCTTGTGGATCTCTGTCACCACGTCTAAGCATGTGTTCAAATGCAACATGAAGTACTTCATGGCATATTAGGAACTCCGTCTGTTTAACATCTAGTTTACCAATAAAGTCTGCATTGTAATATAGATGTCTACCATCAGTGGCCGCAGTGGGCATACCTGGAATTTCTTTAAGAATTAATCGTGTTGCCATGTTGCCAAAGAATGGTTTCTTCAGCAACAATGATATTCTAGCAGTAACTAGTTTTTCTTCTACTTCTGTTTTATGCATTTTCCATACTCGCTACAACATACTTGCCAAATTGTTTATGGAACTTAGTAAACGACTTCAATTTACTAGGCTTCATTGGCAGTTTATAAGTTGATAAAGCAATCTTGGCACCCATCACTGTAAGTTCTGTGTCAAAATTGTCCATCATAAAGTTTAAGAAACAATCTGCTTTCTTATCGAAGTCCTTGTCTTTGTTCTCAGCGGCCTCTTTAAGTTCATAACACATACTCACAGCCAGTGAGTATTGTCCACTTACTTCTGTTTTCTTTTTCATTGTTTTTACTTTACCACTTAGTATGTCTGTAGGGTTAGGAAGATCTGACGCAATTTTACGATGAGCCATAAATTTGATTGCCAAACCTTCCCCTACTGCACCTGCTACAAGATCGGTAAGCGATACTTGAGGCAAGTCTTCAGTTAGTAATTGACTCACGAAACTCCAAGTTCTAGGTGTAGCAAATGCCTTACTAGAACCTTTTGGATCGAAGTCATATAAATCTTGTTTTGTAAATGTAATGTAACCTACAACATCTGGATGGATGTTGTGCAAGGTTGCCCACTCAAACCAGTCATCAAAAACAACTTTCATTTCTAAGTGAACAAAGCGATTTGAAAGAGGAGCCGGCATTCTAAATGTAACGCCTCTATCTGTTTCTCTATTACCAGCGGCAACAATTGAAACGCCATCTGGTAATTTATAAGCACCAACCTGTCTGTTTAATATAAGTTGATATGCCGCCGCCTGTACTGCCGGAGGTGCCGCATTTATTTCATCTAAAAATAAAATTGCATTGCTCTTTGGATCACTTGGCAACTCAATTGGTGGTGCCCATTCCATCACGTTGGATTTTGAATTGTAAAATGGAATACCTTTAATGTCTGTTGGTTCCCACAACGGCAGTCTAATATCTATAACTTCTCTACCTTGTGCGTCGCCAATTTGTTTAACGATATCGGATTTACCAATACCTGGTGCACCCCATACCATGCATGGTCTTTGTAATTGAATACAATGTTTAAGTGCTGTAATGACCTGACTTGGGCCTATTTGTCTTGTTGTTTCTACTACTTTGCTCATCTGCTTACCTTTGTGTTACGTTGTTATAGTTCTATTATAATACCAAAACAGGTAGAGTCAACCGAATAAAAACCAATTAGATCAATAACTTACAAATTATATAATCGTGTCATCAGAGAATCGAACCAACTATTGTCTTTTTTTGCGTTGAATCCTCTAGCATTTATATCTGTGAAAGCAGTTTTTGTGTTAGACACTGCAGAATTGTTTTCATCGATATTCAACAGATTTGTATCGAACGGATCCATATGTGAAGTAAGATACTCTGGAACATCTGTATGTGAGTAGTTTGTAAGTGAGTCAATATCACCTGCTCGTACCAATCTTTCATGTTCTTTTACAAACGTAGGCACTGTTTCCTTATTCCATTTATACAAACCTATACTAGGAGCAACCACATCTCTAGCAAAGATCCATTGATCCTTAGGGGTAGGATGAGTGTCATTTTCTAATACTGGTTCGTTGTTTCTTCTATAGGTAGAAAATGCAGTGTAATTTAAGTTCCAAGATCCTGTGGTCATCAGTGTTAGATACTTTTTTTCTTCACTTGTTAAGTCAAAATAGAAGAAATTATAACATTGAATGTTTCTTGTTTGGCATAGTAGATTAATTGCATCTATACACATGGCCAAGTTTCTCAATCTTTCATTTGGATGAAAGTGTTCTCCAACATATTTTAGATCAGTATGAGTAACAATGTCTTTATACTGTGGACAATATCTTTCATGTCCGGTCCACATAACACAAACTATTTTTACATCTTCAGGATCATGTGCGTTTTCAACACTGCCCAAAGGGATTCTATTGTTCAAATAATCAATCATTCTATAAGTGATGATGCTATTATCTATGCCGGCATCTCCTACATTAACCACTTGATGCGGTTGTTTATTAGTTGACCATTCTTTTAGATAATTCGCCCAAGTTGGCCATCTGTATTGTGTAAAACTACAACCAGAAGTTAAAATTATTTTGGTTCTATTGACCATTGTATGGATTTTTGTCTATCGATGAGTGCAAACTTTCAGGTCGATCTAAGAAAGAATATTTAGAACATTCAACAAAATTTCCGGCTTTCGCCTGCAAGTTATGATCTTGAACTATTGCCGGAGTCTCAGATACAAGTTCTGCTTCAGGATTTAAAACAGGAATCACAACGTCATTGCAAAATTGCCAATGTTGTATAGGCAACGGATGTGGATCGTAAACTGTCGTGTCGTCAATTTTTATTTTGTGCAATTTATTCTTTGAATGTGTTTTTAGAGATGGAATAAAATTAAGATGATAATCAGATGACATTCTATTTGTGATAAACTGTATTTCTTTATCTGATAGATTTGAATAGAAAAAATTGTATAATGGAATACGTCTTTCTGCACAAAATAAATTTATGTAGTCAATATTTTTTGTAAATGACCTTAATCTCTCTTGCTTATCATAATATCTTTTAATGTAGCCTTTGTCTTCATGGGTGATGATATGTCGCCATTTTGGTATGTACCTATCATATCCAGTCCACAATATACAGACAGCATCGATATCATTATGCTCTAACAGATAATCTGTTGTACGATGCACAATAATACTATTGTCAATTCCACCATCTCCTACATTTCGTACTGTATGACCCCATAACTTAAGATAATTCGCCCATGTTGGCCATTTATAGTCTGTTAGACTGCATCCTGAGGTCAATATCTTCATGTTTCAAATTCAAATTGTTTTAAATTTCCGTCCAGCAATTGGAGTAAAATTGCAGGTTGTTCAGCAAAGAATAACACATAAGTTTTCTTTTTATTAATATAATATGGACAAGGACTGTTACGATCTAGATTTAAAAGTGCATTGATAGTTGGTTGATCAGACAACTTAATTTTATAATGTTTGAATTTACATGACTGCATCATTTTAAATCCGGCATAGGTAAGTTGAAAATGTTTATTGTCCCTCTTAATGTTTAGAAACATCAGAGGAGGAATCTGCAGAATTGCTTCTTTCAATTCCAAAGTTTCTTTAATTACTTGTGCGAGTCTAATTTTAGTGAGTTTCATCTTTCAATAACTTACCTTTAGTTAGTTCGTAAACAGAAAAGTCATTTGTTTTGAACATGACATTTAATTTTTGGGCAAGATTGTGTGCATGACCTGGATTTGAAAAAGAAACTTTCTTGTATTTTGGTCCAGGATAGTTTGAAACTATAGATGATGTTTTAAGATTGATTGGTTTTTGTTTATGGAAGACTGCATAGATGGCCGAGGCTTCTAAAATTTCTTCCATCTTGAAACTTTTGTTGTTTGTGTGTTGCAACAGGGTTTTCGGCTTTGGTCTACTCATATAATGAGTATTTATAGGAATTTTTTGTCCTTAATGCAGTTTTATTCTAAACCTAAAGCAACAAGGTCGTCATATCCGCCTATACGATTACCATTAATCACTATTTGTGGTACAGTACGAACGGTTGGATATTCTGCCATAAAAGATTCCCTAATTGCTGGTTCTTCCATGTTCACTTCTTCCCATTCTAGGCCTTTTGATTTCAGCAAGTTCTTTGCTTTGACACAATAAGGGCACACAGTTTTTGTGTACATCTTTATTTCATTTATATCTTCAATTTTCATCTAAAGTCTCCTCCGTCCATTTGTACTTGATTTTCTGATGTTGTGTTTACTTGTTTATCTACTAGTCTCAATAACAAGACATTCAATGCATTACGCACTCTCTTTATAGTTTCTATATCAAACTTCACTTCTTTCTGTCTGGAATTGTCTGCTCGATTCACAGTATCTATAAAATTTTTTAAATGAAGAGTGTCGTCAGTTTTCATATACTTTTAATTATTTTGACCTGTTCACTAACGAGAAGGCTTGTTTTTGTTCTGTAACACTTTTGAACGGTCCTTTGTATTCATTACCTTCCAGAGTGCTTAATTTTGGACAAAATCCGCGTACCCAACCTTTTGGAAAATGCACAAGGAAGTATCCTGCCGCATACATATTATCAGAATTCGCACTCTTACTGTACAGGGCCATCTTTTTGTGTACATCATACACTCCATTGTGCGGAGTATGTTTTGTTGGATATTCATACAGAATTTTTTCTGGCTCTACAGGCGGCAGTTCTGCCGAAGTATCTAAATCAAATTTTTGTAATACTTCATCTTCTGTCATGGTTAGTATAGTAGAATCCACACAAGTAACCACATATTGTGTGTCTGTGTGCTTCTGTATAGTGCCTATTTTTGAACCGTTGTGTAATAACAACCAGAATCTATTAGGCAACAACTGCTTGGTTGTCACTGTTTCTTGCGTTAAAAGGTTCTGCATAAAATTTGACATTGTCTCGTATCCTTACTAGTTCATGTTTACTACAAAATTTTAACAGATGAATGCCTACATTTGCAACCTGTTTTGGATTATTTGTTGTTTCTAATATTGTAGAAAACATAATCTCTTTGACATCATCAGGTTGTTGAGTCAGGTCTATCACTTGTTGATTGGTAGCATATTCTTGTTTTACTATTTTTTCGTTACCATTATGATCAATCCATCTAGCATTCATAATATTGTTCCAAGCAAATCCTTGATTGTGTCGATCATCGAATGCTTCGAGCAATTTATTTTTTCTTACTTTTGGATATGCTGAAAATACATTGTCTGACGAATCACCACGCATACATTTTTCAAACAGTAACCACTCTGGGTTTGGTGCTTCTTTTTCTACTTTGGTTTTTTTATCAATCACAGGGTCACCATGTTCATTGAAGAATCCTTCATGTGTAATCAATATATCAGTGATGCCGTTGTATTGTGACACATTTTCATTTATCAATTGATAAAAGTCCGAGTCTGAACTCACTATAATGTGTTTGTCATTAGGATGTGCTTGTATCCAACCAGCAATGTAATCATCTGCTTCAAGTCTAGGATGTTGTAGAACTGTGCTATTTGTTTTTGTTTCTACAAACTCTTTGAATGAATCAAATGATTGCCAAAAAACTTTATCCGCTTCCATCTCCGATGGGGACATTGCTTCACGCGATTCTTTGCGATTTGCTTTGTATGGTGCATATGTGTCTTTACGCCATGAACGACCTTCGAAACAAAACACAACATGATCTGCTTTGAATCTTTCCCAACATTTTTTAACTGAGTTAATACAGATATGCAATGCTAATCCAGTCTTGGTATCTATGTCATCACCACGTACCACATGTCTTGCTCTAAAGAATGTGTTGGCTGAATCAAACAGTAGATATGTTTTATGAGATTTCAGTTTTGCCATCCTCACGTTTTGTTTCCGTGACAATGCCTTCACCGTTCTTCATAGGAGTTTGTTCTGATGCGATTGTGTTGCACAATACTGAGAACCAGTGATCAACAACTTCTTCATCTGTGTTGCCGGAGAAACCATGTTCTTTTAAGTTTTCAACAAACGGCTTGTTCCAATCAAGTTCAAAATAACCATACTTTGGATTGTCCTGATCAACATTTGTGTCTAAAACTTTGACCCATGGAACACCATCTTTTGTTGCTTGTTCTTTTTCGGATAGTGATATATCAACTTTTTTAGTCTTCTTGCCACTAAACATATTTTTCATTTTATCTAACATAATATTATTATAAGTATTTTTACCAAATTTGTCAAGTGCCAATTGCATTTCCAAACAAATATACATGCACTCTGGCCGCTACATTATAACCTCTTTTGAATGCTTTTTCAGCCACTGCTCCTGCTGATGTTGTTTGTTCTTCTTCTCTTGCTCCTACAGGCATTACCCATACCGGCCAGTCAACGCCGGCAGATTTAAACTTTACTATTGCTTCTTCCATTTCCTCCCACTCTCTGTCTTTGTGACCAACTACAAATTTAAGTTGTCCTTTGTCAGAAAGTTCTCTGTATTCTGCCACTACTTCTGGTTTAATTGCTTTTTCTGTTTTTTCACCAGACACTGTGAACAGTTTAGGACTGACACTAAAAAATACTTCGGTATCTATACTTTTTACAAATTCTTTAAATCCTGGACTGAGTTTTTGTGTACCGTTTGTTTCGAACGTTATGGATCCTGGCAAATTGCCTTGTCTCTCAAGTTCTTGGTATATGCCTATAAATGCCATTTGTCCAGTAACCATTAATGGTTCACCGCCAGTGATGCACAAGTGTTGTCTTTGATTTGTGGTAGGATGTAAAAACTTGCCCTCTGGATTTGAGTCTGTTTTTATAGTATCAACAATTTTGTTTGCTAGTACTGTGGGCGTTTCATGCCCCATTAACTTCTTAAACTTTTTTGCCCAAGTATAAGAACTGTCACAACCTTTTTCCCACACAGGCAAGTCTTCCACTCTCTTTACACTATCAACATCAAAATCTTCAAATGGTAATTCATATGTGTCTTTGTTGGTTGGATCAATTTGACCAAACCCATTGCATTGTAGATTGCACAAGAAAAATCTTATCCAAGCAGTTGGTACGCCTGTATAATGTCCTTCACCTTGTATAGAGTGAAAGATCTCAGAGTAATAGTATTTTTTCTCATCCATGTTTGTTACAGTATATTATGTTATTTAGATACAGTCAACACATTTGGATCGTGTATGGTAATTTTTCTACAATCCGGAAAATTTTTACTGCGTTTAAAAGTATAGTCGCCTTTGGCAATGTATTCTGAAAGCAATGCACTAGAATTTATTGCATGTTCGATTGGCATATTATAATGATACCCAACCACAAAGTTTTGCTCATCATTCCAACTTATATCTCTGTTGCGTCCATCAAAAGCCATTTTTCTTAACAACTGGTATTGCTGTTCGTTGTCCAACAGTATGCACCCACCACGTTTGTTATCGATAGGTTTTCCATGTCCGAAACTTAGACATTGAATCATGTCTTTTCTGTACATATTTGGTTTTAACAACCAAGCACTGTCCCATATGTTAGTTCCATGTAACTGATATTCATCATCCCATTCTTCATCTACAAATTCATAATCAATTAACAATTTATGAAATAACATAGGCACAGACAAATATGTGTACGGAGTAATTTTTACTTTTTGAACTTTTGTAATTCTTAAAGCCAGTTCGATAGCATGTGTACAACAGTCTGTTGCTACCACATAGGGAGCCCCTGTAAATTCTGATATCTCTTTTTCTAATTTCGATATTTTATCGAAAGTTAATTGTTCGTGCATGTGATCTGTACCGTGTATCTGTTTGTAATTCCTATATTGTAAGCGGCATGTTTTTTCTGTCCAGACCAGCCTATTACATCTCCTGCTTTCCAGTCATGATATACTTTTTCTTCGAAGGCAAACATATGTCCCATTTTAGCATCTTCTAGGAAAATAATAAACCTATCAATTTTATTTAGGTCTGTTACATTGTATCTTTTTACATAGTTTGTATACAAATCACCATGGAATGGAAGCACTTGTCCTGGTTTCATTAAATTTATTGCAGGAGCCTTGATATCATAGGCAAATTGGTCCAGTATTATGTCTATAAAATCAGGCATTGGTTTTGGAAGATGATAAACTTCATTTGTCATACTGTGTTTATAAATTGGTAGATCGTACCCGGGAAAATCTTTAGGATTAGTACCTGGATCGAAATAATCTAAATTTGTATAATCTTCTGTTTTCCAGCAAACATCTATGTGTTTAATATCCTGCATCAAAATAATGCTCCAATTCGTATTCACGTTCAAGTTCTACAGTACAACAATGTGGTCCGCCACTCAATGACCTTTGATGTCGCATATGGATAGGAATTACAGTAAATCCTTGTTGTTCTAAAATTTTTATTAAGTTAGTTTGTGTCGACTGGACAATTACAGTTTCTTCATCTAGACTCACACAGTTCATTCCAGTCCATTGACTCATCATTGCTTCGACTCCACTGTATGACATATTAATAGGTTGAGGACATTCTATAATATCCCAATTTTGCATACCAGCAGGTAATTGTTTTTTACTTTTTATTCTATCAGGATTGACCAAAACCGTTCCTGGTTTTAACAGTGCAATAGTGCTATCGATGTGTGAATATGAATACACGTCTTGCACTAGATGTACATTAAAATTTGGGCCAAGTATCTTTTGTAATTGTTCTGCTCCGGCATAATTTCCGGTGTTTGATATCAAATATAATAAGTCTCTACCTGCTCTCAACACATTGGCGGCATCCCACATAGGTTGATGATTATGGGTAGCAAGAAATTCTTTATTCATAATGCAATTACTGTCATAATCTTCTTTTGTGTATTTGGTATTAGTTAAATCATGTGTTACTTCGCACATTAATTTCCATTCGTTTTTTCTACAGTTCATTGACATAGGCGATGCAATTACTTTGTTATCCACAGTTAAAATATTATCACGTGGACAATACAAGTAGTGATCTACAAATCCTATCTCAGGCCTGACAACTTCGGCACCAAATTCTGTATAGATTTTTGCCAATTCGTCTAAATCTTCATTTGCTTCATTAATGATATCCCGATCGTATGATCCTTTTGGTATTGAAGCATTCAGTTCACGGTCGGCGTAATTGATATACCGAACTCCAACATCATCAGGAACATATTGGGCACCAGTGGCTGTGCCTACAATAACCTTTTTGACTGTGCCCCATTCATTCATTAATTAAATACTTATATAATACAATGTTACGCCAATTCAAAAGATGGTCTCCATGGGATCCTGTAAAGTCGATCATGCTCGGCTCCTGTTATTCAGAAAAGTTTTTCGAACCAGTTAAGAATAAAAAATTAAGAGAATCTCTACAAAAAATCTGTATAGAAACTAATGAAGATATTAATCGCATAGAAAGAATCTATACTGCAAACGGGGTACAGGTAACTAGGACATTAATAGATGACTCTGAAACAATTGAAGACTACCTAGATGAGTCAGGTGCATTCAAACACAAAGCATGGAAACCAAAATCACTTATTCCGCGACCACCTATTATGCCACGTGATTGCCAAGTGGTTATAGGCGAACATATGTTTGTAAATTTAATAGGTGATCGTAACATGATGATGTCATTGTTTAATGTAATGGAAGATCCTATCGAACAATGTATTATTCCTGTTGACCATGGATTCAAAGGATTACATGGAGGACATCAAACACTCATAGGTAACAGATTGTACTTGGATACCGACGCAAACAATTATGATGCTGATTATAATAAAAAATTTATAGGAATTCTTAATGATTATTATCCTGAAATCGAAGTGCATCAATTAGAGATTGGCGGTCACAATGACTGCTGTTTCCATCCTTGCAAGCCTGGTGTTTTAATTTCATTACGTGATATACAAAATTATAATGAGACCTTTCCTGGATGGGATGTTCATTATATTGAAAATTCTAATCTTGACAAAGTTGAAGGTTGGTTAGATATTAAAGACAAAAACAAAGGCAGATGGTGGGTACCAGGTGAAGAAAAAAATAATGAGTTTGCTGACTTTGTTGAGACGTGGTTAACTGAATGGGTAGGATATGTAGAAGAGACTGTGTTTGATGTGAATGTGCATATGATAAATCCCGAAACAGTGGTTGTAAACTCTCATAACAAAGAGTTATTCCAATATTTCGAAACACATAAGATTCAACCTATTATTGCTCCGTTCAGGCATAGACACTTTTGGGATGGCGGAGTGCATTGTATGACTTTAGATTTATATCGTGAAGGTGAGTGTGTAGATTATTTTTCCCAAGGATAAACAATCCAGGTAGGCTCTTTATCCTTATCAATTTTTTGAAACCAATAATCAACACTAAATTCTGAAGGTATGTTGTCATGTATGACAGCATAGTCAATATCTAAATTTCTTTGATCAAACATATCCTGTAAGAATCTAAATGTTTCTCCAGTATCATTTATATCATCTACACACAAATATTTCCCATGTGGAATATCATGAATCATTGTAGGTTTATTCACATGGTCACGTAATGAACAATTGACTGAGTGCATTGGAATATCTAATTCGTGAGATATAATTACAGCAGGAATAAGTCCACCTCTTTGTATGCCTATGACTGCTTTATATTCCATGTCTCTGGCATTGTCCGCAATTAATCTACTTGCTTCTTGTATTTGTGTCCATGTGATGAATATTTTGTCTGGCATTATTTCGGAGCGAATTGTTGTTGCAGTTTTATATTGTCCATAAATTCTTTCTTTGTTGCTGGATCAGTTGCAAACGCACCTTCTAACACAGTAGTCTGTGTTAAACTTGAATGTGCTTCAATTCCTCTGTGTTCAACACAACCGTGAGTTGCTTGAACATAAACACCAACATTCTCTGAGTTGGTTGCTTTCATAATTTCTCTACATATATCCATTGCTAATTCTTCTTGCAGTGTTCCACGTTTTGCACACCATTGTGCAATTCTTGTGTACTTGCTTAAACCTATTAGTGTATCTCCAGCAATAATTCCAATGTATGCTACACCTTTGACTGGTTGATGATGATGTGAACACATACTGACTATCTCTGATCTTACAGTCAACAATCCTTTGTATGCAGTTGTTGAATCATTTGGAAAAGCAGTTGCCTTAGGCATCGGATTATATCGGCCACTCATCAACTCGAGAATATACATTTTTGCCAAACGTCTACCAGTTTCCATACTGTTTGGATCATTGTCGATGTCAATGACCAACCCTTCTAATACTGATTCAAATTTAGGAGTAAGTTCATCTATCAGTTTATCTATTTCTCCATCGTTTATAAATTCGCTGATGTTATCACCGGCCCAAAATCTTTTGCCGGCATCCTTAAGTCTTTGTGATATAATCTTGGAAGTCTGTGTCATACTATGTTCCTTATCAATGTTATATGTTCATTGTACTTTCATTAATCTGTTGATACAAGTTTTTTCCATGGAAAAACTTTGTGAGAAGTTCTTGCTTTTGATGTTGCATCTTGATTGCATATCTATCATAGTTGTCCATGTATTCTGTAATTCTATTTAGAATTTTATCTTTGTGTTCCATGTAATTTGTCATATTTTCAGTCCATTCCGACGGATACTTAAAATTATCATCATACATTTCAGTATATGATAATCTATCTGGTACCATTGGTATAGTGTCTAACAATATTCCTTCATAACCGGATATTCCTAATGTTTCCTGCAAGTTTGCTGAAAAGACCATTTTTGACTCTGCAAGTAAATTATGATAATCATCTTTGCTTCTTTGTTTCTCTTGACACACAACAAATTCATACTGTGGTAATGATTCCTTCAAATCATAAAACATTTCTGGTTGTTTCTCAGGAGCAATTCTGTGTGGAAATAGTATGATATCTTTTTTTGGCATATCTTTAAATGCTTCAAGTTCTGCATTCATATATTCCATTGGCCATCCTGTGCGAATTGTTTTTCCATCTACTCCTAATGTATCTTGGAAAAGTTTTATATGAAAGTCAGTGGCAAAATAATTGTCATCATAACATTCAAACATAGAACGTTCTGCATTACGCACCCATGGCTTATCACCTATAAGTCTGCCTAAAAAGTCGGCTGGGTCATACGATCCAGCATGCCACATACCGCCAATCTTTATGTTTACTCCTAGTAACTCTGCCATGTATTTCAATTGAATTACAGTAGGATTCCATGCGTCTGTATATAAAAAATAATCTCCATCTTTTACATCACCGTTACAAAATGCTTCTCCTATTTTTTCGAGTTGTTTTGATTTGTATACATTAGTGCCACCAAAGTTTAAAAAAGCCCCTGGAGTAGTTGCTTGTGGAGTGTCACCGCCTGATATGGTCATTACATTCTGATTGGTGTGTCTGCTTAACTGTTTAGGAAGATACTTTTTCCATTGTGATGTATATCTTGTTTCTACTGCTTCTATGTCAACTATGAAAATCATTTTGTGTATTGTTCGTAAACTCTGTTTTGTACATTATGTGTCTTTACAAAGGTAGCACATTTTGGCATATCTTTCAACCTTCTTGCACCAATATATGTTGCTGATGATCTTACACCGCCGAGTATATCTTCCACTGTTTCTTTTACAGGTCCTCTGTACGGTAATGATATAAGTCTTCCCTCATTGCCTCTATAACCATCTTTTCTTTTGCCATGTACTTCTCTAGCACGATCTGAACTCATGCCATAAAATTCTATTTTCCCATCTACTACTTCTTGTTCTGATTCATCGTGTCCTGCTAACATGCCACCTATCATTACCATATGGGCACCACCGCCTAATGCTTTGGAAATATCTCCTGGAAATACACAACCACCATCAGCCATTATGTGTCCGTCAACACCATTAGCCGCATCTGAACATTCACATATAGCAGAAAACTGTGGGACCCCTACACCAGTCATTGTTCTTGTTGTGCAGACTGAGCCAGGTCCGATTCCTATCTTGACAATATCAGCACCATTTAATATAAGTTCTTCAGTCATTTCCGGGGATACAACGTTCCCAGCAATTATAATCTTGTCTGGATATTCTTCACGAATACGTTTTACAAAGTCTATAAATTTTTGATGATAAGCATTTGCAACGTCAATTGTAATAAATTTTACATCTGGAAAACTTAGTAGTACATCAGTCATAGTTTTGTAATCCGGAGCATCTGGATCCCACATAACATTTGTACCAGTGCATACTGAAACTGATTGTAATCTTAGTCCAGTTCCTGCCGCTTGTTTCCATTGATCAATTGAAGTTGACTTTGTAATCACAGTCATCATTTTATATTCCTGTAAAACTTTTGCCATAGAAAATGTGCCAACGCCATCCATGTTAGATGCAAATATAGGACAAAATTCTAACTGCTTTCCGGAGTTGATAAAATTAAACGTTCTAGTCATTTTAACATCAGCACGTGATGTAAGGGTTGACCTTTTAGGTTGTAATAACACATCATCAAAGTTTAATTTAACTTCAGACTTAATTCTCATGCGTATAAACTCTCCGATTCGTCAACACACTTAAAACGTAAAGTGAGATAACTTTTAATTTTTTCGTCATCACATGAAAACACAACACAATCAAGTCCTGCATCTTCGAAATAAAAATCCTTGCCATATGTCCAACCTTTTAGACCTAAATCATTACTAACAATACAACCAACGTCAAAGTCTTTGTAACCACTATTAAGAGCACCACCTTCAACTTCATAATATGAATTTCTTTCGCTTGTATCTGTGCTTGATACTATCACTTTTGTTTTGTATCGATATGGTCCAGGATTACTCAATTTACAGTCTCCGCAAATGGAAACTCCATATCAGCACCATTTTCTCCATCTTCACTTACAGAAATTTTTATATATCTACCTGGGTACCTAGATTTAATCTGTTCTGCTAGATCTTCGCCAATCATTTCGCATGACTTATAATCTAATTCAATAATGCCGTCACCATATAAGTTTTCTAGCCATCTTTTAAATTGTATAAATTCTATGTCTCTATCATCATGAAATACTTCTATCCACACTTTAAAATGAAATATGTGTCTGTGAGGATATCCTAAAAATGATACATCATATTCATCACCGGTTGCTAGTTTAGGATCTGTAAGTGCCGCAGGATATTTGTGAATGCCCTCTTTACTAAATGTTACCCATATTGTGTTCATAGTATTTCATCATCTCCATATTCATTCCAATCAGTAAAATGTTCTTCTTTTATAAGGTCACGTACTGACCAACACCATACTCCTGGATTTGTTGCTTTAAAGTCTTTGTCATCAATCTTAAAAATCACATTGCCTTTCATTTCCATGATATTTTCTACAGGCACTGCATATACTATTGAAAATTTTGGATTGGATAAAAAATTTGTTATTTCTTTTAAGTCTGCGTTGCCAGGAACATCAAGTGTGACATGATAATTCTGCAATAGTTTTTTTATTGTTGGCATTAACATTTCTTTATCAAGTGCATCAAAATATTTGAAACAATGATTGGCTCCAAGATAAATGTGTGTACAATTATTTTCTTCTGCATACTTTTCGATATCTTCATCTTCTTGATGTCTAACAACAAACAATGTCTTCATTCCTTGTGTAGGCGTTTTTTCTACTTCTGTGCCTATAAAAAATTCAGCAGTGTCTGTTACACCTGTTGAGTAATCACGTTTCATCATTGTCAAACTTCTCATCTATCCATTTGTTCAAACTTTCATCAGACGTATCTGAGCCTCTCATTTCTTCAAGTTCATCTAAAAGTTGTTTCATCTGTAATTTTTTCTTTTTAGCATCTAGTAATATTTCTTTGTGATCCCATGATCTGTTTAGTTCTCTTTGTGCTTCGAGTTGTTTGACAGTTTTCTTTAATTTTTTTAATTCTTGTTTAAAATTTAAAATTTTTGCCGATGCCATTATATTCCTTTCACTTTTTTCCATGCTGAATGTAAAACATAAAACCATAATCCATTAATGGAAGGTTCAACTAATGCAACAGCACCTGCCTCCCATATACTTGCTCCGGTCATTGCACTGACAACTATCATTGCTATACAAATATGGCCTGTGGTATAGATTAGTGCTAGAGCCAACGAACTTTTTATTAATTCTTTAAATGCTCCTTGGATACCTTGTGTAAATTCTGTCATTATATGTCCTCGAATAAATTGTTAAATTGTGTCATTGCGTTCACAGTTTTTTTGCCTGTTGCTCCTCTAGTTCCTATAATACTCATCCAATAATAGTAGTACTCTTCTATTATAGCATCTGCTACTTCTTTGTCATCCGTTGCAAATATGGCTTCTACAATATCACGAAACATTACTCTATCAAATTCTTCTTGGACCAACATATTTGGAATTTTGCCAGCATCATACTGCCTATTTGCTTCTTGTACTGCGTTGATATGCATCCAAACATTGTGGCCCATCATGATGGCGTACGAGAATGAATCCCAAGAAGTTTTGCCTGATTTGCCAATTTTGTTAAGATCACCAGGACCATATATGCATATGTCCTTTGCTGTAAGTCCGTCAGTGATAGGTGAATTTAAAAAACTTGGATGTTTGCCTTCTCGTATGAATGCTTCTGAAAATGGTGTTGTGTCTTGGGCAAAGTCTTTACTATCGATCGATGGCACCATTCTATACACCCATTTTTCTCTATCAGTAGTTTCAAGTTCACAGTATATCTGTCCATTAGCAGTTGCAAGGAAAGGCGAAGCACAATCAAATGTAACCATAAAGTTCTCATTGTGGTATTTGCGTACTGCTCTTTGTATATCTGTTAGTAGTGTTGCCCATTCTAATTTAGACGTGCCTAAGAAGTGCATCACATCATGCACACCCTTTTCCAGCAATCCATCAAATCTTAATGCAACCAATCTTTTTAAGACCAGATGTACATCACACATATTTTGTCCACCCATTGACCAACCATTAAGATGATTGCCCGGATGTTGTTTTGGATCTGAATAGTGTTTCATGTGTTCATACCATGCATCTGCATCAGCATGATTTTCGCCTTGTAACACATTTAAAAATTTACAAGCACCTGTTCTGTGCTTCATGAAATATTCATTGTTGATATCTGTGGCCTTTAGTGCTTCATCATAACTGCCTACACCTGATGCTGTGGCTCCTTCCGGAGAACGTGCAACCCAGGCAGGAATATCAAGTATCATGCCATAGTCCATGTGTGTATCCATCCAGTTCAATACCAGTTCACGTTTTTTCTGTGCTTTAGGACATGCTGGGTCTTTCCAGTCACCTGCCCATTTGCCTTTACCTATTTGGAATCCACCCGAGTCACCTAACACCCATGATGTTGATCTGTCACGTTTTCGAAACATATCTTCTTTGGGGGAGTCTTTGGATAGATCCAAATCGGCATGACCAGCCGAATACAAACACCATTTGTATTGAAACTGGCCTTCATTGGGATTCAGATAGTTCAAACTTTCAACACCATGTTTGAAGTTTGAGGGGATACGTGAAGGATCGACGTAATCGGTATGCATCTGTTTCCCAATGAAAGTTGCATAAAACCCACTAGTAGCAGGGAGGAAATGGGCGAAATCCTTTTGCTCTTCAGTGAGGTTAGTGTTCATGTTACTTGCTCTGTGCAGGTAGTATGTACTGATATTTTCCTATTCCAGAATCTAGTGTAATCTGTAATGCACCATCATCTGAAAAACTCATTTCACAATCAGCAGTTTCTATCAATTTTAAGATTTGTGTAACTTGTGCTACAGGCCATGACCATGACTTAGTCAATTCGCCAGTGATACCTGTTTCAAACACAAACTCTCCTGCGTGTGATGAAGCATCACCAAACTTAAACTTTAAGTTGTTGTCTTCAGTTAACACAGTAAACACATTCTCTTCTGAGTTTGCTTGTGCTTGGAAGTTTAATCTTTGTACTGCCGGCATACTTGGTTTCATAGTGACATGCCAGTTTACTCCTCTAAACTTCACAGACTTCAATTTTTCATTTACAATCTCTGAATTCATAAATCTATAATCATTTTTAAAATCTTTGTTTGCATTTTCGAAATGTAATCCTGTTGGTACAGTTTCGCCATTGCGATCTTGTTTGTTAATAGTAATTTCTGCTTTGTCTTTGTATTCAGGACATTTAAGTATAATATCTAACTTACCTAAGTTAGGCATACCAAATGTACCTTTCATCTCTGCAACAGGTTTGTTAAACTCTGCTTTCACAACAACTGATCTGTCCTCAGCCATTGCATCCATTTCTGTTGTTGTTTCATCACCTACAATCTTCACAAGATCGATAAATCCTAATGAATGTGTGTGCTTAACAATGTCTTGTAGTATATCCTTCATATGTGTATCTCCTTATATTTTATTATAAAAGTAATCAGATAGAAAGTCAAACAATTTTCTCCATCTTAGTAGGCCCTTTTTTATTACTTGTCAAACTGCCTGGTTTTTTAATTGAAGCAAAAGAATAACAATCTTTTACGTTATAAAATTCTATTGTAAGATCAAATGAATCACATATTTTTTGTAATATCTCTTGTGTGCAATACATATATTTTTTCTCAACAACGCCCTTCCATTCTTCATCACCGTCAGCATCAACAAAATGTATAAAGGCTTGACCGCCTGGTCTTAATAGATTATTGAAAGACTCGATAAAATTATTAATTTGTTCGATACTTAGATATGGAAAATAATCTAAACAAATAATATTGCCAATTTGATTATAAGGAACAACCATATTAGTAATTCGTCCGTGATGCTCAAAAGACTTGTATCTGAATTGTCTTGGATCTGCTACTTTAGATAGTTTGCTTAAAATAATTTCATGTGACTTTTTTGGCGTAAATTTTCTTGATAGTACATAGGTAAGCAAACTTTTTACCCCAAGGTACGTGTATTGAGCATCAGCCGCATTTATAAAAACAATAGGATATCGCCAATCTGTTTGTTTGCCAATCCAACTTTCGATAAACTTTTTTACAATTACAGGATGATCAATTGTGAGGTTAGCAAAAAAGTTATCATTGAAATTATACATTGCTTGAGCCTTACCCATGTCTCTGCTAATCAATTTATAAGCCTTATCAGAATTTTCAATTTGTTGTTTTGCTGATGCCAGAGCAGTGGTAAGTTCATTTTTTACATCTGCAAAATCTTCTGCACATGCAAGTTCTAAAACTTTAATTGCTTTTTTAATTTGATGTCTTGATACCATTAGTTGAATAATTTATCAAATGTATTATCTGCTTCGGAAGAACCAAGATCCCAATCTAATACACCTATAAGGTTATCTAATTTTTTGTTTATCAAGGTTGCTTCCATTTCGTCATCGGCAAATGGCATCTCTTTGAACCATTCCGGAATACGCAATTCGTCTGTAGGATACGCAATAGATGTATAACCCATAGGATTGTCTTTAAGTTTACACACAATACATTTTTGTCCATCGATGATTTCCATTGAATATCTATCATTATAAACTTTTTTAAGAGTGTTCCAATTAATGGCCGCTCTCACATGACCTGGCATATTGATTTTGCCTTTACGTTTTTCACGTGAATGATATTCTGTGAGTTTGTTTACACGTCTTGGTGAACCTTTTTCCCAGCCTGGCATTTTCTTAAACTCTAATCTAAAGTCTGCAATAAACTCCATTACTTCTTGTTCTTGTTTACCAGTCAGCACCTTGTTTAGCACATCAGATAAAAAATCTT
>Ga0181409_1000301_pt1 | contig 19795 bp, 19 predicted proteins | sample 32SPOviralmetaG_FD_130138 | JGI IMG/M metagenome (GOLD analysis project Ga0181409, IMG submission 130138) | Marine viral communities from the oligotrophic San Pedro Time Series (SPOT) site, San Pedro Channel, CA, USA - 32 SPOT_SRF_2012-05-30 | ecosystem: Environmental > Aquatic > Marine > Strait... | reverse complement strand
AGCAGGTGTTCAGAACATAGGTAATGCTGCAATTGCTTTAGGTTCTGGATTAGCACAATTAGACTATGGAACTAAGGCAGAACGCCAAGAAGCAAAAGCCGGACGTCAAGCCAACCGTCAAGACAAAAAGGCAGCGCGTCAATCAGCAAGGCTTAAAAAACAAATTGAAAAAAGTGGAATACCTAATGCCCAAGCAAAAGATTTTACACTTGGACCAGATCAAGTTTCTCTCTCAGAAACAATTCAAGAACAACTTCCAGTGGGTCAAGTTGCTCAACAACCATCAGGCACGGGGGTTATGCCTAGGAGAGAGCCTAGTTTAGTACCGCCTGGTGCAAGTTTCCCTTTAGATCCGTCTGATCCTTTTTCAGGTGCACCTGCTGGAAGAAATATTAAAAGACAACCAAATCCTCAAGATTTTTCTTTCGAAGAAGAAAATATATTTACTGAAGATTTACCAATGGATGATCCTGCTATGCGACCAATGGGCCCTGGAGGATTTCCTAGGTCAAATGTTCCATTAGAAAGGGAAACAGAGTTTCAAGAAACTATCGATTATCTTCCAAATAGAGGGGCGGCAAATCTTTCTTCCAGAACACCGGCCTCTAATCTTATTCAATCAGGAAGAGGAACAATAAGACCTTTAACTCGTGCTCAAAAGCGATCAGATGAAGACGCTAGAAATGCTTTATTTGAAGAAGACCTAAGAAGCAGTCGTACTTATTTTAGAAATAAAGGGGGTAAGGCTAAGAAAACTCCTGGTAAGTTTTCTCATAAAACCAATCCATTACACATCGTTTCTGACAATGGGTCTAAGGTTGGAGAGATGACTGGAGGAGAATACATATTTAATCCAAAGCAAGCAGCGTCATTAAGAAAACATTCCAAAAGTGGATCATCTCCTCTTCATAAATTCGTAAGACAAATGCTTTCAAAATCACAGTTTAAGTAATGGCAGAACCAGGCGTAGAAGCAAGTGTATTTCAGATTCCTGATCTAGTTGGTGCAGCAAATAAACAACAACAACAAAGGTTGTTGAGGCAGCAACAACAAGACTATAGGACTCAAAGTTTTTTATCTGACTTTAAACAAAAACAGGGGTTTTACTTACCTGCTCACAGGCCTGTTGTTCAGAAAAGTTTTGACGATTTGCTTAAAGCCAAAGATGCTTATAAAATTAATCCAAGCGCATCTAACGCTGCAAGTGTACAAAGATTCAACGACCTTTATTTAAATACTGCTGCCTATGGACAAAAGGCGTTTAACATGGTAGCAGAGGACACTACGAAGGCTACACAAGACCCATCAAAACTTTCAGAAAGTATATTGACCTATATGGACAGAGTAAATCAGTACACAAACAAGCCCAATGCAACCGTTGAAGACATACAGTTTATGGTGGATAATTCTGATCAATGGAAAGCCAAAATAGCAACTACCGAAAAGTTATTTTCTCCGGTAGAGTTTGGACTTAATTTGGCTAAGGGAAAAGTAGGCGCCTCATTAATAAGTGATGCAAAAGCGCTTGGACAAAGCGCGATGGATCTTAGTGATCAAGGCAAAGTAGTTCAAAGGTTCGATGAGATGTGGGAAATGAATTATGATCCTGATACTAACCCTGGTGGTTATAATATGGCTGTATTATCCGAAGGAGTTAGAGATGGAACATTGGATGCTGTTCAAAAAGAGGATGGTACATTTTCATACAATGCTGCTCAACTTACGTCACAGTTTGAAAAGTTAAAAGATGATGTTAAGCAGAGACTTTATGAGAAGGCTCGTCAAAACTCTTTAAACAGTTATTTAAATTCTTTTCCAGAAAATATTTACATTCCTAGCGGCAAAGAAAGCACTCGTTCAAAAATGAGAATATCTAGTGTGAGGCCAACCACAGTAGAGAAAGAAGAATGGTATCGACAGAGAAATCCATATATAATGGAAGAGTTAGAAAAAGGTAGTGAGAAAAAATTTCAGTACCCTCAAAATATTCAAGACGCTAAACTTAAAACAATAACCTTTAAACCTATTTCAGACGTGCTAGGTAATAAGATTATTGGAGTAACTTTTGAAGAAAACGATGGCAAGTATTACGCAAAAAAATCACGAAGAAAACAAGGAGAGCCTGTTACAGATGAGATGATGAACATACAGTTTAAAGGAGAAAAAGGCGTTACATGGACTGAAGAAGATCGCACAGACTATCAACAAAAGTTAGATGAATCGGCTAGAAAGTCAGGAACAGAAAGTAAGGAAATAATTTATGAACCTATTACTGAACGGACAAACCTAGACCTTTTAATATCTGGACTTACAGAACCCATTTACGAGCAAACTTTAAAAGAGTTAAATCCTGATTATCAAGGCGGATTAGGACTTGACGTAGAAGAAGAGAGTGTAAATCTAGAAGAAGCAATGAACATAGCCGAAGAAAATTCATAATTATGGCACTAGATAAAGAACTAGAAGAAGAGATAAAAGTAGCAGTTTCTAATGGCGCTACTAAGTCAGATATTATTTCTATTACGGAGAGTTATAAAAAAAAAAAAGACGAGCCAACCGCTTTAAAGGAATCAAGTTCCGACTTAGAGGTTGGACCATCGTCATCGGAGCCATCGCCCCAGACAGAAGTTGAAACTGAAGAAGTATCAGAGTCTGTAACTACGCCAGAACCTCAAGGCGGCCCACGGCTTTCTAACAATCCAGTATTTACTTTACAGCCTGGAGAAAGGCTTACACCTAGTTTACCTCCTGATTTTTTTAATCCCGAAAGAAACACTCCTTTATTTTCAGAAAATCCTAATGTAGACAATACAATACAAAAAGTTGCAAAAGATATTGTGGAGTTGGAAGAATTTGATGAAGATGCTAATCTTCCTGCTCCTGAAATGGAATGGGGTCCTACTGAGTTTGAGTTAATAAGTGAAGACCCACTAGACATTCGGAATATGCCTACTTGGAAACAGTCTTTTATTTTAGGGGGTCGAGACGTCGCTCAAGCAATGAGAAGTCTTCCCTATTATGCTGAGATGGTTAAGCAAAACATGGGGCCTGTTTCTGAAGCGGGAAAAAAGGCTTTTTATAGACCATCTGCATCTTCCGCCATTTATAAAATTAAAGATGATCAAGGTAATTATCTTACAATAGACTCCGACTTTGTAAATAAAATAAGTGAAAAAAATAGAGAAAGAAAAACAAAACGAGCAGGTAAAGCAGCCGAAAACTTTGCGGAATCTTTAAGACCGGATAAAGAGTTTGAAGAAGGATTGGAAATGCCAGCCTATGATAAAGACTTTATTGGTCTGTTAAAGGAAGGAAGGATAGGTGATGCTTCCTCAATGGTGCTTAACACCACACTTCGAACATTACCCCCTCTTTTAACTGCTGCCGCTACCGCTCCATTAACGGGGCCTCTAGCCCCTGTAACGGCTTATACATTGTATGGTCTTATAGGTGCATCTAACGCAACTAAAGAAGTCATGGATGAAGAGTGGTATCAGGCTCTGTCCCCAGAGGCAAAGTTAGGATATGCATCAATAATGGGAGGCTTAGAAATAGTCCCGGATGCAGTCGCTGGTAAGATATTATCCAGGACGGTCAAACAAGTGTTGTCAAGAGGAATGAGAAAAGAAATATTTGACAGAACCTCAAAAGAAATATTTAAGGGTATGACCAAAGGGGTGGGTCTTAATTTTGGTTCAGAGGCTCTAGCCGAAGGGGCGACTGGTTTTGGATCAAGTGTAACGGAGGATGTCTTTAAGGGCGAACCAGTGGATCTTCAAAAAGCATTTCGAAGAGGCGTTAACGATGGTAGCCTTGGTGGTTTTAGTGGTGGTTTGATTGGAGGACCTGTGACAATTAGAGAGGCTGCATCTTTAGGAAATTCTTTATTGGTAGATGCTGAAGTTGCTAAGGCTAGTTATGACATTAATAAATATAGAAAACTCGCGTCAGAGGCACCAACAGAAGTCGAAAGGGCTTCTTATCTTACAGAATTAGAAGACGCACTAGACAGGAGGGCACAAAGAACTTCTATAAAAAGAGAACAGTATCAATTTATAGGAAAGAAAGATCCTAAAGCATTGACGGATCTTGTTAAGATAAATTCTCAGATTCAATCAAAGGTAAATTCAATTAGGGTTGTTGAGGACGCAAGCACGAAAAGTAAACTATTAGACGACATAAAAGTTTTAAGAACAGAATTTAATGATATCGCTGGTAAGTTTGCTTCAGATTTCGTATCTGAAGATATAAAAGTAGAAGAAGCCACTCCAGTAGAGACACCTAAAATTCAGGTCACAGAAGAGGAGGAGGTAGAATCTACCGACGGCTTACGCCCTTCCGTTTATCTTGAAAGCGTAACTCGTGAAAATCAAGAAGGAGAAATTACTACTGATCCAAAACTTCAAGAGTTAGGAAAGGTTGGACAAAACATAGAAGAATTATTAGGTGATGTAGAAGTGATAATACACGACGGAACTTTTGATTCTACAATGGATAAAGTATCAAAGCGAGGTTCATTAAAGAATGAAAGTGCTAGGTTTATTGTTAACACTAAAAACGGCAAACAACAGATACATGTGGAGTCCCGTAATGCTCAACCAATAGACATCATACATGATGCTTTTCATGTTGTCTTTGCTAGAGAGTTTGGTCAGGACCAAGAGATCGCTAGGGTCATGTCTAGTAGACTCAGGGACGTAATGTCTAAGTCTAACAAAGAGGACGCTGCATTGGTTAAAAGAATTGATGATGTTATAAACTCTGCTGAGTATGCGGAAGGATTAAAAGGAGAAGAGTTTCTTGCTGATGTTGCCGCAGAATTGTCAGGCGCTTATGGTCAGTTAAGTCAGTCAGGCAAGTCTAAGTTTAAGAATACTTTAGTGTCCTTTATTGATGAGATTCTTAAAAAGTTCGGTATTAATATAGGGGCCTTCACGAATGTTCGTAACGAGTTTGACTCTGATCAGCGTGTGGTTGATTTCTTAAACGCTTTTTCTAAAGTATATGCCTCTGGTGCTGCGCTTGACCCAAGTCAAAAAGCAGCCAAAACAGAAGAACGATCTAAACTAATGAGTGAACTTCCACCGGACGCAACTCCTGAAGAACTTGCTCAATGGAATAGAGAAAAGCCTGCTAGAGATCAGGCACGAAAAGATGCTCTTGATGCTATGGAAGAGCAAGACAAGAAACAAAAGAAACAAGAGGAGCAAGATTTAACCAGGAATCAGCGAGAAGATGATATCCGCTCTGGTAAGTTTAATCCCGACATAAGTATAGAAGATGCTAAAGAGTTTGAGGCTGGAAGAAAAGAAAGAAGAGAAAAACTTCAACAAGACTATAATAAAGCCGTAGGTGATATTGCCGGTAATTCTAGTTTTGCTAATGTTGCCACGGACGATGCGCTATCCTCAGTTGGTAATTTCATGTTAGACTTTGAAGAAAGAAGTAAGAGACGTTCAAAATTAATTACTCGTAGAGGAGTTAAAAGATATCAACCTAGGATACGACTCAAGCAAAGAGATTTTCAAGGTGTTAGAGAAATAGGAGGTGCTAAAGAACTAATTATAAACGCCATGGACAAAATATTCTTGCTTCAAAGAGAGTTAGAAGATGCTGGCGTTGATATTAATTTGACTAAAGACGTAAGGAATAAGTTAATACTTGGTGACTCTGCCGCCTTAGATCAAAGCAATAAGTTTGAAGAGGACTTAGGAACTATCATTGAAACAATGAACTCTGCGGGTATGGATGTTGATCAGACCTCTGAACTGTTACTAGCCATGACGGCTTTAGGAGTTAATGAGGTAGGAAGAGTCTTGAGCGATAAGCAAAGCGCTTCTGGTATGAGTGATGCTGACGCAAGAAAAGAATTAGCCAAGTATGGTATAGATAAGTCTGCAACTTTTGATGACCTAAACGGATTCCTTGAATTATTAAGCAAGTCTTCTGAAAAAGACACACCTGTAGGCATGAAGTCAGGTAAAGAAATAGCAAAGGTTGTTAAAGAATGGATGAGCGTTGCCGAAGGCACACGAGAAATCTTAATCGAGAACCTTATGCCTGGCGGTGAAATTGTTGAGGAGCGCACAGGTCCTTTTGTTTTTAATAAGAAAAGAGATGAAGACGGCAATCAGGTTGAAATCAATGAGGGTGAAGTTTACTATGTTTTAGTTAAAGAAAAAACAGGAGAGGTCATTCAAAACTTCCCGACAGAACAAGAGGCTACTAAGGCTAAGGACAAAAGAGCCGCATGGTCTGAGACCTATGGAGATCTCTATGTTCCTTTGTGGGGATTTGCCGACCCAAGCGTTGTGCCTTATCTCGAATCAGACATAACCTCTGACCTTCAGGTGGATAATAAAAATGAAAATAACGAACCTAAAGGCGAAAAGAAGAGTAAGTTTAAAGTTACCCTAGGCAATCTTGCAGATGGTCTTTACAGACTTGTTTCAGGTGATATAGATTATGAAAGATCTGAAAAGATTGAAGAAGAAACACCAGAAGAAAGGCCACAAAATGCTGGACCCTCTAAGGCTCAAGGAATGGAAGTTCTTAAACCAGTTGGAACAAGAAGAGGCAGAGATTCAAAGGCTGGAAATATTGTAGTGAATTTAATTATTGATAGAAAGAAAGCAATTTCAAATAATCATAGGAATGAAGTGCTTATAAGGTTTTATAATCTGTTAAATGATCCTATTTCTAGAGAAGTTTTGGTAGATAATAAATTAATATCTACTCGAAAGTTTGATGGCTCTAAAGATAAATTAAGTAAGGTTGCCAGCGATCCAAATCAAGTTCAGGTAAGGATAAATGGGGACAGGTACATTATAGAGTTTAGTGAGGATATGAGTTACCTCGCTACTGTTTTAAAGGGTGGTAATATGATGAGAATGGGTTTAGTTGCTTCAGCCTTTAAGAACTTAACTACATTTAGGTCAAGGACTCTTACACAGTGGTCTCCGGATTTTTGGATTCCTAACTTTGAGAGAGACTTTGGTATGGCGTTTATCTCTTTGGGTGGTAAAAAACAACAAAAAATATTTGGTATCTCTGAAAAAAGCAAAGCCGAGCAAACTAAAGAACTTGCTAAAATAAGATTTCAATTTGTTTCCGGTATTCTTCCATCCATGAAAGCAATTGGTCAAGAGGCACTAGGTAAAAAATCGGACAACAAATACTTAAAATACTTTGAAGAGTTTAAAAAGTATGGTGCTAAAACGGGATTCATGAGTCAAGATGACGTTCGGGCTTTACGAAAAAAACTTAAAAATGTTGACATGAGTGTGCTTTCTAATAAGGCTACGTCTCTGAAAGAATTAGAAAATGGAGTTAAATTTGCGGCTGATGTTTTCGCAGGTATTAATGATATTTTTGAAAACAGTTCTCGTCTTTCTGCATTTGTTGCCGCTAGAGATAGAGGGGTAAGTCCTGAAAAAGCAGCAGAACTTGCCAAAGAGTTAACGGTAAACTTTAATCAAGTAGGATCTATGGGTCCTTTGATTGGTTCTTACCTTATGTTTTTTAATGCAGGAGCGCAGGGGTCTAACGCCGTATATCAAAACTTATTTAGCACATTAGACGCGGTCACTACGAGTGCCATGTTGACTGGTCTTGGTTTCATGACTCAAATGATTAACTACGGAATAGGTGATGAAGATGATGAGCCTGTTATTGGTGGGGCTGAGGATAAAGAATACGGTAGAAAATACATAGAACTAGAGCCTGATTATTTAAGATCTACTCGGCTAGGTTATTATAAACCCAGCGGATTATTTCTTGGAGTGTATGAGCCTTACGGCTACAATGTTTTCCCAAGTCTTGGAAAGGGATTGTTTGACATGCAACAAAGAATGCGAGATCCAAACTATGCTGGTTCATTGGGCGGAGATATGACAAAGTTACTTCAAACAACTTTTAGTGCTTTTAGTCCGGTTGCTATACCTCGTACATCAGAGGGTTTTATGAGTCCTAAATGGTTTGTTAAAAACACATTAGGGCAAACGGGTCTGGCTCCCGTTGCCGACCTGATAACTAATGAAACATGGTTTGGATCTCCTATTTATAAGGAGAAGAAACGAAACAAAATAAATGAATATTATTTTGAGGCAGACAAGGGCGGTAGTTATCCTGCTCGTTGGTTGTCTGAGGCTTTAGCCACAAAAACCGAAGAAAGCAGCGCTAAGAAGGATGGAGCAGACTTCATAGCACCGAAAGCATTAGACTATGCGTTTCAACAAATAGCACCAGGGCCTTTAGGTTTTGCTAATCGTAATGCTAATTGGATTGATGGCGCCTATCAAGGCGCTAAGGTTCTAAAGGACACCGATGACTTTAAGAAGGCTATAAATAGAGTATTAAAAGGAGAATCTGAAAACGTCAAGTTAAAAGATATATCTTTCATAAGAGCATTTGTTGCACAACCAACTACAGACTTTGAGGCTAACAAAGAATTTAGTTATCTTTTACCTTACCTAAAAAGGTCTGAAGAGATTAGTCCTTCATCAGAAGACATAATTAAAGGTAAGCGAATAGAAGGCCAGTTGGATTTTGCAGATAGTAAAATGACCCCGGTTAAACTTAGACGTCTCAGAGAGAGTTATAAAGAAACTGAGGCGAAAATACGGGCGGTTAAAGATGGGTTGGACGACGAGGTCCAACGACTTAAAGATAGAGGTCTTCCAGAAATGTCTGAATTAAGGTATGAAAAAGAATTGAAAGATGTTTACAAAAAACAGAGTATACTGAAAAAGAACTGGCTAAGAGATAACAGAACAAACACGCGGTTGTTCTTAGAGGCTATGGATAGGGACTATATAGAGTCAGGCTCACAGGAGTAGGGTTAGTATTAGTGTAGTACCTTTGTAGTATGGGATTCACAGATATTTTTAAAGACGATAATGACATCAATGAAAAGTCCGTAGTCGGGTTTGCTTCGTTTGCCATTATGATTTTAGTGATGTTGATTGACATCATTACTGGTTGGTTTGGACACGACCTTGTGGTCAATGAGTTCATTTACAACAGTTTCACAGTTGTTACATTGGGGTGCTTTGGTATCTCTGGAATAGAAAAGTTCGCAGGAAAGAAATGAAAAAAAGGTCACCTATAGATATGTTAGATTCGTTTGGAGAAGATAGAGTAATGGGAATTAGTATTAAGTCTCTTGTTGCAATAGGAATGACTGTAGCGGTAGCGGCCTCTGGTTATACTATGATCAAGCAAGACATAGAAATCGCTAAGGAACTTCCCAAAAGTCCAGTATCTGCTGAGGAGTTCCGTCTTCAGACCGAGATAATTGATAACGCGATCCTAGAGACGAAGGCCGACATTGAAAATATAAACTCTAGCCTAAAAAAAATTGACGAGCGTCTTTACAATCTATCTCGGAAATGAAATGCTCTACGCTAAGTCTGGCTTTTTTTGTAACTTTACTTCTAGTAATTTTAACTACAAGTTGTAGCACTCAATGGCACCTGAAAAAAGCAATCAAGAAAGACCCGACAATCCTAGTTCAGGATACAGCGATTGTCATGGACACGGTTGTTATAGAGAGGACTGCTGTGCAGGATACGGTCACCATCTCAAATACGGATACAGTGGAGATAGTAAAGAACAACTTCCGAGTGAAGATTATGCGTATCTCAGACACCCTCATAATAGATGGAGGTTGTGATGCTGATACAATAGTCAGGACTGTTAGCGTTCCCTTTGAAAAAATAGTTTATCACGAAAAGACCAAGTGGTACCACAAGATGTACAAGTGGTCATTCTACCTCCTGATCCTCGGTGTTGGTGCTGAAGGAGTCCGAAGACTCTTTAGATTTAGTTAGCCAAATCTCTCTATAGTACAGTTCCTCAATCCAATCCATAGAACCTAAGTAATGTTTCAGCCGCGGTTGGTCTGATCTTTTCTATACTCATCTTCTCTTCGTTGATATCTAAGGCATAGCCAATGAGCATGGACTCATTGACTTCCTTAATCTTCTGTATGGCTTTAGGATCTTTAATAGGTAGTACATCTCCAACCTTTAGATCTACGATTCGCTGAGACAACGGATCATTATTGATTAGTTCCTGTAACTCTACCTTACTGGACATGCCCCTGTGTCACAATCTGCTAATTCAATATCATCCATATTTAATTGACCAACGCTTACAATAGGTGTTGTCTTGGACTTCATATCCAGGTAAGTGGCTTCGTCTATCTCTTCAAAAGGAGCCTGGGCAAATCCATGATCGCTATGTAGTAAGAATGATACAGTCTTTACGTTGATGTAGTTTACAGTCAACCAGTCTTTGATTTCGTCTAGTTCTTCTAATTTGTAGTAAATAGTAACAGACACTGCGTTATCACTCCACTCTCTCTGAAGCCTTCTAATGACCTCTAATTGATCGACGGCTCCCAAGTCTCCTGCAACAATAGTTCGTGAAGGAAATCTACAGGGAAACGAGACTACCATAGTCGAGTGATCCTCTGTACCATCAAAGTTTTGAACGTACTCTACATCGAAGCCGTTGCCGCGAGCAACATCAATCAAAGGTGAGTTAGCCGCCATTCTAATTCTTCTAATAAAGAACGTGCTATATCCGGGGTGAGCACCAGGGGTAACACCCGCTAGTAGAGATAGAGTCCCTGACGGCTTAACCGTGGTTAACTTAATAGACTTATTCCATCCTTTGATCTTAGAATACTCATCGTCATAAGATCTTAGATACGTGTATGTATCAGATAACCAAGATCTCTGATCGTCGGTGGCTTGTAAGTATCCTGTTACGCCGATACCCATTCTCATATTCTTATGCACTATCGCCTCTGTTTCTTTTAAAGAACATTTGATTGCAAGACTATGCTTTGAAATTCTATATAGATATGTAGCAACTTTCTTTAGTTCCTCTTCGCTTTCTATGTTGGGTAAATAGATCTCAGCCAAGCAACAAGTTTCTTTGTCTGCTAATGATTGCTCAGCGCAAGGATTGAATCCCATAACTTCAGGATCAGGATATTGTTCTTCTCCTGTTCTTCCCATCTTTCTTGCGGCGGTAAGATTGATAAGACCATACGGCTCACCATTTCCTTTGTACCCTTCCCAGAATTCCTCTGGCAATTGAGATATATCATCACAGGCAACTGAGTTATTACTCATTGCTCTCCAATTCGGAATGTTTCCTAAGTCCCAACGCTTTGCCCTTAGATAATCTAAATCATCATAGTCACCAATAGCAATTTGTGCTGACCTTCTTACGTTTCCGGATACTACAATCATTCCTATGATATTCATAATATCTAAAGTGTCAATAGATCGTAATCTTTTTCCTGATCTACCATTGAGAACCTCATTGATTAGTCCCATTCCTTTTGCTAAGTCTTCGGCTCCTGATGCAACTCCACCGAACCCTTTGATCAAAGAACCTTTGGGCCGTATAAGATGAGTAGCATAAGTAAATGATTCGCCTGTAACAAAGGACGCCTCAAGCGTCCGCTTTAGTAACTCGACCCATCCTTCCCTGCTGTCAGGGACAATAAAGTCTGCATCGTTTACATTCTCTCTGACAACTTTTACTTTTCTTTTGACCTTCGGTAGTTGGTAGACGTGTTCCCTTTGAATGTTATATCCTACTCCAGACCCTAGCATAAGCATTTCAAATGCCCAGGTAAATGGTCTGATAGGCTCGTCTATAATAGTGAACGCACAGTTCTGAAGTGATGGCAAACCTAAAGTGTCTACAGTTTTTGTTCCTAACTGCCACAGAAATCTTCCTGCAACCGTTCCTTTGAGTTCCATCATGTAGCGTTTAAACTCCTCTATTTCTTGTTCATTAAATCCACAATCCAATTGTTTATTTGCCGCCTGCATTATTCTGTTTACAGTTTCTTCCCACTCTTCTGTTTGTCCTTTTGTTGTAGGTCTGGCATAGGTACGTTTATAAGTAACGTATCCCACTTCACCCCAAGGAATGTCCTCGGGCCGATAAGTAATTGGTGTCATATTGTGAAAGTTTTTAAGGTTAAAAAAGCCCCATCTCTGGGGCTGATCGAAGATACAAAATTTTGCTTTATTTAAGGGGCCTCATAACGCAAACTTCCTGACTCGCATCCTGATGGTTTGTGTTTCCAAAGGTTGATTGCTATTGCCGATCTAACCCCTTGACTTACAGGCTTTACCTGATGAAGGTGTTTGCCTGCTTCAAAAATTATTAGTCTATTGAACTTGGCTTGTACAACCTCTGGCTCTTTATCTTCACCTGAAGAATATATGGCTAAGTCACCGCCTTTAATTTCCATTGGCACAGGATAAAAAACACTACCGATAAGAGGGGCTATAACATCTCCTGTTTTTTCTTTATGTTCTTCGTCCTTATCAATATGAGGTGGTAACTCTTGATGTGTTATCTGAGGACCAAGTTGCCCTGTCCAATATTCAAATCCACAAACACTAACGTCATGATAAGGGGACTGATGACCCCATATCTTTTCTATAAGGTGCTTCTTTAGAGTGTTTGGTTCTTCTACCCACCATCCATCGTACCAATAGTAAGTTCCATTATTATTAAAAAAAGACCTATCGTGTTTTAGTTGGTATAAAAACTCTTCATCCTTGATGAAGTTATCGCATATAATCATGATGTTTATTTTAATTATGAAGTTCCGAATTGATCCGGATGTAATTCGTAATAAGGTGAATAACTGTGCTTCACTTCCCAAAGTTTAACCTCTTCAGGTTTGTAGTCAGCAACAATATATTTTTCGGGTGAAACAAAAAGAAGAAATACTACTATGTCGGAGGTCTCTCGATCCATTGCTCTGCAATTGGCTTTAAAAGAATACTCGCAAGTCTTTATGCTTATCCTCTGGCTCTCTCCATTCTTTACAACGGTGAGGTCTGTATCATCTTTTACATTTCTCGCGCCCTTGATAAACGTAGAGGCTTTGTAGGAAGAGAACTCAGGATTTGTTTCATAGTAATGACGAACAAGCAACTCACCTAGTATACCTAAATACTCTGTGTAATATTCTCTATCCACCTCACCTAATAGTTTTGATTGTTTCTTTCCTGTCCTTTGTTTGTGTGTCCCATCATATCTTTTCTTGTTGATCTCCACTCTAATAAGAGTAAGTTCGTGTGCATACTCTTTGAGGTAGGATGGGATCGGTTGATAGTTCATTACACCAGACCTTTTAGTCTTTCTTTATTAATCTTAGATAGATCATACTCGTCTTTAAAGTCTTCGTATAACTCATGGGCCAATTCTTTGGCCCTTTCAAGAGTCATCTCTTTGACGGCTTTCTTCCAATCATCTCCGTTGTCACATAAAATGCCTGTTTTGTTATGCTTTATGCACTCTTTATATGGTGTCACGTTAGATGCAATGATAGCCGTCCTTGTAAAGGCGGCTTCTACCACCTTGAGATTAGACTTAGACTTATTAAAGGAACCGCCGAGCAAAGGGGCTAAAGAAACGTCAAACTTTTTATAGAAAGATGCGTACTGATGAATGTCTTTAGGCCAAAGTTGATGCTTAGCATTTAAGTATTGATCGTAATGACCCTCACTAGCCACCCGACCCCCTAGATGAGTACAGTATAGTTCATAGTCTTCAAAGGTCATCCCCATAGACTTTACGTCTGCCATGTGTCCGTTGGCCCCAAGATAACCAAACCTAACAACGTCTGTCGGTTCTTTCTCTATGTCTGCCCATTGCTCTTCCTTTTCATATACGGTATTCTGGACAAGCCTAATGAGTACGTCAGGATTAATCTTTCTCATTCTATCTCCTAGGTATTCAGAAGGAGTCCAAATCTCGTCAGCAATCTTTATTGTATTTAAGATGTCAGGGCCTGCTATTTTTCTATAATACTTATAGGCATCATTATCCTTGGGCAACTTCCAAAAGTCATCATTGTCTAAGATTAACTTTATGTCATTCTTAACCAGGAACTGTTTGAACGCTTTGTGATCAGTAACTGTACATCTGCGAGATGTCACAAGGGCTTTAACCTTAGTAAGGTCAAATGTTTTTAATTCATTATAAGACTGAAAGAAATGTATGTTCACTCCCTCCTCTGCTCGAAGACGAACAAAGGGAGTCATTAGTCTGTGGTAGTTGATACCGTTTAGACCATCAAGAAATATCAGAACTATCGTCTTTGAACTCATTGATTAGTGATCTTACCTGGTCAAACTCTCCGTCTGTTTCTCTCTTATACTTTCTTATGGTGTTGTGGAGCGCGTCTGTGTTTCGTTTTGGTTCTCCTCCTTCAGAGTGAAGGGCTTCATACAAGGCCGTTGCGGCCTCGTGTATTCTGTTAGTGCATTTATAATATTGGTTACTCAGTTCTTTGGAATCCATGACATTTAATCGTTGCTACAAATTGGTTCTTTTCTAGGCTCGGATCAAAGGCAGTAGATTGCTTCATGAAATATTTCGGCGTGTCGTCAACAACGTAATCATTGTTGCGTAAATAATCAGCAAGAAACTTAATGCAAATGATACTGTTATCCACATCAAACCTACAATTATACCTAACAGAAAGACTAAATCTTTCCGCAGTAAATACAGGTACTTCTTTAAGTTCTTCTTCGATACTTTTGAAGTAAGATTCCTTGGCCCTAGTTCGAGATGTCCAATGACGTCCTGCATAAAACGCATTAAGGCTCGGCGGTTTCGGAAGTTGGAGTACAATTTCATAGTAATCTTCAATCACACCATTAAAATAGGTATTTTTGTCTGTCCTGCAAAGTTAAAGGTAAAAAAAGTTTTGAACCTGATATCCATGTATGAAACCCTGTCATGTTTTTATTTATCTGAAAAAGAATTGGTTGACTCTTTGGAGTAGGTTCTCCTCCGGTCTCCTTGTTTCTTTGTTTTGACACATGAAATTCTGTGATTCTTCTAACCTCTGGATCATCTGAATTTAATCGCCTATGCCATACTAGTAGGGTATCTGCGCGATTACTAAATTTAGAACCACCTTCAGATTCTGAACCCAAAGGTGCGACCTGTAAACCATCCTGTCCCTTGGCTCTTTGAGCCGAAGTTACTGAGTGAGTATTAAGCCAAACGGCTAAATCATTCTTGGTTGACATTGTTAACAACTCTGATGCCGCCTCATAGTGATACTCATGTGAGTTTAATTTACTTTGACCCATTTGTAGTTTTAAACTATTGTATGGATCAATAAAAAATCCCTGATAACTATCTTGCCTCATGAGTTTTTCTGCGAATATTAACATATCCGAGTATCCATAAGTCTGATAGTTGTTTATGAGTACAAAATGATGCTTAACAAAGTTGAAGGCAAACAATCTTTCCTCAGCATTCATGTTATGAATAGGTTTATTCATGCAAAATTCCATCAGCCTCATCTTTACCGCCCCTGTTTTGTTCTCAGATGAATAGACAATCCATTTCCAATTGTGATTGATGGCACTAGACATCAACATATTCAATGCCATGGTAGTTTTTCCAATGTTGGAGTGGCCAACGATAACTACAAATTCTTTTTTAAAAAGAAAGTAAGGGTCAAGGTTGGGGCATCCTGTAGATAGGCCCATCTCAATATCCCCACGAGAAAAATCTTCTATCCATTTGTAATCCTCACTATCTGATGCAACAAAGGACATATCTCCATTGTTAATTTGCATCTCTCTAATGGCGGCGGCCTCTTCCTCTAGGGTAGCCCTAATCGGTTGTCTTTTCCCCTCTTCTATTCCGTCTAATAAAGTCCTGACCGCGTGATCTAAATCCTCTACATCTTTATGTTCGAGTTCCCTACGCATAACCCTGACGGCTTCTTCCTCTTCTAGACGTCCGGCCGCTATGTAACCACCGGCGAGAACGCTAGCCTTACATAGTATTAAATGCTTTTCCCCATCGCTTGCTCCACGAATCATTGAACATAGAATGTTCATTTTGTTATAGTCTGTGTAACTTCGATCCGTTTTTAATTCTGCTGATTGGTCCAATGCCTTTTCTGATAACATCATACCAAAAGGTTGAGCCGTAGTATTAATGACTAAGTCCGGATCATGACTTTCATAACAGGCCCTTGCTTCATTTATACCTGAAGGATCTACTTCAAGTCCATATGTTTTATCAAAGTAAGTTTGTAAAGAACGAAAGTGATCCCTGTGTTTGTCAGGATTACTTACTTGGACTATTGCTTTTAATCCATCTCCGGAAGGGCTTGCCCAACAAGCCAACACATAATCGTCTGTACCTAAAAGTGATTTTGATTCCTTGACATTGATGTGATCAAAGTCTAAAACAATTAGGCCACTATGTCTTTTAAGGTCTTGATCTTTCCTTCCGTTAAACACTCCGGAAAACATAGCGATAGGAAGTTCCTTTTTTCTAGACCTATTCCCTGTCCTTACCTCCTTTACCTTGGACTTGCTTTTTCCTTTTTTAATTCTTTCTAAAGCCGTAGACAAAGGCACAACCACAGGCTCAGTAGTGTCGACTACTGATTTGTACATGGTTATTTTTTTGTCAAACATTTTCCTTAATTAAAGGATGTTGATCTATTATGTTTTTTAATTGTACTATATCAAACTTCATATCCAAAATATACTGCCATTCACTATAGGCTACGTCAGATGGAAGTATCGCCATCTTTATTTCTTTGCCTTCTATTATCTTTTTTTCTGAACCGGGATCGTAAACACTACACAACTCTCTCTTCAAGGTGTCATATGTATAAACGTATTGAGGATGTATAGCCTTACCTCGCTTGGTTAGTGTAGTCATGGAGTCGTGTTTCCGCAAATGATGAATTGCAGTTGCATGATCTCTGTTCATTACTGCCCCTATCTCAGCGTAAGTCTTGCTTCTTTTAGAATGATATCTAAATAACGCGGACAACATTGATCTTGCGTCAACGTAACTGCGCTCTCGACATCTACTTAAAAGTTTCTCTTCAGAGAGGTTTAAAAAATAACACGCTTTTCTTAAACTTGCTTGGGGCCTGTCGATTAAATAAACTTTAATTTTTGGCGGTTCTGTGAAATTTAATTTCTCAATTCTAAATCTTTTCATTTTATCGCTACACTTAAAAAACCTCCGTTATTTCTAATCATGTCTTGAAATATCTTTTCTAGTTTCTGTTTACTATTTGAACAGAATATAGCATCGCCTGACCTTTGCAGTTGATACTCTGAATTTATTTTAACTATTGTATACTTTCTGTGCCGATCATAGATCGACAAGTTTAAGGAATGTTTATTGCCGTTCTTTCCATTTTCGGTACATCTTTGCGATAACGGCTCTTCGTTGGGGTTTGAATTTAAATCTTTTTCCATATCTCGCCTTGGCAATTCTTATAAATTGATTGATTTCTTTCTCGTTGTCATTCATAATGTATGGGTTGAAAATGGGGGGTACAAACCCCCCCAAATTATCTTCAACTAATCTAAACATTAAAAGGGTAGGTCTTCCTTGACCTCCTCCTTCTTCTTCATGTATTTCTGATTCTCCGGATCATTAGGATCGAAGACAGACAAAAATGCAGTTCCATCTTGCTTGATAACAAAATCAACATTAATTCTCTGTGCGCCTGTGATATACTTTTTTAGTTCATCAAGTTGCTCAGGTTTGTATGTAATAGGGTACTTAACAATCCCACTATCATACGTTTTGCGGTCACCAACGTAACCAATATAAACTTTAGCCATTGTATTTAATTTAAATGGTGTCAATGCGATAGTGTGTTTCACTAGCGCGGTCACTCTCAATAAAGCGAGCAATATTGTCTATAGCCTCGTTGAATTGCTTTTTACCCAAGTTTAGAGTTTCCTCAGAGGCTTTATAGACTGCGGGTAAATAGGGGTACGTTTTCTCTTGGCCTACCCAATAGAAATCTCGATAGGTTCCATCATCCTTTTTATATGCTTCACGATATAGGTAGGCTTGTAAACTATACATATATTTTCCTTTAATGTCCCAACGTAGACCATGCACACTCTGAGTCGACTTACTGTCCGAAATGAATGAGTCACCTAGACAATCAAGAAACCCTCGGATCATCACATCTCCATGATTCTCTGTCGGTATTGGTCTTTTAAACTCTGCCTGACAATCTCCGGTAAGATAAAGGTCTTTGATTCCACAATCCTCTAGCCTTGTTATCATGTCGATAGCCTTAGCGTGATCGTCAACATTTACCATCTCTTTGTCAGGGTTATCCTCTTCTAGTTTCCGGAGTAAATCCTTATATACTTTAGTTGCTCTAGGGTTTTTTATCCCCTTTGCTTTTAAGTTACCACAGATGTCTTCATCCTCTATCAAGACAAACCTATCGTCAAATTTTTCCGGAGTAAGAAGTAAGCAATCGTAAAGTGAACCAAATTGCAAGGCCGGAGTAGTATACTTCATCTTATCTTGGAACTTTAACTCAAACAATCTCATATCCCCTGTAGGATGTCCATATTTGAGAGTAGAATAAGAAAGGTAATCCTTCTTTCCACCGGTTTTTTCTTTTAATGCCTTAATAATATCCATTACTTAATCGCCTCTAGTTTTTTATACTGAGCCGGTGTAATTTGACTTCCTTTCTTTTTCCTTATATTCTCCAACACCATCGGTCTTTCTTGAGGGGATAGGGATTTTAAATGCTTCATTGCATCGTTAAATACATTACCCGATCCGGAAATCCCTTGTGTGGAATTGCCATCGTCATCTTCAGCCCTGAGTCCTAACAAAGAAACCAACGAATACCTTCTGTAATAAGTAATCGCTGATCCTACTTTTTGAGGCTCCTGTTCTAATGGCAAGGGCAGTACAGACACTATAGAATTACCCTCTAGATCAGAAATAATAGTGTTTACGGCTCCATCTATGATGGGTTGTAACAATACTAATTCGTGTTTTTTAAGTAGGGGTTGTAGCACTTCCACAAGTGCGTTGATATCAAAGTATTCTGATCTAAAAAAAGGATTTTTGTTTGTCTTTAATATTGTTCCAATTTCAGATTGCAGTTTGAAAATTTTCTTATAAATTTTATTTTCCATTGTATTAAATTTTAGGGGTTTGAAGATAGGCTTTCTATCTTTTAAATGCAAGAGTTAAACGATATTATTTATAGGTCGAGTCTTGGCGAGTGCATCCTCTAGCCTTTTTATGTTCTTGCTTAGCGCGTGAACCTTCATAGACATTATCATATCGCCACAAACGGTGCTATGTCGGGCCATCTTCTTGACGGCTTCCTTCATCTCTCGAATCTCGCCTGTAATTTTTGCTTCAGTTTCTGCGTACACTTTTAAGTATGGTTTTAATTGAACTAAATAAACTAGGCGACTCACTTCGTCTTCTCTTGTCGTTTACACCGACTAGATAAAAAACTTTTGATCCATCCGGAACATACTTAGTTCCTATTGCGTTGGCCGTCAAGGCCCTAGCATCTCTTTGAGAGTTGCAAGTCCATAGAAAACACTCTGTTTTCTTTTGTTTCCCTTTCACTTTTGATATTCCGCGTTGATTAAACGGGACCGGAACGGTTACAAGATATTGTTTCATAATAAATAAAATTAAAGTCCATCATGGACTGCGTTAATAAAAATAGTTGCGTTTGTTTCCTCTTCATTGGAAAGCGAGTCGGCATAGTCACGAGCCTCAGCATAAACTTTGCTATCTGCATTTCCCACATGATCAAGAAAATTATTAAACCACTCTAGATGCCGGTTAGTCTTTTCCCTTTCATCCCTTAGCGCATTGACACAATGAGTCAAGAACTCTATCGATTCATGTGGGTCAAAGTTTACATTGAAGGAACCCACTACATTGAGTGGATCCCTTGTTT
>Ga0181409_1000300_pt1 | contig 19800 bp, 17 predicted proteins | sample 32SPOviralmetaG_FD_130138 | JGI IMG/M metagenome (GOLD analysis project Ga0181409, IMG submission 130138) | Marine viral communities from the oligotrophic San Pedro Time Series (SPOT) site, San Pedro Channel, CA, USA - 32 SPOT_SRF_2012-05-30 | ecosystem: Environmental > Aquatic > Marine > Strait... | reverse complement strand
TACTATTTTACTGTTGATTATACAGATAGTGAAGTAGCAGATGATCCAGCTCAACATAAACAAAGCCATGTGTTAGAGTTATTAGATGCTGGTGAATGGACAGGTAATATTGTGGCTTTGCCTAATAATCGTGTGAGAGTGACACACCCAGCATGGTATGTTACAGGGGAAGGAGCTCCTCAATTTAAACCCTCACAACACATTCACTATTCAAAGTCTGATTTAGACTATACAATGGATGTCAATCAGATCTTTGATAATCTCTACGCAGAAGAGGAAGATGAAGATGGCGAAGATGAAAAAGAAGATGTACGCTAAAGGCGGTGCAGTCAATAAAATGAAGAAAATGGCTAAAGGCGGTGCAGTCAATAAAATGATGAAAATGTCTAAAGGCGGCGCAGTCAATAAAGTAAAAAAGATGGGCGATCCTAAAATTATTAAAGGTCCGTATAGCTAATGGCTACCTCTGGGTCATCCAATTTTGAGCTTGATGTAAATGATTACATTGAAGAGGCTTTTGAGCGGTGTGGCTTAGAAGTTCGTACAGGGTATGATGTGAGAACAGCCACCCGCTCTTTGAATCTTATGTTTGCTGATTGGGCAAACAGAGGTCTAAACAGGTGGACGATAGAACAAAGTACTCTATCGTTAACTTCGGGTACTGCTACTTATTCATTACCTACCGATACTATTGATATTTTGAGTGCTGTTATAAGAACAGGTACAGGTTCCACACAATCAGATACCCAAATAACTAGGATAAGTAGAGATGCTTTCATAAATATCCCTAGCAAAAATACTGAAGCTCAGCCTAGCCAATGGTATGTTGATAGGCAAATAGCCCCCACTATTAAAGTTTGGCCTACTCCTAATACCTCTTATACTCTGGTGTACGATAGATTAACTCGTATCGAAGATGCTGATTCTTCTATCAATACTTTAGATGTCCCGTTCAGATTTTATCCTTGTTTAGCAGCGGGGCTGGCATATTACTTAGCTATGAAAAAAGCTCCTGATCGTATACAAGTTCTTAAAGCAGTTTATGAAGAAGAGTTTAGTCGTGCTGCGTATGAGGATGTAGATAGAGCTAATCTTAGTTTAGTTCCGCGTAGAGATTACTATGGGTTCAGCTAATGGCTTATGCTTTAGGAAAATACGCACAGGCAATTTGTGATAGATGCGGGTTTCAATACCCTTATCTTGATTTACGTGAAGAATGGAATAATTTTAAAGTCTGCCCAGAGTGTTATGAACCTAAAGCTAGACAGTTAGAGCCTACCCAAGTGGGTGCGGATCCAGAAGCTCTTTTTCAACCCAGACCAGATGTTTCAGAAACCACAGATGTTACTATCTCTTTCCCAGTAACTGATGATGGTAGTTTTACTAAAAAACCTTTTCTTCCCCGAATACAAACTGGTGTTGGCACTGTAACTTTTGGTGGGGATGTTACAACACCTGTTACTGAAAGTGTTACAGGTGTTTCCGGGACAGGTTCTATAGGGACAGTTACGGCATCAGGCACAGGGACATCTATAGCTGCTACTTATACTGTTACAGTTGCTTCTTATCTTGGAGCAAATAAGTATTATATTGATAGTACTAGACAGGATACAGTCAGCTTGTCAGAGGGTAGTACATATATATTTGATCAATCCGACAGTAGCAACTCTGGTCACCCTTTAAGGCTATCAGCAACTTCTGATGGTACACATGGGGGAGGATCACAATATACTACAGGAGTTTCTACAAGTGGCACTCCAGGATCTTCAGGAGCGTATACTCAAATAACAGTAGCTTCCGGAGCCCCGACATTGTACTACTATTGTACAAACCATAGTGGCATGGGCGGTCAGGCGAACACACCATGAGTTATACATACACACAATTAAAATCTTCTATCCAAGATTATACCGACAATAATGAGACAAGTTTTGTTTCCAATCTAGATAGATTCATTAAATCAGCAGAGCAACGTATTTTTTCAACGGTAGATTTAGAATATTTCCGTAAAAATGCATCTGGGGCGATGACTTCCGGTAATCAATTTATGGCAGTGCCTTCTGATTATTTAGCTTCTTTTAGCCTCTCTGTTGAAAACTCTGGCTCTAAAGTATTTCTCTTACAAAAAGATGTAAATTTTCTACAAGAATCTTATCCAGACAGTACCGCAACTGGTATCCCGAAATATTATGCAGCATACGATGTGAACAATTTTATAATTGCTCCAACACCGAATGCTAATTTTTCTACAGAAATCCATTACTATTATCGACCTGTCAGTTTAGCAGATAGTAAATTCACTCTCACAGTTAGTGATGTAAGTGGAACTTTTGTTAGTAATGAAACTATAACAGGTGGAACAAGTGCAGAAAGCACAACTATTAATTCAATCACTTCAGCCACAGAATTTGTTGTTATTATCCCTACCGGAACATTTACTGTAGGCGAGACAGTAACTGGTGGCACTAGCGGGGCTACTGGAATAGTAGTCTCAACTTCTGCTGATACTACACTAACATGGGTTAGTGAAAATGCTCCTAATGCTATTTTATACGGCAGCTTGTTTGAAGCATATACTTACATGAAGGGCGAAAGAGATATGTTAGATCTGTATAATGGCAGATTTGGAGAAGCTCTTAGCCGAATAAAAGATTTAGCAGAAGCTCGTGAAAATACAGATGCATATAGAACAGGATTGCCTAGCAGGGCTAGAACATGAAGATAGCTATAGTAGGTCTTGGCGGTAGTTTTTCCGATTATGTTTCTGCAAAAATAACCTCACAAGAATTTGATGAAATATGGGGCATAAATTGTATAGGTGGTGTTATACACGTTGATAAGACGTTTATGATGGATCCAGTAAGTCGTTTCTTAGATACTGAAAATGCGGGAACCCAAACAGGGATAGCTCGTAAATTTTTAAAAGAAAACAAAAAACCCATAATAACTTGTCAGTTAGATAAACGAATTAAGAATCTAGAATTATTTCCTCTTAAAGAAGTCGCTACAGAGCTTGGGTATTGTTATTTTAATAATACTGTCGCATATGCAGTGGCGTATGCTATTTGGATTAAAGCCACCCAGATTTGTTTATATGGAATAGATTATACTTACAAGAATGTTAATATGGCAGAATCAGGTAGGGCTTGTGTAGAGTTTTGGTGTGCGATAGCTGCAACTAAAGGTATTAAATTAGAAGTAGCTCATGGTTCTAGTTTACTAGATACAAATGTGCCTGAAAATGAAAAACTATATGGCTATCATAGATTAGAGGATCCTTTAGTGCAAACTGTAAAAGATGGAGGGCTTGTTATAACAAGACAGTCTGAGGTAGAACCTCCTGAACCAGTGGAAAGTGATCCTGTTATATTTGGAAGGCATGATAATGTTTGATTTAAATGTAGGGAGTGTAGGGGCTGTTAATATAGTGACCTCCGAAAACGGTGGTTTATCTAACGATCAAATAGCAGAGATGTTGGCTACTAAACTTATTTATATTTCTGATGATGCTCCAGAACCTATCCGTTTACAAGCCGAGGCTTTTAGGGATAAAGTAAGGAATCTAGCACAATACTATATAGAGTTGGCTAGGAAGGAAGAACGTGCTAGTATTTGCGCCAAGGTCCGTGAGGCTGGACAAATTGAATTAGCAAAAGCTATTGGGAGACTATAATGGCAATCGCACAAGCAATGTGTACAGCATTTAAAAAAGAGTTGATGTTAGGTACACACAATTTCGCAACAAATGGTAATGCTTTTAAGATAGCTCTGTATGCAGAGGGTGGTGGAGGTAAGTCTAGCACTACAGCTACTCTTGGCGCAGCAACGACAGCTTATACAACTACTGGTGAGGTAGCCAACAGTGGTTCTTACACGGCTGGCGGTGGTACTCTTACTAAAGTTGCTCCAACAACTTCTAGCACGACAGCTTTTACTGATTTTGCAGACATCAGCTTTACTACAGCTACAATTACGGCGATGGGTGCGTTGATATATAATGATACTAACAGTGATAAAGCGGTTGCTGTATTGGATTTTGGTTCTAATAAAACATCTACTTCGGGGACATTTACTATTCAGTTTCCCACAGCGGATTTAAACAATGCCATTATACGAATAGCCTAATGAGGTAGCCTATGTCGTTAACAGGATGGGGTAGAGGAACTTGGGGTGAGGGTGCGTGGAACCAAAGCGTTCCACTTGCTGTAACAGGAGTTGCTGGATCTACTGCCCTAGGAACTGTAGCAGCAGCAAATGTAATGGAGTTTCCTGTAACCGGAGTCGCTGGTGCGGGTGCAGTAGGAACTGTTAGCGTATCAGGCACAGCGGCTTTTGCAGTTACAGGGTCTGCTGGAACAAGTGCAGTAGGAAGTGTTACTGTAACAGGGACAGCAACTTTCGCGGTTACAGGGGTTTCTGGTGTTGGTGCGGCAGGAACAGGAACAGTAGCCCCTATTCAATCAATAGGCGTGTTTCCAGCAGGAGTTACGGCAACAGGTGCGGTGGGAGAAGAAATACTATACAGGCCGATCGTTCCATCACAAACACCTAACTGGTCTGGTGTAACAGTTTCACAAACACCTAACTGGACAGATTTAGCAGCGTAAGGACAGAAAAATGGCAAGCACCTATGTAAATGATTTAAGACTTAATGAGCTAGGTACTGGCGATGGTTCTGGTACTTGGGGGACAACAACTAATACAAATCTTGAACTTATCGGCGAGGCGTTTGGTTATGGTACAGAAGCTATAACGACAAATGCTAATACCCATACAAGCACAGTAGCTGATGGATCTACCGATCAAGCTAGAGCTATGTATATTAAGTATACAGGTGCTTTAGACTCCAACTGTACAATCACTATTGGTCCTAATACTAATAGCAGAGTTCATATAATTGAAAATGCTACTACAGATAGTGGTAGTTCTGGTCCGTACAGTATCATAATTACTCAAGGATCTGGGGCTAATGTAACCATACCAAATGGTCAGGTATCTATGGTCTATTTGGATGGCGCAGGGAGTGGCGCGGCAGTAGTTGATGCTCTTACTGATTTATCTATAGCTGGCACATTTAATGCCGCCGCCGATATTGTTGCGGCAGGAACTTTGCAAGCCGCAGGAGATACTGCTGCGGGAGATGATGCAGCGATTGGTTTTACTGCGGCAGAGGGTTTGATCCTTACAGGCCAAGGCTCTACATCAGATGTTACTATTAAAAATGATGCAGATGCTACCGTTGCCTCAATTGCAACAGGCACAACAGTTTTAACTGTGAATGATGATGTTACAGTAGTTGGCAGAGCAGTCGGCAGCACGATAACCGATGAAAACGATGCGACCTATGATTTAGCAGTAGGGAATAATTTCACTACCACAACCGCAGGAACTGTCACGATGACCTTTACAAACGCAGCCGCTGGTCAATCAGGCTGTATTAAGTTTGTTAATGGTGGCAATCATACAGTTAATGCTCATGCGGATGTAGCTATCAACGCGGATGTTTTAACTGCTCTTGCTGCAACAGGCACTTACTTTGTAACATATTATGTAACTGCGGCTAGTGGGGATAATACAATTCTTGTTGGTGCTACGGCTATCTTAACTTAGGGTTTAATTATGAGCATAATTCAAGCAGCAGGTTCAGGCGAAGTAAGCACAGGCTTTTATACTACCACCATTGACCAATCGTTAAAGTTTGATGCTGGGAGTAGTGCGTATTTAACGAGGACAAATAGCGGAGCCGCCTCTAGTGCAACATTAACGGTAGTTTCTTGCTGGGTAAAGCGAGGTAAACTTGGGTCTATACAGATGATTTTTTCATCCCAAACTTCCGACCCAAATGCTTGTGGTTATGTTAGTTTTATGGCTGATGACACATTACAAGTTTATCTTGATAAGACAGCGGCTGGCTCTGACGAATTAGTTATAACTACTACATCCGTATTTAGAGATGTATCATCTTGGTATCATATTGTTGTGGTTTTCAATGCCGCTGAAAGCGCAAATGCAGATAAAATGAAAATTTATGTTAATGGTGTGCAGCAAGCAATAGGAACCCCTTCTGTTACAGGGAATGCCGTTACTGCTCAAAGACTTTTAGCTGACGGTGTCAATCTTACTATTAGTAAATATTTCAATGATAATTATTACCTTGGTGGATACTTAGCGGAATATCATGTTGTTGATGGTGTTGCTGGTATAGACCATGATGATTTTGGGGAGCTTAAGAGCGGTGTCTGGGTGCCGAAATCGTATTCGGGCGGACATGGGAATAATGGATTTTATTTACCTTTCTCTTTTACTGAAGGTAATAGTGTTGAGTTTGATGGAACAGGAGATAACATAAGTTGGGTTAATGCTACTCAATACGATATTGCTACGGATGATGACTTCTGCTTAGAATTTTTTATGAAAGCTGATATTGAAGCAAACTGGGCTTATGGTTTTGGTGATTACACTAACTCAAATTGGGTGCTTCAATTGGGTCCAAACGGCATCCCCTACTTATACTATCCCGGCGGATCTATCACTTTTAGTGATATGAGTGCCTATATAACCACTACAGACTGGCATCATATCGCACTTGTGCGTGAAAGTGGAACGCATCGTTTTTATGTCGATGGTGTTCAACGTTCCACATCAACAAGTTTTGGAACAACCGCTGTTAATATGGCACATTTTGATGTGGGAGATGCTCACGAAGCGGGTGGTGCGTCACACTTAAATGGAACATACAGTAACTTACGATTTACAATAGGTGCGGCTAGATATGGTAGCGGCACTACTTTTACAGTACCCACTAGCACTTTAACTAATGACTCAAGTAATGTGAAATTATTAGCATTTACAACTTCAACGATTACAGCAGATGCAAGCACTGCCGCAGTTAGTGGTTCTATTACTGAGGGAGCCCCAAGATTTAGCCCAGACAATCCTTTTTCTGTAACCCTTGGCAATGATACTTCTGGAAACAATAATGACTTTACTAGCAGTGTTTTAGTATATTCTGATGTTGTCCCCGACAGCCCGACTAATAACTTTGCTACTTTTAATGAACTTGAAAAACATTCTTCTTCTGTTTTGTCAGAGGGCAGTCTTGTCGCAACATCTGCGGCAGCAAATACTTGGGAGTGTATTGGCTCAACAATGCACGTTAGCAGTGGCAAATGGTACTGTGAAGTGCTGATGACTGGTGCTACTGGAACTTTAGATTTAATAATTGGTGTCGCAAGAAGCCAAAGTTTTAAATTTTTAGCAGGAACAACATTTTATACGCCATCCTCAAACTTTGGTTACTATGCCTCTGTTGGGGATATTTATTCTGGTGGTTCGTTGACTGGTGACTTTAATATTACTTATGGGGTTGGTGATATAATCGGCATTGCAATTGATATGGATAACCTTGCAGTTTATTTTGCTAAGAACAATACATATATAAATTCTGGAAACCCCGCATCCGGCTCAAGTAAAACAGGATTAAGCGGTGCGCTTTTAGCGGGTGCTTCATATCAAGTAGCGGTTGGCGCGTATCAAAATAATGTAAAGTTCGCAGTCAATTTTGGTCAAGATAGTTCTTTTTCGCTGCATACGAACGCCGGTTCTGCATTTGCATCTGATGCAAATGGTATAGGTGATTTTTTCTATGCGCCACCGTCTGGCTATCTTGCGATGTGTTCATCTAACCTTCCAGAACCAGAGATTATTGATGGCACTGACTATTTTAATACGATTACTTACACTGGGAATAGCAGTCAACTAAATGTCACAGGGGTGGGTTTTTCACCTGATTGGACATGGATTAAAAAAAGAACTACTGCAAATCACGTTGCCCAAGATTCAGTTCGTGGTTCTTTTAGATATTTAGTTCCTGGGGCAGCGTCAACAGGCGCACAAAGCCCAGAAAATACAATTTCTGGAAATGATTGGTTTAGGTCATTTGATTCAGATGGATTTACTGTTTCTGCTACTACCACAGGTGGAAGTGCAACATCAGAATGGAATGATAATGGCGCTACATACGTTTCTTGGAATTGGCTGGCTGGCACAGCGTTCAGCAACTCTGCTGGTGCAAACGGCGCATCCATAGCATCGTCTGGTCAGGTCAACACAAAGGCTGGATTTAGTATTGTTAGTTATACCGGAAGTGGGGCAAATGCAACTGTAGCACATGGTCTAGGTGTGGCTCCTTCAATGGTTATAATCAAATCAAGGGTGGCTACTAGCGCAGATGGAAACTGGCTTGTGTATGTAAAGGCTGGTTCGGTAGATGAAACAGATTACTTATTGCTTAATAGCACTGCGGCGCAAGACGATGCGGCTGGAGCTTTTAATGACACCGCTGCTACCACAACCACATTTTCTCTAGGCACATTTGCTGACTTAAATGATAGTACAAAGACATATATTGCTTATTGTTTTGCTAATGTCGAAGGCTACTCAAAGGTCGGCAGCTACTTTGGGAACAGTAACGCAGATGGCACATTTGTCTACACAGGACACCGCCCCCAATTTCTGCTGATAAAACGTACGGATGCTGCGGGTACAAATTGGTGGATTTGGGATAATAAAAGGACTCCTTTTAATCTCGCTGACGATGCTATTCTTGTTAATGATGGTGCTGCTGAGTATACAGACAATTCATCATTAGCAATTGATATTTTATCAAACGGATTCAAAATGAGAAATACATATGCCGATTTGAACGTCACTGGATCTCCCTCAAGTTATATTTTTATTTCCATTGCCGAATCCCCATTTAAATTTGCTAATGCACGATAGGAGAATATAAAATGCCGTGGAAATACTCAGGCAGAATAATTAGAGTAGGCAAGGCGTGGATCGATAATAACGGCACACAATACCCTGCTGTGTGGACCAACCTTAGTGCCGATGAAAAAGCTGCTATTGGCCTTACTTGGGAAGACTTGCCAGCTAGTGAGGCTTACGTTGATAATAGATTTTATAGTGGTAGGCAAGCTGATGGTACGTTAATTCCTAAATCCCTTACAGATACATTGTGGGTTGATGAAGAGGGTAATGCTTTGAACGACCCAATGACGGGGCAGCAAGGCAAAACAATTGGCCTAAAAAATGCGGCTATAGCTTCAGCTAAAAAAGAAGCCGCCGAAAAACTTGCACCTTATGACTGGTATGTGACGAGAAAATCAGAAAAGTCTACAGCAATCCCCAGCACAGTTAGTACCTATAGAGATGCAGTCAGAACTGCTTGTGCTGCAATAGAAACAAGCATTACTAATGCTGCTGACTTTGCTGCGTTTATGGCTCTTTATGATACACCTGTGGACAGTGATGGTAAGGCAACTGGTACAGCACCAATCAATGACTGGCCTGATGCTATATAAAGGAGTTATTCGTGCCTCTAACCAAGCTCCAATTTAAACCCGGAATTAATCGTGATATAACATCTTTCACAAATGAAGGTGGTTGGGTTGATTGTGATAAAGTCCGTTTTAGGCAAGGCTTTCCCGAAGTTATTGGTGGCTGGGAAAAATATTCACAAAACACTTATATCGGTACAGCTAGGGGTTTATTTAATTGGGTAGCTTTAGATGGTTCTGATTTACTAGGTGTGGGGACAGAGGCTAAGTATTATATTGAACAGGGTGAGGCTTTTAATGATGTCACACCTATAAGAAGAACATCAACCAATAGCATTACTTTTGCTGCGACTAATGGCTCATCAACAATAACAGTAACAGATGCTGGTCATGGTGCGGTGCAGGGCGATTTTGTTACTTTTTCACAAGCGGTTTCTTTAGGTGGTCTGATAACGGCTGATGTTCTTAATCAAGAATACGAGATAGCCTCTGTACCAAATTTAAACACTTTTACAATTATTGCTAAAGATACTACAGGAGCTACTGTCACCGCAAATGGTAGTGATAGTGGTAATGGTGGGTCAGGTGTTGATGGTGTGTACCAAATCAATGCTGGTTTGAATACTGGTGTTGGTGGTAATGGTTGGGGTGCTGGAACTTGGGGCAGAGGTACTTGGGGTTCTGGTGCTGCAATTAATGTTACAACATCTCTTCGGGTTTGGAGCCAAGATAATTTTGGAGAAGATTTATTATTTAATCCTAGGGATGGTGGGATCTATTATTGGGATAAAAGTGATGGAATTACAGCTCGTGCGGTAGAAATAGGCACAGTGGCGGGTGCAGATCAAACACCTATTGTTGCTAAACAAATAATGGTTTCTGATGTTGACCGACATGCAATTGCATTTGGCTCAAATCCTGTAGGTTCCGTTATACAAGACCCTTTATTAATAAGATTTTCAGATCAAGAGTCTTTAGTTGATTGGAATCCTACGGCTACAAATACTGCTGGCGATTTAAGAATTGGTTCAGGTTCAGAGTTTGTAAAAGCAATAGAAACTAAACGTGAAATTGTAATATTTACAGATAGCTCAGTACATTCAATGCAGTTTATCGGTGCTCCGTTTACTTTTGGTATTCAGCCTCTTGCTTCAAATATAACTATTATGGGTCCGAATGCAGCTATAGCTGTAGAAGATGCAGTATTCTGGATGGGTAGACAAAACTTTTATGTGTATGATGGTAAAACACAACAATTACCATGCACTGTAAGAGAGCGTGTATTTTTTGATTTTGATTATGACCAAGCAGATAAAGTATATGCTGGGGTCATTTCAGAATTTAGTGAGGTAATCTGGTTCTATACCTCTAATACAAATTCTATTGCTAATGGTGGGACTGGTGAAAATGACCGTTATGTTATCTACAATTATGCGGAACAAACTTGGTATTATGGTAATTTGGGAAGATCTGCTTTTATAGATAGAGGTATAAGAACTTTACCAATAGGTGCAGAAGGTAATTATTTGTATAACCATGAAACAGGTTATAATGATGATGGTTCTGCTATGGTTTCTTCAATAGAGTCTAGCCCGATAGATATGGGTGAGGGTGATAAATTTTCTTTTATTCGTAGACTTATACCTGATTTCACATTCAATGGTTCTACAACAACAGACCCTACTGTAAATGTTACTTTACAATCTAATAATTTTAATGCGGGTAGTTTTCTGCAATCAGAAATTTCTAAAATAGATAGAACAGCGGTATCTACAACAGTGCCTTTTGAACAATACACTAATAAAGCAGATGTTAGACTTCGAGGCAGAGCTTTTTCAATTAAAGTTGATTGTTCTGCTTTAGGTGTTCGTTGGCGGTTAGGTAGCCCTCGTGTAGAAATAAGAGAAGATGGGAGACGTTAATGGCTACTAATGTAACTACTTTTCCACGTCTGCCTACCCCGCCTAATGAAGTAGATGCTCGATACCTCGCTGATTTGGTAAGAGCTTTAGAAATATTTTTAAGACAGGCACAAAACCCACAATTAAATTTTCAAGAAGTTCCTACTAGCGGTAATAATAATTTACTACAACAAGGTGATATATACATTGGAGATGGTGGGTTTTTAAAAATAATAGGTAAAACAGAAATATTTAGTGGTTCTTTTTCAGCTACAGGTTCTGTAGGAACAGTCACTATCTCGGTTGCATAGGAAAGAAAATATGGTTATGATGCAATTAGCAAATATCAGGTATTGCTACCCTGCATCTCATTTTATAAGGAAAGTAAGATGCAAGGTATAGAGACACTCCCATACGAGGTACAAGAACAACCTTTCATTCCGACAGGTGGTTTAGAAACGATGAAGTCTGCGGCAGAAATGTTAGCAGATTTTGGTCGTAATGGTGATACATACATTGTTCATGCCGCTGAAGGTGAAACAATGGTTCCAATGGAAGTATTGGATGAAAACCCTCGGTTAAAACAAATGTTGTTTAACCAAATGGAAGATATGGGTATTGAGCCTGAGCGTTATATTGTTGGTAGTGAATTAAATAGTATTAACCCTATTACTGGTCAACCTGAGTTTTTCTTTAAAAAGATATTTAAGAAAATAGGCCGAGGCCTTAAAAAAGTCGTAAAGAAAATTGCTCCTGTAGTATTACCAATAGCTTTATCTTTTGCTCTTGGTCCGATATATGGTAGTGCGCTTGGATCTGGTATCACAACATTATTGCGAGGTGGTAGTTTAAAAGATGCTGCTAAATCAGCCCTTATATCAGGTGCGATTGGCGGTATTAGTGCTGGTTTTGCTGGTCCGGGAGACTTTATGAGTAATGTAAAGTTTGCAGCGGGGAATCCATTACAAGCTGGTGCATATGCAACAGATAAATTATTTAACACTAAAGGTGGTATAGGTGGGATAACTTATGATAACCCTTATGGTTTTGATCCTGCAGCTAGTGCAAGTCAAGCAGCTAGTCAAGCTAGTGCCGCTGATGCTGCTGATAAAAATGCGTTTATGACAGAAGGCGCAGACCCTGTTGTCGCAAGAAAAGCTGGAGTTATAGATACTAAGGACATAATAAATAAACCCCCTCCAGAGCCTAAATCATTTATGGAAAAATATTTATATGACCCTGCTAAAGCTGCTGTCGATCCGAAAACAGCAGAAATAACAGGCGAAGGTACATTAGAATCAATATTTAGCACAAATCGTGCAAGTATAGATCCCGCTATACAATCAGAAGTAGCGAGAGCGAAAGCTGCACAAGCTATTAAAGGATTAGGTGATTCAACACTTGATCAAGCAGCTAAACAAGCAATTACAGACCAAGCTAGTGCTAAAATAGCAGAATCAGCTACAGCAGGAGCTCCCAGTTTCTTTACAAAAGCTATGCCTTTAGGTATTGCTGCCACAACAGGATTAGCTGGTCTTGCTGCTTTGAACTATAAACCTGGACCAGATGAAGATGGTGATGGCGCACCTGATTATTATGAAACTCCAGGAGGTGATATGTATCGCGGCAATCCTGAGATGTTTGGTTTTGGTAAAGATTTTTATGGTGATAACCCATATTATGCAGATAATAAGTTTTTACCTCCAGCATTATTCGCAGCGGGGGGTGGTTCAATCAATGGTCCGGGAACACCAACCAGTGATTCTATACCAGCTATGCTAAGTGATGGTGAGTTTGTAATGAATGCAAAAGCTGTCCGTGGTGCTGGTAATGGTGACCGCAGGGCTGGCGCAAAAAGAATGTACGATATGATGCGCTCCTTGGAAAGGAGGGCTTAATATGGCTACTGATACAGTTATCCAAAGAGAAGCCGCCGATATTGAGGCCTATAAACTCGGCCTTATGGAACAAGCAAAAGCTCTGACCTCTGCCCCACCTATAGGTGGTCAGCCGGATATTACATCACAGGGTATGACGCAAGCACAAACAGATGCTTTAGGTGCTGCTTCAGCTGGTTTAGGTGGTTATCAATCTTATTTAGATGATGCAACAGCTACACAAGATCTTGGGCTTGCCGCTCTGCAGGGTTCAATGGGTGCGCCGACACAAGCACAATTAGATAATTATATGAATCCTTACCAACAAGCAGTACAGGATGAAATTAATAGGTCTTATGACCAACAAACTGCACAATCTGGTCTTGGTTCAGTAGGGATGGGTGCGTTTGGTGGTAGTAGAGCTGCTGTTCAACAAGCAGAAATAGGTCGTAATAGAGCTTCTGCGTTAGCGCAATCTCAAGCACAGAATTTTTTACAAGCGCAAGCCGCTGCCCAAAATGAAATGAGTAGGAATTTAGCAGGAGGCCAAGCATTAGGTCAATTGGGTTTGCAACAAGCAGGGATAGGTGAATTAGCTACTAAATTAGGTATAGCTGATCAATCAAATCTATTTGCACTTGGTGAGCAAGAGCGTGCTATTTTACAAGCACAGGATGAAGCAGCTCGGCAAACCGAAATGGCTCAGATTTTTGAGCCTTATCAACGCCTTGGTTTTTATAGTGATATATTGCGGGGTGCGCCTAGTACTCAATCTACACTTACACAATCTACTACCCCTGACCCGAGTATACTAAATCAATTAATTGGTGCGGGGATAGGTGGGTTGAGCTTGTATGGTGCAGCAGGGAAAGCGTTTAGTTAATGGATCCAGTATTACAGAGAGCAATGTTTAGTGGACAAGCCCCCCAAGTCCCGCAAGCTGCTGGGACAGGTATTACCTCTGGGTTAGAAACTACACCTGAGCAAGAAGCTGAAATGGAAAGTACTCTAGCTGAGATAGCTGGTGGCCTCCAAAGTATGAATGATGATATTGATAATGCTGAAGATTATGTAGGTATTATGAATGCTATCCGTGGTGATGATCAAAGTATTGAAGAACGACGTAGTGAGTTAGCTGGTTATATTGGTAAAGAAGATGCTGGTAAAACACCAGAATCTGCGCTTACTCTTATACAGCCCTCCCTTACTTTACTAGACTCCGCTGAACAAGGCTCTCAGGAAGAGGGTGGGGCTATTGCTGATGATGGTATTATGTCTATGCTTGGTGAGTTAGGTAGTCAGGGTGCAATGCAAGGTGCTGCTGATGCAATGCAGGGTGGTCAGCCTATGCAAGCTCCTAGACAGCGTGAAGCTATGACTCGTATGGCTATGGGTGAACAACCTGTAATGCGGTTTAATGGCTCTCCTCAATCTGGCGAGGGTTACGAATCTAGCGACTACCAAATACAAGACCTTACAAAAATGAATTTAATTCTTCCAGGAACAGCTATCCCATCTGATAAAGGAACTCCTTCAGGCAAAATGGGTATACTAGAAAAGTTATTGGGTAATGTCCCTAAGGCAAAAACAACAGCCGAATTATTACCACAATACCAAGAATTATATAAAGACTCTGCTAAAGCATATGAATTAAACCCATATATTGCAGGATTACAATTAGCAGGGGCTATAGCTAATGCTCCAAAAGGTGGGTTGTTGACTTCAATTTTAGCACCTGAAACAATTAAAGCTGTAAGTGATCCTATTTTGCAAATGGCTCAAGCTAAAGGTCAAGGTGATTTGTTAGCTAAAAAAGCAGCTATGGAAGCAGCCACCGCTTCAAGAAGTGCAGAAACAAAAGCTAAACAAGCTATAAACGTAGCTGCCATACCGAAATTATTAGATCAAGAAGCACTTATCACTAAAGATATAGGTGGCACAACATATATTATTGATCCAGCGGCATTGAGAGCAGCTACCGCTGCGGGGCAATCATATACCCCTTCAACACTAAAAGGTGAGACCGCTGCTAATATACAAGTAAGACCAATAGGTGATACAGGACAATATTTCACTTGGGATCAAAATGATAAATCAGGGACTATCACAACAGGTGGCACAGCTAAAACTGAATGGATTAAAACAGAAACTAAAAGTGGTGATGTCATCATGTATGACAAATCCAATCCTAAAAACTATGAAACCATTATAGAAGGTGGTGGACAAATATTAGGTGATATTACTAAGGGGTTTGTAAAACTCAAAGATGGTGTTGCTACACCAATTAGTATAAAAAATGCAGATGGTTCTGACTTTGTATACAAAGGTGACCAAACAGAATTAATGAAAAATTCTGAACGATTTGGTGAGTTGTCTGGCAAACAAAATTTAGATGCTGGGGAAACAGCGGAATTACAAGCATTGACCCAAGCTCTTGTACCTGAAGCGACAAAAGGTGAGTTCCAAACAATGCTTGATGAATACCTTGTGGGGTATAAATCTAGATTAGAATCTGGTCTGCCAGCAGGAAGTGATCAATCAGTTGATCAAATGGTTAATGATGTAAAACAAAATTTAATAAAAGATTATATCACAGCTAAAACCACAAAACCTGGAACAGTGTTTGACCCTAACCTATCAATAAATAAATACTCTTCTGAATCTATTATAAAACAATTAAATGCTACTAGGGATGGTGCTGCATTAGCTACACAATTAGCTGGCAGAGCACGAACAATAGTTACCACAACAGATAAATTTGAAGGTGGTAAACTTGGTTCACAAAGACTTGCTATTTCTCAATTAGCTAAAGAGTTTGGCCTTACTGAGTTCTTAAGAGATAAATTCAACATCGAGGGTTCGCTTGAACAATTCTTAGGTGGTGATGCAGATATAGGCCAAGTACAACAAGCCCTTGGAAATCAAATGGTTGTTGAATTAGCTGGCTCGTTTCCAGGAAACCTCAACCAAACTGAAATTCAAATACTTGAAAACGCCGCTTTGGGTATCGGTAAAACTCCAGGAGCTAATAAACTTTTGGCAGCGGCTCTTGACAATATTGCTGATAGACAATCAAAAATTGCAGCAGGTCTACAGGCTTACGCTGAAGAAAATAAAGACCTCAGCCAATTTGAGTTGAAGATTGGTCTTGACCGAAAACAAATAGAGTTAGAAGGTAATTTAAATGACCCTGAAAAGAACCCTAGTTTAAAAGCCTTGAATGACCAATTAGCTTCTTTTGATCCAGACGCTACTGTTCAATTACCTGATACAGTAGGGGCATTAGCTGGTTCTATAACTACTGTGAATGATGTAGATAATTCTTATTCAGCTCTACAGGCTAAATTTGGTGTTAGTGTTTTCCCAAATCTGCCTACTGACCAAAACCAAAGAAAAATTGCTCTGCAAAGGGTTGTAGATTTTATAAAAGATGAAGCAGATTAGGTAATTTATAATGGCACAATTAGATTTTTCTGATTTAGGAGGTACGACCCAAGGTAGTCTTAATTTTGACGATTTACAGGGTTCGACTACTCCTGGAGGGATATCTCTAGACCCAATTAATATTAATGAAACTTTACCTGATGTTCCTCCCGAGATTGCTGAAGAAGCAATGCGGGAAGATTTTACATTAACAAATGATCTTAGAGGTAGGGGTTTTAACATACCCGATGATACCCTTGCGATTCCTTCAGCCAGAGATATGATTTCTGCTGAGTTATTGCAAGCTCAAAAAGAAGCTAGTGCATTAGATGAAGAACGCATAGAAAATGTACTATTAGAATTAGTTCCTAATTATGCTGGGTCTAAAGTTGATCCAGGAATACTAGGGCTAGGTGATAAAGATACTCTTGCTCGTATGCCTCAGTTTAACCAACGTCAAAGTTGGTTTAAAAATAAATTTCCTAAAGGAGAATTATTTAGAGTAAATACTGGTGGTAATAACCTTGTTGAAATGTACAAAACATCACCTGAGGGTAAATCTTTCCGTGTGTCAGATGATGTATTTTCTTTAGCTGATATAGGTACTGGCACTGGTTCTTTAGCCAATTTTACAACAGCAGGGTCTGTGCTAGGCAGCATATATAGTCCTTTTTTAGGAACAACAGGCGGTGCATATGTAGGCAATACGATAGATACAATGATAGCTAATTATTTAGCTAGTCCGGATGGTACTTATTTTTCGGATGAAAATGACTTTAAAACAAAGTTTCTAGCTGGTGACCGTGTTGCTTTAGCTTTGGTAGATGGATCATTAACAAAAATTCTTCCTGGAGCAGGACGTGGCGGGAAGTATCTTATCAATAAAGGTATGGGGGCATTAGAACGTATCGGTTCTAAAGAAGGTGATACTGTTTTGTTTGGTAATCAACCAAACACTAGCCTTTTGTATGAGTTGGGTGTTTTTTCCGTTAGCCCGAAAGCATTATCAGCACAAAAAGCTGCTGCGAGTATTGCAAGCGAAACTGGAGTGAATCTTCCTGCCTTGAATGTTTCACAATTAAGCGATAGTAGTTTGTTGCGAGGTGTGGCTTCCCAAATTTCGGGTACAGCCGATAAGCTGCCCCAAAATCTTTCAAATCAACAAGCTAAGTTGTTAGAGGCTTTAAATGTAAAAGTAAAACAACTTGGCGGTAAGTTTGAAACACTCAGCCAAGATGAACTTTACAACTACATCGCGCTTTCTAATAAAAAACTAGCTGATAATATTTATCAAGGTTTCCGCGCAAGATCAGGTGGAACAGAGGTTCTTCCTGATGCAGCGGATGGGGCTGCATCAATAATGCAGGGAGCCAGAGATTTAGATAGAGCTTTAGCAGGGGCTATTGATCGTAAGTATAAAGAGGCTTTTACTTTAGCCGGAACAGATAATGTTGTTTTCGATATTTCCGATGTTGTTAAAGTAGCTGAAAAAATTAAATTAGGAACTCAAATTACAAAAGTGCCTGAAGCTGGAAGAACCCCAACAGGTATTCCTCTTAAAACAGACAAAGGCAGGAAAGTTTTTGCAGCAGAAGAAACTGTTCGCACAAAAGCCTTTGGTGGGGAATTACAAACATTAGTAACTAATATAACTAAAGTATTTGACCCTTCCATAAAAAATGTAGATCTTAAATCTATAAAAGGTTCTAGTTCCCCTGAACTGGTTAGCTCTTTTAAACAATTAAAAGACATTAGAGACCAAGCACAAGATTTGTTGAACAGTGGCGGTGGTACTGGTGCTGAGATGCAAGGTGCTCGGGAGTTAGTAGATTCTATTGATAACCTGATAGTCAATGGTATTGAGACAGGTAAGGTTACAGGTGGCACAGATGCATGGCGAAAATCATTTCTTGAAGCTGGTTCTTTAGTAAAACAAAGATCCGATATTAAAAACTTTACTTCTATTTCTCAGATGTTTGGCAGGTCTGGGGAAGTGACGCCTGTTAAGGTAGCCCAGAATTTATTGGATGGTGCGTTAGATTTTGAAAATTATGGGTTACTAAGAAACATGGTGAACACTACTGCTTTAACCCAAGCAGAAAAAGAAGCTGGTCAAGTTTTACTTAAAGATATTAGCGACACATTTGTTTCATTACTTATTAAAAATCCTGATAAAGGATACAAATTAATAGATGAGTTTAAAACGAACGATTCTGAACTTTATGGAACTATTTTTGATTCACAAACTAAATCACAATTAGATGATTGGTTAGTATTTGGTAGAAATATTGCTGCTGATCCTGTTCAAAATGGGTTAGATGGGTTTTTATCTAATGGGGCTCAAGCTCTAAGGTATGTTCGTTCTCAGTATGGTGTGAAACAAGATATTGGTCTGCAACAGTTTATAGATGCAAATGGGGGCTTATCTGGTCAACGAGCTAAAGAAATAAGAGGTGCGTTGTTAAAAGATATTGCGGACTCTTCTTCTATTGTTAATAGAGAGGGTAGCTCAAAATATTTTACTGAAACAGTAATTGACCCAATTAAACTTAGTAATGAGCTAGACCAGTTGTTAAACACTACTGGAAAGTATGAGGCCTTTAAAGGTTTGTTTGGCACAGTCCAAGCTGATGGTTCTGTTGTAAAAACTGCGGCAGGGGAAGCTAATAGAAAAATATTTGAAAATTTTAAAAAATACGGTGCTTTTCTAGGAAATACTCCTGATGTGGGCGGGGCATTTGCAACAGGTAATATACGATCCGAATTGTTAAGTGCTACTGGAATACCTAATGCAGCTAAATCATTATTTACTAATAGGTTTTTAGCAGCAGTCTTTGCTGCCGAACCTTCTGTAGCTCAATTAGAAAGAGCTATCAATATTAAAGGGTCTTCTGGGAGAGTAGCAGCCAGTATTTCTTTGTTAAGAAGAATGACGGATTCACTTAATTTAGATGTAGAAGGTGGCGCAATAGTACAGGAAGCTCCGGCTGGTCAAGAAACACCATCGGAAGAAATAGACAGAACAGATTCATTGAATATGGGTGTGCCTCTGAATGTTTCTTCAAATATGGTTACTACTCCTGCGCCTACACAATTAGCGAGCGCACCACAGATACAACCACCACCTAGAGCTAGTCAGGGTGCAGGGATTACGAACTTTTCCTCTCTGTTTCCTCGCGATGAGTTAGGTGGTGCAATAGCAAATCGTCGTAACCAAGGTATCATGGGATTAGCATAATGGATCTTGAAGTATTACGG
>Ga0181409_1000298_pt1 | contig 19810 bp, 25 predicted proteins | sample 32SPOviralmetaG_FD_130138 | JGI IMG/M metagenome (GOLD analysis project Ga0181409, IMG submission 130138) | Marine viral communities from the oligotrophic San Pedro Time Series (SPOT) site, San Pedro Channel, CA, USA - 32 SPOT_SRF_2012-05-30 | ecosystem: Environmental > Aquatic > Marine > Strait... | reverse complement strand
CTGTATGCGTTAACTGTTGTTGATGCACCTGATGTAGCAGACGCTTGTACGACTGCTGTTGCTGAAGCTTGATTGACAGTAAGATTCAACAGAGGTGTCTCTTCTGTGCTGACCTGTGGTCCTTCTGATATACTTGCTTCGGTGCCGTCACTGATCACCGTGGCCTCCATTATGCAACTGTCATTTGATTTTGTTCCAATTATGATGTAGTGTGCCGCCGCATACGTGTTGGTGCTGAATGTGTCGATTGTTGTCGCAGAACTTGAAACGGTCTTTGCGTTTATTACATTTACGTTTGTGCCGGTTGATGCTGACTGGTCATCTGCTAATAAAATTCTATACAGGTGTATTCTCAAGTTGGTCTGTAGTCCTGCCGCACTTACCACAACATTTGAACCGTCTATGGCCGCGGTGAAACTACACAGAACATCTGTGGAAGCGGCACCTGTGTTCCCTGAACTATGTTCATTGTAACTTGTGATAAAGGCCGCTGATCCATTGTGTACCACAAGTAGTTCTGTGTTCATAACTTCACCACCTGATGCATTCTTAACAGACACAAAGTATTTTGCACCCCTGTGGTCTGCATGTGCGAATGTGTCTATGGCCTCTGATGCACTGTCCACGTCTGTGTTAATCTCCACTGTCGCCAATGCTGATTCTTCTCCTGAATACCCTGTTGAGTCATCATCGCCTAATCCAATCCTGTAATGATTGACGAAGTTGAACAAAGTGGTTGAACCATCATTTATTCCTGTTAATTTAAGTCGCACGTTATTAGTGCCTTCTTGTACATCAACATTGGCAGTTACAACGTCGAATTCTTCCGATCTAACGACACCACTGTCTGTCACGAACGCTTCTATACTGCTGTCGTCACTTGTTCCGTGTAAAACAGAATATTTGTGGAATGCCAATCTACCATCAGTCATGTCTTTGGCCAGTGCCAGATAGAAAGCACTGTCATATTTTGTCGATGCAAATTCATCAACAACTTCCTCCGTTTCAAACCCTTGTCTTGATGTTTGTGAGGTTGTTACATGGTCAACTGCTGTAGTAGTTATTTGCCCAATATCAGTTGCACCAACTATGGAGATTGGAGTGCCGGATCGGGCTGATTCACTATCGGACAGCAGTATTCTATACATTGTGATCCTACATGTTCCTGCAGTTCCATTGGCACCTCGTAGTCTTACATTACCTCCACTGATATCTGCAGTGAACGTAGCAAGTGGTGATGCCTCCGCGTTGGAAATTATTGTATTGTATTCATTTATGAATGCATCTGAACCGTCGTGTACCAGCAAAATCTCGGTTGACTCGACTTCGTTTGTAGTTGTGTTGTTTATTGATATGAAATATTTCGCACCTCTGAAAGAAGAGGCAGAGAATGTGTCTATGTTGGCCGCCGCAGAATCGAGATCCGCCACAAGCAAAGTTTGTTGTTGTGTGAAAGTTGAACTTCCTGCCTGTGTGCCTGAAGAGTCATTGTCACCGAGACCAATTCTAAAGAAGTGTAGCGTGTTGATTGCGGAATTAGTCGAACCATCTGCTAATTTTCCTCCAGCACCTAGCAACCTTACCTTGTCTGATGCCGTCCTTATGTCTGAGGACAGTTGCACCTCCTCAGCCGCCGAAGTTCTTATAATCTGTGATGAACCAGAGAATGAGTCAAAAGTTGATCCGTCATCGGTGCCACGTGCAAGTATGTGTTTCTGCATTTGAAATTCTATTGAACTGTCTGCTTCTTCAACTCTACTCAGTGCTATGTAAAAGGCACTGTCGTACTTGGAACTAGCCCAATCATTGATCATGCTGGTATCTGCTGTAATTGATTCGTTTTCTCCAGTTGATAGATTGGCATCCAGCACTACCTCAGAGGTGTTACCAACCGTGTTTTTTGCGTCCTGGATAGTAGACTCACTGAAAGAAATGGAAACACCTACAAATGATAGGTTACCACTTCCGTCTGTCTGTATAAATTGTCCAGTTTGACCATCGGCATTGGGTAATGCTAAATCGTTTACAACTACTTTTCCTGATCCACTGGCCTCAAACTCCAAATTGTCGTTGGTTCTATTTGTAGACATTGTGTTGCCCGAGAAAGTGATCTTGTTTGGTATGACCAAAGTTGAATATGATATGGGCTGAGTGAAAGCACCTGCGGCCGGTTCGTTGGCACCAATTACCACATTGTCTATGGTTCCTGCATTTAGATCAATGCCGTTTACAAGCACCGATCCTGTGCCGCTTCCTGCAAGATCTAGATCTGCGTTAGATGTCGTTACCTTAAGCACGTTGTCTTTGAAACTCAATGATGAATCTATTGTTAAGTTTGACATGTTTACTACCCCTGTTCCTCCAGGAGTAAGCCTTAGGTCAGCATTGGAACTGGTTGATATTATGTTGTCGTTGAACGTTAGGTTGTCTACCGTAATGGAATCCGCAAATGATGTGGCACCGGAAACTGTCATCGAACCAAATGTGGTTAGGCCTGATACGTCCAGTGTTCCTGTTGTGCTTAGGTTGTCATCTCCAAAACTTATGGCGCCTGTGGAGTCTGTAATTGAACCACTGCCTGCTGTCAAGGTACTACCGATTGCCATTGAGGTAGCACTTGTTGAAAGATTCTCGTTGCCAAAACTTATGGCTCCTGATGAATCATTTATTATTCCGTTGAGAAAGTCTAAGTTACCAAATTGCGAACCTGTTGCGGCTGACAAAGTTCCTGTTGTGGACAAGTTTTCGTTTCCGAAATCAATTGATCCACCCAAATAGTTTACGATTTGTCCATCTTGTAAATCAAGATTACCAAATTGTGAACCTGATCCTGCTGACAGTGTTCCGGTTGATGTTAGGTTTTCATTTCCAAAACTTATGGCGCCAGATGAGTCAGTGATTGATCCGTTTCCTAGTGTGAGATTTCCGATTACTGTTCCAGTGGCAAACGTCTGTGCACCACTAAAAGTAAAGCCATCCTCAACATTGAAGTCTCCATCGACTATCACATTCTCATTGATGTTAACCGATGAGGAATCGTCTGAACTTATAGTTGTGCCACCAAATCCTAGTCCGGCTATGGTCACACGACCGGAGCCAGCGGCCCTAATTTTAATGTCATCATTGGTGTTTAGGACTTCTATATTGTTGTCGTTGAATCTTATAGCTGGAAATAAAACTGTGCCTGTGCCTGATGGATGAACATTTATGTCGGCGTTTGACAGCCTGGATGTGATATTGTTACCAAAGAACTTAATGTCTGCATCCACTGCCGCTTTCGCGAATAGTTCTACAAAATTATTGTTTATCTTGTTTCCGGCTTCATACAGCGAATCACCGTCACCGCTATTGGCATTTACACCTACATCTATTACCTGTTGAGTCATATCAACTAATATTTAGTGGTTTTTGTGTGTATGCGTCGAACGGCTATTATCCAGCACTGATCTTTAAAGTCCCAGAGTCGTTGTATAGTTGACCTGCGTTTGATGGGTCACTAGTGGGCAGGTTCGCCATTAAAATTACAGCAGGAATCATTTCAATCGCTCCTGTGCCTGTGGCGTCAAGTTGTAAGTTTGCATTTGAGGCCGATGCAGTGATTAAATTGTCCGTGATGCTGATCCCACCGTCTATGTCCAAACTTCCTGTGACTTTTGCTCCGCCTTGTTGTACTCTGAATGCCTCGGCAATTCCACCTGCCACTGTAAAGGTTTGGAAAATTAATTCGTTAGCTGTACCGCTTGTACCGTCAAATAAAATATTGGCACCTGCTGTGCCGGCCGAACCTACGAAACTTACGCCAGGAACGTTGGCGTTATCTGTTCTTTGAATTTTTACAAACGGTGTGCCGCCTTTTACAAGCAAACTACTAGCCATCTCAACTTCACCTGTGCCGGATGCAGATATTACTAAATTATCATTTGATCTTGATGCCGTAATTTTGTTGTCTGTTAAATCAATGCCACCGTCAACGTCCAAAGTGCCTGATACTTTGATACTACCTGTGCCATTTGCTGTAAGGGTGATATCTGCATTAGTATCTAGTGAACTTATTGCTGTATTGTTTATTGATAATCTATCAATTTCGACGATACCTGTTCCATTTGCAAATATTTTGACATTACCGTTGGTATCTGAATTTGTTAAATTTCCATTTGCTGATGTTGTGGCCGCCAAATCTGTGTATAGTTCTGAGAAATTGTCATTGGCCTTCGTCATGGCTGTACGTAACGTATCACCCGTTGCCGCGTTGCCTACTACACCTGTATCTATTATTAATCTCGCCATAATCTTGTAATCGTATTTATTAAATACTAATATGTTCATAGAAACCCTGAAAACCATGCGTTTGTACAAGAGGGAGAGCAAATTAGGGCTTATGCACACTTTCCACAGGAAGAATGTCGTTTACGTGTTCAAGTGTGACTGCTGTGCCTCCACGTTCATGAGACCAAAAGCCAAAGTTAATCCAGATCGTGCGTCCAATGATTACAAGCACGTTTGTGGTGGGTGTGATTCCAAGAAGTTTGCCCAACAGGTAGGTGTTAAAATGCGTAAAGTCTATAATCTAGACGCCAGCAGTACCAAGACCCTATAGTTTCTTCCATTTGATGTCATCACGATAACCTGTTATCCATCTCTGTAGGTCGGCATAGATGCCACACTTGGCATTAGGTTGGTCGAAGTACCACCTTAAAAAAGGATTGCCCTCTAGGTACTCTTTTCTGTTTATGAAATAGAAATTGGTGGTAGGAAACTTTCTAAATATTTGTCTTAGTTGGTACATCCATTCATACTTCAAATACACTTTCATGCTGGCCCGATCCGGATAATTGGAAGTGTTCTTGTATATGTTGTTCTGTATCCTACTGGGCGTTTCCATTTCCCATTGTTGGGCACCCATAATGTCGAACGCCATTATTATAATGTTTTTTGTGCCCGACTCGGCGGCAAGTAATAATGCACTCATCCCAGATCCTCTACTCAATGAGAAGTCTATTGTTCTAATAGGTTTATTTCTTTTGTGATCTCCACCACGCCAGAATCTATAAAGTTTTAATCCGTTTGGCACATCCTGATCTAGATCGCCGTCACAGATGTAGTTCCATTTGCTTATGTCGTGAATACTGTGTATCCGTGGAGATTCTTTTCCGTTGTTGTGCCATTGTGCAAGTTCATCATACATTTCTGGATTGACGGCGACTATGTGGTCGCATAGCATTGGATGATCTCTATATATTGCGTTACATCCGTAGATTACACCATTGCCTTTTAGTGTGTCTATAGGAAATATGTTTCTTGATTCACCGTTGCCAATTATGAAAGCAGTGTCCATTATATTCCAAATGACTCTCCACAGCCACATGAGCTAGAGCTGTTGGGGTTTGATATCTCGAACTGTGATCCAAAGGTCTCCTCGATCCAGTCTATCTTTGTGCCTGCCACGTACAGCATAGATGTCTCATCTACAACGAATCTGCCTGTGTGCCAGTCTTCAACATGGTCATCTTTGCCTATTGAATCCTTTGTGTCTGCAAATCCCCATTCGTATTTGAATCCTGCACAGCCACCACCTTGAACTGATAGACTCACTGCGTACTTCCCAGGATTCTTGGCCAAAAGTTTTTCCATTTGGTTTTTCGCCTCATCTGTGATTTCGAACCATTTATGATTTTCGTAACCTTCCATACTTGTAATTATCCCTTTCTGTCGCCACTGTTTCGAACTCCGACGGACAGCCAGAACCTTGTTGCATCTAATTTTCTTTCAAAGCTCATGTATGCATTCTGATGCTCCCAGTGGTTCTTTGGATTCTTGATCTCCCCTACAGGTTCGAACCACCAACCCCATTTTCCTTCACAGTTTAGCTGACACCATTCGATGCACTCACCCATCACACCGTTGCTGTTCATGTCTACATTGAATTTGAACTGTTGCATGTATCCACAATCGTCAGAAATTTCGTCCAAACTAGGCTTGCTCCTTTTAACTTTGACTTTTCCGTAACTTGTCATTTCCAATTTTCTATGACCCACTCGTCAGCACACTCCATTGGGTTTGGCTTTCCGTGGAACACTGCAACACAATTACCAGGATTTATGTCCACTGGCTTCCTGAAATAAGACCTACCGTCCTTGGTTAGAAGTTTTGTGTCTTTAAGTCCGATCATTTCCCATTTGTATGATCTTATCCATTCATCGGGCCACCAGTTTATGTCAGCCTTTGCTTCTTTCATTATCCAGTCCTGATCTCCCCAGTTCTGTTGCATTATTCTTTGATAATTTGTAACGAAATTGTTGTAAAGATAATCCATTGTGCCTGCCTCCCATCTCATGCAACTTGAGTTTGACTGTTTCCAGTCAGGCACCCTGCATCTGTTGAAGTCCCTTATTATGTTGAACTTGCCAGGATTGTGATTAAACAAGTCATCTATGTTTTTGAAAATCACCACGTCTAGATCAAAGAACAGTATATTTCCTTTCAGAGGCAAGTCGGGCGAAAACATCCATAACTTGCTCCACCATGTCTTGATCCACGGGTCTTTGGGTAACTTTATTACATTGATATCAGCATCAAGACCAGAGGGGTCATCTGTAAGGCAATGGAATTGATAGGGAACAGTGGTGTGCCTATTGACCATGTTTTTAAGGGTGTTGGCGTATTTTGGGATATACTTGTTGCCCCACTTAACGCATATTACGTGATTTATAGCCACTGTTGAGTCCTTCCAGTTGTATTTGTTTCCAGTTATCGCTTTCAAGAGTATAAGGATAATCACATTCGATTGTGTCCTTTCCCGTAATCTTGATTCTACTGATATTTAAATTATTACTCATTTCACTGTATATTTTTTCAAAAGCCGCATCTTTGCCAAAAACAGTATCTAGATCTATTTGTCCAACTTTAATGTATCCTAAAGCCAAAGTTGGATCATTCCAGTCGTAACCATTGGCGGATAGCCATTCCCTGAATTTATCCATTTCTTTCTTTTTAAATTCATCTTTCAGTTCAGTAATAGTCTGTCCCCACTCAATGTCAAATTCACCAGAGTAAAATTTTTGATGGTTTATTGCTGAACAAGTTGCTTCATCTAGTTTAATGCCGCCCTCATCTCTGAAAACTTCATATAAAGTTTTCCCAATCTGACTCCAATGGAGATAGACGCCACCAAGTTCCCTGTCGTATCTGTTTTCCTGGAAAAGGTTAAAATCCTCTTGAGACAATTCTAGCCTAGGTGCGTTTAGGAAAGTAGTAATTTGCGAAGGACGTATCCATTCTGGCTCGATAACTTTCTTACGGTATGCGTCTACCCAACTTTCAATTTCGTGGCATATGTTATTAAGTTGTCTGATTGCATATTTTGTTTGCATATCCGCTTGTTTGTAATACGGTGAGAGTTGCCATGCGGTTCCTTGCAGGTCTTCAAAGTACCTATGAAGTAAATTACACGCTTCGTGTTTTAATTTAAGTCCTATGTGCTTTCCATCCTCATTCCACCCAACAGGCAAATTACTAGAATATTGAAAGTCGTCCGCTTTAAAAGGATCTATCCTTTCATAAGCGGGGTTGAAGTCAAATGAATTTATTTGTGTAATATTGTTGTTAAGCTCTTTGCAAAGATAATTTAGATCACGCTTTGAATCAGCAAATCCCATAAAACAGAAATTCTTTTCAAGGATCCTTTTGGCCTTTAAATTATCTTTAAGGGCTAAAATAAACTTTTCTCCTAACGAGTTGTCATAAACGTCAACCACCGCATCAATATCATTATATGATATTACGATTTTTTCTGCTAGAAATTTATCCTCTTTTGTAGATGGCACTGTTGGCTCCGTGTTCCATACACTCGGCTTCGACAACAAAACATCTATTGTTTGTGTGGGATCTAATTATATCATCCGCGGCATCAAAGGCGTGTTTGGCAAACTTCTCAGCACCAACCCCATCGAATATCCTGATGTCAGCAAGATCCAACTCTTCCAATTCCTTAAATTTCTCCAGGTGTGGATCATTTTCGTCAAGCACCAGTTTATGGTCAAAGTTGTTCTCTAACCATTTCTTAAGTGGTTTCAATCCACCAAAGTCCACGGCCCAGTTTTTGTCGTCTAGGTCTTTGCAACCAAATGTGAATTTGAAAGCAAGGCTATATCCGTGTAGTAAATGGCAGTGTGAGTGGTCTGCGTTGGGCTGTCTGAAAACTGCCGACAGGCCTATGTTGTGTCCGTATGTTTTAGTTGAGTAGTAAGTCATCGTTTCTCCTTGTTTTGATGACTTGCAGAGTGTTTATAGAGGGTTGAAAGTCTTGAGTCCTCTTGATCATCAGTTGAGTTTTTTGTTCATCTTTAGATCTAGATCCAACTGGAATGCAGTATCTCTGATACGGTCCGTCAGCTCGTTTGGTATATTTAATTCTCCATCTATAATACTCTTTAGAAAGTGCACCATTACAGAAAACTCCGGCCTATTCGCCACAGTTTCCGGATCTATACCGTTGGTCTCCATGGCGTTCAGCATGGCTTCTGATACATCAACCAAAGCCTTCATTCCCTTATTGTGTTTGTCGAAGTGTCGCATTATACAATAATTTTTGGTTTCTCTGGTGTCTTAATAGTTTGGAATACTCTCTTGTATTCCTCCTGAATCTTTGCGTTAACGATTGACAGGCATTGTACCTTGTCTTTCGCTATTGTTATCTCTTTGTCCTGATCTGCTGTAGAGAAGAATGTTCCAAACGCAAGTCCTTGTGGCCCTTGCATCAGTGTCAGTGCTTTCTTGATTTCGATTGTTGCTTCGGTTTGTGAGTGCAGAGTGGAGATTACCTCTTCACCATGCATTAATTTTAGAGTGATAAGATCTCCATCTTTGTATTTTTCAAACATATCCTTATTATAAACTATCCTATAAGTTTGTCAATGTATTTTTTAAGTTCTTTGTCCTGCACGTTAGGTGGGATATGATCAAAGAAGAAAATCTGGTAACTGTCAGATCCATACTTGCCTATGCCATGCAGGTCGCTGGCTTCTTGCTTGTCCCATGTAAGGTATTGTTCTGTCATCTTCCTGATCCTTTTTGATCTCACTTCCCACATACCCAACGGTTTCAACATCTCCTGTTGTGTTTTTAGTCTGCCACGCAGATATGCTTGAGGATTTGGATACTTTTTGAACAATTTTGGTAAGATTATCTTAACATGCTTACGATAAGTGAGATTCAAGCACATCACACCTACCATGTGTTTCCATCTTTTATGTGGAGCCTTTAGTTGCTGTTGCACCATTAGGTGATCTAGCATTGGTTTAATCATACAACAATTTTATATTAAATTATTCTTTTGTCAACTGTTTATTGATCCATTTGGCCATACCCTCGTAGGTATCCTGAAAAACATTTTTATGTTCCTTCCATTCATCCGGCATTTTCCAACCTTCTTGGTTTACTATGATCCATCTAGACTCAGAGTGTTCGAATAGCTTATTGAATTGGTATATCCAGTAACTAGGATCTACCGGTCTTTTTATGTAAGTGTAGCCCTTTGAGCCTTTGTATATGTTGTTAACGTTCTCTGGCTTCTGTTTATCACCCAACCCCCAAAGGTCCATTCCAACTAAAAAAATTGCCTTTGGTTTAAAGCTCATGGCCACAAGTGCGGCAAACTGTCCGGTGCCCCAGTGAAACGGATCGTCCTGCCTTTTATCTCCTTCATATGGTAAGTCTGGAACTTTCTTTACATTAGGCCAGTATGCAAATTGTTTATACCAATTTTCCCTTGTGAAAATTGTAGTATTTTTACCACAGGTGTTTGCGGCTTCTTGGCACATATGCCTATCGCAGGCAACCACATACTCCAAATTATGATCCCTAAAAAGTGCATTACAACCGACCATGGTCGTGACGTTTTTTAATGGAGTTAAATCAAATCCTCTTCTGCTTTCACCGTTACCTATTACACTTACAAACTTGGTCATAAACTTATTTAATCACCCCTTTAAACGCACACAGACGTCTGCAAACTGCTGGTAAAAGCCAAAGGCAAGTAAGTGTACATATCAGTCATTTTCTTTAATTAAATGCCATACGGTAAGATATCTTTGCCATGCTTTTTTAAGTGTAGGGTATTTCCTTCTCAATTCTATTGCTTCAACTCCTACCATCTCAGCCTCAGCATACGCGGTTTCTTCATCCTTTGCTCTCTGAGATTTCTCTACTAATACACGATCACCATTTGGTAATTGTTCGTACACTGTTTCGCCTCCGTCGGGCGATACATATATTGCTCCTCTAGATAATCTGGATTTCTTTTTCCTCATTGTAGATAAAATGATTGTATGTTGTTATATTTTTTCATCTCTTGTAATAATTGCTCTTTAGATAATTCTGTTTGTAACTTGCCTAATTCTATTCTACCAGGAGTGAGTCTAAGATCATCTAATTCATATCCTTGAGATGTTATGTATTCTCTGTTTTCTTTTTTAAATTTATCAATATCTTGTTCTAGTTGTTTTACCTCTTCTAGGCTGTTCTCTCCGAAGAAAGCAACACAGTCAGCACTAAAATGTATATTTGGAACCATGTCGTGGTGATGATTGTCGTTGTCTACAGCAAGGCTTTCGATGTTCTTTCCAACATCGCAGTAAAGACTGTATAATGATCCAAAATTCTTTTTACTCGTGAACAGTTTGTAATCATCATCTGTGAATTTTTTATGTTTGGGCAGATCAAACCACACGACCCTTATTTTTGGTGTGCCATTAAGTGTTTCACAGGCATGTACAAATTGATTAATTTCACTTAAATTTTTCCTAAAACTATCAGGCTTGTTTTTGAAGAGCGGGTTGTGTAACCAATCGTCTAATTGTCCATGGTTTTTCTCAAAGACAGCGTGAATCCTGTTAAGCAAATCTTTATTGTTGATATTGTCTAAAGAGAAACCAAAAAGTTCTTGTATTTTGTCTACCTCCGCTATTAAACGGTTTAAGTTTTGTTTTATAAAATCGCCGTTCATGTCTTTGTTAATGTTGTAGATGGCCCAAGTCTCAGAAATAGGATACTGTTGTTGCTGTGCTTCTAAAACACAGTCGATCCATTTTTGTGTGAAATTATTTTTTATCAACTGGAACTTTAGATCGAAATATTGTGTATGATCTTTGTCTTTAGATAATCTTAATGTGGCATACTGCATTAATATCTCTTTTTATTTTTTTTCCTTTTTGCCAATGATATCTCCGGTTATGACTTCCCCGTGTTCATTAGTATAGTGTTCTCTGTGGTCAGCGTTAGGATGTGCGAATCTTATTCCACCATGGTGGTCGGCGTCGCCTTTGTGTCGAGGGATAAAATGTATGTGCGGCCACATTACAGTCTGCCCAGCACAACCTCCAATGTTCATTCCGGTGTTGAATCCATCCATCTTGCCTTCCTTTATCCATTGATCACCACAGTAGTAGGCCAATTTGTATGCTTCTCCGATTGCTTTAGGAGTGTTTTGTTTTGGTATAAACAGAGTATGGCCTTTGACACAAGGATATTTGTCCTTGAACACTGCGGTATATTCGTCTTCAAAGATAGGGGTATCGTTACCCATCCACGGGGTCTCTTCGAAATTGTCTACTGGTTCAAATGGCTTCTTGTAGATAGGTTTTTTTGATTGCATTGGTTTTTATTATTCCAATACTTATATTACTTGAATTCGGCCTATGTTGCAATCTTATTTTTTCCCACATCCTAGTTTTTGTTACTCCTGGGTTGTGTTCGGTCACATCTAATAATTGAACAATGGCTTTTCGTACCTTCTCTGCCCCACCATGTTTCTTACAGGTGTCTGATCTCCCAACATGCACAACAGTATTACCAATTTTAATTTTATACACACAAGGTAATTTGATCCATGTTGTTTTTGGATTCTTGTTGTGTTTAATTTTGTATTTTTCTATGGTGTATAAGTCTTGTAGTTTGTAGTAATTAATATCGCTCATTTTTAATTTCTAGATCCCTAAAAACTTGTTGCACTTTTCTTGCTTGGAAATAGCAGTCTTCTAGTGCGTTGTGTAAACCTGTTCTCTTCTCGTTTGGATCACGTGGCACCAGGCTAAACAGCGTTCTTGAATCTCTTATCTGCCAATAGTTCCATGGCACAGGCACATTCATCTGGGCATAAAAATTTTGTAGTATGGCGTAATCAAACAGAGGTCCTTGGCACCAAAATACGTCAACGCCTACACACCACTTGTTTAATTGTTTTATGAAATATTTTAAATCTATCCTGTCATGATCGCCAAGTGCTTCTTCCCTGACATCTTCAGCTTGTTTGCCCCACCATTCTACAGTTTCCTCCATGACATCTCTGCCCATGTTAGTCTGCGAATCCACGTCTATTCGGTAATACATTCCTTGTGCAGGTTCAACATTTTTGTATGGATCAAATTTTACACCACCTATAGTCAATATTGTCGCATTAGGATTTGTGCTTAAAGTCTCCAGATCTATCATTGCGTGGATCATGCACAATTATACTATGGAAATGTGGTAATGTCAATTAGATGCTTGACGACTTTTCTGGATGTTGGAGGCTTAACGTTGGCTTGCCGCCATTGTCTATGAACAATTGGTATTCTGCATAGTCTTTCTCATTTAGGCAGTGTATCTCACCTGATGAATTTGTGTAAACGTCTCTCATGTACCTGCTGACAGGCAGAGCCTGTGCCATACATTCGTCATAGGTGCTGAACTGTGTCATATCAAATACTGCTTGACACGTGTCTTCGGCGAAACATATAATCATTACCATAAGGAATTTCATACAAATATTTAAATCAGAAACTTTATAAATTAAACTACTACTTCTTCTTTTTTTTCTGTAAAGTGCGTACTTTTGTCTGTAGCCTGATGAGGTCGTTGTCCAACAGTCTTACCCTGTCGATCAGTTTGATCAGGGTTGCTGAAGTGGATCCGAGTTTTGGTTTGATTTGTTTCACGATATAGTTGTATAGATACCATATAAAATAGGCTAGAAAGAAAACTGCCACCACGGGAAATCCATAATCATTTATCAATGTTACTATGTCCATCAGTCTTTCCTTGCGTCCACTTTGCCGTCTGCTCTTGCGATCCTATCTGTGTCCACAGGTAATCCAAGTTGTTCTGACACTTCCTGATCTATCTTCAGTATGTCATTGTTCATGGTCTTAATACGATTATCAAGCTGTGTAATTACGCTCTCGATGAAATTAATACTACTGACAACTGATCCTAGTATGTATTTTATAATCACCATAATGAATGCACCAAGACCTACTGTTGCCGCTATGGGCATTCCAAGTTCCGCAACTAAATTCCAAAAGCTCATTATGTGTGTATTTAACGTTGTAAAGAATACACTTTCACAGGTTCGGTTTTACCCTTGACCATTATTTCGTCAATATACTCGAATGTAAATTTGTGTTCAATACCTTTTTTGGTATTCTCTGAAACAATCAGTGTCCTACCCAGTGTTTTACTTGCACTCTCTAGACGTGCGGCAAGGTTCACAGGATCTCCTATCACAGAGTAATCGAATCTTTGATCTGATCCCATGTTACCAACAAGGGCTTCGCCTGTGTTAATTCCTATCCCTATATTGATATTTGGTAAATTTTCTTCTTTAAGTTGTGCGTTTAGCATAGCGAGTTCGGACTGCATCTGTGCCGCCGTCAACACAGCCAACATCTGGTGATCCTTTGTGTCTAATGGTGCGTTCCAGAATGCCATTATGCAGTCACCCATGAACTTGTCCACTGTGCCACCATTAGCAATTATCACATTGGTCATGCGTGTCAAGAATCTGTTAATAAGTTTTGTAAGTCCAGCAGGATTGCTTTTGTACTTCTCCGATATTGGAGTGAAGCCACGTATGTCGCAGAACATGAAGGTCATGTTCCTTGTCTCACCTCCCAGTTTCAGTAGTGTTGGATCCTTCTGTAACTTCTTGACCATTCTCGGATCAAGATAGTGTTCGAACTGTTTCTTGATCTGTTGTCGCAGTCTACTCTGTGTGGCAAAATTGTTGTACACAGAATGAGACCAAATCAAAAACACAGACAGCATTGTCCAAGATGGATCCACAAGGAATCCCTTGTTGGTGTATGCCATGAATGCCCCGTAGGCGACGCCACCCTCTATGAAAAATAAAAGAGGAACGGCCAACAGCACACTAGTTCTCGGTAATACAACTATTAAAAGTAATAATAATAGACCCAAGAACACAATCTCGTATGTGTCTGCCTGGGGTGTTCTGTATAGGTAGTCACCGGTCATGGTCGTGTCTAGTGCCTGTGCTGTTATCATCTGGTCTGTGGTAAGTCCGTGTGGTGTATACTTCAACACACTTAATCCTGCGGCATCCATTCCAACAACCACAATCCTACCCTTTATCTTGTCGTCGTGTTCTCTGCTGAAAACCTGCTCAACAGACAGTTGTGTGTATTGTGACGGGTCTGCATAGTTGATGTACATCTCCGCATTGTGGTTCACTGGTATACCTGCTTTTTTGCTAACCAATACTTCGTTTATACCATACTCCTTGGCTACCACTTTGATCCTTTTACTACTGTTAACCAATCTTATGTTCTCTAACAACATGCTTGGATATATCTTATCGCCAACACGTATCAAGACGGGCATCTTCCTAACCACTGCGTCTGGTTCTGGGGAGGTGACGTTAACACCTATGCCTTTGGCGCCAACAGTCAATTGTGTCAGTGGTGGCACTATGCCATTGTACTCGTATAACCATGGCAACACGTTGCCTTTCTGTATAATTGGTGTTGTGGTTGGTATGATCTCATCTTTATCACTTTTCACACTCATCATTAGAACAACATTTTTGCTTTCATTAATTGCATAGGCAAATACCCTGTCGGTATCTGTAAGGAACGCTCCTAATTGTTCCCTTACTTCCTCGGTCATGGGAAAACTTTTTAAGTATTCTTTGCCACCCATCCTGTCCGCCTCCGCAAACAACACATTGTAGTTCACAAGCACGGCACCTGAGTCTGTTAGTCCTGCGTGAAACAAGCCTAGTATGTGCCTAGGCCATGGCCACTGTCCATATCTCTTTAGGTCTGATTCTGTAATGTTCACGACCATTACTCGATCACTGATGTCGGCACGAGGTTGTATCTGTTGGAAGTAGTCCCAAGTCTTGAATTTCAAAGTCTTGACTGTGTTACTGTTATCTATTCTGACACCCAAAAGCACTAGAGCAAAAACAAGTACCATCCATATGCTTGTAAAAAATTTCATCTACCATCTCCATGGCAACATACTGAAGCCTATCAAGTTTAATACAAATTCTGCTATAATAACAAATATTAAACCACCACCTATTTGCCATGCCCACCATTTCCATCCTGTGAGGCTACGTGACCATTTTGCTAATTTACTTTTATGTGCTTTATCGTATGCACCAGTTTTATTGCCTATTTTATTTGCCCAGTAATTAGGGTCTACAATGTTCTTTAAAATTTTTAACATTTATCCACCTCCGAAGCCAGTCCAGTTCCAAGGATCTTTAAACTTATCATCTAAAGATTTGTGAGGAGACACAGTGCATCTTATCAAGAGCCCTACAAATATTCCTATCAAAAACCATGTTAACATTATCTCTCCTGCAGTGCCTGTCCAATGCTGTTGTGGAAAGGAGTAGTCACGTAACTTAAGATAGTTCGCTCTCCTGTGAGTACAAAAATATGCACTTGCACACCTGGCACAAGTTTATACTGCATGTCACCGTTTGAGAAGACCTGTGAGTCAAGTTCTAGTTCTATCTCGTAGTAAGACATAGTTTGTCCTTGAACCGCATCCGGTGATATTGAAATCAATTTTGCGGAAATTGGCAAATACGTAAACGCTTCTGAACTTGCAAGTTTAATTTTCGCTGTTTGTCCTACTTCAATGTAGCCTCTATCCTTGACTTGAAGTTGTCCCTGCACAATTAATTTTTGATCGAGCGGTACCAATATCGCGAGTGCATCACCTTGCTTGACAACAGATCCAGGATTCTTATAAGTCAGCTCTTGTATCCTGCCGTCAATGTTTGCCCGTATATGATATGGCTCGTAGCCAACACCTGGATTTATGGTGATGATAATATCACCTTTGTTCACTATCGCACCTTGTTTGTAATTTACTTTAACAATCTCTCCTGTGACCATTGTTCCAAGTTTTGTTATGTTCTTCTCAGGTATGACCAGTCCATTGGCAACCGTGGTTATGTCCACTTTTGCAAATGACATCCACAGGAAGAAAACAACAAACACACTTGTCAGTAAGACAAAGAATTTATTGTTTGATGAAGCTGATGATTTCTGCTGTTGCTCTATCACGTCTTGCTATTGCCTCCTTTGCTTTTGCGTACTTGTTTGCACCTTGCAGTGCCCTCGCCGCCAATATGTTGGAACCTATCAGTAATCCTACGTCCAGTGAGCCTGCTATGATCTGTGTAGCACCCACTGACATTATGACCACTGTCATAAGTCCCATTAAAAATATTTCCAAATTCGCTGTGCTGTCCTGTTGAAGGCTTAGGTTCATCCTCTGTGCAGTCAAGACCATCATTATGACCATGAATATGGCCGCAATTATTGCCGCGGTCCAATTTATGTACAGCAACACGATCAGGAATGATAAAACGAAAGGCCAGTCAAGTATCCATCCAGTGATACTTGAATTGGTAGCACCCTTGATGGTGGCTCCTGCAACCTCAAATTTTTTAAACTGCTCTCCTGTGATCTGAGTACCCTTAATTTTGTTTGCATATGCTTTCAGCAGTGGCGAGAAAATCCTTTTGTTAAGTTCCTGTATCATGCCGGATCTATTCTGTCGAAACGCAAACTCAAAGGCCAGCAATAAAATTGCACCTACAGCCAATGACACAAGTGTTGAAGTGACTCCAGATGCTAGATACTTGTTTAGCACTATTATCACGAACAGAGCAGGCGCCAATGCACAGATGGCAATGATCAAACTGCTTATCAATAGCATTATGGCCGTTTTTTTATCACGGAATAGTTGTCGTAAGAAACTTGTCATTATATGAGTATTTAATGAAAAACTATTATAGTATTGGATCTACAAGTCCTAAAACCTTGTGCAACTGATATCTAGCGATCATGAAATCTATCTGTGCATTCTGTAACGCAACCTCACTCATGAGATGTGCAGTCTTCATTCCAAACACTGCCATTATTGGAGAATTACCTGCTTGAAAGTCCGCCAAGGTCAATTGATACATCTCATCATTGATCTCTACGGTCCTTTCCAGAGTTTTTAGATTCTGCTCAACCAATACATAGTTGTTCCATGCGTTAGTGAACTGTTCCTGTGTGCTTCTAAGTGTGTCTGCATATCTAAGATCCGCGGCCTTCAATCTAGATCTATCTGCATTGTAAACGTGTTTGTTCTTTGTGTTGAACAGTTTCCATGTCATCGTTATGTCTGCTCGCCATTCTTCTTTACGTGAGCTGTGTGTATCATAGCCACCTGCAAGTTCTCCATCTTTTTCAGTGTAAGAAAGTTTGCCGTCGACTCTAGGTTTGAATTCAGCGTCATCGAATCTTAACTGTTCTTTAGCAATCAATATGTCCATGCTGGCTATCTTTAGTGCTGTGTTATCTGACACAGGTGCACCTTGCACAGGTATTATGCCAAGTAGGTCTACCATCGGCTTAGGCATCTGTGATATGTTCTTTGGTTCGAATCTCCAAACGTTTTGGAATCTCTGTATAGCAGAATCAAGTCCTAGCCTGCTGGTCATTGACAGTGTTTGATATGTTCTGAATTGTTGTTCAATCTGCAGTTGCTCTAGTTTGCTACCTTCACCCTTTTTTACTTTCTCAATGGTCATAGCAAGTGTGATCTTTGCGTTGGCCTCTATTTTTTTATTTGCTTCATGTGTGTTGTATGCTTTCATTAAGTTCAACCATGCGTTGATGGCCTCCATAACAACATCTTCCTTAACAAGTTCCAGCCTGTAGTATGCCTGTTGTGTAGTATGCTTGGCTTTGTCTATAACAGAATTCGTCCTGCCTGCGTCCCATATCATCTGTGTCACGGTGATGGATTTTTGTATACCCTGTTTTGAGTCATGAGTAATGCTATTGTTTGGATATGTCCCTTTGCTAGGAGTCCTGTCATCCTCCCAGTTATTTCCAATTGATATTGTTACTTGAGGATGGTATGCCGTGTATTCAGATTTCAATGTTTCTTTTGCGGCTTCGTAATCCTGTTCTGCCGCTATGATCTTCTCGTTCTGTACTATTAATCTAGGTAAAAGTTCGTGTAGTTTCATCCAGTCCACACTAGGCTCTTGATCTATCTCAGCCCATGCCTTGTCCTCGGCCTGTTGGACCAATTTCTCGTCTGCCTTTTTGTCGACTTCCTGCTTTGCAATTTCCTTCTTAATCTCAGGTTTCTCGATCTCTTGTACGTGTGTTTCTGCTAATTTTTTGTTCTCAACATGTGCCTCAACTTTTTCAGCGACATTTTTCTGTTCTTTGAGTTCTTTAACTTTCTTCTCTGTGACAATTACTTCTTTCTCTATCTCTTCGACTTTTTCAACTTTCTCAGCCACTTTAGGTGCTTCTTCTACCTTGTCTTTAAATTTTTTGATAGGGCTGGCTTGTTTTCCAACCACTTTGAATTCACCAACTTCACCGTTTATGTCTTTAGTTCTGATACGGGCACCCATTCCTGTACCTGCAACACACTGTTCTCTAACATAGGTTGGCGTCTCCTCAACCAACTGCCACTCGCAGTCCGCTAGGGCCACATTGAACTGTAGCATTAAAAATATAAGTGTGTACGTTGCTATTTTCCGCATAATGTACCCATATTTATGTTACAACGGTTACCTGGTCGGCTGTGCCGGTGTAGTCGTCAAGTTCCCACTGCATCTCGTATGTGCCGTTGTTGTCGCTGTCTATTTTGAACAGGGTGCCGTCGGTCAGTGTTCTAGAAATGCCTGCGCCACTTGTTATGGCACTGATGTCGATCTTATCATTCTGATAGTCGAAATCCAGGATGGTGTCGTGTGATCCAGGATCAGTCTGGTAGGTCTGTGTGTACAGGAATGTGTCAGATCCGTTGCCACCCCATATCTCGTCAGCACCGTCCTTGCTCCAGAACACATCATCTCCCGTTGTTCCATACATCTTGTCCGCTGAACCTGTACCATTTATCTGGCTGTATCCATCGAATATCAAACTGGTCGCGTAGTGTAGACTGTTCAACGCATAGGCGTCCCAGGCATCGTTCTCTACAAAACCGGCATTAATGTAATAGTCCGTTGGTGTTGTGGAGTAGTACACAGCACCTGATCCGTAAGACCATACTGCATCAATGTATTCGTTTGTATCGTCACGTGTGGCCAATCCCAACACGTCTGAATCCAGGTTAGACATGTATCCATGGTTGGTGCTATGACCGCCACCTATGTTGAACGTGCCTAGGTGATTGTTGCCGGAGTGGTCTCCCGCTGGATCACTGTTAAACGCAGATGTGTCGTCCACCATTATACCTCCCGGTCCGTATTTGAGCAGGTTGGAGGTGCTCTCATCCACTATTTGATATGCCGCGGCATCATCGCCTGATGCATCTCTAGTTGTTGTTACGTTGCCGTTGTGTCCTGGAATTTTTGAATCATTCGCACTGTCATTGACATATCTGTCATACATTACGAACACACCACCGTCGTTGACCCAATCAATGAATCGCGTGTCATTATAACCAAATGGACTGCTGGAGTGATTACTGTTGCTGGCGTTGTAGTATACTATCG
>Ga0181409_1000288_pt1 | contig 20311 bp, 10 predicted proteins | sample 32SPOviralmetaG_FD_130138 | JGI IMG/M metagenome (GOLD analysis project Ga0181409, IMG submission 130138) | Marine viral communities from the oligotrophic San Pedro Time Series (SPOT) site, San Pedro Channel, CA, USA - 32 SPOT_SRF_2012-05-30 | ecosystem: Environmental > Aquatic > Marine > Strait... | reverse complement strand
TTCATCTTTGTATTTAAACTCTACACTAGATATTTCAGGTTTAGGCTCTATCATAGCGACGGCTATTTCAGATTTTAAAGTAAAATAAGTTGTAGCTAGTGCTATAGTAAATCCTACTATTGTTCCTATAGTTTTAAGGTCAAGTGTTACTTTAGTTTGTTCGCCAATTTCTTGTGCCATTTTTTATTTTTTGTTTTCACATTCGCATTCATAATTTTTAAACATTAATTTATACATTAATGAGTTCCAGGCTTTTTTAATTTTTGTCATAATAGTTTTTTATTATTTATTCTCCACATTTTTTACTTGGATCATCTACTCTTCTCCAGTCTTCTTTTTCAAACCAGTCTCTAAGTGTTGCTCCTTTTTTTCTAGCACCTTTAACATTTGTTTTAGATGATCTTTTATATTTACCTTTAGCGCCAGCTGATTTTTTAGAATTAACTAGCTTTTCTTTTTGATCTTTACTCATGCTTCTTAATTTAGAAGCTGGTAAACAAGTTTTAGTAGTGCCACCGCCTTTTTGCTTTGGTAAAGCAGATCCTTTTCCACCACCACTAACATTAAAAGGAAAGTTATTCATGTAAAATGCCATTCTTGTTGTTTTTTATATAGTTATACATTGATTCACCTATTTCAATACCAAGCTTAGAGTCTGATGGATAATGAACCCTAGCTATTAATCTACTATTTGATACATTTTCTGCAGCTTTCATAAACTCTTTTTTATACCTAGGATGTAAATAGCTTGCTACTTTAGCTAATAACATACTTTGCGCTGAGTGACCAGAAGGATATGCTTTTGTTTTAGCAGATTTTAAATCTACTCTTTCAATATCCATACCCATACTTTGTGCTAATTCTTTTGGTCTAGTTCTATTATGATAGTTTTTTAAACCTCTTAAAACAGGCACAGCATCATTATGTAATTTTTTAAATAATTCTTTAGGATATTCTAAATTATACTTTTCAAATATATTTTTAAATACATCCAATATATTATCATTATCTTCTACAAATTTTTTATTTATAGCAAGATTTTTTAATTTATTAAGTTCTTTAAATGTAGTTATAGATTTATCTCCAGGCGGTTTTTTACCTTTAAAAACTTCTACATTGAAATTTTTAAATAAATTCATTATTTCTTTTTGCTACCAAATTTACTTGGTCCTCCAGCTTTAGTACATCTTACACCCCAACCTGAAGCATATGCACTTGGCCAAACTTTAAATTTTCTTTTTGCTGCAGATTTGCAAGCTGAACTTATTTTTCCGTATAATGGTGAACTCATTGTTTTTTGTTTTTTTCTTGTAATTTAATTATTTTTTTAACTCTTGCTTCTTCGTATTTTAAATCTTTTATTTGCTGTTTAGTAAGACCTAGTTTTAATAACGTTTCTTTTTGTTGTTTAGTGCTAGTTTCTTTTTTCATTTTTAACACTTTATCTCTAAGTATTGTTTGCGGTGTTTTAACTTCTTTGTCTTCAACACCGTAGTAAGGTAAACCAAGATCCCATGTTGACCAACCCATTAATAAAGCAACTTTTTGCCATTTGTCAGAGCTATCACTTGTTACGGCTCTTAAATTGTTTATTTTTTGTATTGCTCTATCTAAAGGTACATTTGTTAAACCAGCAACCACTTGAGCAAATGCTAAATAAGCAGGGTTGTTTAAGTTAAAACCTTCTTGACTCATTTTTTCACGTTCCCAAGAAAAAGTATTAGCACCACTAGTTAGTTTTCTAATCTTAGAATCTAATGGTGGTGAAAAACCAAACAAATCAGATATAGCTTTTCTAAACTCAGGTGCGCCTTTTTCTTTATTAGCTTGTTCGTATATAGTAACTAAAGCATCTTTTATAGCAGAAACCGCAGCTCCTTGTATACCTAAACCTCTAAGCAATGAATCAGCCATACCGTTTGCTATTCTACCTGTTTTATCTTCTTGTTCTTCATCTTCTTCACCAAACGCTAAAGCAAATAACGCTGTTTGTAACGCGTTAAATATAAGGTTTTGCATAGCTCCATAGTAAATTATTTTAGAAACATTAGTTTTCCAGTCGCCTCTTCCAGCTATTAAATCTTGACTAGCTCTTTTTATTATACGATTGTACTGCATTGGTGTATTAGCAAAAGCTAGTATTACACGACCAGCACCTGACGCTTGTTGTTGTGATATTTTACTTGGATTACTTGACTGTTGACTTGTTTCCGCAATAGCATAAAAATCATCAAACGCTTGTTTTTCAGCAGCAGCTTGATCCATGCCACTTTTAACATAAGCTTTAACTTGGTTTCTATAAAACGTAGAGCCACCAGCTGCAATAGCAAAACTATCTGCAAATCTTGTAAGTACAAAACCTTTACTAAGTAATAAATTTAAAAAAGCTTTTGGCTTGTTAGAACTTTCAGATACAGCATCTGCTATTTCAGATTCACTAACGTTTATTTTTAATCCATCACGCCTTTCAACTAAGTAAGGTGAATTAAATAATTTCATAAAATCTTTCCAGTATTGTTTTTGGTTTGCAAAAGCTTTACCAGCAGCTATAAGATTATTATTACCAAAGTTTATAAAATTTACCGCAGATATTGTTTGTAATACTGCAGATCTTGTGTTTAAGAACATTATAGCACCAACAGAGTTGTTTAACCAGTTTAACAATCCATCTACAATTCTTGAATTACCTACAGGTCTATTAGACCCTGACTTCATTCTACGAATAATATCACGTAAGGCTTCCACGTATTTAGGACCATAAGCAGCTTCAAGTTTATTCATAACTTTGTCTGAGAATATTATATCAATATTTTCATTAAACTCTTGCATGTATTCTTTTCTGTTAACTTTGTTTATTTCGTTAACAATGTCTGATGTAATATTGCCAGCTAACCAATTTTGTCCTGGCGCAGGATAAGGTTTACCTTTTTGTATATTTATTAATTCATTTGCAAAAACATCTAGCTCAGCGTTGTTATCTATAAAAGCGTTTAACTCTTTAGCATCTCTTTTAGATAAACCAGGAACCTCTATACCTTGTCGTGTCCATACTGCGACTCTAACAGCTTGGCCAAATGTAAACCCTCCAATACCTGTTTTCTTAGATAATGACTTAGGTAACGTCTTAAGGCTGTTCTTTAATGCTTTGAAATCATTAGCAGCAGATATCTTAGCTCTAGTTACAGCTTGCTCTGCTCTATTGTAAGGATCGATTAAGTTATCTTGAAAAAATTTAAACTGTGCGTCACCAATTTTACCTTTACCTAAAAACCTATATATTAAACCTACAAAATCTTCTGCAGATGGAGTTGTAAAGAAAGTAAATTTACCTTTTTTAGCCCCAACTGTTTGTGCTCTTGCTCTGGAAAATTCAGCTTCAGATTTTATACCTGCGCTATCTTCAAGTATATCATTTATAATTTTATCAAAAGTTTTTGTTTTACTGAATTTAGCTATTTGAACTTTAGATTTTACATCTACTTGTTCTAAAACTTCTTTAACAGCTTTAACATTTTTAATAGCGTCATCAGCAAAATAAAAGTTGTTATAACCCTCAGCGGCTTTACCTACAATCCAGTTAGCTTTTGCTTGTGGTGATCCATCTTCTAAACCTGTTATATTAGACAACGGTAAATTTAATCCTATACCATCTAAAAATGTTTTAATACCTGTAGCTGCTATTTGCGGTCTAGCTGTTAATACAAATATATCTTTGCTACCAAACTTACCTTGACGCCTTAAAGCTAAATCAGCAAGTGGTCCTTTTTGAGTGCCTTTACCTACGTTTTCAAAATTAGTAAAATCAAATGTAGCTCCAGCTTCTTGTAATTCACTAGCTTGTTCTGCAAATTTAGCAGCTGATATTTCTACAACAGTTCCGTCATCTTTATTAACTATAACTTTTTCTTTTGTTTTAGCTAACGTATCATCAAAATCAAACACGCTAATACCTCTTTCAACTGTATTTAAACTTCTAGCTTTATCAGCAGCATTGTCGTAATTACTTAAGTTTTGTACTTGTCCATTTGTTGTTTTGCTAAAAGAAACTTTACTTCCAAAAGTATCATCATTAAATGTAACCGCGTCTTTTGCTTCTTTAATTAACAAATCAGTAGTTGGTTGACCGTTGGTTTTTATTTTATATACGTCTGCAAAACTTTTTCCTTGTAAGTTTATTAAAGAATTAGGATCAATTCCTCCGTCTACTTTAGAAACTTTTTCATTAAAATATCTTTCAATCCAAGAGTTATTAAGAACGTTCCAACCTTCTGGCATTTTAGTTCCTAGTTTAGCTACTCCAAGCTTGTAATTATCATTTGTGTCTAAAGCTATTAACTTATAATTATCTGTAACAAGATCGTAAGCTTTTTTAAAATCAACGTTTTCAGAAAGCGCGCTGTCTAATAAATATAAATAAGACGCAGTAGCTGGCATAGCGTGTTCCCATTCATATAATCTTTTTCCGTCTCCTTTAGGGTTTGGCGACCAACCTACTAGCTCGGCTCCTAACCTATGTGGATGTGTTTTAAGATTTCCAACCATTTTAAGTAAATTAGCAATAGCTCTAGCATTGTCTTTATTTTCTTTAATAGACTTATTTATTCTACTCCACATTTGCCTATGCATGCTGGTATTTTGATCATTAAATTCTTTTATTCTTCCGTTTTTGTTACTTTTTTCTAAAGCTTCAGGAGTATTACCTAACCATTTTTCATAAACTCTTTGTTTAAAACCAGCAGCAGCGCCAGTAAAAGGTTTACCATAAATTTGATTAGTATCACTTAATAATTCGTTTCTTTTTTTAGTGTAATATTCATCTACAGTAGTTTCTTTACTATCTACGGTTATAGACTTTTTGCCATTTTTAGAAAAAATTCTATTACTAGGTCTTAGCATTGTTTTGCTTATAAAACCTTTTGGAAACAAAGGCAATATAACATTTTTTAAACTATCAAAATACTCATCAATACCTTCTTGACTATTTATATCATATATACCTTTGCCTATATATTTTTTAAGTAAAGCATCAGCTCCTTTAGTATCTAAATCAAACAACCTATCGTCAATAAAATTTTGAACTGTTTTACTAAACAAAGCGCCTGACTGTAATCTTTTAGCTTGAGAAGGTTGCGCTGTTTCTAGCATACGATTTCTAATAGCTAGATTTAATAGACCTCTAATAGTTTGACCTACACGATCTCTGTATATAGGTTTAATTGGTCTTTCTCTAATAAGATCAATGTAGTCTTTTAAGCTACCTGTTAGTTTACCATCAGTATATAAAGCATCTTTAACATTTTTAGGTACAAACGTACCTTTACCAAAGTCATCTTTTAATTTAGGTAAACGAGCATAGTCATCTTTAGCGTTTTTAAGTAAAAACTGCTTTGCCTTAGTTAAACCTTCTGCGTCTTTTTTAGAGTAATTTCTTGTTTTATCTGTAATTGTCTGTGGATTAAGACTTAGCTTTTCTGCATATATATTAGCTACATCTTTAGGAACGTTTTTAGTGTCTGAAAATTTAACGTCATCACCTTTAAAATTTTTACTTACTGCTTCATCTATTCTAGTTTCAGTAGCTTTGTCAAAAACTGTAGTTTCACTAGGTTTTTTAACTTTTTTGCTAACAATAGTTTCTGGTTGTTTTGTTTCTTCAGCTATAACTCCTCTTGCTTCTGTAACATCTGTTTCAAATTCTTGTTTTAATATTCTATTAGCAGCTTCTATTGATCTAGATCTTAAGTATTTATTTATATAAGCAGCGACTGGAACTTTGGTACTTGGGTCATATTCATTAATCATATCAATAACACCTCGCTTACCTGTTAATATTTCATCAACAAGTAATTGTCTATCAAAGCCAGGTACGTCTTGGTATTTGTTAGCTATTTTATTAGCCATACCTTCGTATTGTTGTATTATTTCAAACGCTCCATCTTTACCTTTGGCATCATATATCTCTTGAACCTTATTAGAAGCTGTTTGTGATAAGCTTACTTTAGGTAATTCAATTTCTTTACCTTTTTTTCCAGCTATGCCTTTTTCTTGGATATCTTTAATATCACTTATTGTTAAAGTTCCGTTTTTAATTTTGTTACCTAGCGTTATTAAAAACTGATTAACATCTTGAGAATTTTTAAAATAATAAGTGTTATCAGTATTAGATGATTTAGAAAATATTTTACCTAAATCTAAACCAATGCTAGCTAAAAAACCTTTAGACTTATTGTTAGCTTCTAACTCAAGTCTACCAGAAGATACTTCTTCTAAAAAGTTCATTAAAACTTCATCGTTAGTTTGATCTTCTGTCGCCGTTGTTATTCTATTGTAAGCAGCTGTGTTGTTTTCTTTCAAATAAGTTAAAACATTTTCAGCAAATTCGTAATACGCTTCAGGGTTTTGTTTTAAAACTTCTATAAATATAGTGTGACCAATCTCGTGTACACCAGTTTCTGTTTTAGTGTTTTTTAAAGCATTTGTTTCAGATACAAAAATATCATAACCTGTTTTACCGTCTTTAATATATTGAACATTAGCGCCGTTTATTTCACCGTTGTTTATACCTTCTGTTATTTCTTTTAAAGACTCGTCATAGTATTCTTGAGTTATTGATTTTTCTTCAAGCCTAGTATCAAGAATTGTTTTTACTTTTTCTAATAACGTTTTATTGTCAGTCTCGTAAGCGTAAGAAATATTTACACCTGCTTTACCTAAAATATCAACAACTTTAATAGCGCTGTCATTAGATTTTTTTATTTTATCTTTTCTATAAAGTTCTGTTGCTTTCTTTTTAATAGTTTCCTTAGAACCTTCGCCTCCTAGCTCTTCTTTGGCTTTTTGTTTCCAAAAATTTTGAACACCTTTAGATTCTATATTAAACACATTGGTAAAATCTTTTTTATATATCTCTCTTTGAGATTGTATAATATCAAATTGAGAATTTAAAACATCTAATTTTTGTGCTTTTTCTCCACTACTAAGACTTTTATTGTTTTCAATGTTATTAGCAAGTATTCTAAGGGTTTCTTGCTGGCTTGTTAAATATTTGTATCTAATAAACCCATCTTTAGTTAAGTTGTTATTTATGTCATCAAGAGCGTTATCGAGTATATCTGAGTTAGATTCTGTTAAGTCATTTATTAAAGCTATTCTAGATTTATATTCTTTAGTTCTTTTATCGATTCCGTCAGCCTCATTGTTAAGAATCTTTATAGCTTCTTCGTTAGATCTCCAAGTTGATAAAGCGTTATAATCAGACATTGACGAAAGGGCTAAACCTTTCATGAAAGGAGCTGCTGATATAGTAGGTCCAAACATTCCACCTACTACAAACTGTTCGTCAACACCTTCATATATTTGAGAAATATTTTTTTCACCTCTAATTATATCTATACCATTAATAGCAATGCCTGTAGCAGCTTCAGAGCCTCCTTCTATTAACGCTGAAGAAGGTAAAACATCCCAATTTTTAGCAAAATAATCACCAACGCCTTTTATAAAATTATCGTTTTTACTAAAAGCATCTTTAGCTTTTCCTAATAATCTATATGTTGGTACTGTTCCTAGCACAACTTCTGCAGTGCTATAACCAAGAGCTGTTATTCTTTTTTCTATATTTCCGATATAAGTACCTTGTTCTTCGTTTGCAATTTCTAAATCAGATATAGATCTCCCATAAGTACTAGCAGCAAAACCATATAAGCCAGGTCTACCCATAGACAAAGCCATTAAAGTCCCAGCTTGACCAGCCATGTTTACCGCGAAAAATTCACCAAACTTTTCAGGATTTTCAAAAGCATCTTCACCAAAAATAGGTGAATAAGAAAAATCATTAGCAAAGTCTTTTTGTAACTTATTTCTTACACTATTTAGTTTTTCTTTTCTTTTCTTTAAATCTATTTCTACTTTTGAATCGTAACCATCTCCTTCTCCAGCAAAAAGTAATAAATCTATTGCAGATATTTCTGTACCTAAAACAAGATCAGACACTATAGAATTAGAAGCAGATTGTCCTACTTTTTCTAGTAAACTGTAGTTTCTTCTAACTAAATCTAAATCACTATAAAGCTCTTTGTATTCTTCTTGATCTTTACTTAGTTTGTTAGCTTGGTTTTTTATATCTGATGCAGCTTGTACTTTTATTTCTACTAAATCTTTGTACCTATCTATTACATTTGCTGGTATTTTTCTACCATCTTTTAAAGTTAAAACAGGTATATTATTTTCTTTAGCATAAGTTAAATCAAACTTAAACTCAGGATCTTCTAAAGCGTCAACAATAGATGCTAGGTTTTTATTTAAAGCAGTTTCTTGATCTTCTAGCTGATCAACCATAGTATTAACTATCTCAGCTTCTTCCATGATACCGTAGTCTAGTTTTAATCTCTCTTTGTCTATATCAGAAAACAATAGATTTTTTTTATTTTCTGGTAAATTTTTTAAATAATCTTTTGTTCTATCTCTTTTTAGCTGTGTTCTTTTATTGTCTGTTATTAAAATTCTAGTTTGATCTTGAATAGACTGTTCGTTTATTTCTTTACCTTCTTTTTTTAATAACTCTTCTGCTTGTTTTCTTTGTTTTTCAAAAGGAAAATTTGTTACTTCAAAAGTTTGTCTTCCAAATTTATCTCCAATAGTTTTTGTTTCTATGAAAGGATTTAGGTCTATTAAATTAACATCGTTTTGTATTTGTAAAAGATCTTTGGAGCTAGGTCTTACTGCTTGTTTATATGAATCAAAAATTTCTAACTCTTTTGTAGAATCATTAATTGGTTCTGCTTCTACAATATTTTGTTTTTGTTCTCTATCTTTTTTTGATTTTTCAAGATAATAAGCTGTTAAATCTTTTTCATTTTTAAACCTATCAGCTCTTTGGTTTATAATATCAAAAGTGTTATCAACTGTTTTATCACTACTTAGAACATAGTACGGTTGAGATATTTCTTGCAAATCCAAAGAACCATCTTCCGATTCTAATTCCGTATCTTGTATCTCGGATGCTTTTTCCGGTGTAGTTGCTGCGGTTGCACCCGTTTGGTCCACAACAACTTCTGTCTTTACTTCTTCAACAACCTCTTCAGGTTTTGTTCTACCTTTAAATTCTTGAGCTTTAGCAAATATTTCTTCGCCAGATAAACCTTGAGATTGAAGGTCTGTTATATATTCTAGTAATGTCATTTAAATTAATTTAAATTATTATCTTCTATAAATTTTTGAGCCTTTGCTTTTTTTGCTTCTTCTAAATCAAAAACAACCGCGTCTTGTTCAACGTTAGGTAGTTTGTTTGTAGTAAATTGTTTTAAGTAGTTTTTCATAAAATACTCTTTATATTTTTTAGCAAATAAAACTTTTTTGTCTTGCATTAAAGGTAAGTCTTCTGTATAAGACCAGCTTGAGCTTGCAGCGTTAGCATCTTGAACCATTTGATCGTCCTCTTCTTGACTAGTTCCTTTAGAGATATAAACGTTCCAAGCAGCTATAGTTTCTTGCTCAGAACTCATTAAACCAGATATTTCAGCATTGATAAACGGTGTTACTTTTTTCTCAATTTTATCTAAATCAAATCTTAAAATATTTCTACCTTTACCATTTCCTATGTCTATTATTTCATAATCAGGTTCACCATTAAACTTAATTACAAACTCTTCAGATATTTTAGCACCAGCAGATAACATACCTTTTTCATCTACAGCGTCTGGAGGAAATATACCAGTTTCTACTAATAATTCGTCCATGCTTTTATTTATATCAGGTGTTGAAGCTACAATAGAAGTACCAGACTCTAGTAAAGTTGCTAAAGCAATACTATTAATTATTAAAGGTGTAACAAAACCAGGTCCATTAAAAAATAATTCTTGACTGCCATCGTTTAACAAAGTTAAAGAAGCTACATAACCATCACTTTTAGAAAAACCAGGTCTACCATTCATCATATAACTAGCTAAAGTATAAGCGTAATCATTGTTAGGATCAAAATTTGGTTCTTCGGTTACAGATAATTCAGCTAATAGGTTTTCTAAAAAATCAGTTGTAACACTAGGTGCTTCTTCTAATTGTTTTAACATTCTGTTTTCATATTCACAACCTTCACTTGAACATTTATTATTACTTATAGCTGTTTTTAATTTAGCGTATGCTCTTCCAGTGTCTTTATATGCGTTGTCTAATAGTCTAAAATCAGCGTCAATAGGCGTTGCTATATAGGATTTATTATAACCCATAGCATCACTATCGTTCATTTGTTGTAAAACAAGATTATTAACTAAGTTTTTGTTTTCCATGTTTTTTATTTATTACTATTAAGAGCCGCCACCTATCATTTGAGCAAAACTCCCAGCCATACCTGTTACTGCCGCTGTTTGATCTGCTCTTGCTTGTGCTTGAGCACCTTGCGCAGCGTCTATTTGACTTTGAACTCTGTTTAATTGCTGCATCTCTCTCTTTTCTTTTTCACCATACATAAACTGTTTACCAGAAACTTCGGCTTGTTGCATTTTTTCAGCTTGAGCTAATTGCTGAGCTTGCAACCTTTGTTCACCAGCTGCTCTTTTATCTTCGTTAGCTTTTTCTTGTGATTCTATACTAGCAGCAACTCCTTTTTTAGACTGTAATGCAGCTTGTGCTAAAGCTGTTGCGCTACCTGCGCCAGCACCAGTCTGCCTTAAAGTATCTAAAGTGTTAGCTAAAGAAACATCAGCTTGTTCTATTTTCATTTCAGCAGCTTGCGTAGCAACTGACAAGTTAGCCATAGGGTTGCTTATCATGTCACTTAAGTTAGTAACACCTTCATAAGGATTTATAATTTCTTGTCTATTTCTTTCTAGACTAGATAATTTAGCGTTTAGTTTTTTTAATTGTTTTGCAGCTCTTCTTTCAGCTTTTTTAGCTGCGCCACGGCCAAATAAACCACCCGCCGCGCTACCTAACAATCCAACTGCTAGACTCATAGTTTTTCTTTTTTATTGTTAATGTTTTTTTTAATATCCATTGTTTATAGAGTAATCTGATCCAATTAAAAACAATTCTTTTTCGCCACCTGGATCTGTAAAGTGATCTGTAGAAACAGTAACAACTCCAAAAAACCCTTTTATACCACTCATTGCTGGTCCAAACGTTACTTCGCCTTGACCAGTTTCACTGTTGTTTATTAAATTAGCTACATATTTGTTTTCTTTTCTATTAAAACCTGCGTAATATATTGGTAGTGCTAAACTGTCAGGATAAATATTACCATCACTATCGTAAGAACCTTCTACATAGCTATACACTTGTGTAGTTGTGTCTTGGTATTGTCTCCAATTAGCTTCAGAAGATATATCACTTCCTGTAAAACCTGAAACAAAACTATTAATTTGCCAACCGTTACTTCCTTCGTAATCTACTGTTTTAAAGTTTTTTGAACTGCTTACGTTAGGATTTAAAACCAAAGTTAACGAAGTAGGTGATGCAACGTTTTTGATGCTAGCTATAGTGTAAACCGCAGCTCCATTACCAGTTGTTATTGTTCCTGTGTCTCCTACGGCATAACCAATTCCTGCGTTTACAATAGCAACCGTGTTTGATTGAACAACCCCTGCAACCTGTGTAAAAGTTACTAACATGTTTTTACCATTACCTGTTGTTGCTATAGTTCTAACTCCAGTTGATGGAGAATCAATATATCCTGTACCGCTAGTAGTATTTGTAGCTGTTAAAGCTCCACCGACAGAAGTTGGTGTACCATCTGAATAAAATAAATTTCTAGTAGCAAATTGAGAATAATGCTTATATAGCTTACCATCTTTTAAACTATAAAAATCATTTCTATTACTTAACATTTGATCAGGCTTATATGTAAAAAAGCTTGTCCAACCTTTTACAAGTTCGTCCCAGGTTACAGTATCATAATTAGTATCAAAAGAAGAGTCTAAAACATTATTAACTTGTGTTGATATTACATATTGCTTATTATATACATCATATCCACCTAGTATAGTTCCTTCAACTCCGCTTACGTCTATTTGGTTTCCAAAACGATCTCTAAAGTAATCTATCATACCAGCGGAAGATATTTCATTTAAACCATTTTGTGATAATTTTAAAACTACATTATTGTTTTTATCAGAAAAATATTTATTAAATCCATATACTGCAAAACTTTGAGGATTTTTACTTATACCAAACTTACCAGCATAAGGTTGTATAGCTCCAATAACTAAATTAGCGCTTGTTACAGTTCCTCCACCTTCTGCAGAGTATATAGCGTCTTTATCGATTAACGCTCTACTTACTTTTAATTCTTGAAATATATTTAAATTAGTGTTTTCAGCATATAGTTTTTGTATTGAACCATTTGCAGGATCTACAGATTTTGTTATATCTACACCAACGCTAAAAACATTAGTATTATTTACTCCAGTTCTTGAATTAAAAATACCTGAATATATTAAAGTGTTACTTCTAATAACAGCGTTTGGTTCTTCTTCAACTAAATAAGCTTTAGCACCAAAAGAAACCGATGTATTATTATAACCACCTCTTATTCTTGATTCTTCAATAGCCCAATTATTTACATTAGTAGCAAATGTTACAGCTGGGTAACCACCTTTATTTGCAGGTATACCAAAAGAGCCATTCCAAACCGGTAGATTTGAACTTATAGTCTTTTTGAGAACAAAAGTATTAAAGTATTTGACTTCTATTAAAGCTGGCATATTATTATTATTACTTGTTTTTTATAAGGTTTAACTATTAAATTAACATGGTCCCGCATTTACCCAAGCTACACCGTTTATATCTGATGGTTGTGATAAAGAGCAAAGTGACACAACTTGTCCATTACCAATTAAATTTGTTAATTGTGGTTCTCCATCGCAGCCAGTATAACTTAAAGCATAATTAGTACCGTTGTTAGGCATTGTTATTGTCCACTCAATACACGCGCTATTGTTTATATTTACTGTAATAGCACAGGTTGCTGTTAAAAAACCAGCGTCAGTAGCTGTTGCTACAATATTATAATTTCCGTCTGGTACAGTTGAAGAAAAATTACTAAACTCTACTATACCAGCTAAGGCAGAACCTGTTGCAGTTTGATTTATAACGAAATAACCACCTGGATTAGATGTTAAAGACCAACTTAAATCTTGTCTAGATTGTTGACCACCACCTATATTGTTATAAGCAGCAGATCCATTTATAGCCACGGGTCTAGCTATAAAGTTTCCATCTGAAGGAGTCCAAGTTACCGTACCAACAGGACACCCGCTAACTATAGATGGTACTGTATTTTTTAATGTTACGTTTTCTTTTACTATAATTGTTTGAGAACCGTTTACGTTTGTAGCAAAAGTAAATGTGAATTTATTAAAATTATCTCTTGCATGAAAATAAAAGAAAACAGCAGTGTTTATATTGTAAGTAGCTGTAGTTGCTCCACCAGAAGGTGCGTTTGTCACAAAAGTGAAAAAAGGATTAGAAACACCTTCTCCAAACACTAAGTCACCATTTCCATTTACAACAGACTCTAAAGTTAATTGAGCTGGACTAGTATCCGCATATGTAACTGTGTTTCCAAAAATATCTTTTAATGTAAAATTACCACTTAATATAGAACTTCCTATGTTTAAGTTTTCGTTAAAAGGCGCAGGATCAAAATCTGTTATTTGTACTGTAGAGTTTGTACTATTTAATATAGCATCATTAAGATCTTTAACTAAACCAGAAGTTGTTGTTTCCCAAAATATATCTAACAATGATTCTACTGGGTCTGTTTCTAATACAGCTAATTGAGGCATGTTTAAAAAAGGACTACTTGTTGGTCCTGGCTGAGTTGGTGAAAAAGTAAGAACAGTGCCTGTGTTTTTAGCAGCTAAATCTTGATTAAAAGTCACTCTTACGTGGTTTGCAGGAACTGGAGTAGGTCCACCTGATACGGTACTAATGGAATCAACTACTGTCCCAGCGTTAACACCTTCGCCACTAACTTCTTGACCAGCAACAAGAGTAAACGTTGGATCTACAACACCACCAACACCAATAAAACTTGGATTTAAATCAGCTAGTTCTATGTTTGCAGCTATAATAGCCGCGTTAGTTTGATTAGCTGCAATTACACCTGTAGTTATCGCAGCAGGTATACCTATTTGACCACCTGGCGTGTTTATTCTAGCTATTAACGGATCAGATTCTATATTATAAAACTCAGAACTACCTACATAACCAATTTGAGGTATTCCATTAAATAAATCTTCATCTGTAGCTATAGCACTTACAGTTGCTGATTGTGAAGATGGATAATACTGCGTGTTGTTTTCATATTGATTAGAAGAATTTAAATTATTAACTCTTCCATTTAATTGAACACTACTTCTAAACAGCCTTTGCTGAGGTCCTACTTCTGTTAAATCTCTAGGAACTTTATTTATATTATCATTTATTAAAACAGCGTGTGATGTTTTACCTAATTCTTTAATGTCATTACTTGGGTACGCAGCCATAACACCAGGTAGATAAACATTATAATACTCTTGTTCTGTTTGTTTAACTACAATTTTATACGAGTACCAACCTAAAGGGTTGTAATCATCACTTGAAGCGTCACCATTGTATATACCAGGACCAACGCTAGGTATTGCTTCGTTAAATAAAACTTTTAAAGAATTACCAGGCCAACTAACTTGCGAAACTGTATTGGCTATATAATCTGTAAATATAGTAGATCCAGAATAGTTTTCATCATTAAATTTAGTAGAAGTTTCTTTATTAGATAAAATAACAGTAGACTGTCTACCGTATCTATCAGAAAGAACAACACCAACTTGATAGTTTCTATTTTGTTTTAAAGAAGAACTTGGATATTCTATTTTACTAGTAGTGTTTCCAACATTGCTAGGTGCTTGAAAATTTATAACATCACCAGGATCAAGTTGAGCAGTTAAAGCATTACTTATAGTTATGGTCTGTGGACTACTACTACTGTCGTATCCTATAAGAACTGTACCAGTAGGTATCCCAGGTTCAGGAGATGTAACTATAGCTCCGTTGTTAAAAACACCAATTGGTTGATCTACATCTAAAACGGTTTGACCAACAGCTTCTGTAGCGTTAATTGCAGTTGATCCAGTACCTAAATTAAAATCTGATTTAACGCTTACAGCTACATTGTAATTTAAACTCTCTGGAGGAGTATGCTTATCTTGAAAGTTAGCATACACAACCCTGTTACTTATAATTTCTTGTGCTAAAGCTTTTACAGGAACTTTATCGTAAGTTCTAAGAAGATCGTTAGATGGTAAAACTTTATATGGTTTTGTTGATTGGTATTCATAATCAAATAAACTAGTATCACCAAAATCGAGTATTTCATTTAATGCTAAAGATTGTACAGATGTTAATGTTACAACCCCAGTATCTATCCCAGTAGAAGCAAAAGATAGAACTCTAGGTGAATTAGTTATGCTTGCGCCTATTACTATTGCTCCTGGAGAAATAACACCGTTTTTAATTCCTTGAACTGTAACGGTGTTTGACGATGTAGTGGCTGCAGCCACACTTGCTCTAGGATTTTGATTTGTTACAACAGATATAGGTATTGTTTCAATAACACTAACGTTTAATCCATCGGATTCTTTGTATAATATATCAATAGACTCAACATTTAAACTATTTGATATATTACTACTATTAAACTCAAGTGGAATTCTAAGAAGTATTTTGTTTATTTTATTTTCCATAAAATCAACTATAGTACTTCTATAAGCATCTTCTTCATCTGTTACATCAGAAGGAACAGGATTTCCACCTGCTTCATTTACTAAGTATCTAAAATAACCATCTTGTTTTGGTATAAAACATTCTTGAGTAAATGGTGCAAATATTGAGTATTCACCATCTAAAAACTTAAATCTATAACTAAATCTAACAAACCTATCTTTTAAATAATCTTTGTCTCCGTTGTAATCTGAGTCGTAATATTCGTTATAATTAAAAACTAATTCAACGTCTGCATCTGTAAAAGGTCCTATATTAGAGGTTGTAGTTACTCGAGAAGTTGGTGGAGTGTTACCAGATCCTTGAGAATATTGAAAATTTGAAACAGTAGCTGTTGTTGTAATTAAAACACCTGTTGTTGGATCTATGTAAGCTATGGTATCACCATTTTTTATACTTCCTGATATTGTCAACGTTTTTAAATCTATAGTATTTGTAGAAAGAAGTGTTCCGTTTATATTACCAGTACCACCATCTGGAAATATTTTGCTAGTTACATCATACATTGTAGTTTCATGCAGATCGACTTCGTCGCTAGCTTCTCTGTATAATTCTATAGCTTGATAAGGATTATATTTAGCTACAGATATTTGATCTTCGGTGGTATAATATGAAGAATCACTTAAAGCGTTATTTATATTTAATTTTCTAGGTTGGTTTCTATCATCTGTAAAAAACAAAAACTCTTCTAATACATTTACACCAGTTATAGGATTTAATTGACATAAGTTTAAAAAAGCACCAGAGCAAAGTATGTTAGTAGTATCTGTAGAAATATTATAACATAATATACTATGATTAGAGCCAACGCCAGTGCTTGTGTAAGCAGTGTTTTGCACGTTATCTGTAGCAAAAACAAATATTCTATTATTTATTTCATCAGAAAAATAACCTATAGTTTTTAGACTTGGAAAAATAGAAGCAGTTAAAGTTAAAACAACATCAGTACTTCCACCTATTGTAGATGCTGGAATTGTAAACTGATCACCAACTAGATAATTCAACATAGAATCTCCAATTTGTTTAACACTTGTTACAGCTTGACCTGATACAGTAACAGAAAACTTAGCACCAGTACCTGAACCAGTTTGAGTTGGTGTTACACTGCCATATAAATTGTTAGTAGCGTCAGAAGTGTTTGTTGTTATATAAGAAGTTAAAACTGTTCCAGTTTCAATTATTGCTGTAGAAAAATTAGTAAGTAATTCGTTTCCTAAAGTATTTTGTAAAGTACCTACATTGCTACCTTCAGACCTGCTTATCTGAGCGTTTATTGCGTTTCTATATTGTCCATTAGGTAATAAACGATCATCAAGATCTTTGTTCATTTTACCTCCGTTATAGAAAGTGTTAACTACTTTTGCCATTTAATTTTAGTGTTTAATCCATTTAGATTTACCTCTCATCACTTGTACTATCTCATCTAGTTTTATGTTAGATAATCTTATTTTAGCATTTCTAAGTTTAGCTCTACGTTCTTTTTTAAATCTTTGTACTATGTTATCAGGTTGATTAGCTCTAGTAGATATTATAGAGTGTAATAGATGAGCGTACATTGCTTCTTCTGCCATCTTAGGTACTCTAGTATCTAAATCGTAAGCTAATCCATCAGAGATGTATTCTAATACAATAAGTTGATTTGCTAAATTGCTTGAAAAAGATATTTTACCTTCTCTTTCGTTCATATTAAACCAACCATTTAATTGAGCTGATTGAGGTTCTAAACCATATCTTTGACCGTAAAAACCTCCATAACCCCAACCATAAGTACTTCCCATAAAATTAAAGAAATTATTGAAAGCAGAGTTATCAAATATTAATTCATCGTTAGCAGCTTTCCATCTGCTTTCTGTTAACGAGCTTCCTTCTAAGTTATCACCAAAATTATCTTGAGTTGGTTGACCTGTGTTATCTTGAATTGGATTTTCGTAAGGTGATATAGTTAAGTTGTTAGCAGGGTATAATATATGCTTAACACCAAGGCTGTCTATCCACGATATTCTTACATAGTTAACATAATCTTGTGGCAATATAACGTTTAAGCTAGGTGGTATGCTAAGTTCTTGTGACTTAATACTTTTTAAAGTATCATAACTAAATTCTTGCATGCCTCTTTTTGCAAAGAAAACAGCATCTGATTTTTTACATGTTTGAATAATTTTACCATCACCAACATAACCAACCATAAAGTTGTTTATAATATCGTTTAATGTAATGTAAGAATATCCACCATAGTTATCTTCAACAGCTTCACCTATAGCATCTCTATCACCATAGTTGCCTCCTTCTAAAGATTTTAATTGAACTACTATATATGTTCCAGTTGTTACGCTAGCTGTAATAGTTATAACGTTATTAACAACAGTGTATGCTAATATATATTCCGCATAAGTTATACCATCAGCGCTTGTATATAGTTTAAAATTATTTAAAGAATAATTTACGTCGTTAGGATCCCAACTTCCAGTTGCTCCTAATATTAAATCTGTATCAAAAGTAGTAGTAAAAGCTTGGCTTGCAGCTGTCGCTGGAGCTATAAAGCCTTGCGCGCCTGCGTAGTATTGTTCGTTAGTTTCGGTTATTAAACCACCATTTGGAATAGGCATGTTTTATTAGCTTTTTTCATTAATAGATACTTCCTGTGCTTCTGCAGAGGCAGTTTGAATAATTGTTGGATCGTTTATTATAATACCACAATATTTTAATATGTTAGTTATTATATTAGTTTGCTCTGATACATCAAGTTCAAAGTTAACTGATGCTCCAGCATTATAAACATACTGACCTACTCCACCAACAGTGAAAGCCCAGTTAGGATCTGTAGGATTAAATAAGCAGTTTATTTTTAAAGAGTTAGGTAATGGAGATATTTTTACTATAAGCTGATTTGTCCCAGCTATAGTAGCGTTAGTAGTATGACAAATAGGATACTTACTTGTAGGTGAAGTTAGTTTTGATTTTGTAATTGTTGTAAAATCACTTTTGCTTGTAAGTTGAGTTATTGAATTGTAGGTAGGATTACCTGTGTATGTAGATATTATTTCACCAAGTTTATTTATAACTCCAGTTCCGTTATAATAAAAACCTTGACTAGTGTTATCAAATGTGAAATCAGCTTCTTTTTCAAAAGGATATAATTTATATGATATGTCTTTAAACATATTAAAAAACTCTGTATCGTTTTGTTGGCTGTTTTGATTGAACCTATTAACTTGGTTACCATCTGGAAAATATGATTGAAACATCTCTTGTTGAACTTGAACAGCTAGACTGTTAAACTCCGTTGGAGTAACATATCCTCTTTGTTCTTTGTTTAATATGTACAAGACTGTTGTATATACTGTGTTAATATTTACCGCCATTTATATTTTTTTATTATAATATTGGGCCCGAGTAAACGAGCCCTATATTAGTATTACATGTTATTTAATCTTTTTCTCGATAGATTTAAAGATTTCTACACCTTCATCTGTTTTGAAAAATGCTGCCATAGCAGAATATGGGTTTTCATCAAATGGTACGTTCATTAATTTTCTACCATTAGAAACCCAGTTAAACGTTCTTTGATCTTGTGATAAAGATATTATTCCAGCTTCAGTGGCTTTAATAGCAGTATCTCTTAATCCTACGTTTTCATCATTTGCAAGTTCTATGAATAAGCCTGGATTTTTTCTAGCAAATAGCAATAAGTCTCTTTTTATTTCTTTAGAGCTCATTGTATTAACTACAGAACCAGCTTCTACTCTAAGTATAGCTTCTTGTTGATCTATATCCATAGATCTAGCAGCGTTAAGCGCATCAATTTGTAGATCTAAAATATCTAACTCATCTTTAGCAACTTCTACTGCACTAAACTCTTCGTATAACTTACCTTTTAAAGGGTGATACAAAGATAATAATTTTTGTAAATTTTGTTGATTTTTAGGAACTTTTAAATCCCCATCTCTGAACTGTATGTGACCCATAGTAACTTCTCCTTTTTGTTGATCAACAAATGGTGAGTCCATATTAGTTGCATATCTTAGTTCTCTTTGTGAACCTGTTTCTTCATCAAAATAAAGCAATGAGTGCTTTCTTGTATGTTTCCCAGGTATTGTTAATGTTAAAGGTGATTTATTATCTTTTAAATAATAAATTCTATCTTTAATTTCCCAACTAGGTTTAGCTGGTTTTTGTGGTGCTACTTTTGTAGCTACCGGCTGAGGTGCAACCTCAATAGTTTCTGCTTGAGCTTTTTTAGCCATAATATAATATAATTAAATAGTTTATAAAAAATAATTACCCCTGCCCGAAGACAGGGATAGTTATTGTAATTGAATCAATTAGATTCCTTTGAATAGTACAAAGTTGTTAGCAGCTTGAGTTACTAAACATCTTTCTGATAGGAAGTTTACTTCCATAGCGTCAAGAGTTGAAGTAAATGCACCACCAGCAGAACCAGTTAACCAAGACTTCATTCTTCTATCATCACCTTGTGAAGCTCTATATCTTACGTGTAAGAAAGGTCTTCTGATGTTAGTTCCTAAAACTTGATCGTAAACTGTTGAAGTTCCAGCAGGTA
>Ga0181409_1000287_pt1 | contig 20345 bp, 23 predicted proteins | sample 32SPOviralmetaG_FD_130138 | JGI IMG/M metagenome (GOLD analysis project Ga0181409, IMG submission 130138) | Marine viral communities from the oligotrophic San Pedro Time Series (SPOT) site, San Pedro Channel, CA, USA - 32 SPOT_SRF_2012-05-30 | ecosystem: Environmental > Aquatic > Marine > Strait... | reverse complement strand
TTGTATATTTTTCATGATTTTTGCGTTCTAATTTTACAATTCTACTAGAATTCTAATTTAGAATGGATTTTAACTTATTCTAATTTAGAAATCTAATAGAATTCTAATTTAGAAAGATTCGTGTACTTTTCAACATTTTTTTTCATACATAATTACAACAACTATCAGAACATATCATATATGATAACAAAAATATCGAAAATAATTAAGTTTTTGTGATGATTTTTTTTTCTCACCGGAAAGAAATTAAATTTTATTTTTACCGAATTATTCATTATACACAACTTTGTTGTATATCCGTAGGATAGTATAATGAATAATTATATGAATAGTCGTCTACTATCATTAGTATTTTACATATAATTTCGACATATTTGCTCAAGTTAACCATATTTACTTCAAACTTAATTAATTTTTTCAAGAATATTGGAAAACAAAAAAAAATTGAATTGAATTTCGGGATATAAGGTATTCGTAGATATATTAATATATATATCCCACCAATAGAAGTTATGTGGTTAAACTGTTCTTTGGGAATGGAAGGGTGTGTGTTAGGCCACTTTAGAATGAAGGGGAAAGTTCTAAAGAACACGAGACATCCTATGATCCGAAGGCGGAGGTGAATTAACACCCGTGGCGGTGCCTAGGAGTTCAAATAGTATGGTGTATTTAAAAAGGTTACGTCCTGTTAAATATGATTGCTCATACTATTTTGTGACAAGGAGGAGGTTAGTAGGGAGGTAACCTTAAGAGACTCTTAATATCGAAAGCCGTGTCATAGATAGCAAAAATTATCCTGAATAGCGCTTAAAAAATCCTAGCGTAGTGGTATTAGGTTACCCCCCTAATATTTAACTGATTGAATGAATTATAACTGAGGACTTAAGTGTCCAGGTTATATGAAGTGATTTCTTGGTTGCCGACGGGCATTGGGACATAATATAGTTCGCCTCCTCGTGGTGTGTCCTGGTTAATACTAAATGAACTATTTTTTTTATACATTGAACAACTTCAAATATATCTAATTAATTATACACATATATCATAATAAAAATATTTGTATAAAATAAAAAATCATATATAAGTATATCATGGACTGTAAATTATTAAAAGAAAAAATGCAAGAATGTCTTAAAAATGAAGATGAATCAAGAGAATGTAACAATATTATTAATTCATGGAATATGGAATGTGAGAAAAATGATCAAAGAACATGGAACGAATTTGTTTTTGGTAAAAATGAAGAAAAAAATGAAGAAAAAAAAGAAGAAAAAAAAGAAGAACAAAAAGAAGAACAAAAAGAAGAACAAAAAGAAGAACAATAAATAATATTATTAGATATTTTTAATAATATTGTTTATATATAAAATGTTTCGATATTTATTATTTTTTATTCCATTAATTATAAATTCCTATATTTTACAAAGATCTATTCTCTCTTATCAAAAATTATATGGAATCAAATTAATTGATCACAATATTGAAAATAAAACTATTTATGAAAAATTTGAATATTATTCTTTAATGAATAATAGAGAGAAACAAAATGAATGTCTAGAAATAATATTACATTTATCTAAAAATAAAACAAATATATAATATATTTAGATATTATATGTCAAGAAAAAGTGATGGTGAAGATTGTAATGAAGATATTGAATGTAAATCCGATAAATGTTATAAAAATACAATATGTGTATCAGAAGAGGGATTTAGATATTTAGATTCAAATGATCAATTAGAAAATGCTACACAAAATAATGTAGATGACACTAAACTTGCTATGTTAGAAGGTGCTGTTGCGCGTGAAAAAAGACGTACAGGTAAAAAAGATATTGATAAACTAGGTGGTCGTGAAGGTATCAAACAAAAAATTGAGAATAAAAAACAAGAAAATAGAGAGAAAAATCTTAGTGAAGTAAGAGAAGCAGCAGCAAAAAAATTTAAATCACAAAATAAGGAAACAGTTGGAAGTTCACCTAAACAAGCACCAGGAGGAGGAGGAGTTAAAAGTTCACCTAAACAAGCACCAGGAGGAGGAGTTAAAAGTTCACCTAAACAAGCACCAGGAGGAGGAGGAGTTAAAAGTTCACCTAAACAAGCACGAGGAGGAGGAGGAAGAGTGTTAGAAGAATATTATGTACAAAATGATGATGGTTATTATGAAAAAATAAAAGTATTAGGTCAACCAACAGGTATTACTCAAGAATATATAGATAAAAAAAATAAAGAAATAGATGAATTAATGAGAAGTGACGATTATAGAGATCATAAACAAGGAGAAGCACTTTATAATAATCTACAAGCACTTATTAAAGAAGCAAAGACTAAAATTACACAACCAATAATGCAATCAAATTTTACTCCACCAGTTGGTACTGTAAAAGAAATACCAAAAGAAAATTCACCATTTAATATAGAGAAATATAAACGATTAGGAATAGAATTAGCAACTGAAACAGATGAAAATATTAAAAAATTAAAACAAGATGCAAGAAGAAGAGAAGAAGATAAAGTATCTCCTATAGATGATGAAAAAGATAAACAAGCAACATTCAATGCAATGCGTAAACCGGATGGAACTATGAGAGCGCCTGATGATATCGATAGAAATGAACTTTTAAGATTACATATTAAACAAAAAAAAAAAGATGAAGGTAGAGGAGATAAAAAAAAATCAGCAGAATCTGATTCAGTAAGACCTGCAGATAAAGTTAAAAAAGAAAAATTAGATGATAGAAGTCGCGGTGAATGTCCATTATGTGAAGAACCAGTTTATCCTGATAATATGAATTTTTGCCGTACCTGTAATAATATATATCATACAGAGTGTTTTCAAGATATTTTATTAAATGGAGATAACAGATGTCCTCACTGTAAAAGTATTTTCGATCGAGAGGATATTCAACTTGTTGAAAAAATGGTTAGAATAAAAACATGTCCTCCTGCTGATAGAAATAATATTAATCCAATGTTTCATGAATTAATAGAAACAGATGATAAACCTGCAAAACATGTAAATCCATATACAGGAACTGAAGAATTATATTCTGACATTTTCAAGGATAATAAGGAAGTTAATGAAAGAAAGAGAGTAGTTCCTGGTAGTAATCCTCCTATCACTGTTACCTTACAACCAGTTAGTAACTTAGCATTATGTAATGAAACACAACAAGTATCTATTAGAGGATGTGAGATATACAATTTTCAAATACCATACAGAGTAAGACTAGAAGATTATGTAGAATTAATTAATGAATTTGCATCTGGAAGGTTGTCATATTATATATTAGAAGATGGTACTGATTTTCTTTTATTCGCTGGTGATACAGATAGAATTGATAATCGTATAGATCCCAGATTATATGCTAATCAAGATAATTCAATAAATAATTTTACGGAATTTTTTGATGATTTACTTCAACAAAGACAACAAATACAACCAATACAACAACAACTTTTTCCTACACCACCCGGTTATAATGAAAATTTTGATGACTTGACACCACCACAACCTCCAAGACCACAACAACCAGAACAACCATTAAGAACATTAGCAGATTTCGATAATTATTTGAATACTTTTGCTCCTATACAAAATCCATTTCGAGAACAAACAGAACCCAATCCATTTGATAGACGCACACAACAACCTACACAACAACCAACCAATCCAGTTAATCGACCACCCTATACATTTTATCCACCCACACAACAACCAACCAATCCATTTGATAGACGCACACAACAACCTAGACAACAACCAACCAATCCATTTAATAACGGGAGACCATCATCAAACCAAAGAAGAAGTACACGAAGAAGTAGAGGTGGAAGAGGAGGAGGAGGAAGAATAGGAGGAAGAGGAGGAGGAAGTTCTTATGAATACACAAGAGGTGGTAAAAAGAAAAAAACTATAAAAAAAAATAAAAAAAAAACTAAGAAAAATAAACCAATTCGTAAAAAAACTATAAATAAAAAAAATAAAAAAATGTAAACACTAAAACAATATCTATAATATAATATGAATCGCTGTTTTAATAAATTTTATAAAAATATAAAAAATATTAAAAATTATCACACTAATGTTCTCGATCATTATGAAAATCCCAGAAATGTTGGTTCTTTAGATAAAAATAATAAAAATGTTGGAACTGGTCTTGTTGGTGCACCTGCATGTGGAGATGTTATGAAACTACAAATTGAAGTTGAAAATGGAATAATCACTCAAACCAAATTTAAAACATTCGGATGTGGATCAGCTATTGCTTCTAGTTCTTATGCTACAGAATTTATAAAAGGTAAAACATTACAACAAGCATCAAATGTAAAAAATTCTGAAATTGCAAAATTCTTAAAATTACCTCCTGTAAAACTACACTGCTCTATGCTCGCTGAAGATGCTATAAAATCCGCCATTCAAAATTATAAAAATAAAAATAATTAAATTTGTTATGCTTACAATAATTGTTAATAATAATAATAATGTTATTGTATATGCTTTGTAACAAAAAAAAAGATGATTTCATTTTTTGCGATTATTGTTTTTATCCAATATGTGATTATAATCCATATATATTTGTTATTCATGGATTAGGTAAATATAATGGAAAAAAAATGTGTATAAATTGTTTATCCAAACTTATAAAATCTAAATAATATTATTAAATATTTTTCTCTCTACATTGTATATGAAGTCTTCTACTCAAACATTATTATCATTAAATAGACAGAATAATATAAATAATGAATTAAGAAAAAAGAAAAAAGAAATATTAGACATTGTTTATACTGAATTGAGAAAAATAGATAAATTAGATAAACAAATAAGTAAAAAACTAGAAAATAAATATCATTATTATAAAAAAGTACAAAAATTTGATAAAACATATCAAGAACTCGATACACATATTGATGATTTGATTTTAGAAAAACAAAACCTTGAAGACGATTTAAGTGATTTCTTAAAGAATAATAAAGATTATACTAATTATGTTACAAATAATATAAACAGAATTAGACCTAATAGTGAACCTTTATCTTACGGAACACCAGAATCTTTTGGTGGTGGAAAACAAATTCATAGAGTAAAAAAAGAAAATCACTAACAAATAAAATTAAAAAATAAAACAAAAAAAACAAGAAAAAAAATATAAATATATTAACCAAAAGTATTCTCTCCAGAATAACTTACATATAAAAAACCATCTTCATTTTTATTATACTCATACATATCACTTATTATTGAATTTGTTGATGGAATATGACCATTTATAAATACAAATATTGCTTGTTCAGATGATAATTTCATTCTTTTTCTTATTACAAACATAAATTGACCTACAGTAAGATCACAAGGTACCAAGTATTTTGATTTATCTAAATCTGGTATTAAACTACTATTCTTTGACTTTTCACATATTATAGGAACTCGATCTGGATACTTTAATATTATTCTATTTGATTCTTTCTTTCTATCTTCCAATGAATGTGTATTTTGAAATTTAAATTTCATATATATATTAATTCATTTTTAATTTTAAATTATTTAAACAAATTTTTATTGTATTATTTATGTCAACAGTTGATGAAATTGTAGAAAAGTTAGTTCATTTAGATAATTTATTAAATGAACTAAGAGAACAGAAAAAAAATGTAGATGATCAAGTAAAAGATTTAGAAGAACAACTTATTCAGTATTGTAGAGAGAATGATTTAAGTATCGAATCTGTAACACAAGGACAATATAATGTTAAACCAAATACTGGACGAAAACTTAAAAAGAAATAATTCTCTCTACTTTATTTTCTAGTTCTAATTTATATGAGTTCCCATACATATAATTTAAGAAAATGTATTGAAACAGAAGGAAAATTTTGTGACATCAAAAAAAATTATAAAGCACCTAGATGTCCTTCTAGTGCTGCACCAAATAGTGTTATATCTTCGTCATCCCAACGTACACAAAGTCTTCTTAATGGTACATTAAAAGAAAGTAGCGAAAAAATTACTACTATAAATAGTTCTAATATTAATATAGAATCAACAAAATTTGGAAATTTTACTTTTCAACCAAATACAACATATAATATTAGTTTTAAAGTTTCTAATACAAATCAAGATACTGATTTTAATAATTTTGCAATTGTAAATGGTGCTAAACCACCTACTTTAAACATTACAATACCAAAAAACTCATCAGATGTGTCTTTTAATATTACACTTGAAATTGATAATAATATTATAGTAAATATAGGTCAACTTAATGAGGATGGTGATACAGTTACATCTAATCCTTCTAGTATTACTGTAAGTAATATTATTATTAGTTATGAACAATCACAAACCTGTGTAAATATTTGTGATGATACATCAGGTAACTTAAAAAAAAATACTTTACTTTATAATGGTAGTTATGCACAATATTTGAAAAATAATTATAATGCATAAATTATATAATTTATTATTTATTATAAATAAATTATCTAAATTATTTTAGTACAATCATTATTATCTTATTAAACCAGTACATATTCAATGCAGTTATTGACAATATTATAATCATTGAAAATGTATGAAAATTTACGTCATATGTTACTATTTTATCATATTTATTTATAAAATATATATACGAATATAATGGAAATACGACAATTCTATAAATAAAAAATGTAGATACAAATAATATTTTATATAATAATGATTTTTTCACATGTACTAAAAATATTGACGAAGTATCCATTAAAACTGCTATTGTTAAACAATGTGACAACTGATAATATTTTAATAATATCATACTTAATGATACTAATATTGCGTGTATAGTAAAATCTATTCTGCCTTGAAATAAATTATCATATATTTCAAAAAAAATATAAAAGTAAAATACTTTCATTGGATATAAATAGAGAGAATTTACTTCGTTTTCTTTATAATCATATATTTCAAAAAATTTATCATCAGTTAATAATAAATAATTACTAACAATAGATGTTATTAATGATTTAACTGTTATTATTATATCTCTCTTATTTTTTTTATATAAGAAACAATAGATAAAAATAATAGATAATATTGTTTCTATATTCATATTAATTATTCATTATTATTTTTAAATGTATATCTTATAAACAATATTATTAATTTAAATATAAACATACATACTAATTTAATAATAAATGTATTTGTGGATTTTGATAATAGGAACAGGATTTTCATTTTTTGCTGCAATGGGTATTGGTGCTAACGATGCTGCTAATTCATTTGCTACTTCTATAGGATCAAAATCTCTAACAATAAACCAAGTAATATTTTTAGCGACTATATTCGAAGCAGCAGGTGCTATATTAATGGGTGGTCATGTTACAAAAACTATTAGAAAAGGAATTGCTAATTATGAATGCTTTGAAGATGAACCGTATGTGTTTATGTATGGATGCATGTGGGTTTGTTTTTCTGTAGGTGCGTGGTTATTTATAGCATCAAAATATGAAATGCCGGTTTCTACTACACATTCATGTGTCGGAGGAATGATAGGAATGACCATAGCATTAAAAGGTCCACAATGTGTTATATGGTACGAAGATAAAGATACATTTCCTTATATAGGCGGTGTTAGTGGTATAATATTATCTTGGGTAATTTCACCATTTTTTTCGGCAGTGTTTGCTAGTTGTATGTTTGGTATTTTAAGGAGTACTATTTTAAGATTAAAAGAAAGTTTTAATTTATGTGTTTATGTTTTCCCAAGTATTGTTGGTTGTACAGTTGCGTTAAACACATTTTATATTGTTTATAAAGGTGCAAAAGGTATCGGTCTAAATGAAATTCCTTTATCAATTGCATGTGCATGGTCATTTGGATTAGGGAGTGGTTCAGCATTATTAACCATTCCAATTCTTAACTATTACTTGAAACCACGTATAGAACAAAAATTTTGTAATTATGAAGTACAAAATGAAAATAATGATGAACTAATTATTGATTATGAAAATACAATTAATGGAGATATTGAATTACTAGATGTAAATAATAATAATGATGTAATAGGTAATGAAAATAATACAAAGACTGATATTAATTTCATTGATTCTGTTTTAGACAAAGATGAAAGTGTATTAAATATACATAACAATGCTGAAAAATTTGATGAAAAAACTGAAGAACTTTTTAAATTTCTACAAGTATTTACTGCTATTTGCGATTCATTTAGTCATGGTGCAAATGATGTTGCTAATGCTATAGGACCTTATGCAGCAATATATATGATATATAAAGATAATGAATTACAAAAGAAAAATGATTTAGACACTGATGCGTACTGGATTTTGGGAATGGGTGGGATTGGAATATCATTAGGATTAGCATTATATGGATATAAAATTATAAAGGCAATAGGAGTAAAATTATGTAAAATTACACCAACCAGAGGAATATCTATTGAATTAGCATCTGCATTGACAATTATTACTGGAAGTCGGTTAGAAATACCATTATCTACCACACATTGTCAAATAGGAGCGACAGTAGGTGTTGCTTATTTGGAAGATGTTAAAAAATGTTCAGGAATTAATCCTGTTATTTTTTATAAAACTATTTTTGGTTGGGTTGCAACTCTTTTAGTAGTATCGACATCAACAGGTATATTAGTATCTCAAGGTGCATATGCACCACAGACTAGTGGATATTAATCTAATTGTTCAAGATATCGAATCTATCTAATAAATTTAAATATACTAAACCATAGTTTTTCTGTATTCATTATTATTTTTAAATTTATATTAATATATATTATATGTCGTCATTTTCTGATACTAATAATGAAGATACAAATTATGATACACCAATATACACAGTAACTACAGAAAAACCTATTATTTCTTATGATGAAACATATGAATCGCGTGCAATGTTAAAATCATTTAGGAATTTACCTTTAACTAAAAGTAAAAAGATACGTGTTCGTAAAATACAATTGTATAATAAAGAAAGATATTATTATGAATTACCAGTTACCACTAAAGGCAAAGAAATTAATGATATAAATAATATTGATTTATATAAAACTGATTTTCCTGACTATTATGCATATATATATACTCCAGATACATCTGGACAACTTAAAAAAGAAGAAATTGTAAGAACTTCTATATTTTATACAAAAGATAAAAACGGAAAATTTAATAAAATGTTAACAAAAAGTAACCATAAAGAATCAGAAATAAAATCTATAGATAATTATAAAGATAAAGAATATTATAAATATTATGAATATACAAATTATGAAGATAAAGAATATATTATGGTGTTTAAATTTGAAAATGATGAATGGGATAATCCAGAACAATATCTTAATCATATGAATGAATTAGAAGAAGAAATTAAAATATATAATGAATATAAAGAAAAAAGAAAGGAACAAAAAAAACAAAAAAGAGAAGAATATCGTGACACATTTAATTCTGGAATATTGGGTCCTGTAGCAACAGGAAGATATGATTTATTTGGAAATTCTTTATATGGGGGTAAAAAAACCAAAAAACATTTGAAAAAGAAAAATACTAAAAAACAAATCAAGAAAAGAAAAGTAAAAAAATCTAGAAAACATAAAATTACCAAAAAATATATACAATAATTTATATTTATGCAAGAAAATAATATGTAAAATATCCTTTATGTATTAATTCCATTGCATATATTCTTGCATCATCTTCATGTAATCCCTTATTTATAAATACTTGTTTCAATGATTTTGATCTACCTAATCTAAAAATATATCCAAAAATCATAATAACTATTAAAAATATAAATAATTTTAAATATGAAGAAACTGATATTTTTAAACTAAATATAAATGCAAATAAAAACACTAAAATAATATAAGAAACACTATGAAATATTATACTAGCAACTACATCCATACTCATTAAACGAATATAATCAGTGTTTGGATCTGTAGTTTCTACGAAGACTTTTTGGAAACAAACCATTATATATTTTATTTACATAATATTTTATACAAAATTGATTTTATAATAAATATAGAATTATTATAAAATGAAAAAAATTGAAGGTTATAAAGGTATTATGGAACTTGATTTAACAAATATTCATCCTATGTATCATGATATTGTAATTAAACAACACAAAAGAGACATACAGTTATATAAAAAATATCAAAAACAATTAGAACCTGAAATGCGATACGAAAATACTATTGGTAAAATTATTAAAGATAAACAATTTTACGATAATATAAGAAATATGCAAGCACAAATTAAGAAAAAAGAAGAAGATGACAAATTTAAATTATTATTGGAAAAATATTATTAATTATATACAAATATAAAGAAATAAATATATAATTAGTATCCGGTTTTAGCTCAGTTGGAAGAGCGTTGGACTGTAATTGTTGTTTTTGTGGATATCCACAGGTCGCTGGTTCGATTCCAGCAAACCGGATTATTTTATATAAATTATAAAATAATCTCGTATAAATATATAATGATTGTTGAAGGAAAAACTGCTATAGAATGTAAAACCGTTTTGAAAGGAAATAAGAGAAAATTATCTTATTATAATAAAAAAACTAAGAAATCTTTACCAATCGTAGTTGGAAAAAGAGGTGGATTATCTATTAAATCACGAAATGCTAAAAAACGTCGTTATCTTAGTAGTACATGCACAAAGAGTGCTTCAAAATCATTCTGGAGTACTGTAAAAAACATGAAAAACAAACTATAATTAGATAATAAATATTTAGGATATTTATTATCATGATATATATCATATTTTTAATATATATTTTACTTAGTAGTTGGATTTATTGTTTCATCTAATATTTTTTGTATATCACTACCACTTATTATTCTTTCTGATTTAAGACATTCTACTGTTTTTATAAATGCTTCTTGATTTGAAGTTATTAACTCATATGCACGTTGATATGCAAAACATACCAACTCTTTTGCTTGAATATCTACATTATATTTTGTTGTTTCGCTACTTTTTCTTCCATTTGTTCCCATATCCCTACCCACAAATGGCATATCATTACTCATAGATTCATCATACATACCTAAATCTGGACCAAAACCGTATTTTGTAATATAATCACGAGCAATTCTATTTGCTTGAAATAAATCATTTGATGCACCAGTTGTAATATCTAAATCTGGAATATCTCTAAAAACTGAATTCTTAAATAAATCATTTTCTTCTTTCTTCATACGATTTAAAAATACTTCTGCAGCACGACCACCTAATGCTATAATTAAATTTGCTAATATGAATTTTTTAGTAGCATACTTTTGATATCTTTCATTTGGTGTAAAAAGTGTATACCCACCAGCACCATTTTTATTAGCATTTATAGTAACCTTTCGTAAATCGAAAAAATCTGGAAATAAAGCAACCATTAAAGCATGACCTGTTTCATGATAAGTTACTAATTCAATAATATTCTCATCAGTATCCTGATTATATGATGTAAGACCTATAGTCATTTTCTCATATGCATCAAATAATGTCTTTCTATCAATAATTGTTCTATTTTGACGCACTGTTAATATTGCTGCTTCATTTGCCAGATTTGCAATATCTGCACCTGAAAATCCAGGCGTTAATGAAGATAATTCATCCAAATCTATAGAATCATCTACTTTTTTATTACGTAAATGTACTTCTGCAATTTTTTTTCTTCCAATAAAATCAGGTAATCCAACACGTACTTTACGATCAAATCTTCCAGGACGTGTTAATGCACTATCTAATATATCAATACGATTTGTCGCTGCTAATATTACTATATTATCATTTTGTTGAAATCCATCCATATTTGTCAATATTTGATTTAATGTTTGTTCACGCTCATCATTGCCACCAGCAATACCTGCACCACGTTGACGTCCTATAGCATCTATTTCATCTATAAATACTACACATGGTGAATTTTGACGTGCTTTATCAAACAAACTTCTCACACGAGAAGCACCAACACCCACAAACATTTCAATAAATTCAGATCCACTAACACTAATAAATGGAACACCTGCTTCTGCAGCAACAGCACGTGCCAATAATGTTTTACCTGTACCAGGATTACCTTCTAATAATACCCCTCTTGGAACTTTTGCTCCTACTTCATCATATTTTGTTGAGTTTTTTAGATAATCTACCACTTCCATTAATTCAAATTTTGCTTCATCACAACCTGCTACATCTGCAAATGTAACATTCAAACTTTCTGCATCTACTAATTCACCACTATTTTTTTCTGTCAATTGACCAGGCATCATATTTGGTGGCATTTGATTTCCAAAAAATGCTCTTCCAGCAACTGCAATAATTAAATATATTATTAAAAATGTACTTACACTTGAAAATACTGATCCTAAAAAAGTAAATACATTATTTAATAAATTATCTGGAATTTGAATCATATCAACATTTATATGTTTATTTGTAAGTGTATTTATTAGACTCTCATAAGTATTTGGTAATAATTGAACAGTGTGAATATTTAAACTATCTATAGAATTATCTATTATTGTATTATCAATAGCAATAGCATATTTATTATCAGATAAAATAGATACTGCACCTACTTTATCATTATCAAGATTATTTAATAACTCACTATACGTCCATTCTTTTCCAATAGGTTGTCCGTAAAAACTTTTAATTATTTCAGAAGGATGTTTCGATGCATCAAAAAGATCGTTTGACGTCATAATTAATGATGATCTTTTTAATGAAAATGCACTAATACATGGTAATAATAAAAATAACAACTTCATTATATTTATTATTAATATGACTTTAAATACTTACACTAACTATTTATACTATTTGAATACAACTCAAATATTTTATAAACTATATAACAAAAATTTATTTCACATGTTATAAACCACAATATAACAATTCCTTCCGCTACTAATAATACTATTTCTATTAACATAATAAAATATGTGAATATATTTTTTTTTACAGAGATTTATATGATAACATAATATTTAATTTTTTCTTTTTCTTTTTTTATTACAACCAGGACATTTATGACATTTATCTTCTATAGCAAATTTCGTAAACCAACAATCATGACATATTTCATGACCTTCATATCGATTTTTAATAAAACATTGTGCAGGTATTAACATATTAGGTGTACATATTTCATTATTACATATTACACAATAACGCATATTATATATTACAAAATTATTTTTATTTTTATTTTTTATTTATATAGTTATTTCTTTTACTAATTTTGATATTATTTTTTTATCTTCACGTGGATCTTTTAATACTTCCGATATTGTTTTTACGTATACATCAGGATTTTCATCCATACATGGCATTGCATCTATACTTTTTTTTGTTAATTTATCAAGAGCATTTTTCAATTTAGGTTTATTATCTTCTTCTTTTTCCCATGTATCATGATCTTTGATATATATTGTTTCATTTTGTATATCACTACAATGTACCGGTCTTTTAAATACATCAATTGAATTCAATTTATCTATAAGAATATTAGACATTCCTTTTGTTTGACCATCATCCGCTATTTTCATCATATCTTGTAAACTTAATTGAATAGATTCTATAAATTCTGTCATATTCATCGCATCTTTACATTGTTCATTTAAAAACATATTTATATTAAATATATTATTACTATTTACTGTATTATTAGATACTGATATTGGTTCTAATTTTTGACAAACATCTACCATCATCTTCTTCATCTCTATATTTTCTTTTATTAAATACTCCAATATTGGTTCTTTCGTAGAAACCTCAGATTCTACTTCTTCTTCTTTTATATTTTTACATTTTTGTTTGTGATTCCATAAAGACGAAACATGTTTATATGACTTCCCACACCAACATATATATGCTTTGGAGATTTTTGGAGATTTTTCGTTCGTATTTGTTCGTATTTTGTGTTTACGTGTGGACAAATGTTTAGACCATTCACTTTTCTTCCTACATATATAATCACAATTTTCACAATAAAATTCATTGGAGATTTTTGGAGATTTTTTGTTCGTCATTTTTCGTATATATATACGAACATAAAAATCTCCTAAATCGTTTTTTCGAAAAATTAAAAAAAAGTTATCGTAACAAATAAAATATTAAAAAATGGAAATTACACCATTATGGTAACAACCATTTTTTTTCATTTTTTTTCAAATTTTATTCTCAAAAATTTTAAAATTCATTTTTCAATTTTGAAATTTTTGTCAAGAATTTTTAAAAAAAATAAAAAAACTTTAAAAACTATGGTTTAATATTTTTAACATAGTTTCCAATGTTTTAAGATCATATCTGATAAGGATAATTCAGATACTTGTTTGAAATTATACGTCTGTAAATATACATTTAAATTATCTACATTAGTTATCATATTTTCATTAGTAAAACTCATAATAAATGCATTTGTAAATGCACCTTGAAATTCTTTCATTCGTCTATTATAATAATCCATACTTACTTGTGAATCTAAACAACCACTTAATTTAATTACTTTAGCACTTGGAATGCTCATATCAGGTCTAAATTTAATTAAATTATCTTCCATATAATACGGAAGATCCATATTTGAACCAGAATGACAACAATCCATAATAGCGAATAATTTACAATCTTCTGGCAATTGTTCAATAAAATTTTTCTTCAACCAATCATCTGAAATTAATCCATTAGTCATATAATCAACAGGACATATTGCTTCATTTTGATAATCTTTTTCATTATATGAAAAATAATGTGTACCGTGACCTGAATAACTAAAAAATAATTCAGAATTTCTATTATTTTTTGCAAATTCAACCATTAATAATAATTCTGTCATAATCTCTTCTTTTATAGCAGTAGAACTATCTAATTTTGTTATGCTATATGATTCAAAATGAAAATTATTTTGAATCCATTGTGATAATCTATTCATATCATTTTCACAACCATATAAATCATTATCTTTATTATCATCTTCACTATAATTAATACCAATTAATAATGCCTTTTTATTTTTATAAAATTGTGTAAATAAAACATCTTTTGATAATCCTGCTATTTGATCTGATTCAGAAACAGGTTCTATTAATGGAGATGGTACAAAATCATTTGATACATTAGATAATTCTATTTGTGATTCTCCTTCAGGTTCTGGTTCTACTTCTACTTCTGATTCTGGTTCTGGTTCTGGTTCTGGTTCTGGTTCTGGTTCTGGTTCTGGTTCTTTTTGTGGTGGTGGTTTTGGTTGTTCTATTTGCGGATTTAATTTTATATCAATTAAATGATTATGATACAATGATGAAAATAATTGACCCATTTACATTATAATTCTATTTATTTTTTAACCAATTTTATAATTTAATATATTACTTAAAAATTTTTGATATATTATATTGTTATGCATTGGATATACGTAATAAAGTGTAATGATGAGAGGATATATGTAGGAGAAACAAGAAAATTATTTAGTAGATTATATCAACATGAAACAAATAGAGGATCTAAACATACATCACAATTTAAACCAGTAAGTATATTAGGATTATATATAGTAGGTATCAATTACAAATTTTTTGAATATATAAATGAAATAGAAAATAATGCAAATATTGATAAATTAAGTTATCTTATATGTAATGCAAATGAATGTATATGGAATAATAAACAATATGCTTTAGAAGTTGAAAATTTTATAACAGAATGTATTCTCTCTACAAATGAAAATACATTTGGTGGAAAATATGTGAACAATAATAGAATCCAACTTTTACAATCTTTAGATGATAATAAAAAGAAAAATATTAATAACCGACCTCTTTGTAGATGTGGTCTTCCATGTGAAGTAAAAATTATAAAATATGGTAAATATTATAAAATTTATTATGTATGTAGTAAAAAGAATATATGGGAACATATGAGAGAACGCTTCAATCATTTAAATATTCCTAAATGTTGTGATTTTTATTGTGAATACTTAGACGATGTGGAATATCGAGTGAAACTTTAAAATAATGATAATATTTATTATTATTTTAAAAATTATAAATTTCAATAATTAATAAAAGAATTTATGCAGAATCGACAAGATTAATTTCAATTAAACATCTTCTAGATACAGGTGTTGTTAATATATTTCCTGCAGCATCAGGTTGAGCACTATTTGATTCTATAGTAACCATAACAGATAACATATCACCAACAATAAATGGTGCTTCACGGAATCCATCAGCATTTTGAGTAAATGATGTAATATCAGTAAATCTTTCAGGTGTTTGATTAAATAATGCCATAATAACTTCAAGACAACCACGACCACCTGTTGATGTTGTTTCTGTTTCTATAACATAAGTACCTGGTTCTGCTTCATCATCAACTAATTTAGCAACACTTACTGCAATATTGTTAATAGTATGTGCAGCAGTTTCTATTTGTAATCTATAATTCAAAGAAAGTGCAAATTCATTGGAAAATAAATCCACAGCAGTTGTTGAACCGAAAACAGCGAGTGCTAATTGTTGTAAAAAGTCACGAGGAGCATCAATAAATCCATTTTCAACATATTCTTCATATTTTGTTGAATTATCATTAGTATATTGAGGTACATTTAGTGTTTTATTATTAAGACGAGAATGTAAAAGATGTATGTCAAGTAAATTTGAGTTATATTTTGCTTGAACAGTTTCTGCTGTAAAATCATCTGCATCTGTTCTAAATGTAAATATTTTTTTAGCATCAGCAACCGATAAATTACATGATAATTTTACTTCATAAGCGAGTGCACCTTGTGCATCATATAAAAATTCACCAATATTAGTTTCCAAAGTTTGAGCAAATTGAGGAATATGAATACTTACTGTTGTCATTTACATTGTTACTATAGTTTTTTTTTATCAAATTTTTTTATCCTTTTTTTATAATATTTAATCACTATTTATGTTAATTTAAATCACTAATAATTCTAGCTAATAAATCTGGATCATAAGCAAGATTAGGTGGTATACCATATAATCTATGGTATATTTGATATTCTTCACGAATTTGTCCAATAATATCAATATCTGCAACAGTAGAGAAAACAGGTCCTCCTCTATTTTCACCAGTTAATAACTGAATTTGAGCACGTAATGTGTTAATTTCATTTTGTAAATCTACTTCTATTGTTTTTGAATACTTTACTTGTTGTAGAGTACGTACAATTGTTTCTCTGGTTTTTTCATAATAATAATATGAATCATTTTTCTCGTTAGCTAAAAATGTAGATAATTCGTTATACCTTTCAACCGCTAACTGTTGTTCAACATATTCATAATTACCATCTAATAATTGTATTAATAAATCATCAATATAAGATGCTGCATTTGTATAAAAAGACTCTATAATATTTACTAGTTGTAAATCATCAGGTTCAACATTATATCCGATAACACTACCTAATGTATATTGAAATAAATCTACATTTCCTGAATCACCAGTATATCTTGGTGTACCATCTTCTGGACCACTTAAAATATTACCATCTTTATCGTAATGATAAACTTCATATTGCGTTTTTTCTTCAATTAAACTATATCCTACCTGTTTAATAGATATAGTAACTTGACTTTGTTTTGTTACAAATGTTATAATTTCATTAGTATTTATTACACTGTAAATACCTTGATCACTACCACTACTATCTATCTGAGACATATCAAATACATACGTTGTACCTTGAGGTATAGGAATAACTTCTGGTTCTTCTTCAGTTCCACCACTTGCACCACTTGCACCACTTGCACCACTTGCACTAATTGAACTAACTTGATCATTGGAAATTATTCCTCCTGAAGAAGTATTAGGATTATACGCTGTAGGAGCAATAACTTGTAAATTACTTGGTGTATTTTCATCTTCAACTGCTAGTAATGATTTATCTAATACAATAACTGTACTTTCATCTTCACTAAAATTGGTGTCCAACTGTTCTAATATATTTTCAACTAATGCTTTTCTAATCTGACTCGCTTCTTGATCTGTTGTATTTTCAAATAAAGTTGTAGTTTCTAATTTTTCTAATTTAATAACACCAGTACTTGCATCTATTATAGTTTGATCAATAACAGGAACCGCTAGTGCAATTTCCTCCAATTTTTTGTTATTTAATTCTGGTATCTCTTCAACTAAATCAATTTCTGGAGAAGGTTCTGGTTCTGGTTCTGGCTCTGGTTCTGGTTCATTTTCTTCTCTTATTACTACTTCATCAAAATCATCTAAGAATTTTTCTATTGGACATAAACTATTAAAACGATTATACATATTTCTACTACCTTCTATTGTTCCAGGTGCATAAGAATTTTTATTTTTATTTATTATAAAATCAACAGATGGTATGTATAAATTTGCTCTAATAAATTCACCATTTATAATTTGTTTGTTACCATATCTGTCTATATATTCTTGTGTTCCAATTATATAATCAGATGAACAAAATTTACTCGATAAATCTATATTATATGGATTCATAGTAACAAGAGTAAATTCATCATGTTTATATGGTTTCGGTTTTTTCATCGAATATGTCGTTATATTTTTTTTAAGTCGCATCATTCTAGAAGATGATGAAACTGCATTATTTTCTAAAAATTGTTCATTTTTTAATTTCTTATAATACTTTATACCCATGATAAATAATGCGATTATTTATTATGGATTGAATATTTAATTAACATTTTATTATAATTAATCAACATCAGCAATATCTGGTCTGTCATCAGGTTCTTCTACTTTTGGTTCTTCTACTTTTGGTTCTTCTACAATAGGTTCAGATGGTTGTTTTTGTAATAATGGTCCAATAAAATCATGTAATTCTTTAGATTTTTCTAAATATTCTTCTTTTGTAGCATTTAAATTATCATCAATCCATGACTGAATTGTTGATATTTTATCTTGTGCTTCATTTTTATCTTCTTCTTCAAGTTTACTTATACCAGACTTCATTTGAAATAATGAATTTTCTAAATTATTTTTTGCTTCAATTCTTTCCTTTTCTTGATTATCTTGTTCTTTAAACTCTTCTGCTTCACGAATCATTTTCTCTATATCTTCTGCACTTAATCTACCTTTATCATTTTTAACAACAATTTTATTTGATTTTCCAGATGATTTTTCACAAGCAGTTACATTCAATATACCATTTGCATCTATTTCATATGTAATCTCTATTTGAGGAACTCCTCTTGGCATTGGAGGAATATCTGAAAGTTGAAATTCACCTAATTTATTATTATCTCTCGTAAATTGACGCTCACCCTCATATACTTGTACTGTACAACCTGGTTGATTATCAGCATATGTACTAAATACTTGTGATTTCTCTACAGGTACAGTAGTATTTCTAGGAATAATATTTGTCATAATACCACCCGCCGTCTCAACACCTAATGATAAAGGTGTAACGTCTAGCAATAATATATCATTAATACTTTCACTAGTTACACCAGATAAAATAGCACCTTGTACAGCAGCACCATAAGCAACTGCTTCATCTGGATTAATACTTTTACATAATTGTTTTCCATTAAAATAATCACTTAGTTGTTGTTGAATTTTTGGAATTCTTGTTGAACCACCTACCAAAACAATTTCATGAATATTACTTTTACTTATTTTAGAATCACGAAGTACTTGTTCTACTGGTTCAAAAGTTTTTCTAAATAAATCACTGCATAAATCCTCAAATCTTGCACGTGTAATAGAAGTAATAAAATCAATTCCTTCATATAAAGCATCTATTTCAATATTTGCGACAGTTGCTGTAGATAATGTTTTTTTAGCATTTTCACATGCTGTTTGCAATCTTCTTATTGCACGTTTATTTTCGCTAATATCATGCTTATTTTTACGTTTAAATTCTGTCATCAAATATTCTAATAAACGTCTATCTAAATCTTCACCACCCAAGTGTGTATCGCCAGCAGTTGCTTTTACTTCGAAAATACCATCATCTATACTTAATATAGAAACATCAAATGTTCCACCACCTAAATCATAAATGAGAATATTTTTTTCTCCTTCTCCTTTTTTATCTAACCCGTAAGCAATTGCCGCTGCTGTTGGTTCATTAATAATTCTTTTTACATCTAATCCAGCAATAACACCAGCATCTTTTGTCGCTTGACGTTGTGCATCATTAAAATATGCTGGTACAGTAACTACAGCATCAGTTATACTAACTCCAAGATAAGATTCTGCTATTTCTTTCATTTTACCTAATATCATAGATGATATTTCTTCTGGTTTAAATTCTTTTTCTTCATTTTTATAGTCGACACAAATAACTG
>Ga0181409_1000286_pt1 | contig 20399 bp, 30 predicted proteins | sample 32SPOviralmetaG_FD_130138 | JGI IMG/M metagenome (GOLD analysis project Ga0181409, IMG submission 130138) | Marine viral communities from the oligotrophic San Pedro Time Series (SPOT) site, San Pedro Channel, CA, USA - 32 SPOT_SRF_2012-05-30 | ecosystem: Environmental > Aquatic > Marine > Strait... | reverse complement strand
TTTAGAAAAAGATGCGATTGAAGATATTAAAAATTATGAATTACGAATTGAAGAAAGTGATATTGACTGTTTCAATATAATAGGAAAATTCACAAACTTAAGCGAATTCGTAATTGATTATCAATTGAGTGATATGCTCGAAAAGCAGTTTTAGAGATCTTCGGATCTCTTTTTTTTTCGAAATTTTCATACGCAAATTTTAGTACTTAATGAAGACGATAATTTCATACGCAAATTATTGCTCTTCATGGACAACTAAAAAACGGAGAATTAAAATGCCAAAATTTATTGAAGTTCGTGATGACGTATTTGCAACTGGTTCAGTAGCATGTGACGTTAAAGAAATTCGTGAGTTTTATCGTGCGAATATTGATGATCTTGTAAAAGCATTCGATGAATGCAAAAAGATTTTCAAAGTTGATAACGTAAATTTATTCGTTAGAAATATTCGTAAAGCATCTCGTGTCGGTTATTATCAAAATTCGACAAAAGAAATTGCGATCGATATTCGTCGTTATGATTTGAAAGAAATCGTTTCGACAATCATTCACGAAATGACTCATGCACAACAATACGCGACAAAGAAATTAATTCAAAAGTCGAAGAAGACAGTTACGTTTGACGGTAAGAATTATAATGATATTGATGCGAATAAAGATTACGAAGGTTATCGTAATTTGCCATGGGAAATCGAAGCGAGAAAAATGCAAGAAAAGTATATTGATAAAGTTATGAAAGCGATTTCGTAATGAAATGAGAGTGAGATGACGAAAGTCATTTCGCTCTTTTTTTTCGCATAATTTCATACGCCAATTTTAAGCCTTATTGGACAACTTATAAAATTGGAGAATTAAATGCTTATCAATATTAAAGATTATAAATATTTCTATTCAATTGCAGCTAATAACGATTATTCAGATTTTTGTAATAATGACGATGTTGTCAATTTTGTTACAATAAAATTAAATAAAGAAATGACTGTCGACGAAAATTCGACTGACGAAGAAGATAATAAATATGCAGATCGATATAATGATATTCTTTATAATTTCTACGAAATTTTAATCAATGAACACATTGAAGATTTTGATGTAGAAATCGAAGTATAAAAATATGACACGAAATGACATTAGTCGTTTTGTGTCTTTTTTTTCGCTCAAATTCAAACGCCTTTTTTAACACATAATGGATAACTATGTGAGGAGATACCTATGATTAAGCAACTATTAATCGGTCTTTTTGAATTGATTTTGATCGGTGGCGTACTCGCTCAAGTATTATTTTTGTTAATGATATTTGGAGACATGTCATGATCGATATTGACTCATTAAAATTAATTCATAGCGATGATCCATCAGTTGAAGACGATCATTTTGAAATTCGCAATCATGAGAATTTTAATATTCAAGTGTGTAGTTCTGAAAGCGGTCCGTATCACATTGACTCTTATATTGTTAATGAACGAGACGGTTCGACATTTATAGATCACGGCGAATATACGTCTATTGCTTTTGCGATTAATAAAATTAATGAATTATTGGAGGCACGAAATGCAGCTAAATGAAAAAGAGACCGAACAACTTCGCGGTTATATTAGAGATTTGTGCGAATGGGAATACGATCGTGTAAGTTCGAGCGGCAGAGAAACACTCGATAAATTAGCACACGTTTTTGCTATATATTTTGAAGACGAAGAACAAGATTGAGCGCTTCGGCGCTCTTTTTTTTCGATTAACTTCGTCGAACATTTTCAGACGCACATTTGACACCTTAATGGACAACTAACCAAGGAGTGTCGAATGGCTTTTTTAACTTCCATGAGTAACCGTAAAACATTTAATTATAAGTTTTCGGTATACGTAAAAGACGATCCTGTATTATTAGGTTTGAAAAAGCGTGTACGCGCTCAAAATAAAGCGACACGTAAAATGGCCCGTAAACTTGGGACGTACTGTGATAGGTTTGCACTTCGTAAGATTACTATAATGGCAAGAGGTCCACGTAAAGTTAACGGCAAACTTCTTCATCCAAACGCATTCACAAATTTACGTCACGAATACGGTGTTTATTTTGATGTTTATTGCAGCGTAGATACAGATGCCGAAAATAATCTTATTCACGAAATTGAAACTGGCATCACACCAACGATGCAGAAGAAAATTGACAATCTTCGATATCAAGCAAACGTGATCGAATTGCAAGCAAAACAAAAAGTCTACGCATAACCTTACGCAAAACTGCCTCTCTTCGGAGAGGTTTTTTTTCGTCTTAATTTCAGACGCCTTTTTTAGGCCTCCATGGACAACTAACCAAGGAGAATAAAATGTCTTTATCATGTTTTCTAAATGAAAATATTAGCCTTGCCCATAACGAACTTAACTCCGAGCAACAGCCTATAACGGTTGTCTCATTGTTTGAAAAGTTAGACGGTGAGGACAAGCGTCAATGCATCATCGATATGCTCGAAATTATGGGCAACACCGAAGATGGTTGTGACGTCAGCGATGCAGTATCTGCAGTCGAAGAAATCTTACTCATTAAGATGTTCGAGTTAGAAGTATCTGTGACGTTCCAAGCACAAATCAAAGTGTCTGCACCCGATGAAGAGACAGCTAGAAATATTGTCGAAGGCTTAGATGGCCATGACATAATTACTGGTGACTTCGAGTGTGATGATTACTGCGTGCACAACTATGACATCGATATTGAAGAGTGTGAAGAAGCATGAAGTGGCTAAAGCGACTTCTTATAGTGGTCGTCGTGTTAATCACGGCGGCCATTATGTTTCTTTTATTTAATCCAAATCGAGGACAATAACATGACACGTAAACATTATCGTTTCTTTGCCAAGTTTGCTGCTGAGTCTAATCTGAGCGAACATCGTATTAATGAGATGTGCGACTTCTTTCTTGAAGACAATCGTGCGTTTCGCAAAGCAGTATTTATGAATGCTTACTGGGATGCGAAAGAGGCATACGATGCGTATAACGAAGATCTGAAAGAATTGCTAAAACAAGGTTGAGGGCGTTAGCCCTCAGCCTATTTTTTTCTTCGTTTGCGATTTTTTAAGTGCAGTTTTTGTCGGTGCACCTTTACTACCAGGCTTTCGCATAGTCTCGCCGCTACCTGCTTTTATACGTTTACGTTTTGCGTGGATATTATCCCACAAGCCGCGCTTGTTGCCCATCGGCTGTTACTCCCATCCACTTACTCCATTCAGCGTAATAATGACGCATACCAACTTCGTCGTGGATTGTTTGATTTTCGTGACGCCCATGTAAGATGTTGCGAGGTTCAGTACCAGGTCGCATCGTCGTACCTTGACCAGCAACACCAATTAGGTCTTCGTGTAGGTTTCTACCGAATGGTCCCCAAATAGAGTTGTGATGTTCAATACGAGTAGCTCGTTCTTCTGGTGTGTCGCTCTTCAACCCATACCCACGAAATTCAATGAGTACCTTGTCAGGGCCAAGCGGTGTAACGCTATCTGAGCGATACGCGCTGCCACGTAAGTTAAAATTAAAGCCTGGGAACAGATCGACCATATACCATTGGTTAGGAGGCAGCGAAGGAAACGACAACTCGCCTCTATCTTCAAAGCCTTCATACTCTTCGTAGTTAACGGTGAAGCTGCTAACGTTCACGTGTCCATTACTGAACGGTATATTTTTGCGCGCAAAGTAAGCATCGTTAAAGCCAGTTACACGGTTATGGTAGTGCATGAAGTCGTGATAAAATTCACTGTTTGTGTCGTGCCATAGCTTGTAATTAGTACCGATGATCGCTTTGTGATAATGAAATACCTCAAGCGGTTCAGTGTTGATGGCACTATCGATACAATCAAAGGCACCATCTAACCACTGCTCGAGACTTTGGCTTGGATTACGATCTAACGTAGTCCATACCATACCGCCATAATTTACTTCGGTGTGCAGCTTGTCCCAGCCTGCGTAATCAAGTTCGCTAACATACCCTGCTACTTTAACGACACCTGGATTGTGATACAGATACGACTGTATTCCATCCTGTTCATTAACGATAAGTATTGTTTTGTGTGCAATTTGTGATGTACGGAAACGACCTACCTCAGGTAGCTCACTTTCGTGACACACAGGAACCCACACTTTGCTGAAGATCTTTTCGATCTCTTGCTCATACAAATCATAGTCAGAATATATAAGCGAACTGATGTGTTCTATTTTAGGTGTTTTAAGCCACGCTTTGTGATTGCGTGGTGGCATTTATCGTTTGCACGGTTTCATGAAAACCTCCTACATAATTTCGCAGCTGCCTGAGCTGCACGCTAACTCTTGTGAGCCTGTTGTTGTGTCTTCTTCTTCGACCATGTCGTTCCACTCTATTTTCTTTGGAAACAGGTTTGCCATCTCTAAGTAGTCCTCGTATTCAACTTCTTGATATGGTGCTTGTCTGTAGCTGCCGCCGTCGTGTGGCAGAAACGAAATACCTGAAATATCGTCAAAGTTGTTAAACACCCAAGCGCCAACTTCAGGCCACTCGTGTTCATGTACGCTAATGGTTATCGATGGTTTGTGTTCGCACCAAAACTCTTGATACATCTTCCATAGTTCCAGATGTTCAATAGCCGTAAGGTTCTCACGCGTAATTGCATCCTGTGGTGACATTATTGGAAACGTTAGCACCGTAGTTGTTTCAGGGTTCATTACATCAGGTTCAGCGTGGATACCTTGATCGACCATGAACTGTGTCAAAGGATCTTTATTGTCTCCACGCACTGTGCGGAAGTAAAAGTCACTATGCCTCGTATGAATACCTGAGGCTGCATCGACCAGCTGACTAACAGTACCACTTGGCTTAACGCAAGTGATGGCTGTTGATCGCGGAATACCTAACATATCTGCATGCTCGGCATTTGCTGATACTGCTGCAACACGCATAGCTTCTAACGTATCTTTGGCTGTTTCAGTAACCGAGTTCATCAGTTTGTTATCCATGATACCTGTAAGCGATACACCTAGTAGTCGTTCTTCAGCAGTGTTCTTTTCCCACACTCGACGCAAGTACGGAAAGTTGACTAGCGTCGCTTGAATAGTGCCCAAGATGCTTGCGAGTCTCACTTTCTTACAGAGGCTATCTTTGTCATCTTCGGGTCTTATGACGACCTCGGTCAGATTACAGAACTGGTATGGTCGTAAAATTATTTCGCTGCACGGATTTGTGCCGAACTCATGGTTAGGATCTCTCCTGCCATACTTCTCCGCTTGCTTTTGACTTGCAACGCGGTTGAAGATACCTCGCTCACCTGATTTACTCTCATAGAGTGAAGTCCATTCACGTAAGAATGCACCTACATCAGGCTTCTCAGTAAACGACACTGAGTTGTTAGCGAGTGCTCGCTGTTTATTCTGGTTCCACCACTCGCCTGACTTAGCATGACGCATACGGTCATCAGTCAAGTTGGACAGGCTAATCATCGCTGAGCGTCTAACTCCCCCAACGACTACAATCTCACCTATCTTACAAAACAGATCATGGCATTCAATCGAAGAGAGTCTACGTCCTTTGGCATTGCTGAACAGGTTCACAGTAAACTCAAACAAGTCTACCAGCGGCTCAGGTCCTGAGGCTCTGCCTCCGAACTGCTTTAGCCGTTCACCTGCTGCACGTACCTTGGTGACATCCCAGTTTGGTTTTTCACCTGCATATAGCAGCGCTATCAGCATTCTAAAGGCCTTGGACCATCCTTCTTTGCTGTCAGATACCTTAATTACAGTATCAGATGCAAAGAGGCGCTCAGGGACTTCAGGAAGCTGATTAATATATTGTCTCTCAACACTGAAGCCCACACCTGTACCACACATAAGTATGAACATAGCCTCGTCGAAGGCCTTGGGGTCATCAGCGACCAAATAAGAACAGTTATAGCCACAGGTATTGTCTCGGTCCAATGCAGGACCTGCAGTCATTAAGGCTCTCATGCTAGGCATTACTTGCTTAGTAATGATAGCGTGCCTTATTTCTTGCCAAGTTTCTTGGGTTATAGCCGGAGCCTTGGTCGACATAAAATCGATGTATCGATCTACAGTCTCTTGCCATGTCTCTCGTCTCTTTTGGTTTTCTAAATATCTTGCGTATCGGGACTTATGGATAAAGTCTCCGTAGAGTTCTTCTACTGTCATAGGGTCTATAGGTTCCTTTATAGGTACTTCTACTTCTACACCTAAGGAAATCCTTAGCTCTCTAGGAAACTAGGGCTCTCTTAAGTGCGGCTAATTAAACGAAAAAAATCCCCCAGACACGGAGTGCCTGAGGGACCTGGACAACTACTCGGAGAGCAGTATCACTAAAAAATAAGTGGCAGAGGCAGTAGGAATTGAACCCACTCTGTCAGGGTTGGAACCTGATGTGCTGCCGTAACACTTTGCCTCTAATCACATAGGGTGCAAAAAGGCGTCTGAAACTGAGGATGACCACTAGCATAGCTAGGATCACCACCAGTCAGTTTCAGCTGTTTAGGGATGTAAGCCTACAGCAGCCTTTTGTCAGGCATGCTCTCAAGTAATTCTAGGAGCATTTTTGTGTACTGTTTTGCCTTTTGGACATCCTCAATGCCATTTTTATGCTTATATCGGGAGATATACTTAATTATGTTGCCAGCGTAGTAGTCTTCGGCAATGCCGAGGCTTTCCATGAATTCTGCTGGCTCGATACCATCAATATTGTAGTGACTAGGGTGTGTAATAACATCGTAGTCACTTAGTTCTTTTTGTGCCATCTGTTTCATAAACTCTTCATGTCGTAACTGTGTCATCTGGTCTCCATAAAACTACTTCACCATCGACATAATCTTCAGCTCTTAAGATCCTTGCTAAGCGTGCTTGCACAAGTGCTTCTGCTTCTCCGAGGCCTGCCTTTTTGAAGGCTTTAACCACGGTTTCCCATGTTGGAGTTTCAAGGAGTTTAGCTGCAGACTTATCGCCTATACCAGGGCAGCCTTTGTAGCCGTCAGCAACGTCGCCTGTCAGTGTCTGCTTAAGCCAATTGTAGTCGGCTTTTTCTTGTGACACATAGTGCAGCTCGCCTAGGCGATAAACGCGTGTAGGTATTGTGAGTAAGTCTTTGTCGTCAGACACAATGATGTTGTCTGGGTTTCTACCGTTTGTAGCCATGATGCCTAAGACATCGTCGGCTTCGAGATGGTCGTATTCTACACATGTCCATCTTACGTGGTTTTGTTTCCATACGTATTCTAGCATGCTGCCATAAGCCAATGGCTTTCTGGCTTTCTTGCGGTGACCTTTGTATGTCGGATCTACAGTTTTGCGAAAGTTAGTCTTGCTGCTAAACACAAACGTAACTTCGTTAGCTTTTAGTTCATGCTTGATTTGCTTTGTGTATTTTTCAAAGGAATCGATTGCTTCTTCTAGGTTAGAGTGGATTGTGTGAATGTTCTCATCCCAACGCACCTCGTGTTCTAAGCCTACGCAAATTGTAAAGACGACACCATCACCATCAATCAGTAAATGGTTCTTCTTGCTCATATAATTCTTCCATAATATCTTGCAAAAACTGCAGACCCTCAGGCGAAACTTTCCAAAGGTTTGTCCATTGGTTGCCAGCTACTGAGGTCGTTATTAGACCGCAGCAACCAAGCATAGCCACAACGTCTGCGTGCTTTCGTGCAAAATTACTTCTAGTTGTAAAACCTTCAAAATGAGATTTAGCGAGTACTTCTACTGCTTCTGCATCATTATCAGTGGGTTGATGCCCAGCTAGATCCTCGACCATACTCGGCGTCAACTCTGCATTTGAAGTTGAACTTTTCTCCAGCTTTTTCCGCTGCTCTTCTAAGTCTATTACCGACATCTTCAGAGATCTCCTCCGCACAGGAAGCCTGCACCTCATCGTGGATCCATCCACTAAAGACAAACTGCTCGTTCCAGCCATGCTTATAAGTATTGCTAATGTCGTCAAACGCGTAGATCAGCCACTGCTTTGCAACCAACGCACCTGCAGATTGCAATAGTGTGTTAAGTGCGCTGTGTTGGCTGCGTGGATATAGCTTGCGGCCATCAAGACCAATCAAGTGCCCACGTGACTCTAGTGTTGACTCTACTGTTGTTCTAAGTCGCTTAAACGCTGGCATAGCATTGAAGAATTTGTTCTTCATTTGCCGACCTGCGTCTCGACCTTTGCCAATGATTTCACCTAGCTTTTGGTCGCCGCCGCCATAGACAAGCGTATAAATAAACTTCTTTGCTGCGTCACGGTCAGGCAAGCCTGCTGCCTCTTGATTTGCAGTGTGTATATCTGCTTCAAGAATTAGTTTTGCGTAAGCTCCATCATCCCAAGGGCATAAGTAGTGTGCAAGGCATCTAAGCTCGATTCCTGACAAGTCACAACCGACCATGGTCCACCCATCGGGCACTGTAAAGAGCTCGCGTATGTCTTTGCCGTAAGGCACCCGCAATGAGGGCACTTGAGCCAAGTTGGGGGCAAAGTGGGTTGCTCGTCCGGTAATTGCTCCGTTGGTGATATATCTGCCACGGAGTTTAGATGATCTGTCCACGAGTTTAAGATAGCCATTATTACCCTCCGCTATCATGCCAATGCGCTTCTCTAACATAAAGTATTCAGCGAGTTGTTGTGCTTCTGGGTACTTGAGATTTGATAAAGTATCTTCGTCAATTTTAGGTTGACCAGCTGGTGTCCATTCTGATGGTTTCCAACCGTACTTGTTAATCAACTGTGCAGCAATTTGCTGTCTGCTTGATGGGTTAAATGGAATAACTACCGATGGTTTTGTTTTGTAGGTTTTTAATGTGCCTTCAAAATTCTCTTCCATCGAGCGTTTAATAATGTCGCGCTTGTTTGCTAGTTCACCGTATAGTGTAGCAGCATTAGCCACGTCAAAATGAAAGCCAGTATTCTCCATTTGTACTGTAACCATATTGATCTCATGCTCAAGATTAATAGCCCTTTCATCAGTGTTCGTATCCAGACACAATTTATATAGCTTAACGTTTACTTGTACGTCTTGTTCACAGTACGACAACATCTCGTCGTTGAACTCTTCAAAGCCTAATTCGTAATTGTCTTTATATTCACCAAGACGAAAACCCCATGCTGCCAAGCCTTGTCTGCCATACATTTTTGTAGGCATGTCTTTAGGCTTTTTCAGAAAGTCTTTGTCTTTAATATTTGGAAACATAAGACGTGACATAGACAACGTGTCTGTCAGTTTAGGTGCTTTGAATTTGCTATGTAGCTTTTGTATTACAGGTATGTCGTAACCTATAATGTTGTGGCCAATTAGTTCGTCTGCTTGCTGCAGATAATCTAGGCCTTCGCTAATCTGATCAGGTCTAAAACTACGTGCTTCGCCTGTTTCATAATTGTGTGTGCATATGCAGTGGATGGTAGTTACTTCGTCTAAAAGGTGGTTTGCTTCAATGTCAAAAACCAACCGCATCCATTGTCTCCAATCTGCCAGTTGCCTCGTTATACATTAGGCTGCCAGCTCTGCCTGTCGCGCCTGTAAATCTATTCTTTACAACACGTACAATTGTTTCATTTGAGTCTGATTGTTGGTCGCGTTCTAGACCAATAACCATGTCTGAAAGCTGACCTATAGAGTGTGAGCCACGCAGGCTGTTCAAAGATACTTGTGCACCTTCTTCAAAACCTTTGTCGCCCATTGGTCTGCGTAAGTGTGATACCAAAAGCATGCCAACACCTGTTTCTTCAACAAAGGTGCGTAGACGTGTCATAATTACGTCAATAGCTTTTCTCTCATCCGGTACATCAAGGCCAGAAACCATAATGGAAAGATGATCAATGATAATCCAAGAACACTGTTCTCCGTGTGCCAAGTAACGTAGCTTCGCAATGATGTGTTCCAAAGAAACGCTACCGAAATGATCGTAGACAAATACGTTGCCATTGCCGAATACAGAGTTAAACGCAGTACGAATATCACTTTGCTTAACACCTTCGCGGTCAATATGAAGAGGCTTGTTAAGCTCAATTGATACAAGACCTGTGAGAGTGCGTTTGATATTTTCTTCAAGAAAGAGAAGACCAACACGTTCATCCTCCTTAACAAGGTGATGTGCAAGTTCACGTACAAATGCCGACTTGCCCATACCGCTACCTGCGGTGATTGTAACAAGCTCGCCTTTGCGCATACCCTTAGTCTTTTCGTTCATAAAGTCGTAAGGATAAGCTGTAGAGTCTACTCGATCTTCAGACGCCACAAGCTCATATAAATCTTTGGCTGCAACAATACCGTCAGGTCTATAAACAGGTGCATCCCATGCTGCCTTGACTAGCTCTTTTAGCTGGCCTTCTTGAAGCATTTGGTTTGCATCTTTGAGAGGTAGTGTAGCTACGTGAGCTTTGCCAGGCTCTATAAGATCAGCACATGCTTTTGCTGCTTCTAAGCCTGGCGCGTCTTGGTCAAACATAAAGACCACAGACTCAAAGTTCATTACATACTCTAGCTCTCTTCTGATGGCCTCTGGCGCACTCTTTGCACCATTAGGTACAGATACTACAGGCCAGCGGTTACCAAGCGCCTGTGAGAGAGAAAGAGCATCTAGCTCTCCCTCTGTCACAAACAGTTTTTTGCCTTTGCTTTGAAGATGCTGACCAAATAACGGTAGCTTCTTTCCGTCACCGACAACGCTAAAGTTTTTGTCGGCGTCACGTGTTTTGAGTGCAACGATTTTGCCATTAACTCTGTACGGCGCAAGGTGTTTGCCGTTGCCAACTCGATAGCCGAAGTGCTTGCAGGTTTCCTGCGTAATGCCTCGGGTCTTGAGTGCTTGTGCTTTTCCTTGCGCGTATAGAGCTTGCGCTTCTTTATTATCCGTTGCCTGTATTTTGGCGAACGGATTTCCTTCGCTAATGGATTCTTCATCGTTACCTCCAAAGTACGTTTCACATGCAAAGCAATAAGCATGTCCGTCTTCGTAGATACCTTTGGCGTCGCTACTACCGCATTGTTCGCAAGCTGAGTGCGTCTGAAAAGAAGCCTGTGTTTCCTGCATGATCGGGTGCCTCCCAGCCTTTTGGTTTGATTAAGTCCCAACCGCCTGAATGCTCGCGGCCTTCTTTTACGCCTCTTACTTTTGACATGTTTGCTGCGTGGACTTCCGCCCATGCTTCATCAATATCAACGCCAAGTAGTGCAAGCGTGCCTAACGCAAATACAGATATGTCAATGCAAGCATCAACAAATTCTTCTGCATCTTTGTGCAAGAACGCATTTAGCAGTTCATTAAATTCTTCTTCTATCTGATCTACTCGCAAAGTAAGTTTGTCGGCGTTTAAAGGTTCGTGGTTAAAGCCATACTTTGCCTGCAGCGCGTATATGTCAGCTGTGATGCTCATGCGATCCCCCAATGATAAAAATGTAATACGATGAACTTCGACATATCCATGTTGGTGTAGTCGTATGGAATGTATGAAGCGTAGTCACCGCTAGCCATGATGTTTTCGTACTGCTCAACTACAGGCGAAATGTCTTCAAACATCTCGTCGCGTTCAAACAGTCGTGTTTTGTGATTTTCAATTGCTTGATTATTATGGCAGTAAATGAGTGTTGGGTTGTAAGCACGCATAGCTTCATCATGCAGCGCTTTAGTATCGTAAGCAGGTTTTGATCTGTAAGCATTGCCGTAAGCAGCTTCGCTTATAGCCCACCTGTCAATCACAACCTCAACGCTAGACTGCTCTTCTAGCTTGCCTGCAAAATGCAAGACGTGTCTGTGATAAGTTTCAATATCCCATGATGGATGATATGAGCAATGTATGTATTGCGCGTCGAGCCACTTTGCTATTCCGTGTGCTAAAGTGGTTTTGCCTGTTCCGTCAGCGCCTTCAATAATTACCATAGTTCTGCTAACTCACGCAGACCTTGTATAAGCTCGCTTGGTGTAAGGCAGTTGCTTATTTTTTCACTAAGATTTGTGTCTACTGCAAAGCGGTGACAGTCACATGTCAACCAGTCAGCAACGTCAGCGTAATGCTGCTCATAAATATGAAGTGAATTTACGGTTACTTTTAGTTCGCCAGGCACGACTGCTATGTCGTGAGTTTTGTACAGCATCAGCTGCATAGCTTTTGCAATCATAGAAAAGCTGAAAATATCATAAGGCATGCCAAGCACGACATCTTGTGATCGCATGTTGACAAACAAGTTTAGTTTGCCATCACGTATCATAAACTGCATGCCAACTGTGCATGGTATGTCTTTTGACTCGCCTGGCCGTTCACGCCATATGTTGATGTAGCAACGGCGTGTGTCATTGTCCTTAGCAAGCTCTTTGGCTGCCCATGACATCTGGTCTATTATTTTAGGGCCGTAGGCACCGTTCAATGTTACATTATCGTCACTAAACTTTGCGTAAGATTTCATGTAGCTTGAGATAGTCTCTACATCGTTACTGCCGCTAAGTATCCAAGCGGCTTCGCCAAACATAAATTTGTAGTTTAGATTTCTTGATTTGTTTGTAACAACTGGATAGTTCCAGTCGACGGTATAAATAGCTTGATTTACTTCACGTACTTCTTGGCCACGTGGTGACACAATATTTTCGTACTGGTGAAACACGTGATCTACTGCTTCAACCCATGTTTGATTTGCTCTCATATAACCTCCAAATAAAAAGGACGCCCATAAGGGCGCCCTAGTGCGGTCAATTGGTTACTATCAACGCTTGATCAGTATGATCGTCAGCATAATAATGATGATGGCATCTGGCACTGAGACCGGAAAGCCTCCCATGACGCCCATTATGACTGCGCTACGCGATGAGGTTTACCTAGGTAATACTCAGCGTACATTGCGTTGTTAGCATCTCTCTTTTTGGAAGTTTTGACGTTCCAACCAAATGACCTAAGGTCTGTGATCCGCGCTGTGATGTTTTGTACTTTGTATTCGTACATAGCAATCAGGCGAGTGATGCGCTTGCCGCGCTTCATGTGGTTCAATAATAGTTCGTTCTGGCTCATTTAATGTCCTAACCATGATGTTGGAATTAATTTGTCTGCGTAGGGAAAACCATTTTTGTCGCACCAGTTGGCATATGTAGTTTTGCTACCTTTGTTGATCTTTGAAGATGAACGTGAAAATACAAAACGTATATCCAAGTGAGGATGCTGCTCTTTAACCAACCGCATTTTTCTACGGTCTTCGCTTGTAAAGCGCCCCTTGCACTCGATAATCATATCGCCAACTATGAAGTCAGGTATGTATTTAGCATCTAGCTTGTACGGCAACCGTGTTGTCTCGTACTCAAATGTAATACCTGCTTCATCTAACTGGTTTGCGACGTTGGCTTCTAATCCGCTTCTATAACTATTGACGAACTTTATATTTCTAAAAGTCCGGTTCGTCATTGTCGTTTGCGGTTTCCTCAGCCGTGAATACATATCCGTCCTCTTCTTCAAATGAAGCAGACCCACCAAATTCAACAAGTTCAATTAGCTGAACGGCGTTAAGATAAGCTGTTACACCTTTATTTCCGCCTGCATCGTATGTTTGGAGAAGACCAGCAATTTTAATAACGCTGCCGTTACCTACTGCAAGATCCTTTGTGATGACGTTACCTTTGGCATCAAACATGCCTGGTTTCTTACCGGACTTTGCGCGTATTTTTACGCCGCCAGTTACATCGTCAACCATGTATGGCCATTTAGCATTTTTAAGTGCTTTCTCGCCAAACTCTTCAACAAACAGTTTTTTAGCCGTTTCCATTATTGGTGCAGCTTCTTCAGTCGACACCAGAAGATCAGTTTTGAACTTTCCTTCTGCGTCGTAGCGAGTGTCTGGTTTAGACAACCAAGGCCACTGCGCTGTCCCTTTCGGGCTAGTAAATTTCTCTTTAGACATTAATCCTCCTTAGGATATATTTCGTCATGCGCTTCCATGAGTGATGCGGCTTCAGTGAAAAGCCAATTTAAGTTCACGCCAAGCTCGTCAAGTGTTGCCATAAGATCCACTGGCATTGGTTTGCGCTCTAAAATGTGGGCAACACCTTCTGCAATGTAGTGATCACGCTCGTCATCAAGTGAACTAAAGTCTTTTTTATGCAAACGCATAGTCGCTCTCCAACACGCCTCGTATTTCAAGGTCGCCTTTATCAGGGGGTGAAGTAAGATTTAGTCGGCCTGCAGGACTTAATGACTCAAAGGTCGTGTCGTGCAGATCTTGCATGACATCGTTCTGCTCATACATGGCTACAAATTGCTCTCTAACTAAGTAGAAGAGACGGCTAGTATCTGCCATGTGAGTTGCGAATGAGTCATGAATTAAAAGGAAATCTGATATTCCTTCTTCAGCTACGGCCAAGACCGTAAACATCAGGTGAGAAGCATCAAGACTATGGATAAAGTTTGGTGCAGCGGCATTGCGCTGTTTAGTTTTATCAATAGTTCCTTTTGGCTTTGTGCGGATATTGCACATGATGCAATTGTAGACATCATTGCCATTTGCCGCGATTTTACTTTTTACAGCTTTATCAGCAACCGTCATTTCCTTGTCGTACAAGAATATGCGAACACGGTTTATTTCCCATTGCTTATATGCGTGAACAACAGGCAAGCCGATAGGTGTTACCCACGTTAGTGGTTTAGTTTCGTGTGCCAAAAGACTGGCACATTTTTGTATGAATTTCATACCGACTGCCGCTTTATTGACAATCTGGTTTACTGCTACCCATACTTTTTCTGCCATATAACTAGCAGCTTTATGACCGCCATCATCACCAAATGGATGTTTATCGCGCAGCCCTTCGAGTACCTCGTCAGCCAGCGGCTTCATGAGGTCTTCCATTTGCTGTTGCTTAAACCCATACTTTTCTGATGCGTATGCAAAGGTCATAACATTGCGCTTAACAACAGAGCGTGACACTCCGTAATCAAGCCACATTTTTGCTAACTCCTCGTTACCTGTGTCATTCCTGATTTGATCAAGAACGTTGTCAGCAACAATTTGGTAGACATCTGCTGGTTTAACTAATGGTACTAGGTTTACAGTAGAACCACCCTCAGCATCTCTTAGTGCGGCGCAATAATGCTGGACACCAGAATTTGTGCCGTCTAGCGGACTAGGTAGATGACTTATGAAGTCTTCTCCCTGTTCCATGTAGCCAGCAAACTCAACACATAAAGCAAGAAAGCTAAACGGCTTATCTGCTTTATTCCATATTGAGCGTGTCAGGCTAGGTTTACGGCCTATGGCATAGATAACGCGTTGATGATCGTTAACCCATGCTATGCGGTCGTCTAGGCTCTTCTTGCTAACCTTGTCAAAGTCACCTGCGTTAGCAAGTGCAATGGCAAGCCAATAAGCGCCTTCTGAACCAAGTGGCTTTCCATCAGCAAACTGAAACATAGCTCGTATGTGGTCAGAACGTTGATGATTGAAAGTTGGCACTGGGTACACACGGCCTCTTTTATCGAGGTTATGCGGTTGGTAGAACCGTGGGTGTTCTGCTAGATCTTCAGCTGTCTGAATGTCAGAAGCAAAGTTTACAAGATCAGCGTCAATTGCACGGTTGCGCAGCACTACAGCTTCTTTGTGTTTCTTAACACCTTTACGCTGTGATGCGTCAAGCTCTGACCAGTTGTTAACTTTACCTGGTACTTGTAGCTTTATTGACCGAGGAAACTTCTTTAATGTGTCGCCTCGTTGCCACGCTCTTTTTACCTGCTGCAGAACTATTTTATTAATAGCTAGTGGCGTGTTCTGCATAGCGTTAAGAGCTTTATAGACGCGCTCCATCTGCCCTGACTTGGACTTAATATCAATGCGCTGCTTTTGCTCTTGAGGCGCCATACGGACCAGAGGAACTAGGCTAGCTAGCTTAGGGTCGTGGTATGCACCTGTGCTGAAATCAGACCACGGTTTTGGCTTTTGTAGCATTGGCTTGAAGATGGGCGACATCCATCGCACTGCATCAGTTAGCTCATTGACTATCTGTGAACCAAGATCCGTAAGGCCTAATTGTTTTGGTAAAGTTTTGCCGTTTTTGCGTGGCAGCTCAAATAACTCAAAGAGCATAGAGCCTTGCAAAACGCCATTTAGAACAGCTTGCCCAACAGATAAGTTTTCTTCTGCTGACCATCTGTTTAGGCCGTAGCCTTCTCGTTGTGCAACAGCTGACACTGCCTTAAGTCTGTGTCTGGGGCTGTTGTGGTTTTTGACAGCCATCTTAAATAATCGGTCAAATAGCTGTTTATTAGTATTCTCAAAGTCTTTAGACCATAGCTCGATACAAACTGCTTTACCGATGTTTATGCAAATGTTTGTAACATCTGTTTGCTGTCCTACTCCGATAAAAGAGTAGTTAAGGCCAATGTAGGCGACAACATCTATGTCTATATTTTGCAGAGCTAATAGCCAAAAAGGTTTAACACCTCTTTGTGTTGAAGTAGCTTCAATCTCGACAGACAAAGCATTGGCGACAAGAGGTAGAACACCCTTAGTAATTTTAGTATCTATAGATCCTAAGATACCGTTTTTACTTAGTTGTTCTTCTTGCTTGTCCCACCTAGCTTCACCGTCAGAGATCATAGATAACTCTTGAAGAGCTTCCATGCATTCTCCTATGGCTGTTGGGCTATAGTGCGGCTTATTATTTTAGGAGTTTTAGTGTAGCCAGATACCAATCTGCGTACACATGGTAGCAGTCCGTTCTGGTCTTGGTTGGATTGATGTAGTATCCAACACTGGTCTTAACCACAAAATCTAGTGTCATGAGGTGTGTAAGTGCACGCAGCACAGTAGTCCTTGGCATTTGTGAAATGTCTGTAATTGACTGTGCTGATAGGCCTAAATGATGAGTATATTTTGGGTGACCATCCTGCATATCTGGTACGCTAAGTCCCAGATTTTCGGCGTTTTCTATTTGTCGGCTCCAGTACTCAACACCTAAAATTTGAAAAATTACTACAGAATTTAAGTTGCCAAAAATAAGGCGTTCTTCAAGCAATAGCTTTAGCCTAATTTTTCTTAATTTTGTGTATTTAATGGAGTCTACGCGTTCAAAATTATCTGGCATTGTCTTTTATACTTTTTAATGTTTATTGTTTTTAGATTAATGAAATTAGATTTCAAGACCCTAAAGTGACCAAATCGGACGTACTGTTAGCAACTGACGGTAATGAATTTGATACTGCTACCTGTTGCCTTTAACGAAAACATGCGGTGTTACGTAGATTTAGCCGAAGACAAAAAAGAAACCGATATGAACACTTCGGTTAATTCTCGTGATTGCAGCTGGATAGAGCACTAGACTACGAATCTAGGGGTCGGGAGTTCGAATCTTCCCGAGCGCGCCATTTTCATCAGCTGAAATCACGAGTTTAGTTGTTAGATATTGACGGCATCCAATAAATCCTGATCATCAATATGAGCATATCGCAACGTTGTGGTTATGTTTGAGTGACCAAGCATCTTTTGCACCATTGCAATATTTTTAGTCTTTTTCAACATGCGGGTTGCCGTAGTGTGCCGAAGAGTATGAAGAACAAACTGCGTATCGTTCGACAATCCAAGATCATCACGCACCTTTGCCCAAAACCTATGGACTTGGTGAGACTTAATTTGAAACGGTACGTGCAGTGCCAACAATCTGCGTGCCTCTGGAGTTAGAGGAACAGAGCGTGCTTTGCCTGTCTTTGTCTTCCACAGCCTTACCCACTGACCATCTAGGTTTTCTTGAGTAAGACCTAACACTTCACCTCTGCGCATGCCTGTATCAATTAAGATACGCGTCAGTGCTAGCATTTCGTCCCTATGTTTTCTTGCTATGAGATATTCTGCATTTTCTATAGCCGCAAATACTTTTGGCTCTTCAGTCTGCTGCAACCACCTAATACGGTGAGGCGCAGGTGCCTTGCGTGAAAAATAAGGTAACTTGTCAACCATGTCGCGTTGCTTTGCATATCTTAAAAGAGTGCAAAGAACACTTATATTATGGTTGATAGAAGAACCTGATAATGTTGTGCCACGCACTGTGACTACTTTTTCTAGTTCTTCAATATATTTATCGACCATCTTTGTGTCGATGTCATTTATGTTTGGATCGTTTAGAAGTCTGATACAGCGCTTTGCTTGCGCGTGAAAAGTCTGACAGCCTTCCTTATCTTTCCATATCTTCATACCTGCCTCAGCTAATAGTTCACTTAGCTTCATCTTAACCTCCATTTTGAAAAAACACCGGTCCGTGATTGGACCAGTGCATTGAATGACAAAAAAGGCGTCTGAAAATTATTGGTAAAAACCTGTCTTAATTTGTAAGGCCAGCTCTTCTGCTCGCTTGCCGACTTGGGTGCTCCAACGGCTGTCTAGCAACTCTGCTGCCGCAGTGTCGAAATCTGATGCCTTTAGCGCTGCCATTGCGTTTTCGAATTTTAGCGCCGTCCCTATTCCTACATTGAACACAAAGTTCATTAACGCTTCGTAGCGCACAGGATCCAGGCTGGTTGCCCATGGCATTAGTTTTTCTATTTGTGCATCTACTCGAGCAAGATCGTTCATTAGCAAATTCTTTGCTTCTGCTTCGGTGATACCTACATCTTCCAAGTTTCTGCCGACGCCTATGGTCAGCTTGTTTGAGGTACAATGATATGGCTTAAGCTCCATGCCTTCATGTCTTATGATTTGTTCAATTAATTTTTTCATACGATTTTTTCTTGCTTGCTCTTCTGTTGTGCGACCGCTGATGTTCCACATTATTTTTTCCTTACGCTCTCAGCTAGGCCACCACCAAAGTAGAAGCCAACAATGATAAGCATGATCTCGCCTATCCAAAAATCACCGAGTATTGCTTTGACGCCTTCGATGTCGCCTTTCCCCGCAAGCGTCATGCCTAGCGTGATGGAAAAGCAAAGCAAGAATGTGAACGCAAACATCAACGCCAGATAGCGTTGTGCCAGTTTGAATGGCGCATATGCAGATAACAAATCAGTCTTGGCTTTGCTAACTGCCTTAACTTCTTCTTCGGTTGAGGTGTGCATGTCATCAATTAGCTTCATGCCTTTTTCGACAACATCACCACTGCCAAGCAGTTTCATCAGAATAGGTATCATTATAAAATTTCCTTTAGCCACATAATGTACCAAGCAAACCCACCTACAGAAGCCACGACAAAAAACGTGACTGTGCTCCAGATTATTAGCTGCTCTTTTTTATGTGCTCGTAAATTAAGTTCTTTTTGTATGCGCGCGCGTTCAGCAGCTATTTCTGCTTGTAACCTCTCCCATTGACCTGGCTTGCCACAATAAAGAAAAAGCTGCCTAAGCTCACTGCGCATGTCGTCTAGTTTTTCTTTACGAAAATGTTTTTCAATGGCTGAGTCTTCAGCAAGTGAAAACCTTGCGTTTTTCTTTTGTGCAGCACCAAATTGTAATTCAGCTTCGCCTTGTGCATACCTAGAAATAGAACTGCTTAGTGACGAGAGGTCTTTACCCATTTGCACGGCTTTCATAATAGCGCCGTGACCTGCAGACACCGCAGCAAAGGCCGAAATAGGATCGATCATTAGTAAACCTCCACGTTGTCAGTATTAATGTATTTGGGAATGCAATAGGCAGTTGCTCTGTCTTTTGAGTCAACAAAATCAGAATAACTGTAATTGCCGTATCTTTTTGAAACTTGAGATGCAAAGAAGTTGCAGCGCTCTATATTAGCGAAGTACATGTCTGCGCTTGTGAGCGTCCTGTACTCGCCTGTCCCAATATAGACAACGAGTAAAAAGACGTGTTGCATATTAGGTAATCGTGCCTAAAGCAGTGTGCGTGCCAGTAGTTGTTAAATTACCAGACGTGTCCAGCTTCATTTTGTTAACGCCACCTGTTGCAAAGTAAAGGTTGCCTGATGTTTCAGTTATCGTCCAGTTTGTCATAGCAACGGTGTTAATACCGACTTGAACAAACGCACTGCCACTGTGGGCTTTTAACTGATTGTTTACTGTGTCGTACCATAGATCACCTTCAACAGGATTACTTGGTGCTGATGCAGATACGTATGCACCATCCAACCTAACAATTGCTGAACCAGTTGAACCATACACTTTACGGTCAGTAAGGTTATGTGCTGTTTCGCCTAAAGTTATATCGCTTGTAGATGGTACAGAACCTGCTGACGTAGATCTTTTTAATTTAATTGTGTTAGCCATTACATCCTCGTAAGTATAGCTGCAGCTGCGCCAACAAGAGTTAGCGTAGAAGCCATTATCATAGCCTCTAAACGCCACATTCTTTTGTCGAGATGCTCAAGTTTGTTGTGAACCATTTCATAACGGACAGCGCACTCTTTTTCATGTGCATCTAGTTCCATTTGAACCTTTAATTCCGGTTGCATCGACATCTTCATTACTAGCTAGGCTTAGGGTTGTCTGATTTAATTT
>Ga0181409_1000285_pt1 | contig 20412 bp, 27 predicted proteins | sample 32SPOviralmetaG_FD_130138 | JGI IMG/M metagenome (GOLD analysis project Ga0181409, IMG submission 130138) | Marine viral communities from the oligotrophic San Pedro Time Series (SPOT) site, San Pedro Channel, CA, USA - 32 SPOT_SRF_2012-05-30 | ecosystem: Environmental > Aquatic > Marine > Strait... | reverse complement strand
ATAAAAAATAATATGGAATTAAAACATAGAAAAAACTTAATACAATTTTACATTGAAATAAAGATCAAAAGCGGGTTAAATATTCAAAACGATCTAGAGAAACTAACTAAAGACCGTTTCAGGCACTGGAATTTTCAACACATAGAAAATGAGATAGTAAACTATTATTTATCTATTGATGGCACAATAAAAGAAGCAAATCAAAAAATAACAGAACTAAAAAACGACTACTAAAATGGAAAAGGAAAAAAGGTATCTAATCACCGTAAAATATAGTGATAGTTTCTATCAAAGAATATATAAGAACTGCAAAAGAATAAAAGCAACTTCAGTTTACAAATATTATTTAAACCAATTGAATAAAGGTTTATGCAAACAAATCACAACTCAAATAATAAAATAGAATAAATATGGAAATTGTTTCAGATTGCTGCGGCGCACCTTTACACTACATTTATGAAGACCTTTGTAGTGACTGCCTCGAACATTGCGAAGTTGAAGAAATAGAATAAATTAAAATTAATTAGGCTTTTTAGATTAGCATTTAATTTTTATCCCCCTTTAATTAGGGGGTTTTTTTATGGTCTAAATTTATAAAGCATTGGATATCAATGTAATTAAGTTTATTTTAGGGCTGGATATGGCGTTTTTTTCCATTCTAAGGCATTCTAAGCTATATTTAAGCGCACTTCACCCCCTCAATGGTACATTACCCCCACAAAGATATAAAAGGCTCTTAAAACGGCTTAAATTTACTATGCGTGCATAACTCTACCGTAAAAAGGGTTGGCTGGGCTATATTAACCACCACTCTACACATAACATCTTTTCCACCTGACAAAGGGTTTCGGCTTTTTTATGTATATTTGAATTCAATAGGAATGTAAATTCAATATGGCAAAGAAGAAGATATTAAAGGGCGCACCTATGTTTAGGGAAGATCAGAGCAAGTGTATGAGTTGGTGTATTAACAACGGCATTAGAATGCATATAAATATGGGCGAGGAATATTCAGCTGAAGAATGGACTGGCACTAAGAAGAACAGAAGAAAAATAACTGTTAAGAAGATTAAGAACACCTACGAGAAAGGACTAGTTAAAATAGCTATAAATAACAACGGTGTTTATTCTCTATCTCCTAAATTGTATTCTCAACAGGAAGCTAATGTTAAAATGAGTGAACTTTACTGCCATTTCTATGATACAAACAACTGATATCTCCAACTGTCTTTTTGACAGCACTATATATAATAGTATATATAAGAAAGAAAAGGGGATTATATATATTGTACATACAGTATACTTACTATACTGTATATATAAACTATATGTATACTATTATGCTATATAATTATGTACATAATAAAGATATATATAATAATATATATACATACTGTATACTAAGATATGCCACCCAGTCAGATGATATTGTTTAAGATACATAAAACCATAATCCAATTACTATAATATGTCAACAGAAGTTAAACTTATTGTGCCAGATTCCTTAGAGGAAGTTACACTAGGGCAATACCAACAGTATTTATCCTCCATTAAGGGATTAGATGAGGAAAAGGATGCCGAGGTAATTAACAAGAAGCTCATAGAAGCCTTCTGCGGCATTGAATACGAGTTAGTGGACTCTATACCCCTTAGAGACATAGAAAAGCTCTTAGAAGCTCTTAAAATGGCTTTTGAGAGGGATTATGACCACACCTTACGGTTTGATCTGTTAGATGTCGATATGGGATTTATACCTAAACTAGATGATATGAGTCTGGGAGAGTATATAGATGTTGAGGCAACAATTGGAGATTGGGACAATATGCATAAAGCTATGGCTGTACTATACCGTCCTGTTAATTTCTCTAAGGGAGATAAGTATACGATTGCTCCGTATAAACCGAATGATGAGATAACGGAACTAATGAAAGAGATGCCATTAAGTGTGGCACTAGGATGTACGGTTTTTTTTTATCGTTTAGGGACTCAGTTGTCAAAGGCTACCCTGAATTATACAGCAGCAATTCTGGAGAAGGAGAGCAGTACCAACTTAGCTCTGAAGACGGCTTTGGAGAAAAGTGGGGTTGGTATCAGTCAATTTATGCACTCGCTAAAGGAGATGTCAGACGATTTGACGAAGTTACAGCCCTTCCAATACACCAATGCTTAACGTTCTTAATGTTTGAGAAAGAGAAAAATGAGTTAGAAGCAAAAATGATAAAGAAACAGTATAACAAATGAAAACCTATTATAACCTAATTGACAAACTATACACCTACCTAAACGGTAGTCAGCTAATCAATACCGTAACATTCGGTGATCTGTTAGAAGTAGATTTGTCAAAGCAGACTATTTTTCCCCTGGCACATATCGGAATCTCCAACATAACCTTTGGTGAGTACATTATGACTGCCAGTCTAAACATTATCGTAATGGATATGGTAGACGAGGATAAAGATAATAAGTTAGATAAGGTAGACCCGCATTTAGGCTTAGATAATACTCACGATGTGCATAACAGCCTTTTAAACGTTGTTAATGGTCTACAGTCATCTTTGCGAAGAGGTGGTTTGTACGATGCTAATTTTGAGATTGAAGGTAATCCACAGGCACAATTGTTTGAGGATAGATTCGAGAACAAAGTAACAGGATGGTCGATGACGGTTAATATAAATATGCCTAACAACGATATGGGCTTAATTAACGCAGATGGTAGCCAATGTCCATAAAAACTAAAAATACCGAAGCCTATATGAAGTCTTATGCTGAAAAGCTAGTAGGGCTTCTAAAGAAAGAGATGGCTACACCTCAACAGGACAGGTCTGGTTATGACAATCCTGCTATTGATGCCACAGGTGAAGGTTCTAGGAGTTTAAAGGTGGTTGATTACGGAAAAGGTATATTTGAGATAGTAGGTAACGATTATTTACTAGAAGTAGAAAAAGGAACTAAAACAGCAGAAGTAAACGAAATAGCTGAATGGATAGTAGCAAAACCAGTAAAATACGAAACAAAGAGATTCTCGGTAACATTAAGAGACGTAAACGATCCGACTACAAGGAGACTGGCATCAAGGATTACAGAGAAGATAAACAAAGTAGGAACGAGACCGAACAACTTTATAGAAAGAACAGTAAATGCTCATCTGAAGAATCTGAAACTAATAGAGCCTGTTGTGGCAGATGTAAAAGACAATGTCGAGGCACTACTAATGGAGGCAGGATTTGATTTGAAGGGTAAAACGATAAAATTTGTGTAATGGCATATAATATTAAGAAAATAAACGTAAGAAGTCCCTACTATGTAACAGTGGGTAAATCTACCGAAGAAATAATAGATGAAGAACCAGATGACGTAATCATAGGAGAAGACCCAGATATAATTGCAACTGAACCCGAAGTTACTGAAGAGTTATTTTTATGTGGTGCAAACAAAAGTGTTGGTCAGTATGTGGGTATTAAGAAATATGATATAAACGCATTAGGTCGTACTAATGGGGACTATACTGTTTCATTCTCTAGCATCAAAACTCCTATTTTTTATAGGATAGGCTTAAAGAGTACCTTATCCAGTCAACCTCTTACATTAGCTGGTTTAGATACCTATGAGACTCAACTAATATCTGCTGTTTCTTCTGTGTCCCCAGGTTCTCTTTCATCTGCCGCATCTAATCCAAATGGAGTAAGTGTAACTGCAACATACACATCAACATCAGATGATGGCATAATGTTAGAAATACAACACCCATTAATCACTGACTCTACCTATGGGTTTTCATTAAGTTGCCCAGCAATAGCTACTGCTCCTTCACTTACTGATGGCGATTCCGTCCTTTCTATAAGTTGTTATATTTCTGGTGGAGGAACAAGAATTCACGACGTGCCAATGTCGGTAAATGGAACTTATGTTGGTAATGCATACGCCTTTAACAATTCCGCAACTGGAAGTGAAGGGAGAACTAGACGATTTATATTTAGCGACTCTAACCTACCTATAACGGGAGACAATACAGATTCGAATATATTATCTAATCAAAGCAATATAAATTTTATGCGTGGTTTGTTCTGGAAAATATCAAGTATTGACTGCAATGAAATTAGCTATTTTGAAAACCCTTTTTACCCTTCTAACCCTGCTTCAAGACCACAAATAGAAACAGAATTTGAAGGTCTAGGAGTATTAAATGACTCTGGTTCAAACACAATAAAAATAACAACACCGACTTCATATAGGGCTGTTGACTTTATAACCATAGGCGTTGTAATAACTAGACATCCAATCGTAGATATTGGCGGCACACTTACGATAATGGGTAATGGTGATGGATATGACCTAACAGCTATTCACGCAAAGGGAACATTGCGTGGAGCATCTTCTGAATTTACAATAAAGTTCACAGGATCAAATTCTACGGAATTATCTAGCCAGGCAATATTAGCAAGTGTAAATTCATCTAATGTAACTAGTGTTAAGGAAACAATTACGCCAGAATTCTTCATAATACCTAAAATATAAAAATAATGGCAAATCTAGATAATGCAAAATTAGAACTTTATATTTACGGTGGTGCATCGGATAATATACCAGAATATCCACAATACACGATAACTAAATCACCTATTGCTGGTGAACAAACAGTAACGTTTGAAATATCTGAACTTGTAAAGGATTATATCGATATAGAATTTGATGGTAACTATGAAAATATAAAACAAACTAAATGGGTGTTTTATAGAGTAACAAGAACACATAGTAATGAAAATACTGATAGTTATACTAGATTAAATTTAGCCTTTAGAGGATATGGTGAAATAACAGATGGGATAAATCCAGAATTATCAAAAGGTCTGCTTATATCTAATACAGTTATAAATAATAAATGTGGAGAGCCTATAAATGTACCAATCTATACATTCTCAAAGGATGATGAGGGTGCTACAGAAGTTCAATACAAGGCTGATGGCTCATCCCTTAAAACATCTACATTAGGTAATGCTAGTCTTTTCACTATCGCCCAATCTATAAACGTAGCTACATCAATAAATGATGTGATAACCATTGATAAAACAGCAAGTGTTACTTCACAGTCTGATTCTAATGTAAGTGAAGGTTTAGCTCCCGCTGATTCAGATGAAGTAGAATTCAGTCTTGCAGACGGAACTACTAAAAGTATAAAAATAGAATGTATAGATGAGTGTAAAAACATTCCTCATAAAATATCATTCCTAAATAAATTTGGTGTAATACAAGACATATGGTTCTTCGCTAGAAAAAAAGATAGTATTTCAACTGAAAGAGAAAGCTATAAAAAGTCAACCCTTAAAACTGATGGCACAGCAGTAAACTACAATATATCAGATCATCAAAATGTGTATCTTGAGAATCAAGGTAGAGAGCAAATTACAATGAATACGGGATTCATCCACGAAAGCTATGGAGAAGTGATGAAACAACTTATGGTATCTGAATTTGTATATATCCACGATAAATTCAGAAGTAGCCCTAGTAATGCATCTTACGATTTAGCTGTTCCTGTAAATGTAGTTACTGGTTCACTTGATATAAAAACAAGAAGATACGATAAGCTGATAAACTATGAATTACAGTTTGATATGGATTCGGAACTTATACAAAGCATTCGTTAATGAGACAGGTACAGATATACTTAAAAGGACTAGACGCTTCTGGTAATGTTAAAGACTTTAGATTAGACTTGTATAAAGACGAATCTATAGAAGTTACCTCTTCTATTAAACAGGCTAAAGACATAGGTACGATATACTCTGACTATACGCAATCATTTACACTACCTGCTTCTGCTACAAATAATAAAGTATTTAAGCACTTTTACAACTTTGATATATCTAGCGGGTATTTTGATGCTAGACTTCGACAGAACGCATTTATAGAGATAAACAGCCTACCCTACAGAAAAGGTAAAATGTTCCTTAGTTCTGTAAATATGAAGAACAACAAACCTATGTTTTACAAGGTTGTTTTTTATGGTAGTATTGCTTCGCTGAAAGATATATTTGCTGACGATTTACTATCTTCTTTAGATTTAACAGATTTTCATCACGATTTCACCCATACCGAAGTAAAGTCCATATTTAAGAATGGAAAAACAGTAAACGGAGATGATAATGCACTTATATATCCACTTATAACATCAAAGAAGAGGTTGTTTTATGATGATACTATTGGTAATACAGACGATGAAAACTTTGATGGAAATCTACACATTCCTTCTTCAGGATTTGATATAGATAGGTATCACAAAAGAGGTATTTCCGAATACGATTTAAAACCTGCCATAAAACTGTATCAATTTATAAAAGCAATAGAAGCTAAATATGACCTAGTGCTTATACCTAATGATGCTTCTGGCACAAAGGATTTCTTCTCTAAGCATAATGAAGCTTTTGCTAATCTATATATGTGGTTGAGTAGTAAAGCAGGAAATATATATGGAGAAGAAGGTGAAGAGGATTATGCTTTTAAGACTATAACTGAAGGATATACCACTAAAACAAATTCAGGAATAGATGACATAGATTTCCCTTTCTTCTCTATTAGCGGTGATGACAATGAGATAATCACCATAGAATCTGCATATGATCATTTAAATACTGCAACAGCAATTTTCTTTTATGGTGACCTTGAATCTGGTAGGAGTAAATTTTTTGTTAGAGTACGTCCATCTTCTGGTGAGGAAAATATAAATTACAGGGTTAAGTTAGTAGACATTGATACGGGTAATGTTCAAACAGGTTCTGGTAGTGGTAAAAATGATTATATATTTAAACTACCTGAATTACCTCCAGGTTCTGACCCTAAGAGATATAATATTGAATTGTCTTCTCAAACAGCTATGACTAATACAATAGTTGAAGTGGGTATACATAGAGATACACCTGGCACTATAAAACAACTAGGTATAAATTTAAACAAACAAGAACTGTTCACTACTGCTTCTTTTGATATAGATACACCTAAAGTTTTTCTTAATGAGCAGATTCCAGAGATTAAGATAATAGATTTCATCAATGGACTGTTTAAGATGTTTAACCTAGTTGCTTTCATTATAGATGACGAATCTAATTCAGAATACGGTACTAGCACTACCCTAAGATTAGGAACTCCAAATGTAGTTAAGGTTATGACGTATGATGATTACTACGCAGATGCCTCAAATAACGTATCGTTAGGAACTATAGACATAACTAAGTATATTGATGTTTCTATGCATAACGTAGATACTATGCTTCCGTTTAGGGAGATAAATTTCGAGTATGAAGAGACAGATATTATCTTAATAGAGCAGCATAAAAAAATAGCTAACGGTAAAATCTTTGGTAATGCCAATAATTCAATAGAATCTGAATTCGGTAAGTTTTTCCACGATGAAGTTTACGATATAGAAGTTCCTTTTTCTCACTTTAAGTATGAGCGTTTATTAGGCACAGATATACAATGGGGTTATGCCGCAGGGGGTGATTTTAAGACTACTCCAGCTAATTATTCGGACTCAAACAATATAGTTGCTCCTAAAGGTAATTACGACTCTAAGGACGTTAAACCACTTATATTTTATGCAATAGAAACAGATATAACTAGCACACCTATAAATTTCAACGATACGATAGATGATGTGGAAGCTGTAACTACATATTTCAGACCTTCTAATGGTAATGAGGATTCATCTGTTTCAGACATTTCAGACAATATAGAGGATGCTAGTTTATTAGCAACATATTATCTTAATTTTGGAATAGACCTAGATGAATGGTCTGGTGCTACAGCGTTAAATTCACTTTATGCATTATTCTACAGGAATTACATCAAGATGATTCTCGAACAAAAGAAGAGACTTCATCAATTTGAGGCATTCCTTCCACCTAGTTTCATTGTAAATTATAAACTAAACGATCAACTAAAGATACAAGATACCGTATATCGGATTAATTCGTTAGATATAAATCTTACTACAGGAAAAAGTAGTTTAGAGTTAATTAACCTAGAATATACAGAGATACTATAATGGTAAAAGAGATATTAGAATTACTGAATACTAATGACTGGTACGGTGTATCGGAAGATGTAGATATTGCCAAAGGTAAATATAAGGCTGTCAAGAATATGACAGAAGTTAAACAATCACTAAAACGTAAGTACTATGGCGCAAGAAATTCTAGTTAGTATAAACGTAAATTCTGGTAAAGCTGAAGCTAAATTAGGTAATGTAAAAAAATCTACTGACAGCGCTAAAGCCTCAAACGATTTATACGCTAAGTCATTTGATGAGCTAACAAAATCAGAATTAGAGGCTCTTACAGCGGAGCAAAAACTAGCTATACAGAGGAAAGCCACTAAACTTCAAGTGCAAGATTTGGCAGCGGCTCAATTAAGGTCAGCAGGTGCTAATAAAACAGCCAGAGCGCAAGCGGGTCTTAATAACGCTATTCTTCTAGAAACTGGTAGATTAGCTTCTGATGCTTCTTTTGGTTTTACCGCTATTGCGAATAACCTTTCACAGGTGGTTTCATTAACACAAAGTTTTGTTAGGACTAACGGAAGTGCAATAGAATCTTTTAAGCAGTTAAGAGATTCTTTGCTAGGCGCTGGTGGGGTTATGATAGGTGTTCAGTTACTTATATCATTTCTACCTAAGATTATAGCTTACTTTAGCGATAGCACCAAGGAGGTGAATAAGTTCCAGAAAGCAATGGATGATGCTACTAAATCCATAGATGAACAAATTAACACATATGAGAAATTAACTAGTGCAGTTGAAAAATATGGTAACGTAGGGAAACTTGGAGCAGACGCTAATATGTTTTTATCTGACTCTTTTAGTGAATTCAAGAAAGCTATGGATGCTATAGAAGAGGGAGCGACATTGACTGTATGGAGCGATAATATGTTCGAGGAAGATAAGATATTATCTGGTGTAGCTGCTCAAGACGAACTTAGAAAAAAGTTTGGAGAATTGCTAGAGGTTAGAAGACAATTAGCTATTGCTGGAGAAAGGTTAAGCAGGGTAGATGATGAAGGTAATTTAGTGCTTAGGCAAAATACAGCCGACAGACAGACAGCACTTACCGAAGAACTTCAGCTTCTTAGGAAAAAAATTAGATTAGAAAAGTTATTTGACCTGGAAACAAAGAAAGGAGCTGCTAAATTAGACAGAGAAGCTACTTTTGAATTGTATGAAACAAGACTAAATGATTTTGATAAATATGCTCAAAAAGCTAGAAAAAAAGAATTAAGTCTAGTAAAAAGAACGGCTATACAAAAGCTAGACCTACAAAAACAATTCGCTATTGAAGAACTAAATCTAAGGGCTAGAACTGCTCTAGAGAATGAAAAAGTAAGATATCAAGAATATATTTTAGACCTTAATTTAAGAAAACAATCATTATTAGATAGGGCTGAAACTGAAAAGCAAAAGGCTGAAATAATAACTGAATTTACTGAAGCGGAAGCTGATGCCAATAGAAAATATACAAAGACAATACAAGACTTAGGAGTACAATTTGAGAAAACAACCACTTCTATTTTAGGTTCATACGGTAGGATGCAAGACGAGATTGTGGATCAACAAAGGTTGGATGATTTAAAAATGTTTGCTGCTGAATCAATAAAAGGTATTCAAGATAGAATAGCATTCGAGCAGGAGTATTCTAGAGAGAAAAGTACTCAGCTACAATTAGAACAAAAATTATTAGATTCCGTATTTCAGCAGGATTTAGCTAATTTAAATGCAAAAATAGCTACAGCTAAGATTGATGGAGACGCCTACGAAGGATTAATTCAGAGAAAGATAAATCTAGAAAAGACCTACGGTGAAGAAACAAAAAGAATAGCTAGGGAAACAGATGATGCTGTTTTTGCCTCTAAATTACAATTAGCCAGTAGTATTGCAGATATAATGGAAGAATCATCTAGACTCGCCAAAGAAGGTTCTGACCTACAGAAAGCTCTTTCTTTAACAGCTATTGCAGCAAACACTTCAGTAAGTATGATTCAAGGATTTAGGTTAGCCCAGGAAGCATCTCAAGGTACTGGCCCAGCAGCCCCTTTTATAGCGGCAGCAACATATGCAGCTCAAGTAGCTACACTACTTTCAGCAGTAAACCAAGCAAAATCAATACTAAGCAGTGGAGATGTATCTGGAATAAGTTCTTCAGTTAATGTACAAGCACCAGCATTTAATGTGGTTGGAGCATCACCATTAGATTTGCTTATGGTAGATGTATCAAATAAATTAGATAAACCGATTCCTGCTTACATAACTGCAAAAGGAGCAATAAACACTCTTGACGAATACTACAGAAATGTAAGAACAGGATCAAATAGTTAAAAATATGAGAATAGTAGAACTAGTTATTGACGAAGATGCAATGTTTTCTGGAATAGAAGCCATTAGCATTGTAGATAGACCTGCAATAGAAGAGAACTTCATTGCGCTGTCTAAAGAACACAAAGTAGAGCTTCAGGAAGTTGATGCCGAGAAACGTATTTTGATGGGTGCTGCTTTAGTGCCAAACAAAAATATCTATCGTCAGAACGAAGATGAAGAATACTACATTTACTTCTCCGAAAATACGGTACGCAAAGCATCGGAACTTTTCTTAATGAGAGGCAATCAAAACAAATCAACCTTAGAACACGAAGCAGACCTTCACGGACTCTCTGTCGTTGAATCTTGGATTATTGAGGATGAAACCCACGATAAGTCGAGAAAGTACGGTATGGAGCTTCCTGTAGGTACGTGGATGGTATCTATGAAGGTAAACAACGATGAGGTTTGGGAAAACTACGTTAAGACGGGTAAAGTGAAAGGATTCTCTATTGAGGGCTACTTTACGGATAAACTAGAGATGTCTAGTGACTTTGTATCCGAACGAGAGGCAAAAGAAATACTAGAAGAGGTACTCAATGAGATGCGAGACAACCTACTTAAAATGGCTTCCTATGCTGACTATCCAGATGCTGTTTCAAACAACGCTAAAAGAGCCTTAGAATGGGCTGATAAGAATGGATGGGGTAGTTGTGGAACTGCTGTAGGAAAACGTAGAGCAAACCAATTAGCATCAAAACAGGCAATCACCGTATCTACTATCAAACGTATGCGTAGCTTCTTAGCTAGACACGCAGGAGACTTAAAGTCATCTAAATCTTATGGAGATGGATGTGGTAAATTAATGTACGATGCGTGGGGTGGTAAAGCAGGTTTACGTTGGGCAGAATCAAAACTAAATTCATTAGAACTAGCAGAAATAGACGAAGATGGAAAAGTCAATCCTTCAAAGAAAGCACCTAAGAAATGAGAAAAAGAAGAAACTATACCTACAGTCGCTCTAGCCCTAAAGGAGGCTCTAGGGGCTGCCAATGTCCAGATGGCAGTTACTCATCTAAATGTTGTGACGGTAGCTTACAGGGACAGGGAATAGGAAGTATAACCAGAAGCAACTTCTTTCTATATACAGAAGAGGGAGAAATATTTATTCAAGAAAATAACCATAAAATATTCGTATAATGGCAGACAAAAAAATTAGCCAATTAACATCAGTAACAGCAGCAAATATAACAGGCGCAGAGGATTTGCCTATTGTACAATCAGGAACTACTAAGAAAACATCATTAACAGATGTCCAGCATTATATTGTAAACCACCTAGAACCTACCACACTAACGGTAACTGATGGTGAAACTTACGACTTAGGTGCTGCTATTTATGACCAATCAGAGCTTATTGTGTTATCCTGGAGTGGTGGTGCGGGTACAGCTACTTTAACTTTGCCCGATGTAACAGAAAGTAAAAACCTTAACCGTACAATGCGTTTTATAACAGACTCTACATTTAGTAACTCTACACACGCTAATCTCACGCCTTTTGGTTCACAAAATTTAGATGGTGATAATGATTCCTTTGATTTAAACAGAGCCTATGAAGGTATTAAGATATGGGGTAATGGTACGGAGTGGTTTATAATCCAGAAGAAGGCATAAGTTAAAAATGCAACACAATATTTTTTAATCGTTAATTATATAAATTTTTAGTAAAATGAGCAAATCAACCGAAATTCTTAATGAGATCCTACAGAAGCTATCTCTTTTAGATGTAGATGCTGAAGCGGTAAACGAAACAGAAGTTATCGCAGAAGAACTATCTATTGAAGAAGAAGAAGCTCCTGCTGTTGAGGAAGAAGCTCCTGCTGAAGAGGCATCTGAAGAATTATCTGAAGAGGTCGTTGAAGCGGAAGAAGAAACTCAACTTATGGAAGGGTACGTTACTGAAGAAGCGTTCGCATCTAAGATTGCAGAAATGGAAGCCAAAATGGCGGAAATGGCTGCTATGATGGACAGCGAATTAGGTTATAAGACAAAAGCTGAAGAGCTGTCTTCTCAATTAGAGAAATTGTCAGAACAACCCGCTGCTGAAGCAATCAACCACACACCAGAAGCTGCAACCGAGAAAAAACCTGTGTACAACTTCGGAATGCAGAGACCACAAAGTACACTAGATCGAGTATTTAATCGCTTAACCAATAAATAAAAATGGCTACAACTACATCAATTACAACAACTTACGCTGGTGAGTTTGCAGGACAATATGTCGCTGCTGCTTTACTAGAAGCTAATACCCTTGCACAAGGTGGTATTACCGTAAAACCAAATGTAAAGTTCAAAGAAGTACTAAAGAAAGTATCTGTTGACGATATCGTTAAAGATGCATCTTGTGACTTCGATGCTACTTCTACAATCACTTTAACTGAAAAAATCCTATCTCCAGAAGAGCAGCAAGTAAACTTACAAATCTGTAAGAAAGACTTCGTATCTGACTGGGAAGCTATCCAAATGGGATATTCAGCTTATCACAATGTACCACCTAGCTTTGCAGACTTCCTATTAGGATATGTTGCTGCAAAAGTAGCAGAGCGTACTGAAAAGTCTATCTGGGCAGGTTCAACTGCAACTAACGGACAATTCGATGGATTCTCTACTTTATTAGCTGCTGATGCTGATCTTCCTGCTGGACAAGAAGTAGCGGGTACTACTATCACTTCTGCTAACGTAATTACTGAATTAGGAAAAATCGTTGATGCGATTCCTTCTTCTTTATACGGAGCTGAAGATTTATTTATCTATGTATCTCAAAACATCGCAAGAGCTTATGTTAGAGCTTTAGGAGGATTTGCTTCTATCACTCAACAAAACGCTGCTGCTGACGAGAATGTAGGTATCGCTTCTATCGGTGCTAATGGTGTTGGTGGACAAGGTACAATGCACTGGCAAGGTGGAGGTCTTTCTTTTGACGGAGTAAAAATCTTCGTAGCAAACGGATTGGCTGACAACGACGCTATCGCCACTACTAAATCTAACTTATTCTTCGGAACTGGACTAATCGCTGACCACAACGAAGTTAAATTGTTAGATATGGCTGACTTAGATGGTTCACAAAACGCTCGTATCGTTATGCGATTTACAGCAGGTGTACAGTACGCTTCTGTAGAGGACATCGTTACTTACGGAATCCCTAACTCTGCTAACTAAGAATAAGCAATAATCTTTGAATAAGGGTGGGTGAGCCGAGAGCCTACCTACCCTTTTTTCATATCAAAAACAAAAAAAATATGTCTTGTAATTTAACTCGATCTCGTGCAGAAGCCTGTAAAGACACAGTTGCTGGTATCAAAAAAGTCTACTTTATAGATTTTGGAGGTATGGGAACTGTAACAACAGGAAGTAATGACGAGGTAACAAATATGACTGGTGACACTAACAATGCAATCACCTTACATACATACGAAGTGAAAGGTAATAACTCGTTTGAAACAACTATAAATTCTTCTAGGGAGAATGGTACTGTATTTTATGAGCAAACCCTAAACATCACTTTAAAGAAACTAACTAAAGAAGACCACAAAGAATTGAAGTTATTGGCAGCAGGAAGACCTCACGTCTTAATCGTTGACCAGAATGACAACATATTCTTAATGGGTAAAGAGAATGGTGCTGACGTAACAGCAGGTACTGTTTCTACTGGAAACGCTTTAGGTGACTTTAATGGTTACAACCTAACCTTTACTGCACAAGAAGTTTCTCCACCAAACTTTGTTGAAACTGGAGGAGCTGGTTCGGCAGACTACCCATTAGATTTAATGGAAGGTGTAGCTGGTGAAGCTGGAACTGTAACAGTAGGTACTCCAACTGCTGTATAATAACAATCAACGTTACTTTAAAAGGGTATACATTTGTATGCCCTTTTTTTGTACCTTGAAACAAAATATATGCATTTAGTTATTTAGGTATGCAAATACTGACAACATCAACAGCTAATCAGTCTATTAAGATTGTGCCGAGAAAGGACGTTTCTAGCCCTACTCTTACGGTTACTGATAAGATTAAGCGCACTACTTCTACTATATCGGTCACTAAAACGACTGATGGAGACTATATGGTGCTTACTGGTGCATTTTCTCTGAAGGAAGGTAGTCAATACTCATTTAGAGTTAAAGATGGCTCTACGGAGATATATAGAGGTTTAATCTTCTGTACAGATCAAACTGACTTAGATAAATACTTTATCAATAAAGACGAATATGTAACTGAAAGCGGTTACGATAATGACTTTGTAATTTTATAATGGAAGAAAAGAATATAGAAAGGGTTAAAGATGCTGTTCACGTAATGAACTTATCCTCATATACAGCTCCCCCAGTAATTGAGAACACTAGATACGATTGGGTAGAGTATGGTGAAGATAATAACTACTTTCAGTACTTAATAGACCGTTACAACGGTTCTCCCACAAACAATGCTGCTGTTAATGGCATCTCTGAAATGATTTATGGAAGAGGTTTAGAAGCTACAGATAGCGAAGAGAAACCAGAAGAGTATTCTCGTATGAGGGAATTGTTCCGTAAAGAATGTATGAAGAAGATTACATACGACTACAAAATGATGGGACAGGCTGCGCTACAGGTTATATATAGTAAAGACCATTCTAGGATTGTGGAAGCAAGACATATTCCAATCGAAACATTAAGAGCAGAGAAGGCTACTATAGGAGATGTTAAGGCGTACTATTATCATCCAAATTGGAGCGATATGCGAAGAGATGAGAAGCCTAAACGTATTCCAGCATTCGGAACGTCTAAAGAGGGCTTAGAGATACTCTATATTCGCCCATATAAGGCAGGGTTCTACTACTACTCTCCTGTAGATTATCAAGGAGGGTTACAATACGCAGAATTAGAAGAAGAGATTGCCAATTATCATATAAATAACATACAGAACGGTTTGCAGCCTAGTATGTTAATTAACTTTAACAACGGTACTCCAAATAAAGAGCAGAGAGATGAGATTGAAAGAGCAATCTATGATAAGTTCTCTGGCACTTCAAACGCAGGTAGATTCATATTGGCATTCAACGACAGTAAAGAGTTAGCTGCCTCTATTGAGCCTGTAATGCTTAACGATGCTCACCAGCAATACCAGTTCCTTTCTGATGAAAGTATGAAGAAGGTTATGGTATCTCACAGAATCGTATCACCTATGTTGGTAGGGATTAAAGACCAGACTGGTTTAGGTAACAATGCCCAGGAACTAGAGACTGCATCTATCCTTATGGATAACACAGTTATTCGTCCAATGCAGGTTACTATTATAGACGCTCTACAGAAGATACTAGAGTATAACGAAATTGAATTAGACTTATACTTCCAGACTTTACAGCCTTTAGAGTTTACTGATTTAACCAACGCTATGACTGATGCCGAAGTTGAAAAAGAAACTGGTGTAAAGCCAACAGAAGTAAAGAGAGAAGAAGAGATTAACGAAGAAACTGAAGAATAATGGCTACAGCACTATTTATCAAAAGAGATGATCTGGTTAAGAATACTGCTTTAAGTGGTAACGTAGACACAGATAAGTTTATTCACTTCATCAAATTAGCACAAGAAATACATATTAGAAATTACTTAGGTAGTGACTTATACGATAAAATTAGTAACGATATTATTGCAGGAAGCCTCACAGGGGATTACCTCGCTTTGGTCAACGACTATATACAGGATATGCTTATCCATTTTGCGATGGCAGAATACCTTCCTTTTGCTGCTTATACAGTATCAAATGGTGGGGTTCATAAGCACACTAGTGAAAGCAGCCAGATTGCTTCTAAGAGTGAGATTGACCAGTTGATTGCTAAGGAGAGAGATTATGCCGACTACTATACAAATCGTTTTATAGATTATATGACGTATAATGCTCCCAGTAAGTTTCCAGAATATTACAGCAACAACAATGAAGAGATTTATCCAGATAAGGACTCTGGGTTTAGTGGATGGGTATTATAAAGAAAAGAAAAAAAGTAGGACAATATCGTCCAAAGCAAAAGAACGAAATTAGGCTTTCTAGTTATATAAGAAAGCATAATTATGAGTTGGGGGAAAGTGTACGAGACAACAAACTTCGGTGAGTTGATAGCAGAAATCCATTTAGGTTTCAACAAAGCTCTGGCACTAAGCTCTAACATTTTTATAGATAGTATAAACATACTGATTGATAGTATAAATAATAGATTAAATGGCTAATAATATAAACTGGGGTGAAATATACTGTAGTAGTTGGTTTGGTAATAGTGCCAATGAAACTTCTATAGATATCGCCTCTGAACCAGCCTGTATGAACTAAAAAAATAGTAAATTTGCAATATGGCATCACAAAATTTAAATGTAGGAACGGCAGCTAATGCTAATGATGGGAATACTCTAAGGGAGGCATTCATTAAAGTAAAACAGATGTTTGCCGAAGTATACGGACAAACTTATTCAGAACAAGGTGATTTATCTGGGGTAACATTCGAAATCGATGAAAACCAAATAAAAGCTAGTAATTCTGCTGTAGATGGTTATGTGTTGACATACAATTCTAGTACGGGTGGATTTACTTGGAAAGCGGAATTTGATGGTGACATTACATCTATTGTAGCTGGTGATGGTTTAACTGGTACATCTTTAGATACGGACGATGCCACTCTAAATGTCGTTGGTGGCGATGGTATCACAGTAAATGCTAATGAAGTAGAAGCCACAGTTGATGGTGCTACAATCGAATTATCAGCGACTGATGGAACAGGTGCATTAAGAGTAAAAGATGATGGTATTGATTATGATAAACTAGCAGGAGAATTTACAACAAGTGCAACAATATCAGCGTCAGAAGTAGATTTTAGTTCTGCAGCAGTATTTACTAAAACATTAACAGGATCAACTACATTAACATTTTCTAATGTTGAGACAGGTATGGTTAAAACTTTAGTTATTAGTGGTAATCAAACTTTAGCGATGACAGGAGTAACAAGTTTAAACGGAACTTATTCTGGAACGGCATCTAAAAACGTAATTCAAATTATATCAACCAACGGCAGTTCAGAAATGTTTGCCACTATTTCAAACGTAGCATAATATGAAAGCAAAAATAGAGAATGGAAAAATTGTTAAATATTCCCAAATACCAGACACAGTTTTAGCAAACAATAAGAGCTATCTAAATGCTAAGATGTTATCTAGTTCTGAATTAGAAGAGATTGGATTCTTTGACGTCATTGTGCCAGATTATGACCCTATAACACAGGCAATACATAATCTACACTTTGACAACGCTTATGCAGATACCGATGTTGATGGTAGTGATATTACTAGAGAAGTTTTTATTTACGATGTAAAGACTAAGGTAATTAGCGAAACGGTAGCACAACTTAAAACAGAGCGTATAAGCGAACTTAAAAAAGTAGCCTATGATAAACTAGCTACAACCGACTGGTACGCTATTAGAAAAGCTGAAAACGGTACTGCTATCCCTTCTGACGTAGTAACGGAAAGAAGCGGTATAAGAACGATCGTAACAACTAAAGAGGGCGAAATAAACGCTCTTACTACAAAGGCTTCTATATTGAAGTACGATATTAACTTCTAAATCCCTTATATGGCGATTAACGAAAGACTTATAGATACAGAGGTAGCAGCAGGAAACGGTGGAGCGGCTAATGAGGCTGAACAAGGACTTATACTACACCTAGATGCCAATGACGTAGATTCTTATGATGGAGATGGCTCTATTTGGTACGATATATCAGAACACGATGTAACAATACCTTTGTCTGATAATGCCGATGATTTAGAACTACACTTAAACGCTAGTGATGCTACTTCTTATGGTGGCACAGGCACTACTTGGACTGATTTAACATCAAATAATAATGCTACTGTATCAGCTTCAACTTACGATATAGATAATGGGGGTTATTTTGACATAACATCTAACACTATTAGTTTTAGTTCTAATACTTCTGCTTTAGATGGAACAACATTTAGCTTTGAAATGTGGGTTTATCAAACGACTAATAGCGGAACGCAATATCTTTTTAGTGATTTGGGTATTTCTTTCTTTACTATTAGTGGTACGCAAATGCGATTTATAAAGTATTTAAGTGGAACTAATAATGATACAGGATATTTTAATCCAACATCAAACGGTTCTGGTTGGGCAACTAACAAATGGAATCACATAGCAGTTACCTTTTCTTCTTACACTTCCAGTATCTATATAAATGGTGTTTTAGTTGATGCAGAATCAGAAGGAAGCGGTACTGGAACTGCATTAACAACACTACAAATAAGCCCTAGTGATGGTAGATGGAAAGGTTATTTGGGTGCTTTTAGAGTGTATGGCATAGCACTTTCAGCATCAGAAGTAGGACAAAACTACCGACACGGTAGAGATTATGTTTATACAGACCTTATAGACGATACAAATTTAAAACTACATTTTGATGCAGCAGATTTAACGTCATCGGCAAATACTACTTGGACTGATAAAAAGTCATCTGTTGCCCTTACAAAAAGCGGTACAGTAAACTACGATGATGAACTAGGTGATTGGATAGACTTTGGCGGTGGATATTACGGAAACGACAGTTACACAGGTAATATCGAAGATGCTTCAGGGAACACAACTGTTGAATTTTGGTACAATCCAGATAGCTTAACAGCACAAAATGCGATCGTACAATTCCAAAAAACTTCGGAAAGCAGATGGCATATTGGTTTTTATAATTCGCAATTACTGTCATATTATTACGGCACGTCTAGCACAGCCGCCCAAGCGATTAATTTAAGCACGTTAGGTCTTACACTAAATAAATGGAATCACGTTTCCATCTCCAAGACACCAACATCTATGAAATTCTACCTTAATGGTGAACTTAAACGATCAGATACTTTTAGTACTGTTGGAGCTGGGGCGCAATCAATAGCAGGAATAAGAGTTGGTGATGTAGATTTTGTTCCAGCCTATGGAAGTGACGGGCAATTAGGACAGATAAGAGTTTACAAAGCTGAATTAACCCAAGACGAAGTAAGACAAAACTATAACTTCACTAAGCCTAGCTATCCTAATGGAGTAGATATGAGTAAGTATGGTGCAATATTTGACACTTCAACTCACACAAATCCAGACGTCGATGCTTTTTCGTTTGATGGTTCTAATGACTATTTCGATAACAATAATACGTTTAACACAAATTTAGGAAGCTCTAGCTACACTTTAAGTGCTTGGATATATGTACAAGGTTCAATATCAGGGGGTGGAGCTTATGTAATTATGGCTACAATTCAGGGAGGTAGCGGATTGCAATTAGACATTATAAAAGCAAATGGTAATTTACGTTTATATCATTCTGGCGGTACTGCTGTAAACCAGCAAAGTAGTTCTTCAATATCGAGTAATACTTGGTATCACGTTATATGTATTAGGGATAGGGAATTAGGTAAAGTTAATTTCTTTATTGATGGAGTTGCAGCAGGTTCAACTTCTATTTCATCGGCAAATGGTTCTGCATCTGGTACTGGCTTCGAGATAGGTCGATACAATTCTGGTTATTATTTTAATGGAGATATCGCACAAGTAAAAGTGTTTAACAAAGCAATGACAACAGCCGAAGCACAAGCATTATTTAATCAAAACGCTACAACTTTTGGCAAAACAGAAGTATAATGATACAAGATTTAAGAATATACGGATTGAATATAGGAGCAGTAGTATTTAGTAGTTTGCCTAATATAAATGCGCAACTACAAACGGTCGTTTTAATATTAACCATAATCTATACCATAACTAAAATCTATAAGCAGATTAAATGAAAAAGAAAGACTTAATACACTATTCAGGAGCAGCAGGAATTTTTGTTCTAGTAATTTTATTATTGTTATATTTAGCTAATAATTCTATTCCTAGAGAGAACAAAGATATTATAGTATCTATCGTAGGAATGATTGTAGGAAGTTTATCAGTTGTTATCTATGCTATTATAGGGCGCAATCCTGACGAAGTAAATCAATT
>Ga0181409_1000284_pt1 | contig 20439 bp, 27 predicted proteins | sample 32SPOviralmetaG_FD_130138 | JGI IMG/M metagenome (GOLD analysis project Ga0181409, IMG submission 130138) | Marine viral communities from the oligotrophic San Pedro Time Series (SPOT) site, San Pedro Channel, CA, USA - 32 SPOT_SRF_2012-05-30 | ecosystem: Environmental > Aquatic > Marine > Strait... | reverse complement strand
TTCCAAACAACAGAAGGGAGGTTAGTGTTCCTGGATTTGTTATGAAGTTTATAAGGTATTTTTTCACAAAAAAATGGGGATGCCGTCGCACCCCCAGTATAACATCTAGATGTTTATGTGTCTATATGAACAATCAGAAGCTGTACTTGACGCCCAACTTACCACCAAGACCGAAGTCATCTTCGTCTTCAGCGGTCAGGAACGACATCTCACCGTAGACGCCAAGTGCGTCGGAAACGGGGACGCCAATTCCTGCCTTACCAGAGAACTGGGTGTCAGTTTCTTGTCCGTCAACGGCGACGATTGCAGGGCCTGCTTGGACGTAATATCCAGCAGCACCTACTTCGCCTTCAAAGCCAACGTGAAGGTCTGTCGTGGCCGCAGTGTAGTCGTCTCCGACCCAACCGGCATTGGTTTCTACGTTAACGTAGGGACCTGCAAGGGCAGCGCCAGCAGAAGCGAACAGAGCAGCGGAAGCTGCGAATACAGATTTAAACATTTGTTTTACCTTTAAGTATATCTCGTGGAGTGTCCCACGGATGGAAAGACCCTCGACATGGGTCTGTTTGTAAACTGTCACACTATAGTAAGTATTTCTACGGTGTGACAATTGTTATTTATCTTAAAACACTTTTAAGATTTTGTCAAGAAGATTCGGTCTCCTCAACCTTTTCCTCTTCTTGTGGAGGAGTGACAGAGTTTGGTGTTGCTCTGCCAAGGTAAGGATCATAGTTCATCCACTCTTTAATGTCAACTGATGCTCCTTGCTGTTGCCAGAAATTCAGAAGAGCATTGTATGGCCCCTGGTGAAACACATTGATGTGCTCAGGGTGAATAGTTGATTGAAAGTTAAGATTATACAAGAAGATAGGAATAGAATATGTCTTCCCACTCTCAAGAATCGTATCCTCAGATACTGCCCTTGGTTTTACATTATTATCCAACTTCCACTTATCACCACGCATATGATTGCGAAGAATCTTACCAGCATGGTGACGTGTGATTAGATAAACCGCAGCAGAGAAGTCATTAACAAACTTCAGATGCAGTTTGACATAGATGTCTCCTGTTGTAATCGTGGTCAACTGCAAACAGTCCCAGTCATACGGAACATAAGAGAAGAACTCTTGCCATGTGAAGTTCCAGAATCTGGCAATCTCCAACACAGCATCATCCTCCATGATCATGCAGTAGTCATCATCAGTCTCCTCATAGAAATGCTTGATTGCTTTGAGGTGTGACATGCAGCAACCAACTTCCTGTTGGTTCATATGATCAGGATACTTCCCTTTCAAATGACAAGCAACATCATCCTCTCGGCCATCATATCCAGAGATGCGAGTATGACTCTCTACTTCCCAATAAGCAAACTGATGCTCCATATACTTTCGTCTTTCGACATCAGCATCAAGATTCAACCAGTAAACATGCGGAAGTCCTTTCAGTTTAAAAGCAGACTTATTTTTATCAAGCAGTAATTCTTGTCCATCCATCAGGAATCAAATCAGAAGTATTGTGGTCTTTAGTATATCCAGTTCCAAACCACTGGACGGGGGCAATGACTTTCTTGTCTTTGTTAGCAGAAAGCCATGCTCCCCACCAAGAGTAAGTTGAGTTAGCAATAATAAAATCACTACACAGGGACATCAAACAAAGGTCAATACGATTGTCCTCGTTCTCTGAGATCATGAACCGATCATCACTGAAGAGTTCTTGTTCTTTACACCATGCAGGATCATCTGAAAACACAATCACATTACGGTCATCATCAAAGTGCTTCAGTGCTGCCTCATAATACTCAAGAGTACATGGAGGATGATTAGCACTGTTAGACACATAGTCCGTGCGACGAACATGAAGAGCAAGAGGATTATCTACTCCTACAATCATCTCCTTACAGGGATTCAAAATCTCATCCTTGAAAGTAAAGTCCTCACGGATCTCATCTTCGATATGCTTGAAATATTTTTCCGTTTGGAAATATCCGCGAATATCTACATGATCGGGGCACATGCGAAAGAGTTCTTCATCAAAGTGAAAGAACCTTTCCTGTACTACAGGTGCATGTCCTTTATTTAACAGACTCACATTGACCTGAAGATCAAATGAATCAAAGAGCTCTGTACGAAGCATGTTACCGATACCATCGTTAACTGCTTCTTCATAGTAAGGAATACAGAAATCTACCCCAGTGTTACGAGCAATGCCCTTTAGAGAGGCATACTGGAACATCTGGTTAGCAAGTCTGCCCATCCTACCAAGGGCATTAAATCCGATCATTGTAATTGTGCTCTACGTGTTTTCAGATAATCCTGGTTCTCATAATACTCCACCAACTGCTCTCTGTCAAATGTTTTGAGAGTGTTCCAAAGATTCCAATTATTATTAAAGTTTGGATTACTGAACCAGGAGTTGTGTGTCCTACCATGTTCAAGATGGTAGACATAATCATCGACTCGGCCAATGCGATTACCCAGTGTGCTCATACGGAAGTAGAACTCATCATCCTCACATCCCCATGACACAAAGTTTTCATTCATCATATAAGAGTCAATATACTTTTGTCGGTTGACAAATTGACACCAACCGATTGTGGAGTTTGAAAGAGTCTTACTCTTATCCAGGACAGAAGTTCCGTTCCAGGACTTCACAAACTCCTCATAGATTTCCATACTGAAGTCTGCTTTTAATTGATAGACTCCACACCCGTATGGATACACAACATCAGCCTGATCATCATTGATAGCAGTATATGCTCTCTTATACGATGTGATCGGAAGAATACAATCTGCATCATAGTTAGCAACGACCTTTGTCTTTGCTGCAACAATTAGGTCATTAAGAACTTTACTCTTACAAAAGAGAGGATCATTGTTCTCCTCATAAAAGTAAGTGAGGTTATCAGTGTCAGCATACTTCTTGATCTCAGGCAAAGCCCTGTGCAGAAAAGTATTACGTCCAGATACCTCCTTAACGATTACCTTTGCGGGAACATGCCTTAGCAAATAGGAAACCGATGCAATAATATTTCTTAATCGATCTTCAGTCTCAATCCTTGTAGGAATGAGAAAAGTTAAGTTCATCATATTCTTACAATTTCACGGGAGACTCTTTCTACGTTTGGTGGATAATATCCTTCCGTATCTATATGAGATAACTTAGAACCAAACCAGGGATCTGGTGCAAGTATTCTCTTGGTAGGACTTGTGCCAAGGTATGACATCCACCAAGAGAAGGTGCTGTTAGAGATAATAAAGTCATCACAGAGAGCACCCACAGCAAGGTCATAGTGCCCTTTAATCAGTCCTTCAGGTGTGTCCTGGTTGAAGTAGAAGTTGCTACCTTCGAAGACCGTCTTACACCATTCAATATCATCAGAGATCACCAGGTATTGACGATCCTTTCCAAGCATCTCAATACACTCTTTGTAGTAGTCCTCAGTGCAAGGGGGATGGAAGTCTTGGACTCGGATGAAGTCCTTACCTCTCCGTACATTTAAGCAGACAATGTTATCAGTCTTATGAAAGTCTTTAGCTGCATCTAAGATGTGCTTCCTGAAAGTAAAGTCAGACCTCACCTCCTCTTCAGCATCTTTAAAATAGTGATAAGACTCAAAGTATCCATACAAAGTAGCACCATCAGGACACTCTTCATACAGTTCCTTACAGAACTCTGCTTGAGACAAATTAATGCTGTACTCAGTTGCTTCACCAAACCTACCATTAAGATGATTCATCTCAAACAAATGCTGGAGTTGATGATGCTGAGTAATGATTTGATCACCTTCCATCCTATCAAACCAAGTAACCTTAGAATGATCAGGAATACAGTGATCATATCCAAGGTTTTTCGCAATTCCCACAAGAGCAGCATACTGGAACATTTGATTGCCCAGTCTACCGTTTTGCCCTAAGGCATTCATACCAATCATAATCAATCCCCTTTGATAACTCTGTAACTATCTTCATCAAAATGTTCTGTCGAGAATTCAAATAACTCAGATGGTTCGACTGCAATCATTTGATGTCTCAGTCCACGATAGATATGAAACTTGTCGCCAGGTTCAAGAACAATATCCTTTGCCTGGGCTAAGTCATTATTATCTCCATAGTATAGAAGTATTCTACCAGACTGGAGATAAAATGTTTCGTCTTTTTCTTTATGGTAATGCCATGAACATCTCTTCCCTTCATCGAAGAAAAGAAGTTTGCCACAGTATTCATCTGTGTTTACTATCCATTTTTCATATCCCCAACCTTTGGGAACATGTTTAATTTCTGAAGAATTCATCAGAGTGGATTCCTTTGTCATCTATGTAGTGATCACCTGAGGGTTTACCAAGGTGGAGTTCATGATACTTACATCTCCATGCCTTTAATTGGTTTTCGGTAAATTTATAGAACTCCCTATGAGCGTGCATTCTGGAGTTACTAAATCTACCCATACCTCTTGCAGTAAGGTAAACGATGTGGTGACCATCATCGTACAACTTATTTATTTTATCAATCCGAGATCGAATTGGTAGGGCATCTGTATATCTTGTAGCGTCTGTATCACCAGGTTCACAAATAGTGCCATCAATGTCTACAACATATCTCATTAGTAATCATTCCATAGTCTTTCATTCCACTGCATCAATCCATAATTTCCAGGATACCTACCACCATGCAATGCATGGTTACCTTGAGGATCTTCATAGTAGACCTCTGCCTGAGGATAGATTTTATATACCCAACTTTGATGCCTCTTGGTAGGAATATTTTCAATCAAGAAAGTATTATATCCAATAAGAACATCGGAAGAATGCATGGGATATTCTGATTCTATCATAAGAGGTACATTATCGTATACCTTTGCAAACTTATTCATGGCATCAGATCCACCCATAGCAAAGATATCTACAATGTATCTTTCATCAATACCAAGATCTTGAACCCAGGTCCCTGGACGATACTGATCAATCAGAGCAGTTGCATTATAGTGGCTGACGTGCAGTTTGTCTTGGTCATATTTTTCAAGATCTCCAAAGTTAGCAACAGCAAGAAAATCAGTCCTAAGACGAACTACAAAATCATACTTGAAGTTGTTTTCTTTTTCATAGTCTTGCTTCATCTCCATGACTTGTTTGATGCCATAGAACATTGACAATTGATGATCCTTAGGATGCATCCTTGGAACTGGATTCAACTTCTCATGAGCAGTGTTCCAGACATCAGAATACATGTCTCGAAACTTATCGTCTGTCTGCCTTTCATACACGATCTTTTTAGGATTCCAGTTCTTCTCAATCCATTTCTTCATACTCTTATCAGGCCAACACCCCTGTTGTGGAGCATCAGGTCTGAATGGTTTGCCCACAAGATCTTCATCAAACCACAAATGAGCAAAGACATCAACGTTGTCTCCACCCAGTCCAAAAACTTCTTGGTGATTCTTCAAACACTCCTTGTAGTTACGAGGGCGTCCTGAATAACATAGTGCAATTCTCATAGCATGTAAGGATAATCTGTACAGATTCCGTAAGGAATTTCATTCTTGATATGTGTTTTAAAACTATCTACCATCTCCCAATTAAGCAAAGGAATGATAGTCTTTTGATCAAAAGTTTGCTCAAGATCATGCAACCAAATTTTTCCATTTGACGTATAGGAATATGGATCACCAGTGTGACAGAAAGATTGGAATATTTCACAGGTCTTTGCTGCTTCTACATTTTTACAATGCAACCAAAGATTATCTTCTCTCTTAAAGAGCCAATTCCAAGTTACTTTATATTTTGGTTCATCATGACCCAACCAATACTCACCATCAATAACCCATACATCTATCTCTACATCATACCCATTACCAAGAGCACAATCAATGTAACTGGGAGCATTCTCTCTACCAGGAACTCTTCCCCGAACATTACCTCTGTGAGATATAATTCTCATACTTCCTCAATGCGTAATGATTTGTCCTCAATGAAGAGATCATAAAATGGTTTATCAACACGGAGTTCATGATACTTACATCCCCAGTCTGACAGTTGTTGCTGTGTTAGATTAGTCCAATCGATCTGCTTTCTACTTCCTCTTGCTGTCCAATAAACAATTGTATTTCCTTGATCATACAATTGGTTAATCTTATCAATATTATTTTGAATTGGTTTTGCTTTGGTGTAATCGTGAGTTGTTCCAAAGTCTGTAGATGATTCTCGATTACAAATCGTTTCATCAATATCAACATAAATTACACTCATTGATACATTTTTCTCCTGTGTTTTTCACTTGGACATTTGTCTATCTCACTGACTTGCTCACTCGTAAGGAAATTAGTTTGCCCAAGAACCTTAGATCCAATAAAAATCTCTGCAGATTTTTCACACATCATTGTAGAAGCAATACATTCTTTATGAGAAGAAGATGCTACAATTATACCATGATTTTCGAGTAATATCAATTTAGGAAAGTACTGATACTCTTCAACAAATATAGTCACATACTTTTTAATTTGTTCAAGTAATGGTTTACCTGGCATTGCATAAGGAACCACACAAGACTTAGCACCATTCCTCACTACCTGATCAGGAAATAGTCTATGATCTGCAAAAGAATAAATTTGCTCAGAGCACAACACCTGCATGGTCTTTGCTGGATGAGTATGAGCTACAAAATTAATATCTTCAAACTCTCTCAAAATCCATGCATGAAAACCAGTTTCAATACTTGGTTTTGGTCCCAATGAATCAAAGGGTACACCTGTCATCTTACACGCAACCATCTCAGTTTTTCCAAGATTGGTCAATGAAGCACCACTTGCCTTCATCCAAAAACTGTCATCATCTCTTACAGAGACATTCCCTTCACCACAAATGGCGTAAGGACTCAATGCCCATGCGAGTTCTAGTATTGAGGTATCCATGTATAAAGAAATTTGGATAGTTTATTTAGATCTACTTGCCAGGGGGAGTTAAGTCCACCAGAGATAGAAAGAGCACTATCACCATCGATAGTTTCTGCTTGCTGATCAACAAACTTAGTATGTTCAAAGTCAATCATGTCAGTATGCTCCATAGAGAATCTGAATCGATAATTAACATCAAAGAATGTAGGGCTGTTGATTGACAACACTCTGGTATCAGGAGGAGAGAAAATAGTATTACACATTCCTCCACCGATTGGTCCGGCAATGTACTTTGCATTCCTAAACATACCAATCTTTTCTCTCATTGTCAAGTTCTCACAGAATACTTCAGCGAATCCATACGTGCTAAAGATTTGTGCTACCTGATCTTCATTAACGCATCTACGACGTTCAGTGTAATTTGTTCCAATGTTAGATTTGTCATTATGCAACCAGGTTCGACGTGAAATGTAAATCTTTTCTGGTCCAACATAGTCACTCTCCATACTGTTGAGAATCTCAAACACTCCTTTGTGAGGTGGACAGTTAGAGAGACCGTTGTGTGTCAATGAAGACCCGATACATACACGATTATACAACACATTCGTGTCAAGAAAGATCACATCGTCTCTCTGGATACCAAGCATATTAAGACAATCCCAAACAAAAGGATACAGATCATCCTGTCCCTCTGGTGGGCTGACAAGAAGTTTCATTTCAGGATGAATCTTCCTTTCATTGAAGAACACATAGAGATAAGGGAGAGTGTCATATATGAAGTGATAGTAGTTTGCCATATTATAGGCAAAGTAAAACACTACATTATCACATACTTTGTCTACCTTTCTGAGTTGCATGTCATATGTCATGTCTGCAGTCTCATACACAGTTCCTCTATTAAGAGACATAAATTTCTCTCTCATCGGAAGATAGAGTCTTTTGTCTCGGTAAGAATAAAGTAGTGATAATGGATAGTGTTTTGATAGACCAGTGAACTGTGCTAAGAAAAAGTAAGCAACTTCAATAACTCTGTTATTTTCATCAACTGGTGCTATACGTCTGGTTGGTCCTTGGTCCCAATATCTAATTGGTAAAGTAATCTTTTCCATACTCATAAGGGTGCCAGGTCACGTTGTTAAAGAATTGTTGCCAGTATCGATATGTCATCAGATCGTTAGGTGTTCCCCAACAGATGTAATGATCAACCTCAAAGTTTTTTACTTTATATCCAAGATCGATTGCCTCATTTAAAAGAGTATCGACATAAAACTCTCCGTTAGTTCTCACATCATTCTCATACAGTTTATGAAGAGACTTCATGTATACTTCTTTGTTGCGGAAGAACATTGTTCCAGTGATGGCATATTCCTCTAAAGGATTTTCACCTCTAAAGTTTTTGACATCCACACTACTTACGTTTCCTTCGTCATCACAATTTACCCAGGAGTATGCATTTGGTTGTAGATGGCTTGTATAGTTGTTTCTATAAGTCCAGACGATGGCATCAGCATCACTATTGACAAGATCCATAAACTTATCCGCATCATACAAAACTCCATTATCACATGCAGAGATCAGAATAGATTGATCTTCTACTCGTTCTACAATCTTCTCTGTAGTACAAGCCTGTCCCTCAAGAACTTCATCAATCCAAACAATATTACCATACTCCTCAAGGGGAAGCATACTCATGTGCTCCTCTTGTGCAGCATAGATGACATCATTAGTCTTAGGTAAACATCTAACTGCTTGATCTACCATATAACCACCATTCACAAGTAAGAATGGTTTTGGAATAGAGAATCCATCCTTAGCAAATCTACTACCTGCACCTGCCATTGGAATAGCAGTAATACAATTTGGAATCTGGACTTCTTTTTGTTCCTTGATTACATCCTTATAGTAGTTTGACCACTGAAGATACTTATCCACATCCAGTGGTGTTCCCCACTGAAGCATGTTTGGGACACTAAACACAGTGTTGTACAGTCCATCACGAATCATCAGATTATAGACAAGACTTACATAATATTCTCCGTTAATATTAACATCTTCGTCGATCAGTTGTTGAAAATATTTCTTAACGTAACTACCTTTTCTGAAGTAATAGTTACCTGCAGAGGCAAACTCTTCCATCTTATTATCAGTGAAAGGTTGCTTCTCTCTTATCTCTAAGATAACTCCATTCTCATCTGTACTACAGAATGCATAGTTATCACTACCCAACATGTGTGGATGAAACCCAGTATAGCAAACTACGCCACCATCACATTCGGTTTCATCAACATATGACTTAAATTCATCATAGTCCCACTTGATTGAAAAGTCGCAGTAATTTACGATGACCTGTTCATCATCATCAATAAACTTCTTTGCTTCTAATACAGTATGTACTGGTCCTTTCTTATGTTGATCAATTGTGATGATAATAGAATCTTCTACAAGACTGTGTAGAATTTCAACTACATCAGTTTCTTTTGCATGTTTATCATTGATAATAAACACAAACTCACTATCTTCAGGATAGAGGTTAATGATATGTTCTATAACTCTCTTACCATCAATCTCAATTAAATGTTTTGGTATTGTATATCCAGCATCAGTAAATCTACTGCTGAGCCCCGACATGGGAATAACTACTTTCACAAACTCTTACCAGTGTTGATGTATTTATTTGCAATGCTGTCAATCACATCAGTAGATGAGTATCCACCAACACGATTAAAGAACCTAACTTCTTTTGCAAACTCACGACCAACTACGTCACCATTCCTCCAATCACCACCAACCAAAAGAATATCAGGACTATAAAGTTGAATTGATTGCTCAAGTTCTTGACGAGATCCAAAAGGAAGAACAACATCAATGTACTTAATCGACTCAAGCATTGCCTTGCGATATTCAAGGTTATTGATAGGTCTATTGGCACCCTTATCTGCTTTTACTTTCAAGTCAGTGTCCACACCTACAATCAAACGGTCACCAAGAGACTTAGCAACCTTAAACAATTCAATATGTCCTGGGTGTAGAATGTCAAAACATCCATTTGTCCATACAGTAATCATTTTAGATAGTCCTCCACTGTCATGAATTCGTAATCATCCCACTCTTCAAATGCTTTTGTGTATCCCTGATACTTTCCTTTGAGGTGTTGTGGAAACTCAATCCACTTAATCTCTCCATTATACTTCTTCTTAACACAATCAGCAACGTGCCAGAAACTAACTGGTTTACTTGTACCAAGATCATAGATACCAGATTCTTTTTCGTTATTGAGAACTATCTCAACAAGATCATCAACACAAACAAAGTCTCGATAGAAATTTTTAGATCCAGTAAACAGTTTGATCTCACCAGTTTCTTTCACCTGCTTCGTAAACTTACTCACAGGGCTTGCTTGATCACCTTTATCACCCTCCCCATCACCATACACATTGAAGTACCTGAATCCTTGAATCAAATGGAACTCGTCAATATGATCCTGAACCCAATAGTCAATCTGAACTTTAGAGATCGCATAGTAGTTCAAAGGATTGATGTCTCTGTTTGAAGAGTTTCCATACACAGATGCAGAAGACGCATACTTGACAGGGATTTGATGTCTAATACACTTCTCAAACAATTTGACCGTTAGATCTACATTGTAATGATGAATTTTATTAAGATCCTTTTCAATAGTAGAAGACAACGCACCCTGATGAATTACAAGATTAACCTTATCCCACTCCGAGAACTCGTAGACCAACCATTCAATGGTTTCTGAGTCCACAGTGATGACAACATCATCAATTTCTTTCAGTCTTTCATGGAAGTTTCTTCCAATAAAACCTTTATGTCCTGTCAAAATAATCATACTTCCTCCCACTCATCAAGGTTTAATTCAGTCACAAGAGGTTGAGTGCCGCCCATATTGTGCGTGTTGTACAAGGGAACATTTGAGTGCGGATACACATAACTCCACTCTGGTTCACTAAATCCAGCTTCCTTCAGAACGTCATTGCGGACAGCAATTAGGTCATCTACATGGGTATAGACTGGAGTATATCCTGCATCATTGAACATTTTCTTGTATGCCATAGGAGATGCTCCATACCACTTAGTTCCATTCCAATCCCAATTAGGATCATCCTTCAATCTCCAACTCTCACTCGGTTCAAATCTTACATTGACTTCAACCATCACAACTCTTGGAGAGTATTTGGTAAGAATTTCTCTGGTGACCCAGTAATCAAAAGAGTCAATATCCACTGACAGTAGATCAAACTCATGAGGTACATTATACTTCTTGAAAATACTATTGATGTTATCTTTAGATACTGTTTCGATCTGAAGGTTGATCTCATCGTTAGGAGCAACAGGAAACCACTTACCAGACTCCAACAAAAGACCTTTCCATCCCTCAACCTCTCTGAAATAGTGGGTATTACAGTCCTGATGTCCATCAATAGCACCAAACTCAACATAGTATTTGTTGGTTGTACCAAGATTATCAAATGTCCACTTCAGACTTACATCCTCACCTTTCTGAGATTTACTTAGAGGTTGAATATTTTTAGTCCAATCAGGGTGAACTATAGAGTAATCAAGTCTCATATCACTGCAACTCCTTTTTGTGTTACTACTTTCGATGCACATTGATTGGCAAACTTGATACTCACATCAATGTCTTCGGTTTCAATATATTTTACCACTAATCCTGCAATAAAGGTATCCCCTGCTCCAGATAAGTCCTTCACCTCAACCTTTTTAGTAGGATATTTCCTCTCTGCAAACTCACATCCTTTTCCACCCATGGTGTGAATGATCTTATACTTAATATCTTCAGTTAGATATGGTTCAGAATTGCGATATTCATAGTCATTAATCTTGATATATCGTGCATCTTTTACCCAAGGGCCAAGAATTTTCTTAGTGTCAATGAAAACATTTGGATGATTAGTACAGATATACTCAATGTCCTCCTCCAATAAGAATCCCTTATTATAATCAGAGATGACAATCAAGTCATAGTCAAAGTCAATATCCTTGACATTAATTCTGGGTATTAATTGAGTTGTGTCAACCCGAAAGAACATATGGTTACTTTCTCTATGAACATATCTGGTCTTTGCAATCTCATACCAGTTCTTATTAGTGCTAATATCAATTGTCCCACCCAATAAACTCTCAATATTCCTACGAACATTACCTGCCATACCAGGGTTTTCTCTCTGATCCACAATGTTCAAGACAGGAACAGGTGCTTCAGGGCACAATCTATTAGAATCGCAGTAGACAAATACGTCTCTGCAAGTCTCACCAATGACTAAGATTCTACTCATGGTCTACCAATGTATGGTTTGTAAAACTGCTGAACTTCTTCAGGAGAATGTGGTAAGAATGCTCTAAACAACCAATTATTCCAACCAGTAAAGTTAGGTGATGTCTTGATAAACAAATTCTCTTTTGGAAGTGCCTTAGCTGCAAGAATACTACAGAAGGAATCGCATCCAGCATAGTATTTGCACCCAACAACATAGTCCTTCACCTCAGTAATAGGGGTGTTCACAAGTAGTTTCTGGTTATCAATATCAAGATCTACCTCATGATCAGAAATAATATACACTGGATATCCAGTTTCTTGCGACAACCCATTTACAAATTTTACATCATCATCAGTGATTTGTGCAATATCATTACGAGGTCTGGTTGATGTTGGATAGTGAAATACAATATAGTCTTCATTTACTTTCTTTGCATGTTTAACAAAGGAAGACTCTTGAAACGGTCTTTCAGGATCCTGAAACATACTGACAGCATCAACTGTCTGTAGATTTTGTGCGTTCCATTCGTTCTCAATACCAAACAACTTCAATCCTACCTGAAAGTTAGGTTGAAAGTCTGGTCTAAAATGCCAAAAAGGGATAGCAACAGGATCAAGTGTTGCCATCGCCTCTCTACCAATCTTCTCATCAATTGTATGCTGAGCAGTTAGATTAGGATATGAAGGATTGTTCTCCATCAGATCCTTCATTACATATCCAAATCTACACGCCCAATAAATTTCAGAAATACTTTCCTTCTCCTCTTTAGTGAGGATGGAATCAAGAAAGAATAAGTCTCCGATTCCAAGAGACACATATGTTTTCATCAGTGATACTTCTTATGCTCAACAATCATCACAGGACCTTCGCTGTCCTTGGCATATCTATACATCTCCAGAGCTTCTTCAGATGACAGAGGTTCAAGAACAGGGAAATCAACCATCTCTCGGAACAATCGGGTGAAGTTCTGAGAGTGAGTGGGACCAGAATAGAAGAGTCCACCATCATCAACTACGGTCTTCAAGATGATAGGGACTTTGAACTCACCATGAGAAATGCGTTCAATCTTATCGATATGGTTACCAATAGCATCAGCAGCAACCAGCATGAAGTCATGTCGTTCAAAGTAAACGACAGGTTTGAATCCTTCAAATGACATACCAATAGCAAGACCAACCATCAGGTTCTCTGCTACAGGTGTTTCAATCTTCTGATCATCAGGAACATTTTTAAGAGTTCCCATAGCATCACCAGGGAGAAGACTATATCCAATGAAGATAGCACCTTCTTCACCCAGTTCAGTCATACCTTGAGTGACAGCATCCTTGAACTTCATGTTCAAAGAATCATAGACACTGGCATGAGAATACCGACGCTTAGGAAGTAGAGGGAAGTATTCTTCATCAGTTTTCATAACCTCCTTCATCACCTTCAGGTCAGCAAAGTTACCTGTACGAATATGAGGGCGAGACTTAGTGTAGTGATAACGAATCACACAAGAGGGCCATTCAAGGTCTTCACTGGTTCCCCAACGGCGTTCTTTGGGTGCTTCAACTGCCATACGATCATCTTCAATGATGAATGTACAAGGAAGGTCAAACCCATTCACATAACGGACTGCTTCAGCAAAGTGACCCGTGTCTTCAGTACCATCACCAAGGAAGCACCAGACCCTTTGGTCAGATCCTTTACGCTTCAATGCCCATGCAATACCCACCGCAATGGCAACAGGACCACCAATAATAGCAGAAACATAGAAGTTACGCTCACGATCAAACATGAACATGCTACGGCCGTTGAGAATCTTATCCTCTACTTCTTCTGGAGGAAGACCATGTAAGAGTGCATGATACATGTTTCGGTGAGTAGAGAGAACATAATCACCCTCATTGATATTAGAAAAGATATCAATCAATTGCTCTTCATTACCACCTGGAAGGTGCAAAGCAAAGGGCAGACGACCAGCATCATGATGCTCTGCAATTTTATCTACGAAAGAACGAAGACCATCAGGCGTCCAATCAGTTCCTCTCATGTATTACACTCCTATTTCAATAATGATTCTACCAGCATTTCCACTTCTAAGCAAGTCAAATGCTTCGTTTACCTGATCTAATTTAAATCTATGAGTCACAAATTGTTCAACACTAAGAATACCTTCTTGATGCATACGAACATAACGAGGAATATCTTCTGTAGGGTTGGTCTTACCACCCTGAGTTGCCTTGATGGTTTGACCCATACCACTAAACAAATTAACGGCATTCATGACCTCTACACCACGTCCTGGTGCAGGTTGTCCTACAAGAATCATACGTCCCTTTCCAGATAAGTGTGTAATAGCATCACTAATAACTCCAGGAATACCCGTAGTATCAATGATTACATCATATTTACCCCCAAGTTCTTTGAGTTCTGCAGCAAAAACTGATGCTCCTGCAGTGAAAACAAGATCTTTTTTAGATTCACTGCAGTCAATTGCAACGATAGGGCAAGCACTTTTAAGAGCAGCTGCCTGAATAAGATTTAGTCCTACACCACCACAACCAATAACGGCAACACTTTCACCAAACTTGAGATCAACTTCATTATCAATGATACCCATAGCAGTAGTGAGAGCACAACCAAGAATTGCACAGAGATCTTCTGGAGTATCTTGGGGAACTGTGGTCAGTCTGTTTTCGGAGACAATGGAATACTCACTGAGAGTAGTACATTTACCACTGCTCATACTCTTTCCATCAAGAACATATGAAGGAAAGGGTGCTTCAATGCCAGAACCAGGTCTCCAGTGCATTACAACCTTATCACCAACCTTTACAGTGGTGACACCTTCTCCGATTTCCTCAACAATACCACATCCCTCATGTCCCATTAGGTGAGGAAGAAACTTTGCGTTGCCTTTATGTCCACGTATCTCATGAAGTTGGGCTCCACAAAGACCACTAACAAGAACTTTTACAAGAACTTGACCTACTTTCAGTTCAGTCAGTTCAATATCTCTGACTGCAAGTGGTGCATCAATCTGTTCTAATACTGCAGCTTTCATAATCTCTTTTCAAAAATACAGGTCAAAATGTTAAACTCTTCTTCTTTACTCTTACGAATAGTGTCCTCAATATTACTCGCAGAAACTAAAGAATATCCCATCCTCTCCATAAAAGCACATAGAGACTTTTTATTAAAGTGCCAAAGATGTTCATCTGGTCTACGATGCTTCCAGTTTTCAAACCACTGGTCATTTTTGTAGTGACAATCAGGAACTGAAACACAAATAAAATTACACTTTAGATCTTTTACAAACTCAATATCTTCAAAGTGTTCAAGAGAGTCAAAGAAGGTAATGATATCATAAAATTCTTCAGTAAAATCTTTTACTGGAAAACAACCCTTAGGAATAGGATATGTGGAAATATCATACCCATAACAATCTGGAATAATATTACTACAAACTTTTAAAAATGAGCCATCTCCATACCCAATATCAAGAATACTCTTCGGAACTCTACCTAAAGATCCAATAATATTACCCAAACGAAGATACCCCATGTAAGTAGGAAGTTCTCCATACTTTACATATCGGATATTTACATACTCTTTGTCGTATCCAATGCAATTTTTATCTACTTGGTATACAACACCATCAACATTCTTAGAATAATTCTCAAGCATTTCTATATTCAGTAACTTTATTAAAGATGTCAACTACATCTTTATATTGTCTCTCATCTTTAGGATAATAAAAGATCTTAGCGTCTGTGTCAATTACATCTAAGATAAAACACATTGCTGTCGGTTGAGTATGGATCTCTTTAGCATTTTCCCAGACTTTAATCCAGTCAAATAAAGAAAATCCCTCATAGATTTTGTTCTCTACAATAGGATAATCATAAGATTTATCTGCCATTGAACTTGTTTTACGCAAATCTGTGTTAGTAATATCATTTACATACACATATTCACTATCGTCCTTGAGTCCGAGAACCATATAATACAGTTGTTCTTCTCTTTCTTTGTTCCGATCAAACTTAAAATACTTTCCCCAGTCAGTGTGATCCATACCAACCAAACCAAACTTTGAAGACATGATTCTTGTAGGATCAGTGTTAAAAGTTTGATCTGCAGTCGATGCATCAATGTAGATAAAGTCGTCTGTCTCTGCAAAACCAGCAAAGTCAAACAATCTGCCACCCTGACCATTTAGCCAGTCAGATAATTTACACCAACTGATACCAGAAATATACTTAGAGATCCAAATAATATCATCGCGTAAAGGCCAAATAACTTCATGACCCTTATCGCGATAGATGCTTGCTATTTTTTGTAGAAAAAATACATCGCCAACACCTGCTGGTTGCTTAATAATGCAGGGTTTCATGTCAATCTACGTATGCTGCAAGGACGTAATCTTGTTCCCTATCGATTGACTTATAGTAAGTCAAAGTATAGTCAGGATTTATTGATTTTAGTTTTGCTTCCAGGTGTGCAACTCTACCCATGAAATAAACAGGGATATCATCAATGATGATAGTATGATCTTTGATATCATTCTCTGCAATCATATCAAGTTCTTCAAAAGTAGGAACTCCTCCACCCTCACCATGAGCGTCTAACCAAAAACAGGACTTCTTATCTACCTGTTTCATCATATCAGCAAAGCAATCTTCAGAGTCGCCAAGCCACAAACTAACATTATCGTCGTCACTGAACTTCTCCATACAGTGATTATAACGAGGTTCCATCATTTCACAACTCAGTGCCTCTTCAAATCCAAGGTCAAGTGCGAACTGGACACTACCACCCATATGAGTGCCAGTCTCTACAAAATACTTACAGTCCTTACCAATTCCAAGATCACGAAACAGGTAATAGCATACAGGTTTGCCTTCTTTTACGGCAATATCAAAAAGTTCTACGCTCATGCGAAATAAGTCTCCCAAATAAAGTCTTCTAAGATTTCCATTTTCTTGGTCTTTTCCAAGTTTTCTTTGACGGCATCCATTTTACTGTAGTAAATTTCATCTGACACGTCAAATTCTTCACTCAGATCTACGATACCATCTTTGTTAAAGTGATCTCCAATGTTAGGAGCACCATAATAAACAGGAATAGTTCCTGTTGCAAAACAGTCTAAAAGTTTTTCTGTGAAGTAAGTTTCATATGATGCGTTCTCAATTGCAATAGAGAACATGTAATCACAGAGACCTTCTTCCTTCCTTACAATCTCTGTTTCAAATCCACGACCATAGAAATCTACATGGTCTTTCAAACGTTCTATCCATTCAAGACGATTTTTGTGTCCCTGACACATACTTTTATTCGATGCAATCATCGAAATCATCTTACTCTTGTCATAGATCTTGGGTTCTTTGATCCATGTACCCTGAGCAGGAACCCATTTGAACTTTTCAGGATCAATATCAATCAATGCCTGATTGTGAGTAAAGATAAGATCGTAAGATTCTACCATTCTTCTCCGACCACCACCTCTAACAAAGTCAGTGATTTGAGGAAGAATAGCAGCCGACTCAAGAATCCAGGCATACTTAGGTCCAGACCTTTCGTCATCAAATCCAAGACCGATGGCAGAGTCAACGTAGAACGTGCCCTCACCACCTTCGTCTACCCACTCTGTGAATTTAGATTCCTTACCCCAGACAGAACATCTGGGGGCATCAGAATAGTTAAATGTATTTCCAACTAAATTAAACTTATGCTTGTCCATCAATTTGTTCCTTAATCCAATGATATGTGTAACGAATTCCCTCTTTAAGCGTCATTTGGTAATCCCAATCCAACTTCTCACGAATCAAATCATTATTAGAATTACGCCCACGAACTCCAAGGGGTCCATCAATATGAATCTTGGAAACTTCTTTTTTTGCAACTTCAGCAGCAATGTCTACCAACTGATTGATAGTGACCATCTCTTCAGATCCGATATTAACAGGACCCATGAAGTCACTATCCATCAATCGTCGAGTCGCTTCAATGCATTCGTCAACGTACAAGAAGGAACGAGTCTGTAAGCCGTCTCCCCACACTTCGATTGCTCCACCCTGCTTCGGGAGGTAAGCGACCTTACGGCAGATTGCAGCTGGTGCTTTCTCTCTTCCACCGTCCCAGGTTCCTTCAGGACCGAAGATGTTGTGATAGCGAGCAACCCGAACAGGAATGCCGTGATTACGGTTGTAAGCAAAGTAAAGTCTTTCGCTAAAGAGTTTTTCCCAACCGTACTCCGAATCAGGGTCAGCAGGGTACGCAGATTCTTCACGGCAATCGGGGTTATCAGGATCGAGTTGATTATGCTCTGGATACATACAGGCAGAACCAGAGTAAAAGATTTTAGTAGGTTGATCCAACTTAGGACGATTACATTCTGTCCAGTCCTTGACTACACCATCAAACGTTTCATTCAACTTACGAACTTCTTCAAGAACATTTAAGTTGATAGAAACCGAGTTGTGCATGATGTCTGCATCATTTTCTCCAGTAAAAACAAAACCTGCACCACCCATATCAGCAGCAAACTGATAGATCTCATCAAAAGTTTCGATGTATTGATAGGGTACATTTGCATTGTAGTTGCCAGAATATCCTTTAAATTGGATAACTTCCTGAACAAGTCTTACATCACGCAAGTCACCCTGAACAAACTCATGTGCTTGTGTTGATGAAAATTCTGGATACTTAAGATCGACTCCACGCACCCAGTAACCTTCAGCGCGAAGTCGTTTAACCATGTGTGAACCAATAAATCCACCCGCACCCAGCACCAGTGCAGTCTTCTTATATTCAGACATAAACGAATAATGTTGTCATAGTATGTATATTACTACATCCAACGCTCGTTGGCAAGAGTCCAGCGAGTAACTTCAGAAATTCTTTCGCGAACAGACTTGGTAGGAACCCATCCAAGATCTTTCATCTTATCTCCGTCCAGAGCATACCTAAGATCATGGCCAGGACGTGAAGAGTGGAAGTCAACCATCTCATACTTCAATTCCTTACCTTGAGACTCAGCAATAACCTGAGCAAGTTCCAAGTTATTCAGTTCTTCTGCACCCACGATATTAAATTTAGGACACTTAGCATTTCCCCAGGTAGGTTCAAATTCACCTTCATGATGTAGAAGGAACAGGATAGCAGATGAAACTTCCTCGGCATGAATGTAGTGGCGAGATCCAGGAATAGTCTTTGTAGAGTCACTATGAATGGTCACAGACTCTCCATTGCTAACCTTACGGATACACATAGGAATGAACTTCTCAGGATGCTGACGCTCACCAAACACATTCATCGTGTGAGTGATGTAGATAGGCAGACCATAGGTGTTTTCATATGCCACGGCCAACTCTTCACCGCCTGCCTTAGAAGCACTGTAAGGATTGGTAGAGTTGTATCGATCATTCTCCTTATACTTGATTCCATCAGGGGCAGGACCAAAGACTTCATCAGTGCTGAAGTAAACGAACCGCTCAAGATTTTCTTTCTGAGTTCTGGCAAAATCAAGGATATTACATGTTCCTACAACATTATCCATCACAAACTCAAGTGGATATTCAATACTACGATCTACATGAGATCCAGCAGCCAAGTGAAGGATGTAGTTAACGTTTCCAATCTCTCTGCAGACCATTGGATTTAATTCTGCTTTCAGATCGTGATGTACAACCCTTACTCGTTTTCGTACTTCAGGGTCAAACGATAGCATCAAATCATGGAGACGATTCAGATTACCACTGTAGTCCAGTCGATCAAGAGTAATAACTTCCCAATCTGTGGTCTTAAGAATCTGCCCAATCAAATGGTGAGCGATAAACCCAGCGCCACCAGTAATAAGAACTCTTTTCATATTTCTAATTGATTACATCTATATTATACAAAAAAAGGAGAGTCTTGACAACTCTCCTTCTTCAGGTCTTTCATGCACGCCACTTACTCTTATGGTAAAGTAAGAAACCTGTTAGTTCCAGAGTTTGTTGATTTTACTCTCCATCTCTATGAACCTTGCATCAACTTCTTGTTGTGCTTTGTCGCTTGCTTTTAGCTCTGCAATTGCTACTTCAAGTGCTTGAAGTCTTGCTTCAACTTCAACGTCATATTTTGACATTGCTGCACCAGATGCAGATTTTGCTGCTTTTCCTTGCGTTGCCATTTTACTAAGAATAAACTCTGAAAATATTTAGTTTTTAAGAGGGTCTAATGACTCCACCAGTTCTGTTAAAGTCCATCCGTGACTTTGGGATTA
>Ga0181409_1000283_pt1 | contig 20469 bp, 28 predicted proteins | sample 32SPOviralmetaG_FD_130138 | JGI IMG/M metagenome (GOLD analysis project Ga0181409, IMG submission 130138) | Marine viral communities from the oligotrophic San Pedro Time Series (SPOT) site, San Pedro Channel, CA, USA - 32 SPOT_SRF_2012-05-30 | ecosystem: Environmental > Aquatic > Marine > Strait... | reverse complement strand
CAGGAACAATACAAGGAGGACATTACACATTTCAAGCTTTTAAAACAGTTTCAACAAATTTTGTAACACAAGAATATAGAATAAACTTAAATTGTCCTAACTTGAAAGGATATGATTCTATAAGGCTTTGTTGGCTTAATCAATGGGGAGCTTGGGATTACTATACTTTCACGCAAAAATCTACTAGAAACATATCAACTAAAGGATCTACATACGAGCAGTTAGCAGGAACTTGGAATGATAGCTCTTATAGAGTTAACGGTTTTAAAGGTGGTAAGAAAACTTTTAGAGTAAACGCTACTGAAAAAATTAAAATGAACACAGACTATGTTAGCGAAAACGATAACGTAATGTTTGAAGAATTAACAAATAGTCCTGAAGTATATATATTAGCAAAATATTCTGATGTATTTGATGTAACAACTGTTCTTAATCAATATGTAACACCTGTAAGGATAACGAGTACAAACTTTACAAAAAAGACAGTAGCAAACGACAAACTTATTCAATACACTTTTGAAGTAGAAAAGAGTAAGACACTAAGAACACAATCAATATAATGAGCGTACAATTAATAGTTTACCCACAACATTACAACGGCTTCAGTTCTTCCTTTTCACAAACAGGACAATTTTGTGTAGACGGTTCTACTTTTAACGCTTTAGCTGATACACTCATTCCAACTTATGACGTTCCTGCTACTGCAACTAATATCATAGTTTCAGCTTTAACTAATAATCCACCAAACAATATAAATAGTTTTTACAAATTCAGAAGTACACACTCAGGAACACCAACAGCACCGACTGTAAGTTCAGGAGCAGTCACTTTATACTCAGCATCTACATCAACATCATCAGGTATATATCAAAAACTTTCTAACTTAGTTGTAGGGACGACTTATGAAATGGTAATAGACTTAACTACAACAGGTGCAGGTTTCATTTTTGCAAGTGTTTATGACGGTACTAATACTATTATACAACCTTTGTTCTCAGCAAGTTTAAGTCAAATTACTGTTTCTTTTACAACTACAACTACAACACCTACAATTGTTATAACTTATGTGAACTTTACTGCTGATAATATAGTTATAGACAATATATCTGTTACCCAACAAGGAGTAACTCCAACTCAAACTTATTCAGATTTAGAAGATGGTCAAGTTATTTGTGACTTATATGAAGATGAAGATATACCTTTAAGTTTTAGTGTTGATGATTTTAAAAATGTAGCTGAGAAAGTACAGTCATATTCAAAAGCTTTTAAGCTTCCTTCAACAAAAAGAAACAATAAAATCTTTGACCACATCTTTGAAATAACTAGAACCTATACAGGGTTTAATTTTAATCCTTATAATAAAACTAAATGTGTTTTAAAACAAGATGGTTTTTTATTGTTTGAAGGTTATTTGAAAATGATAGATATATCAGACAAGTCAGGAGAAATAAGCTACAATGTAAATTTATACTCTGAAGCAGTTGCTTTGGCTGATGTGTTAGAGTTAAAGACATTTTCAGAAATAGATTTAACAGAATTAGAACATGATTATCAGAAAGATAATATTGTTAAAAGTTGGCGAGACTCAGCACCATTTGCATCAATAGTTTATAATAATCCTAATACTTCAGGTTTTAGAGACACCTACAGAACTTTAAAGTACCCTTTTATAGATTGGGCTCATCAAATAATAGAAACACCTTACCCTAGTCCTTCAACTGCTATTACAGGAATGCCTGAACTATTAGATTTACAAGCAGCTTTTAGACCTTGTATAAACGTAAAGTATTTAATAGATAGAATATTCCAAGACAGTCCTTTTACATATAAAAGTGATTTTTTTGTAAGTGATTTTTTTAAAGACTTATACATGGACTTTAGTTATGGTGAAAATAAATCAGGAGTACCTGAAACAGAAGGTATATATAATATAAATACACAGCAGTTTTGTCCTAATACAGTATTTACTGCTATCTATTTGTCAAGTAATTCTTTTGACTCTCAAATGGGATTTGATGGAACTAGTAAATTTGTTGCAACAGAAGATAGTCAAATGTTTGACCTTTCAGCTGTGCTAGCATGGAAAAGAACTGCAAGTGCTACTGTACAAGATATATCTACAAGATGGGCTAAATATAACAGTTCAGGAACTTTACTTGCCACTTTTGATAACGTTACAGGTTCAGTAACAGGATCTAACCCTCCACCTAGAACTGTTTCAGCTAATATTGTATGCGACAACGCAGGGGATTTTATTCAGTTGGAATGGAAGTGTACTGTTTCAAGTTTCTTTACGTATTTTGGTACAGGCTCTTCAAGTATAGGTCTAGGGTTTTGTGAAGTCTTTGGTTCTACAGGAATGCTAGTAGTGACTACAGAAACGCTAATGGAAACTTTAAGAGGTGAGCTTGTTCAGTGGGAGTTTTTAAAGGGCTTGATTAATATGTTTAATTTAGTAACTTTACCGAACCCTGACAATCCAAGCGAGATAAGATTTGAACCTTACTATAATACGTTTATAGATAATGACGATAGTAAGGAATTAAATTGGACTGACAAAGTAGATGTAACACAAATAAAATTAACTCCTTTAACTGACTTAAATAAAATAACTAAGTTTGTATTTGCTGAAGATGAAGACGATTATGCTGCTAGTGTTGTTAAGTCTTCAACAGGTGGTCACCCTTACGGTTCATTGGATTACATTGCACCTTCATTCGCGTTTGATTTACTTACAGGTGAAAAAGAAATATCAGCAGAACCTTTTGCTGCATCAGTACCAAAACCTTTGACTGAGATTAACGCTGTATCTGAATTGATTACTCCTGCTATTTATTCTGTGTCTGATGATGGAGAGTCACAACCTTTTGATAATAGTCCTAGATTATTTTTTAACAATGGTATAAAAAGTGTAGGTAGTGGTACTTATCACGTACCCGCTTGGAATGGTTACGCTGCTGCAAATTTAGATGAATTTTTACAATTTAGTCACTTTACTGATATACCTACTACAAGTACTACAATAGATATAAATTACGAAACACAACAGACTTTAGGCAGTATAGGAACTTCTACTGCTAATTTATTCAGTTTATTTTGGCAACCTTATTATAATGAACTTTACAATCCTGATACTAGGATAATGACTCTTAAAGTAGATTTAAATCCTTCTGACATCAATAGCTTTAATTTCTTTGATAAAGTAATGATAAAGAACAGAATTTATAGAGTAAATAAAATAGATTACAAACCAAACGACTTAGCAACAGTTGAATTTATACTAATACCATAATGAGCAAAATACCTACAACACAATTTTTAACAGGGTTCAATGTAAAGCCTTCTAGTATAAGTCCTATCGGTACAGTTACCTTTACAGACGGAACTAACGATTTGACTCCTAATCAAATTCAATGTGAAGCTTACGGCTACATATATAATAAAGTAACAAGGACTTGTTCAGCTTTTAAATACAGCACCAATTTAGATAGAAATATAAGTAATACAAATAACAAGATAAACGGAGCAGGAAACACAACCCTACCTAACACTAATAACACTTACATAATAGGTCAAAAGAATACAGTTCAAGGTGACTCAACAAATAATATTGTAGTAGGAACTCAAAACGAAATTGCAAACGGTGTAAGTAACGCTAACGTCTATGGCACTTTAGGAGAAGCTACAGCGGATAACTCTATAGTCTTAGGTGGTAATGTATCTGCTGACTTATTAGGTGAGAGACAGAGCATTCAAGTGATATACGGTGTACAAACTACAAACGGAACTAATACAGTAAGTTACTTAAACAATACGACTGATCAACTCTTAGCTGTGCCTGAAAACGCTGCAATGTATTTTCACGCTGACGTAATAGCTGTAAGAGTAGGAGGAACAGGAACAGGTAATTTAGGCGACTATGCAAGTTGGGTAGAAAGAGGAGTTATAATAAATGAAAGTGGAACACTAAGCGTAAACAGAGAACGAGACGCAATAAAAAGTAATGGTACTGTTTCTAATTGGCAACCAACAGGAATAGCATCAGGAACTAACTTTGCTATGAGAGTAAGAGGAGCAACAGACGTAACGATAGAATGGTGTAGCAACATAAGGTTTACACAGATTAAAACAGGAGTAGCACTTTAAAAATAAAGATATGGCAGAAGAAATAGTATTAAATGTAAAATCAGATATAGGAAAGGTTGTAACTCAAACTGAAAAGCTTGAAGGTGCTACTAAAAAAGGAAAGACAGGATTTAAAGGACTTGGTACTGCAATTAAAGGAGTAGGTGCAGCATTGAAAGCAGCAGGGATAGGTCTTATAGTTGCGTTATTAGCAAAACTAATGGAAGTATTCAGTAGCAATCAAAAGGTACTTGACGCTTTTGACACAGCAATGACTGCTTTAAATATTGCATTCAATGACTTGTTTGATTTTTTAAGTAACAATATAGGAGCTTTTACAGGTTTCTTTAAAAATATATTTGAAAATCCACAAGAGTCTTTGAAGAAGTTTGGAGAAATGATAGAAAAAAACCTTATAGAAAGGTTTAATAGTCTTTTAGAAACTTTTGGTTATGTAGGAAGTGCTTTGTCAGCTTTGTTTAAAGGGAATTTTAAAGAAGCAGGAGAATTTGCTGCACTAGCAGGGAAGGAATTAGTAGATGTAGCAACAGGTGTAGATAACGCATTTGATAAGACAGTTGAAATAGTTACTGAAGCTACAGACGCTATTGTAAAATATACTAAAGAAACATTTACCACAGCAGCAGCAATTACAGAAACAAAGAAAGCAGCAAACAGAGCAGCAGTACAATTTGCTATGTTAAACGCTCAATACTTAAAAGACGCTGAAATACAAAGACAAATAAGAGATGATGAAACTAAAACTTTTAAAGAAAGAATTGAAGCCAATAATAAGTTAAACGATATACTAGCAGAACAACAAGAGCTGCAAAGAAAACAAATACAAGCAGGAATAGACGCAGCAGAAGCACAATACAATTTAAATCAAAATGAAGAAAACTTTATAGCGTTACAAGGTGAAAAAGTTAGAATGCTAGAACTTGAAGAAGCTATTACAGGTCAGTTATCAGAACAAAAGACTAATGCAGTAGCTTTAGAGAAAGAACTTTTAGAAGCACAAAACGAGTTAAGAGCCGCAGGACTGACAGGACTAGAAAAAGAGTTACAAGAACTTCAAGACGCTTACGACTTAAAGCTAAAATTGGCTATAAAGTCAGGGGTAAAAACTACAGCTATTACTAAACAATTTGAAAATGCAAAGTCAAAAATTGTTAGAGAAAATGTCAATGAACAGCTAGAAGCATTCTCAGGTCTTGCTTCAGGATTAAGTGCTTTAGCAGGAGACAATAAAGCGTTAGCCGTAACTTCAGCCACTATAGATACTTATGTAGGTGCAACTAAGGCATTTGCTCAGGGAGGTGTTGCAGGTTTTGTAGGAGCAGCAGCCGTAATTGCAGCAGGTCTAAATAATGTAAGAACAATCTTAGCAACAGATGTACCCGGAGATAGTGGTGGCGGAGGAGGAGGAGGAGGAAATCTTACAGCACCTGCTGCACCACCTGCACCTCAAATGATGTCAGGAGCTTTTGAATTATCAGGAGGAGTAGAACCTGAACCAACTAAAGCATTTGTAGTAACAGATGAAATGACTAACAGTCAAAACCAATTAGCCAATATTAGAAGAAGGGCTACAATCTAAAATCAAATAAATACTAATTAAATATATTATATAATATGCCTTGCGAAAAATGTGAAAACGGAAAATATAAATGGGGAAAGACAGGAAGCTGCACTTATGACTCAGTTGCTGAATGTGAAGAAGCCAACAAAGACTATTACGAAAAGACTACATCTATTGTAGAGTTAGTAATTGATGATGATAGTCAAGAACTTGCTATTGATGCAATTAGTTTAGTAACTTCACCTGCGATAGAACAGGACTTTGTTTACTTTGGAAAAGAAAAAAACAACTTAACATTTGCTAAGGTAGATGAGGAGAAAAGAATGTTAGTTAGTCCTGCTCTTATTCCTAACAAGCAAATCTTTAGACACAACCCAAATACAGACTCAGATTACTATGTTTACTTCAGTCCTGAGACAGTTAGAAAAGCTTCTGAATTGTATTTAAAACATAACAACCACCATAAAGCTACATACCAACACCAAGACAGAGTAAGCGGCGTTCTTACTGTTGAGTCTTGGATTATTGAAGATACTAAGTTAGATAAGTCTACTCTTTACGGATATTCACTTCCTGTAGGTACTTGGATGGTTAAGCTAAAAATTTCTAATGATGAAATTTGGTCTAAGATAAAGGACGGAGAACTTAAAGGATTATCAATAGAAGGCTACTTTACGGACAAAATGGAACAGATGTCAGAAAAAGCACCTACGACTGAGGAAATTCTTTCAGCACTAAACGAAATAATAAGCGAAAATCAAACAAAGTAATAGTTTATCTATTATATATTACAAACACTAATAAAACTAAAAAGAATTATGGACATTAAAGAACAAATCTTAGTAGCACTTGGCTTAAACAAAACTGAAGAAGAAGTTGTTTTAGCATATCAAGCAAAATCAGAAGACGGAACAATCTTTGTTTCTTCAGCTGATGAATTAGAAGCAGGAGTAGATATTTCAGTTTTAACTGAAGACGGAACTACAATTTTATTACCTGTAGGAACTTACAAGACTGACACAGGAGTATCTTTTAGAGTTGAAGAAGAAGGTATTGTTGCTGAGGTCATAGAGTCTGAAACAGAAGAAGAAGACACAGAAGAAGAAGTAGATGCAGGGTATGATGACAAAGAAGAAATGGCTGAAGCTGTTGAATTTGCGTTCCCTGAAACTGATGCTGAAAAAGCAGATTGGGCTAAGTCTTACGAAGAAATGAAAGATAAGGTAGATAATTTAATGGACGCTGTAGCTGATCTTAAAAGAGATAAAGACGGCGGTGATGATGAAGTTGAAGAATTAGCTGAAGAAGTAGTTGAAGAAACAGTTGAGCCTTCTACAAATCCTAAGTCTATAAAAACTACAGAAGTAGTTGAGTTTTCAGCAGAAGATGAATTAACTAAGTTAAAAGAAGAAAACGAAAGATTAAAAACTGAGTTAGCTTCACAACCTGCATCAGCTCCTTTAGATGTAAACAAGTTCAGTTCAGACAGAAAGCCAATGGCTAGAGCAGAATACAACAAACTATCAAGACGAGAAAAATTCTTACACGATTTAAATAAATAATATAATAACTTAAAACAAAAAAAAATGGCGTTTACTACAACATCAAACTTTTCAGGTAAAGCAGCAGGATTTTACATCAGTGCGGCACTGAAACAAGCAAACTCTTTAGATTACTTAACATCTATTGAAAACATTAAATTTAAAAGTAATATACAACGCATGGCGGGTTCTTCTGTCGTTGCGGACAGCACGTGCGATTTCACTTCAGCAGGTACTTTAGCACTTACTGAAAAAGTTTTAGAACCAAAGAACTTACAAATCAACTTAGACCTTTGTAAGTCTACATTACTTGACTCTTGGGAAGCATTACAAATGAGAGCAGGAGCAGGAGCACCACCACCTGCAAGCTTTGATGACTATGTAATTTCTTACATGGGTGAAATCATAGCAGAAGCAACAGAAGAAAGTATTTGGGCAGGAACTGCTGTAGCAGGGAAATTCAATGGTTTCTCAGGAGCTGTAACAGGACTTTTATTACCGGGAGTTGACGCAACAGTTGTTCAATCTTCAGCATCAGCAGCTTACACAGCAGCTAACATCATAGCTAACTTACAAACTTTAACTGCTGACATGGCAGCTAACGTTTCAGCTATCTTAAGAAAAGAAGACTTACATATTTACATGAGTCCTAAGACTTACGCTTTATATGTATCAGCAGTATCTACTTTAGGATATGTTAATGCTTACAACATGAACGGAGACTATGCACCTGTATTTGAAGGGTACAAAATCGCTGTTTGTAATGGAATGTTAGACAACTCAGTAATTGCAGCAGAAAAATCTAATATGTTCTTTGGAACTGACTTACTTTCAGATGCTACTAGAATTACTTTGATGGACATGGCTGCTTTAGATGGTTCTGACAACATGAGATTAGTTGCTCGTTACTCAGCAGGAGTTCAGACAGGAGTTGGAGCTGACATCGTAAGACAATCATAATAAAATAAATAATACGGAAGGAGGGGGTAAAACCCTTCCTCCCTTAACCTAAAAAAAAACAAAACAATGGCTTGTACAGCACTAACAAAAGGTAGGGGGCTCGACTGTAATAGAATTTCAGGAGGAGTAAAAAAAATATTCTTTTCTGTATTTGATGAAGATGTATCTTATACTTATGACGCAACACACAAATTAGAAATTGATGCAATTGATTGGAATGGAAGTACTATATTTGAGTATGTTATGCCACTTGGTGTAGCTTCAGTTTCAGATAGTATTACAGGTAGTAGAGAGAACGGAACTATTTTTTACACTCCAACTGTAAATATTATGCTTAACAAACTTACTAAAGAAGACCAAAACGAAATTAAATTGTTAGGAAAATCTAAAGTAAGAATTTTTGCACAATTAAACCAACAACTAGCTAACGGACACGATGTATTCATTGCGATAGGAATGGCTAACGGATTAGAACTTAATGCAGGTACTATGGATAGTGGTGCTGCATTTGGTGACCGTAATGGTTACACTCTTACATTTGATGGACTTGAAGCATTGCCTTTTGCTTTCTTAGAAGATTACACAACAACACCTTGGGATCAAAGTGGCTTTATTAATGAAGCAGGAACTTTCCCAACAGTAGGAGCTTAATCTTAATTAGTTTTCTTATATATTCTTGATTGAGGGGTGCTAAGGCACTCCTTTTTCTTTTTAAAGCAAATAAATTTAAAGTATTTCTATTATATAACAGACAAACTAACTATGATACAAGCAATAACAGAAACAGGCTTTAATATATTTGTGCAAACTGAGGACAATCGTATAAATACTTCTGTTGCTTCTACTCAGATAAGGCACTTAGTTAAATTTACAAACGACTTAGATAAGTCTGTTTATTACTCTTATGGCGTTACTGAAACAATTAAAGATAGGTTTACTAAAATTAGTATTAACTACGACGCTACAAGTCAAAATATTTATACAGGAGAAACAAAAATATTTCCTGCCGGATATTATAAGTATGAGATTTATGAAGTTAGTTGGATCGGAACAGTAACAGTTTCTTTAGGTAACGCACCTGCAACTGAAAATGATGTTTTAAGTCCTGCTGCTGACACTAAAGGAGTAGTTCAGGGATTAGTTACTAAAGGCAAGATGAACTTATCAGAAAAAGACGGAACGCAGCAAGTTCAATACACACAAAGAGAAGCACCAACAGAAACAAACTATATATATTACGGACAATAAAATAAAAAAAAATGGCAATAGAAAACGTACAACAATTATTAACTGAGCAATTAGGCAAAAATAGATGTGATGTTATTACAACTACAGCAATGACAGGGAAAGACTATTATGCAGTTTACTTTCCTGTAACTTCAGTAGTTTCAAATCTTGAAGCAGCAAATGCAACAACAGCAACAGGAAGTGCTATAGCAAATCTTGAAACAACACTACCTGCCGGTACAAGTATTCTGCTTAACGTCACAGCAATAACTTTAACAAGTGGGATTGCTTTATGTTACTATGAACAAGTTTTATAATGTTAGGACTTAAATTAGGTCAATCTTTAGCAAGTAATACTGCTGCTACTATTAGTCCGAACAATTTTTCTATTCAAATAACAGGAACAGAGTTTGTTACTAATGATGCAGCAGCAGCTGCTGTCAATCCTGAAGTTGGAAGTATATCAGTTTGGACTAAAGTATCAACTATGAGTACAACAGGTTTCCTTTTTAAGGCAATATATGATAGTAATAATTTTATGCAATTATTTTACCACGCAGGTAATAATGAGATGCGTTTTGCTTATAAAGCAGGTGGAACTGTAAATACTGCACTATTCACAGATGCAATAGAGAATGACGGTAATTGGCATCATATACTATGCACATGGAGTCAAGATGATAATGAACTTAAAATATATTTAGATGGTGTTTTAAAGCAGACTATCGCACAAACTTTAGGAACTTGGACAGATGCTCCTACTGCATTTGATATAGGTCAAAATACAGCTGATGCGTCATTTTACAAAGGATATATAAGTAACTTTGCTTTCTTTAATAATATAATTGATATAAGTAAGGTGTTTCAGTCTAACATGCAACCTCTTAATTTAACAGGAATGTCAGGTTTAGTAGGGTATTGGAAATTTAATGATGGTACAGGAACACAAGCTCAAGACAGTTCAGGTAATGGAAACAATGGAACTTTAGTTAATAGTCCTGCTTGGACAACAGACACTCCATAATATGAGAAAATATACAATAATAACAAAATCAGAATTAGCTAATATGAATTTTAGCTTATTACTAACAACTTCAGAAGATACTGCTAGACCTAATTTGGATAAGTCAGAGTTTGTTGTTTCCTTTGAGGGTGATACTCCTTCTTTTTTAGAAGGCAAAACTATTTATACAAATTCAGAGCTATTTGAAATTGTAGAAAATATAAATAATAATTGGATAACAAAAGAAGAACTATGAAAGACACACTTTTAACCATAAATTTAGAAACTTCAACTGCACCAATAGTACAAGAAGTTAGAGGTCGTGACTATATAGAATACGGAACGGAAGATTGGAAAAACCTTTACCCACAGTTCTTAATTGACTTATATTACAATTCTAGTACTCACGCTGCAATCGTTAATCAGACTGCTGAGATGATTGCAGGAACGGACTTAATAGCTCAAGAAGAAGACGCAATAAATTTAGAAACTTATGTTAAACTTAAGAAATTTCTAAGACACGCAAATTCAAATGAAAGTTTACACCAAGTAATAAAAAAAGTTGCTTTTGATTTTAAGCTTCAGGGAGCTTACGCTATTCACGTTGTTTGGAATAGAGATAGAACAGAAATAGCAGAAGTGTATCACGTACCTGTAGAGCGTGTAAGAGCAGGGAGACCTAATGAGATGGGGAAGGTCGACACTTTCTTTATAAGTGCTGATTGGGGGAACACTAGGACAAATAAACCATACCCTATTGCTGCTTTTAATGTGAACGATAGAACTTCAGGAAGTCAGTTAATTTATTCAGGTGCTTACAGTCCTAATATGGACATCTATCATACACCTGATTATATAGCAGGTTGCAATTGGGCTTTAGTAGATCAAAAGGTTGCTGAGTTTCACTTAAATAATATAGAGAATGGATTTGCAGGTTCTTACTTTGTAAGCTTTGCTAACGGAATACCAACTCAAGAAGAAAGAAGGCAAATAGAACAAAGTTTAGTAGATAAATTTACAGGGGCTTCTAACTCAGGTAAGTTTGTATTGACTTTTTCAGATGATAAGACTAGAGTTCCTGAAATAACTCCTATAAGCGTTTCTGATGCAGACAAACAATACTTAGCTTTACAAGAGCTTTTAGTTTCTAATATTTGTGCTGCTCATAGAATTACATCTAAGACTTTGATGGGTATTGATACTGCTAACGGCTTTTCTAGTAATGCTGACGAACTTATAAATGCAGCTAATTTCTATCAAAATACAGTAGTAAAAGGTTTCCAATTGAATATCTTAAATACTTTACAAACTATATTCTCAGTAAATAATATGGACTTGCCTGTTGAGTTTGTACAGCTTAAACCTATTACAGTACAGTTTGACTCTAAGACTATAAGAGAAGTTATGACTATTGACGAGATAAGAGCTGACTTAGGGCTTGAACCTTTAGGAGATGAAGATACAGTAGAGCAAGACGTTAAGCTATCTAAGGCAGGAATGATAGATGGACAACCTGTATATACTACAATTGAAGAAGCTGAAGAACACGCTAAGGTAGTAGGTTGTGAAGGGTACCACGAACACGACTTAGAAGGGCAAACAGTCTACATGGCTTGTAAAGACCATTCTGAAGCTACTGACTTAAAGAAATGTGATTGTAAAAAATCAGATAATGACTTTACTGAATTAGAAAGTTTTATTGCAGATTTTGGAGAAGATATTTCAGAGGATTGGGAATTGATAGAAGAAGAAATAGTAGATGGTGAACATCAAGACTTTGACTTTGAAAATGAGCTTAACAATATAGCTAATGACAAAACAGAATTAGCGTCAACAGGAACAGCTCGACCTAACGCAAGAAGTAGTCAAGACGGTACTAATAAATCAGACAATGAGTTTTATAAAGTTAGATATGTTTACACTAAAGACAACTTCTTAAGTCAAGAAGGAAGTACAAGAGATTTTTGCAGAATCATGATGTCAGCGAAAAAAGTTTACAGAAAAGAGGACATAATTCAAATGGGTTCAAGAGCTGTTAACCCGGGTTGGGGACCTCGTGGTGCAGATACTTACAATATATTTTTGTACAAAGGCGGTGGAAACTGCCATCATTTTTGGTTGAGACAAATTTATAAAACATCTTTAAGAGGTGCAAAGAGTAATATCAAGCCAAGTGAAGCAATTTCTTATACTAAAGCTTTATCTGAAGGGTTTACTGCCGAAAGAAACGACAAGCTAGTAGCAAGACCACCAAAGAGAATGAAAAATAACGGATTTTTAGAACCAAGATAATTATGGCATACGTATTATTTATATCAGAAGCAAAGCTAAAAGATAGCACAGCAATAAACTTAAATGTAGATCCTCAAATCTTGTTACCTTATGTGTTACAAGCACAGCGTATTTATATAGAACCAAAGATTGGAACGGACTTGTACCAAAAGCTAGAAGCTGAAATAACAGCAGGTTCTTTAGCAGGAGCATACAAGACTTTAGTAGATGAGTATATTGGCGACTGTTTACCTTCTTGGGCTTTTCACATGTGCATTCCTTACTTACGCTTTAAAACAGAAAACGGTAACATCTATTCTAAGACATCAGAGACAGGAAATGCTTTAAGCACAGAAGAAGCTCAACACCTTAGAGAGGAGGTCAGAAACAATGCTGAATACTTTACAGAACGAATGATTAAGTACATTACTAATAATATAACTCTTTTTCCTGAATACAACACTAACTCAGGAGCAGACATAAGTCCTGACCAAAATGCGTACTATAATGGTATGAACCTTGAAAGACCAATGAGACAAGGAACTAAACTTACTTTAAGAGACTTTTTAAACGCTTCTGATTACTCATAATGAAAAGACACTATAAACCGAAAACTAAAAATGTTACTAAGTTAAAGACCTACTTAGATAAAAAAACAAAACAAAATGACAGAAGCAAAAGACACTCTACAAGTAGGGTTAGCTAACGCATCAGCAATAGGGTTCAGCATAACAGACTGTAACGAAATACTAACGCTAGTTTCTTTAATTCTAGCAATAAGTTTTACTATATATAAATTCCTGAAATATGAAAAGACTAATATGTAAATTATTATACATTCTGACTAAAGAAAGAATATGTTTAGGGTGGTGTTCTAAAAATTGTAAATTTGAAAAATCTAAATAGATGGCTCGTAAAGTTATTACAAGCGCTTTTAAGAGCGTTAAAAGAAAACGAAAGGGTGTACACTCCAAAAACGCAAGTAAAGGGCAGAACGGCTACAAAAAAGCCTACAAAGGTCAAGGGCGTTAATCTTTTAATTATAAGAGACACTTTCACAAAAGAAAGTACTATTGGTAGATTGTTTATCAATGGTGAGAGTTTCTGTGATACCTTAGAAAACCCTTGGATAGATAATCAAAGAAATATAAGCTGTATTCCTCAAGGTCAATACAAAGTAAGACTAAGATACCCAAGAGAGTCAGCGACTAGGGAATACTTGCATTTATTAGTTCAGGATGTGCCTAATAGGGATTGGATATTATTTCATAGAGGTAATACAGCTAAAGACACAAGCGGCTGTATTCTAGTAGGAAACGGTCGTGAACAAGACGTTGTTGAAAACTCACGTTTAGCTATGGACTTAGTTATCAAAGAAATACTAAATTTGGGAGGAGAAAATATTAATTTAATAATCAAAAATAAATAATTATGAAAAAGTTTTTAGAAAAGTACGTAAACGGAATTTTAATGAATATGTTTAGTAGTCGTAAATTTTGGTACACAGTAGTTGGAATTTTAACAACTGTATTAAGCGAAAAATTTGGATTGAACGCAGAAGAAGTTAAAGGAATATTACTAAGTATTTCAGCACTTGTATTAGGTCAAGGAATTGCTGATATTAAAAAGTAAATTTTGGCAGGAACAAGAATAAGACTTTCCCCTGAAGAAGTTGAGTTGATCAATGAAAGCAGGGGAAAGGACTTACAAAACATTAACGGCAATACTGCTTTAGATATTCACCTTAAAGATAGGGGAATAAATAAAAAAGATATTGTAAGCGTTAAACATTGGCAAAGTATGTCAGGGGAGTTACGTTTTTCAATAGTTACTAAAGAACAATACGGAACTGATAAGGCAGAACTACTTGAAGACATACAAAGTTTAATAGAAAACTACTCCCCAAAATACCCAACAATTAAAAGAGTTAAGGGTGAACATCTATTAGTTATAAACCCTGCTGATATTCATATTGGTAAATTAGGGGTTGCTTTAGAAACAGGAGAAGACTATAATACTGAGATTGCTTACAATAGAGTCTTAGAAGGCGTTACAGGACTTATTAGCAAAGCTCAGGGGTTTAGTATTGATAGGGTTTTATTTTGCGTAGGAAATGATGTTTTACATATTGATAATGTTTATAACACGACTACAGCAGGTACACCACAAGATGCAGACGGTAAATGGTGGCAACACTTTGAAGTAGCTTTAAAGCTTTATGTCAAATGCGTTGAGATATTAAGAGAAGTTGCTCCTGTAGATGTAGTTCATTCAATGTCTAATCACGATTATCAAAGTGGTTTTCATTTAGCTCACTCTTTAAAGTCTTGGTTTAGAAATACTAAAGATGTAACTTTTGACATATCAGTAGCACATAGAAAATATTATAAGTATGGATCTAATCTTATAGGGCTTGAACATGGTGACGGAGCTAAAATGGACAAGCTACCTATGTTAATGGCAAACGAAAAACCGCAAGAATGGGCGGAAACTAAATACAGGTATTGGTATCTTCATCACATTCATCATAAAGTAAAATACAAATGGCTAGATGCTAAAGACTTTATAGGTGTAACTGTTGAGTATATGCGTTCACCTAGTGGTACTGATAGTTGGCACAATAGAAAAGGTTTTTGCGGAGTACAAAAAGCAGTAGAGGGCTTTATACATTCAAAAAAATCAGGTCAAATAGCAAGACTAGTACACTATTTTTAATGAAATTAAAAGACTCAACTAAGCTTACTTTATTCTATTTTCTATTAATTGTAATAGTATTATACTTTAGTATATAGCACACCCCTTTAGCCTTTTTAGGCACTTTTACACTTTTTTAATGGTAATATACTAGACAGCACTTAAAGTTGCTTATCTAGTAAAAACACTCTTAACACTTAAATTGTTAATAACTTTGATAATAATTATGTTAGTATCTATTTTTTTTTATATCTTTGCTGTGTTAAAATAGTAATAATTAAATAATTAAGAAATGAACTACAAAATCGTAAACAATAACACAGGAGCTACTTACTTCTTAAATGAAAAAGAAAAGACAAACTTTTTTATTAAAAACAAAGTGCAAAATTATAATGAAGTAAATTTAACAGAGCAAAAGAGAATAAGAACAAATAAGATGTTAGATGTAGTTGCTCACTTATGTATATTAGGAGCTTCAATCTTAGCTACTTTACTTTACATTCAAAACTATTAAGATGACTAGAAAAGACGCAGAATACTTAGAATTCTCTACTTATGTAGATTATAGCGAACCTAAAATATCTTTTATAACAGGTAAGCTAATAGATGATAAAAAAGTAATAGCTGAGGAATGGCTTTTAAAACCTGATTTTATTCCTACTAAGGTAACAAGCTCAGGTGGTAATGACTTAGCTTATAACAGTCGTTCAGTAGTCGTTGTAGGTACAACTTTACAATGTTACAGAAAAGCTTGTGAAATGCTCAATACTAAAGGTTGGCAACAGAAGGACTGTTGGGATGTAGAGCTTAAACCAATCTATAAAAAACATTATAAGAATAACGACAGCTTACCGACTATAATCAATTTAGTTTAGTATTTTTAACGAAATTATTAACAGGCAAAAATCCTAGCCAATTAACATAGGTAGAATATATGAAAACAGAAGCACTAAAAGAAAAGTACATTAAGTACGGATTAACTAAAGATGATGTCTTTAAGCATCAGCACTATATTATCTTAACAAGAAGCGGTATTGAAAAAATACAAGCAATAGAAGATATTTATATTAGTTATAAAGTAATAGAATGTAAACCTAATTTTGCAGTAGTTCACGCAAATGCTACTAAAAACACAACAACAATAGAAACTTTTGGATCAGCACTTAAAGGTGAAGGCTATAAAGATGGTAATACTAACACTTGGTATGTGATGGAAATGGCTGAAAAAAGAGCTTTGTCAAGAGCTGTACTAAAGCTTACAGGGTTCTATGAACTTGGCGTATTTGGTGAAGATGAGTCAGAAGACTTTAAAAAGAAATAATATAGAGAGGTGGTTAATATCTTAATAATTATTAACTCGGCAGTTATACTTTGGAAAGATAAATTCCACCTCTTTTTTTACTAACTAAATAATAAATCATGAATAGCTATATACCTAAAAACAGTGTAAATACACCTTTGAAAAAAAATCAAAAAATAGAAAGGTTGAAAAAAGAAAATGAAAGAGTAAGACAAAATAATGTTGATTTAAAATTACAAATCATTGAAGCTAAGCAAAAAATAAACCAAATTAATAAATTAATAAATAAATAAAAAAATGGACGTAACAGGAAAACTAGTAAAGAAACTTGAATTAGAAACAGGAATATCTAAAGCAGGTAAAGAATGGAAAAAGCAATCAATAGTAATTGATACAGGTGGGGACTTTAACAATGAAGTGTGTGTAAGTGCCTTTGGTGATAAAGTTGAAAGAATGAACAAGCTAGAAATAGGTATGGAAGTAACAGTTCTTTGCAATGTTTATTCAAGAGAATACAATGGAAGATATTATCACAATATAGATGGCTATCATTTTTCTAATCAGAGTAATAAATCTAAAGAAAGTAAAAGTTTAGATATACATTTTGAAGGAACTACTCCTGACGATTTACCTTTCTAAGATGAATACAGAAGAAAACTTTAAAAACCTTTGCGACCTTACTACAAATTTAGTAGGGTTGCCTAAGGGCTCTTTATCTTTAAAAACTAGAAAGACAGAATATCAAGTGCCTAGAATGGTTGCAGCTATGGTTGCAAGACTAGAAGATAAAACTCACAGAGAAGTAATTGCGAAAGTATTGGATAGGAATAGAACAAGCGTTAATCATTATGAAAGATGTCATTCATCTAACTATGCTTCTTTTCCTTTATATCGTAATACATTCAACAAAGTGTATAATGCTTACGCTGAAATTAAAGACGCTAAATTAACTTTTATTGACTTGTTTAACTTACAGGAACACTTGAGGAAAAACGGCATACACGACAGCTTAAAACATCAAACTACTATAAGTATTGTATCAGGTAAATTAAAACATAATGTTAAAGTTTCTTACAGAGATTTTTACAAACAGTTAGAATTATGTAAGTTAGCCCTTCAAAATTATCAACACGAAATAGAAGTCATATGAAAGAAAAGCCAAGCTACTATGCTATAATTCCTGCTGAAGTAAGATACAGCAAAAAGCTAACACCAAACGCTAAATTACTTTATGCAGAAATTACAGCCCTTTGCAATATGAATGGTAAATGTACAGCTTCAACTGAATACTTTTGCAGACTGTATGAAGTTAGTAGGGGAGCAGTTCAAAATTGGCTTAAAATGTTAGATGATAATGGCTATATAGATAGAACTGTTATATATAGACAAGGTACTAAAGAAATAATGCATAGGTACATCAATCTAAAAGACAAGGGTAGTATAAATATAAGTACAGATAATACTAATATAAATATAACTAATACTAATCTTACAGATAGTAATAAAAAGGCATTTTTTAAAAAACCTACTTTAGATGAAGTAAATAATTATTGTTTAGAAAGGAAAAATAATATAGATGCTGAAGCGTTCATTGCTTTTTATGAGTCAAAAGGTTGGATGGTTGGAAGTAATAAAATGAAAAATTGGAAACAAGCAATCGTAACTTGGGAGAAAAGAGAAGCAAAGAAACCGAAAACAATGTCTAAAATTCATCAGCACCTACAAAAGAATTTAAATGTAAAAGAAAAACTAAAAAAACAATTTGAAAATGAGATTAATTAAAACAATGTCAAAAGAAGATTTAATATTATCTTCAGTTGATTTAGTAAGTAAGACTTACATAGAGTTAGGACAAAATAATGTAGAAGAAGAAACTATTGAAATAATGGCAACAAGTTTAGCTGCTGACTTATCTAGAATGTATAAGAACTTTTACTTTGAAGATGCACAAAAAGCTTTTAATTTAGGTGTACGAAGTCCTATTACAAATGACTTTATACATTTAACCGTTCCTATTTATATGAAGTGGCTTAGAAAACATAAAGACTTAGTATGGGAAGCTAGGGCAAGAGTTGATAGAGGGGAAAACCCTAAAGCTGTTCCAAATTACAGACCTGAACCAAAACTATTAAAATGAAGATATTAACAATCGTATGGGGAATAATAATTCTACTTTGTATTTTAGAAGCTTATTATTGTTCTAAGTTTGAGGATGAAATTTGAACGAAAAGCACATAGAGAAAGACAGAACAAAGCTCTAACTCAGTTTTGCAATCACTTTGATTTGACTTATGGTTCTCATCAAGAATATGCTCACATAGACGCAGTTCTATATAACAAAGGAAAGATAACAGGCTTTGCTGAAGTAAAAGGAGTTCATAAAAACATAGAGGACGGACAAGATGTTATTGTAGCAATGCGTAAAATTGTAAGAGCTCAACAGCTTCAAGTCAATAGCGGAAAGCCTGTAGCTATTATTTGGGCTTTTAATAATGCTATTGTCTATGAAAGAATAAATAACTTAAAAGGTATCTTCTATTATGGTGGTCGTGCAGTCAGAGAAGGAAGCATATTTGATCAAGAAATGCTGATTAAAGTATTAATTAAAAACTTAATAAGATTATGAAGATTACTAACGAATGCAATATGGAGTTAATGGCTAGGTATAAAGATAATCATTTTGATTTAGCAATAGTAGACCCACCTTATGGAATTGGTACTATGAATAATATATTTAAAAATAGTACACCGAAAAATAGAAATAAAAATAGAGAGGAAAAATATATATGTAAAAATTGGGATATAAAACCAAATAAAAAATATTGGGAAGAACTTTTTAGAGTTACTAAAAATCAAATTGTTTTTGGTGCGAATTATTTTACAGAAAATTTATATAGTAGTAGTGGGTGGGCTTATTGGGATAAAAACACAGGAAATAATGATTTTTCAGATGGGGAAATAATATTTACATCTTTTAATAAAGCGTTAAGAAGTTATAAAATAAATTCTAAAAGTGGAACTAAAGGAGGTAAGGAGAGAATACATCCAACACAAAAACCAATAAAACTTTATGAATGGCTTTTAATGAATTACGCAAAAGAAGGAGATAAAATATTAGATACTCACTTAGGTAGTGGCTCAATAGCAATAGCTTGTCATAATTTAAAGTATGATTTAACAGCTTGTGAACTTGACAAAGAATATTTTGACGCAGCTATGAAAAGACTTAAAAGACACCAACAACAAATACAAATGTTTTAATGAAGAAGACAGTCAGTAAATTAAAAAAAGAACTTGACAAGTGGTTCAGCCTTTACATAAGACTTAGAGAAGCAAACGAATACGGAATGTGCCAATGCTTCACCTGTGGAATAGTTAGACACTATAAAGAAGGTATGCAGAACGGACACTTTCAAAGTAGGAAACATTTATCTACAAGATTTGATGAGGAGAATTGTCAGGTACAATGTGTTAAGTGTAATGTCTATGCTTGGGGAGAACAGTACAAATTCAGTCTAGCTTTAGACGGCAAGTATGGAGAAGGCAAAGCTGAAGAATTACAATACTTAGCTAGAACAACTTTGAAGATTTCTAGGATAGAATATGAAGAAAAGATAAGTTATTACAAATCACTTGTTGAAAAGTTAAAAACAGAAAAAGTAATTGAGTAACATTTTTTTTATCTTTGGCGTATGATAGAACCGATCTACTCAAGTGAGGAACACAAGCATATAATTGAAACCTATCTAACTATGTGCACTGAGTT